>Ga0187892_10000139_pt1 | contig 177807 bp, 143 predicted proteins | sample MA1701073metaG_FD_139345 | JGI IMG/M metagenome (GOLD analysis project Ga0187892, IMG submission 139345) | Bio-ooze microbial communities from a basaltic lava cave in the Kipuka Kanohina Cave System on the Island of Hawaii, USA - MA170107-3 metaG ...
ATTCAAGGGTTCCAGTTACCGGCCAATATTCGAGTATCCAAGTCTCCGCAGACTAGACAGTCTGCGGTACAGCGGCGGAAACGTACCGCAGACTGTCCAGTCTGCGGGGGCTTTATTAATCGAGCCTTCAAAGTCACCGCGCGCGTCATTCAAGGGTTCCAGTTGCCAGCCAAGGTTCGAGTATCCAAGCCTCCGCAGACTGTCCAGTCTGCGGTACGGTGGCGGAAAACGTACCGCAGACTCACACAGTCTATGGCGCATCACCCTTGGTCAGCGTGTATTCATAGATCGTCTTCAAGTCAGTCCCGATGAACTTCACCGCCAGCATCCTCGCGTCGGCTTCAATCGTGGCGAAGGCGTAGGCGCTGTGGGCAAACAGCGAGCGTGGCCCCGGCTCGATCTTGCGAATCCTGGCCCCGCCGCCGCCGTTGACGAAGAAATGGACGCCGCCTTCGGGTTTGAGATGCTGGAGGTCGTGATCGTGGCCGGCCAGATAGACGTCCACGCGGCCTTTCAGCTCCGGCAGCAACCGCTCGATCAGCGTCTGGTTGTCCTTGTGCTGCCCCACCGAATAGATCGGGTGATGGCCGTAGACCACCTTCCACCGCGTGCGGCTCTCACTTAAAGCATTTTTCAGCCAGAGCAATTGCGCTTCGGAAACTTCGTTCGTGTCGAGGGCGAAGAACTGCACGGGGCCGGCGGTGAACGTGTAGTAAGGCGCGGGCATCCGCCAGCTCTGGCTCTGTTGCGAATGCAGAATCTCGGCGGCGGGACTGTCCGCGTGATGCCAGTCGTGGTTGCCAAGCGTGGCGTAAAACTTCAGCCCCAACGGTTCGTAAAGCTCGCGCCACAGCGTCTGCCAGCGGTCATCCGCCGGACTCTCCATCCCGTCGGGGTAGAAGTTGTCGCCGAGCGTGAGGCCGAAGTCGAAGGGCGACTGGCGGTGGGATTGCAGCATCGCCGCCGCGACCTGTTTCTGGCCATCGCCAGCAAGTCTTCGATTGCCCGGCGAGCCGTAACCGAAATCGCCGAGCGTGAGGATGCGCACCGGCTGGCCGGCTTCTTTCAGCGAGAAGAGCGGCGGCGTTGCGCGCATGAACGCAGGCAGCATCGTGCCGTTGACGAGCGAAATCCACCGCTCCTGCTCGCGCAACAGAGCGCGCAATTCAGCCGCGTCGCCCTTCCGCTTCGCCATCGCGGTTCGCTGCGCGAGCAGCGTCTGCGTCTCGCGCATCCGGTGGGCGCGCAGCTTGTCGAGCGCCGCCAGCGCGACCTTCACGTCGGGATCGGTCGCCGCCAATCGCGCCAGCGCCTGGTGGAATCCGGGCGACGGGGCGTCGTCCAGTTGGTCAATGATCGTGTCGCGCACGACGGGCGCCGGATCGCTTTCGAGCAAGGCGACCAGGAACTCAAGCGCGGCCACCGGTTCCTGCTCAGCCAGGTCTTCGGCCAGATCAGCGCGCTTCTGCTCGTCCTGTTCGTTGAGCAGCGCTTGGCCGCGCGCGCGCAATGCCGGCGGCAGCATTTTTACATCGGGCTTGGATGTGACTGCCGCGCCGGGTTGTTTTTGTTTGATTGGTCTTGGTTGCTGTGCGAGCGCAGAAGACTCCAGCGACAGCAACAGGCAGAGACAGATCAACAGAATCGAGAGAGAGGTTGATCTTCCAGTGGTCATAGGTTTATTCCTCAATACTCGTTCATCCCAGTAAAGCTTGGCGACGCGGTTCGGTACAGGGAGCGGTAGCGACCTGGCGCCTCCGGAGACTGCGTCTCACAGAGGCGCCAGGTCGCTACCGCTCCCTGTACCGAACCGTCGCGTCTCATCTCAAACCATGCTAGAAATTCAGCCGCAGTGCGAACTGCATCTGGCGGTTCGTGCCCGTGCCGTAGTTGCGGTTGAGCGGCGCGGTGATGCGCCCGAACGTCGCCGGCGTGGCGATATTGAGCGCCGGGTCGCCCATTTGCGCGCGGTTGAAGGCGTTGTAAAGCTCCCAGCGGAATTCCACATCGCGGCCTTCGGCGAACGGGAAGCTCTTGGTCAGGCTCAGATCGAATTGCACCAGCCCCGGCCCGGTCAGCAGACTGCGCCCGGCCGTTCCCCAACGCCCGCGGGGCGGTGTGGCGAAGGCCGCGAGGTTGAGCCATTGGTCGGCCGTCTGCTTCGCCGGTTTGAGCGGCGCGCCCAGGACCACGTCGGGTCGCTGGCCGCTGTTGTTGCCGTCGGGCAGATCGCCGGAAGCGCGCGTCACCGAGACCGTCAACTGCCTGCCGGTGCGCGCCTGCGTGATGCCGTTGAGCGCCCAGCCGCCGAAGAACCATTCCGCCACGCCTTCTTTCAAATACTGGCGGCCGCGCCCGAAGGGCAACTCCCAGATGAAGTTGGTGGTCAGCGTGTGCCGGATGTCCTGCGCGCTGTTGCCGCGTTCGGCGCGACGGTCGTTGACGTTTTGTGGCGCAGTCGCTTCGCCGCCGCCGACTGAGTTTTCGTTGATCGAGTGTGACCACATGTATTGCGCGCCGATCAGCAAGCCGCCGCGCATCTGCCGGTGCAGCGACACCTGCAAGCCATGGAAGTTGCTGTTGCTGACACTGTTTTTCTGGTCAATGCGCGAGAAGGCCGGCAGCGGTCGTTGTCCCGTCGCCGGATTGATCACATTGACAAAGCTGCGCCCGAAAAGATGATGCCCTTGCCCGCCCACGTAGCCGATCTGCGCCGTGAAATCCCAGGGCAGGGTCTGCTGGATCGTGAGGCTGTAGTTCTCGCTGTAAAGATCGCGGCGGTCGCGTTGCAACGCGCGCGGCGTCGCTCCGACGGTCGCCGCCAGCGCCAGGAACGGCGCAATCGGATAGGTCAGGTTCGGCGCCTGCGTGCGGTCGAGCGAGATGCGGTTGGCGGCCGAATCCAGCGCCGCGAAGACGTCATCCACCTGCCCCGGCCCGTAGAACATTCCGTAGCCGGCGCGAATCACCGTGCGGTCTTTGAACATCTTCGGCGACCAGGCCAGACCCAGTCGCGGCCCGAAATTGTTTCGATCTGGGAAGTACCACGGCGAGCCTGCCGGGCAGAAGCCGCCGCAGGCCGGGTCGAAGACGCGCGCGCGGCCGTTCGCCTCGTGCGCTATCGAGTAGTACTCATAGCGCACGCCCAGGTTGAGCGTCAGGTTCGGGCGGACTTTGAAATCGTCCTGCGCGTAGCCGTAGCCATACCAGCGCCGCCCGCCCAGCACCGGGAAGGGCGTAATTGCGAAGCTGTTCGGGCGGTTGTTGATGAAATCGGGGCGGCTGGTAAAGCTGATTTGCGTCGTGTCGCCCTCGCCGACGTTGACCTGGATGCGGCGCAACTCGCCGCCGAACTTCAGATTGTGCCGCCCAAGCACGACCGCCAGGTTGTCAATGAATGAGAAAGAGTTGCCGGCCTCGACCGTCTCCTGGTTGTTTTCCAGCGTCATAAAACCGGAGACCGTGAACTCTTCGTTAAACGGCCCCGAAACGATGCGCAAGAGCGGCGAGCGGTTGAAGCCGAACTTGGCCTCGTTGACTACGTTGGGCGAAAAGATACGCTGCCAGCTCAGCACGAAATTGTGCGGGCGCACGTTGTCGGTGCGCAACCCCACGCCAGCATCCAGCGGCACGCGCAATACCGCATCGTCCATGCTGTAACGGCCGTAGATCATGTCCTTGTCGGAGAAGCGATGGTCAATCCGTCCGGCGAAGGAATCTTCGCGCGTCTGGAACTTGCGCTCGGTGATGACCTCGTCAATGTTGGCGTCGGAGGTCCTGAGCGTGCCGACCGGATAGGCATTGACGATGCGCGCAAGCGCGGGCGAGGTAGCGGCTACTTGCGCGCGATAGGCTGCGCTCGGCACAAAGCCGCGGAAGGTCTGCCCTTGTCTTTGCCGGATGCCTTCGTAGTTGAAGAAGAAGAAGGTCTTGTCTCTGAGAATTGGCCCGCCAAGCCGCCCGCCGAATTGGTTCAAGCGGAACGGTGGCAGCTTGCCCGGATCGGTGAAGACGCGCGCGTCAAAAATGTTGTTGCGCAGGAATTCGTAGGCGCTGCCGTGAAAGTCGTTGGCGCCGCTGCGCGAGACGACCTGCACCTGCCCGCCCGCGCCCGAACCCGTATCGGCGGCATAGAGCGTCGAGCTGACGCGGAACTCCGAGATCGCTTCGGTGCTGATGACCAGGCGCAGGTTGGCCTCCTGGCGCGGGTCTTTGACGCCGGTCGAATCCACGCCGTCGAAGGTCCAGTTGTTGTCGTCGCGCGAGCGCCCGACGAAGCGGGTCGAAAGATGGTTGCCTTCGCCGGTGTTGATGGCGCCGGGCGCGAGCAGCATCAAGCCGGCCCAATTGCGCCCGTTGAGCGGCAGCTCCTTGATCTGCTGCGCTTGGACGACCGTGCCGATGGTCGCCGAGGCGCGGTCGAGCGGCGGCTCGCTGTCCACGATGGTCACGGTCTGCTCGACCGCGCCGACTTCGAGCGAAACGTCGAGCGTGCGCGTCCGGCCGATTTCGAGCACGACGTTTGGTTGGCTCGCCCTCTTGAATCTGGGCGCTTCGACCGTCACGGTGTAACTGCCGACCGGCAGGAAGTTGATCACGTAGAGGCCGGCTTCGTTGGTTGTAGCCTGGCGCTGCAACCCGGTCGCCAGCGATTGAGCAGTCACCCTGCCCCCCGGAATGACCTGGCCCTGCGGGTCGGTGATTGTGCCTTGCAGCGTGGCGCTGCTGGTTTGCGCCCCGGCGATCACGGCGAACAACGCCACGATCACTGCGGCAATGAACAATCCAGCGATGGACTTGCTTGTCATACACACCTCCAGTCGGTGGTTGATGGTTTGAAGAGAACTTCAAGTTCTCCTACTCGTTCAAAAATCCATCCCAGCAAAGATTGCTCGGCGTGATTTCAAAAATGCCGCGTCAACCAATCCGGATCACGCTCTCTGAACGCGGGCAGAATGTCCAGCGCCTGCTCGACTGTCAAGCTGTTGTGAATGATTCGACCGGCGGCTTCGGCCACGGCCAATGGATCTTCATCACCCGGATAAAGCACGTTGCGCCCGACCAGCGCGCCGCGCACGTTTGCGCCTGCCATCATCCCGGCTGCAATTTCGCGCAGCAACGGCGTGGCGTCACCAACCGATTCGCCGCCGAGCAGCAGGATCGGCAGCGTCGTCGCGCGCGCGACGACTTCGTAGTTTTCGCAATAAGGCAGCTTCAGCCACAGGTAGCGGCTGCTGTCACCGAGCGCTGATGCGACGCCGACGATCTTCGCCAGAGCTTCAGCCGTCTTGACGACTTTGAACCCACTCTCGGTTTCGACCACGGGCAACGGTTCGAGAAACATCGGTAGCTTCTGCGCGTTCGTCTCATTGATCGCCTGCGCGCTGGCCAGCAGGGTTTTGAGCGAAGCGGGGTCATCGTCGCACAACCGCATCAGAACCTTCGCGCCGTCCAGCTTCCACTCAGCGCACGTGGCGGCGGTTGCGCCCGTCATCGGGTCGTCCATCTCCCAGACGCTTCCGGCCAATCCGCCGCGATTGAAGCTGGCGATGAGCAACTTGTAGTCGAGCAAGGATTGACCGCCCGCTTCACGCAACAGGGCGTCGAGCGAGAGCAGGTCTTCGATGATGTCCATCGTCGCCATCACACCGTCAACCGCGTCGCTCATCAACGCGCGCACAACGCGCGCCAGGTAATCGGGGCGGTCGCACATCGCGATCGGGTCGGCCCCGACGCCAGTCACGCGGCGCGCCGGATGATCAGCCGCAAGGAGGTTGAGTCGGCTGGCGCGCGTCAATTGCTCGCGCCGCTTGCGCTCTTGCGCCGCGCGCAGCGGGCGGTCGGGATCGGCAATCCGCAACTCCGTCAAACGAGCCACTGCCGCTGCCGGAAGAAACTCTTTTGAATTGAAACCCGCCACTTAAAATCCTCCGCGCTCTTCGACGAAGGCCAACGCCTCGTCTTCGTAAGGCATGAAGTTCGCGCAACCGTGCCGTGTCACGACAATTGCGCCGCAGGCGTTGCCCATTCGCGCCGCCTTGCGCCAATCCCAGCCTTTCAAATAACCGTAAATGAAACCGCTGGCGAAAGCGTCGCCTGCGCCGAGCGTGTTGTAGATTTCGACGGGGAAGGGCGCGGCTTCGATGATCTCGCCGTTGCGCAAATAGACCGTGGTCTTCTCAGCCCCGGCTTTCATCACCAATGCTTCTGGCCCAGCGCCGAGCACGGCGTTGATCGCCTGCTGGGCGTCGCCCTCGACACGCGCGCCCGAAACCTGTGAATGCTCGACCGAGACCGAAGACTTCTCTTTGATCGCTGCCGCTTTCGTTTCATCCGCCGTGCCGAGCACGATATCAACCAGCGGTAGCGCCGAGCGGACGGTCACGCCGTAAGCCCGCGCGTCCAGCCATTGATCGGGGCGGAAATCGAGATCGAGAAAGACCTTCGTTCCACAAGCTCGCGCCTGTTCGGCGGCGAAGAGCGTGGCGCTGCGGCTCGGCTCTTTGCTCAAACCAGTGCCGCTGATGAGCAGCGCGCGGCTGTCGGCAATGGGCGCGGCCAACACGTCATCAATCGTCAATTCAATGTCGGCGCAGTTGTCGCGGTAATAGACGAGCGGGAATTTATCGGGCGGTTCGATGCCCAGGATCACTGCGCTTGTGCGCTTTCCCGGCTTGTGAGGAATGAACTCGGTGACGACGCCTTCGCCGTTCAAAAAGTTCAGCACGAAATCGCCGACCGGATCACAACCGACGGCGGTGAGCGTGGCTGAACGCAGACCCAGTCGTCGCGTGCCGACGCTGATATTGGTCGGACAGCCGCCGACGTACGCCGCGAAGCTTTTGATCTCAGCGAACGGCGCTCCGACGTCGTTCGAGTAGAGATCAATGCAACTGCGGCCCATGCACAAAATGTCGTAGCTGCGATTCATATTTTGAAGATGTACCGCAGACTGTCTAGTCTGCGGAGGGCTTTATTTACACGCGAAATGGCCAGTAACTGAAGCTTTCCTCCGAGGCGCTCGTTGCTCCCGGAATTTGAAAATAATCAAGCCTACCGCAGACTGGACAGTCTGCGGTACAGCGCGGTCAATCTCCTTTGCCATTAGCCATGACGAGCGGCACACGCGGGTCTTTCTCTCTCCACTCGGCGCGCACCCAGGCGTAGTCGGGATCGTCCGAGGCCGCCATCGAGCGTGCGCTGCCGGCCAGCGCGTTGAGGTAATAAACGTTGTAACCGTGCGCTGCGACGACCGGATGATAGCCTTCGGGGATCAGCACCAGTTCGCCATCGCGGACGGTCAACGTCGCGTCAATCCTCCGATCCGGAGTGTAGACCTTCTGAATCGCGTAGCCTTCGGGCTTGTCAATTTTGTAGTAGTAGATTTCTTCCAGGTCCACCTCGCCTGGCGGATTGTGCACGTCGTGTTTGTGCGGCGGGTAGCTCGACCAGTTGCCGCTCGGCGTGTAAACCTCGACGACCAGCAGCCGATGAGCAGGGAATTCGGGTTTGATGATGTGGTTGATCTGGCGCGTGGCGTTCGCGCTGCCGCGAACTTCGACTTCGACTTCGTCTGGCGTGATCAGCCGGGCTGGATGAATTTCTTCGGCGCGGCAATAGCAGCAGGCGATCTCGCAGTCGCTTTCGGCGGTGATGGTGAACTCGGTTTGAATTGGCAGATAGAGCGCTGTCGGCATTCCGCTGAAGACGTCGGCGCGGCTGCCCAGCCTGTTCCACTCGCCAGCGGACGATTTGATCGAACAGGTTCCGCCCAGGATGACCAGCCCCAGCTCGTTCTCGCCCGTGTGGCCGAGGTAAACATCGCCGCGAGCCATTCGCCGCGAGCGAAAGGTCAGATACTCGAACCCGACCGCTTCCGGCGTGACGACCATCGAGTCGCCGGATGCGCCGTTGGTTTTTTCCGGTCGAATGAGTAACTCTCTGCTCGGATTTTGCATTGCCTTACTCCTCTAGTGGACGGCTTCAGACATTCCCTCCCATCGAGCCTCTTATTTTCCTTTCCTGAATTTTCCTTTCCAGCCAGCCGGCGATCAGAAAGGAAAATGCCGGAAAGGAAAATGAGAGCCGAAAGTGGGCGGGTTACTTTTGAACCTGTCCACTGGTTGGGTTGTTTGATCGAAGCTCAGGTCGCTGACGCTCCCCGTACTGCATTTGGCGGCGCGGTTGATTCGCGGACGATCAATTCGCCGTTGACCCTGATGGCGGTTCTGGAGTTTTCGCCGGAGAAGAGCTTGAGCATAGTCTCCATCGCCAGCCTTCCCATCCGCCGCTTAGGCTGACGAATCGTCGTCAGCAGCGGGCGCGTGAATGAAGCGAAGAAGAGGTCGTCGAAGCCGACGACGGAAACGTCGCCAGGCACTTTCAGCCCGCGCGTATGAATTGCGCCCAGCGCGCCCAGCGCGGACATATCGTTGTAGCAGAAGATGGCGGTCGGCGGATCGGCCAAAGCCAGCAGCTTCTCCATCGCCCGCGCGCCGCCTTCGGGTTTGCCGTCGCCGTGCGCGACCAACTCTGGCAGAAACGGCAGCGCGGCGAGCGCCAGCGATTGCCGGTAGCCCGCGAAACGTTCCGTGTCGGATTGGAAGCCTGCCGCGTCGCCGATGTAACCAATGCGTTTGTGTCCCAGCTCGATCAGGTGCTGCATAGCGGCGCGGCTGGATTCAACGTTGTCTATCATCACCGAGTGGACGAAATCGTCGTCGTCGGTGTGTTGATTGTTGATGAGCACGATCGGCGACTTCGACTGGCTGAGCAGCGGAAGGTAGAGCGCGCCCACGCGCGACGCCGTGACGATGATTCCATCCACGCGCCGTTCGTGGAATGAATGGACGACCTTGACCTCACGGTCGGCGTCGGCGTTGGAATTCGACAGCACAACTGAATAGCCGCGCTCATTGGCGATTTCTTCGATGCCGCTGACGACTTCGGCGATGAACGGATCAGCGATGGTCGTCACCACCACGCCGATAGTGTTGGTCTTTCGAGTGACCAGACTGCGCGCGACCGCGCTCGGACGATAACCCATCCTGATCGCGATCTGGCGAATGCGATCCGCCGTCTCGCGGTTGACCAGTGGGCTGTTGCGCAGCGCCCGCGAAACAGTCGGATGTGAGACGTTCGCGGCGCGCGCTATGTCTTTGATCGAAACCTGGCTCATACGGGCAGCACACGTGTGCATCTGGAACCGGAAACAGAAACCGGCAAGACGATTGTCTGAAACAACAGATGAAATTTATTTACGAGTGAAGCGCCGAAAAGCTATGCCACTATGAGCGATTTGTCAACGTTCGTCGTGATTTTGCGGCTTGCGGGCCAGATCGCCTCCCAGAGATGCTGCGCAAAACCTTTCCGAATTTCGCGTATCAGGTATTGCAGACGTGTGCAGGACAGTGTCATTCAAAGGAAAAGCCTTCGAGAGAGAGTCTCGAAGGCTTTCCTTTCGAATTTGGTCAAGTTCGGTTGGCCAATCAGCCTTTCTTCGCGGGCGTCGGCGAGGTTCTGACCATTGCGCCGCCGGCAGATTCCCAGGCGCTGGTCCCGCCGAGCAATGCGCTGGCGTCTTTGAATCCGGCTTGTTGGAGCAGCGTCACTGCGCGGGCGCTGGTCTGTTCAGCGCCACAGCTACAGTAGGCGATGATGTGTTTGTCTTTCGGCAGGTCTTTGAAATCGCCCGCTTCGAGTTTGCTGATTGGAATATCGAGCGAGCCTTTGATGTGCTCTCGCTTGTAAGAGTCCGTACCGCGAACGTCAATGATGACGGCCTTGCCCTCGGCGACCAATTTCTTGGCCTCATCGACTTTGATGCGGGGTGTTTTGTCTTCGGGAGTTTGCGCGGGCGAGGGGGCCAGAGCCGCATTGTTTGCCGCCACGGCGGCCGGGGCGGCGGCGTTCGCCTGATTAGCGCCGGCGCCCGACTTTGCGCAGGCTAGGGCCAAACTCGCCATTGCCACAATCAGCGCGCTACGTCCTAGTTTTAAAATCATCTTCATAATCTCATCTCACTTAGTTCAGATGTTGTTGATTGGTCGAGATAACTCTCAACCGGAATGACACCAACCGCAAGTTTACACGATGCTTTTGTGCGATCACAATCGCCGGGCAGGGAAAATCGGGTCGCCTGCTTGATCTTTGTGAGACGCTCGGCGAAGATTCGGGTTTAGATAGTTATGCCCGCATATCACTGTGCGTGGCGGTCGGCCTCCCCGGCGACTGATTTCATCCACCCTGAAATCAGATGAAACTATCATTACTGGTTGTTGAACGTGCGCTGATGGGTCTGCGAGGTGTCGTCACAATTCTTGCCGTTTGTTTGTACGCAGGCGCGATGGCTGCTTGTTCGTCCAGGGAGAACACCGCGCGAAGCGCGACTCCCGCCGTGACGCCGCCGCCAGCCCGGCTCAGGCCTTACGTCGCTTACTTGAATGAAGGCGATTTATGGGCGGTTCGCAGCGACGGGTCGGACAGGCGGGTGTTGGCTGCGGCTCCCGAAGGCGAAACGATTCAGGATTTCGTCTGGGCCGTGGATGGCAGCCGTATCTATTTCGCCATCGGGTTGCAACTCTTTGAAGTCGTTCCGGAGACGGGAAACGTGGCCAGCGCAGGAGAGTTGGCGGCTCAACCGGGCGCCGCGATTGACCGGTTGGAGATGGGGCGTGACGGCAATGCCATCATCATCCACGCGCTCGACGCCAACTCTGTGGAGCGATTGTTTGCGGCAGCCATTGGACAGCGCGGCTCGCGCGAACTGACGATTGACGAACACAACGCGCTGGCCGAGCAGCGCCCGCCGGTCATCAAGAACGTCGGCGAAATGTCCATCTCTCCCGACGGACGGCGCGTGTTGTTCAAAGACCTGATGGGAACCGGCGAAGAGCTTTTCGTCGCCGATGTCGAGACGGGCGCGCGCATCCGGATCACCAATCTTTACGAATTGGCGGGCTTCGAAGAATCTGTTGAGACCGAAGGCGGGCGCCGGGTGATCGAGGCGGCCTGGTCGCCTGATGGGCGTTACGTCGTCTTCAACCCGATGCAGTCGTGTTCGGAGACCGGATTGTGTTATGGCAGACTCTTTCTGGTTGATTCGTGGGGCGGCGCGCAGCTTCAACTCTCCATCGAGATGATGATCAACATCCCGCTCGAATGGTCGCGCGACGCCCGGCTCCTCATTTATGACGATGGCAGCAGAATCGTCGTGGCCGACACCAAAGGGAACCCAAAAGCTCTGGCCGAAGGGCATCACCCGAAGTGGCAGCCGCTGCAATAGGCGCGGTTCCTTGCCAAGCCGCAGGTTGCTTACTGACAACCTCGCGCCTCTTCCATAAACTTCGGATCGAGCAATCCGGTCGGCTTCGTACGCTGCTCGGTGTAAACCTGCTGAATCAGTTTCGCCACCAATCCTGTCCATCCTGTCTGGTGGCTGGCGCCGAGTCCCGCGCCGTTGTCGCCGTGGAAGTATTCGTAAAAGAGGATCAGGTCGCGCCAGTGCTGGTCGCGCTGAAATTTTTCAACCGCGCCATTAACCGGTCTTCGCCCGCCGTCGTCGCGCAGGAAGATTTTGATCAATCGCCGCGACAACTCCTGGCTCACTTCCCACAAGTTCATCATTTTTCCAGAACCCGTCGGACATTCGACCTCGAAGTCATCGTGATCGCAATCATGAGTGAAGAACTCGTGATACTTCTGAAGCGATTCGATGATTAGGAAGTTGACGGGAAACCACATCGGCCCCCGCCAGTTCGAGTTGCCGCCGAACAATCCGGTCTGCGATTCAGCCGGCTCGTAATCAACCCGGTGCTCTACGCCCTCAACGATCAAACGATACGGATTCGCTTTGTGATACCGCGATAGCGAGCGGACGCCGTAGGGCGAGAGAAATTCGTTCTCGTCGAGCATCACTTTCAAAACCTGTCGCAGGCGATTGCGGTTGACGAGCGAGAGGAAGCGCTGGATGCCGGTCGGCGTGGTCATCGTTTCGATGTAGCCGCTAAATTCAGGCAGGTTGTCAATGAACCATTGCATCCGCCGCTTGAATCCGGGCAGGCTGTCAATCACGTCGGAATCGAGATTTTCGACCGCGAAGAGCGGGATCAACCCGACCAACGAACGCACGCGCATCGGGAAGCTGCGCCCGTCGGGCAATTGCAGCACGTCGTAATAAAAACCGTCGCGCCGGTCCCACAACTCGATACCTTGCCCGCCCCCTCCTCCGCCAACGTGGTTCATCGCGCGCGAAATGTAGACGAAGTGTTCGAGGAATTTTGACGCCACGTCTTCGTAAGCCGCATTCTCTTTGGCCAGTTCCAGCGCGATGACCAGCATGTTCAAACAGTACATCCCCATCCAACTCGTCGCATCAGATTGTTCGAGGTGCCCGCCGGTTGGAAGCTGGGCGCTGCGGTCGAAGACGCCGATGTTGTCGAGCCCCAGAAAGCCGCCTTCAAAAACGTTGTTGCCGCCAGCGTCTTTACGATTGACCCACCAGGTGAAGTTCAAAAGCAGTTTGTGAAACACGCGCTCGAGGAACGCGCGGTCGGCATTGCCCCATTGCCTCTGCTCGATCTTGTAAACGCGCCAGGCCGCCCACGCGTGAACGGGTGGGTTGACGTCGCCGAAGTTCCATTCATAAGCCGGTATCTGTCCGTTCGGATGCATGTACCATTCGCGCAGCATCAGGATCAGTTGCTCTTTGGCGAAGTCGGGATCAACCAACGCCAGCGGGATGCAGTGAAAAGCCAAATCCCACGCCGCGTACCACGGGTATTCCCATTTGTCCGGCATCGAGATGATGTCTTCGTTGTTCAGATGCCGCCATTCGTGGTTGCGGCCTTTGCGCCGGGACGCGGGCGGATCGGGTTGAGCCGGATCGCCGCGCAGCCACCGCCGCACGTCGTAAAAATAATACTGCTTGCTCCACAGCATCCCGGCGAAGGCCTGGCGCTGCACTTGCTTCGCGTCTTCGCTGGCGTTGCAGGGTTGAAGCTTTTCGTAAAACTCATCGGCTTCGCGTTGGCGCGTGGCGAAGATTTCGTCGAACTCTTGCCCGAGCATTTCGGCTTTGGATTCATTCAGGGTCAATCGCAGTTTGACCGTGACAGTCGCGCCTGCGCCGATGTCGAAGTGATAACGAGCGGCAGCCTTCGTTCCCACCCACTGTGGGTTGACGGCTTCGCGCACGCCGTTCACCACGTAATCGTTAATGCCGTCTTTGACGAACTTTGTCTGGTTCTCAGCGCCGAAGAGCTTTTTAAAGTTCGTCTCGTTTTCAGTGAAGAGCAGTTCGGGCGAGCCTTCGCAAATTAGCCAGCGCAGAGGCAGGTCGAAGTGGCGCAAGCGAATGACCGGAAGATCAGGTGTGGCGTCTTCGCGCCGTAACCGGGGCTTTCGTTCATCAACGCCCCACACCCACGTGTTGCGGAACCAGATCGTCGGCAGCAAGTCGAGCCGCGCAGCCTCCGGTCCGCGATTGGTCACATTGATGCGGATCAGAATGTCTTCCACATCGGCTTTAGCGTACTCGACGAAAACATCGAAGTAGCGGTCTTCATCGAACACGCCGGTATCGAGCAGTTCGTACTCAAGACCTTTCCGCCCGCGTCTTTGCGTCTCTTCGACCAGCCGCTCGTAGGGGAAACGCGCTTGCGGGTATTTGTACAGGAACTTCATGTACGAATGCGTGGGCGTCGAATCGAGGTAGAAGTAATACTCCTTCACATCCTCGCCGTGATTGCCTTGTTGGCCGGTGAGTCCGAACAGCCGCTCTTTCAAAAACGGATCGCGCCCGTTCCACAGCGTGACGGCGAAGCAGATCAACTGGCGCCGATCGCAAACGCCAGCGATGCCGTCTTCGTTCCAGCGGTAAGCCCGCGACCGCGCGTGGTCGTGAGGGAAGTAATCCCAGGCCGTGCCGTCGGGCGAATAATCTTCACGGACGGTACCCCAAGCGCGTTCGCTGAGGTAAGGTCCCCAGCGTTTCCAGTATTTTTCGCGCGTGCGCGATTGTTCCAGTCGTTTCTCTTCTTGAGTCATAGCGGTTTGGTTGATCAGATAATTGCCGAAGCCGGGCACGCCGTAGTATCTCGCTGCGCCTGATTCATTTCAATAAAAATGATGGCTGCCGCCAAAAACGTGACAAGCCTGCGGATCGTGATTACAATCGCCCGCCATGCCAGACAATTTTCTTTGGGACGTTTTTCTCAGTCACAACCGCAAAGACAAAACACGGGTGCGGCAAGTCGCTGAGCGGCTCCGCGCCGCGGGCCTTCGTGTCTGGTTCGACGAATGGATCATCCAGCCCGGAGATGACATTTACGCGGGGATAGAGCACGGCCTGGAATACACGCGCACGCTGATTTTGTGTATGTCACGAGCGGCGTTCGGTTCGGACTGGGTCAAGTTGGAGCGCAACACCTCCATCTTCCGCGACCCGATGAACAAAGATCGCAGATTGATCCCGCTCCTGTTGGAAGATTGCAAAATCCCGGTCGTGCTCCGGCGGCTCAGTTATCTGGATTGGCGAAGTGAGAGCGACGAAGTGTTGGCGCAACTTGTCCAATCGTGCCAGCCGCCAAAGCAGAAAGCTCAAACGAGATCGCAGCGCAGACGCACCTCATTCGCGCTGCCTACCGGAACTATAAGTTCTGACAATCCGTTGTACATCGAGCGTGAGGCGGATGCTTACGCTATGGCAGCGGCGCAGCACGCAGCGGAAACGATTGTCATCAGAGCCCCACGGCAGATGGGGAAAAGTAGTCTGCTCAAACGCTATCGCTCGGCTTGCGAACAAACTGGCAAACGGTTCGCCTTGCTCGATCTTTTTGGGTTCACTGATGAGGAGATGACTGACTATCCGACGTTCCTGACGACGCTCGCCCAGGAACTGTGGGAAGAACTCGGTCAGCCGCAGCGAGCCACACCGCCGCGCCTGCATAACCAGCGTGAAGTGACCAAATACCTCGAACGTTCGCTGCTGGCGGCGATATCTGAGCCAGTGGTGATTGCCTTTGATGAAATGGATCGTGTGCTGGGGCGCGCTTATCAAAACGACTTCGCCGCGATGCTGCGCTTGTGGCATGAACGCCGCGCCGTGAAGCCCATACCCTGGGCCAAGACAGGCTTGGCGGTGGTAACTTCGACTGAGCCTTATCTGTTCATCAAAGACGTTCTGCGCTCGCCATTCAACGTCGGGCTGCAAATCGAGTTGCGCCTCTTCAACGAAACAGAGTGCGGGAAATTGAATCGCCTCTACCGCGCGCGCTTAAACCAGCCGGAGATCAACCAACTGATGGAATTGTTGAATGGCCATCCGTATCTCACGCATCTGGCCTTCTATTCTCTTACGGGTCCAAATCCGCTGGATTTTTCCACCATTCTGCAATGGGCTGCGGAGAGAAGCGGACCATTCGGTTCTCATCTTCGGGCGTTGGAGAATCAGTTGATGGATGAAGCGGGCGAGGCGCTGATTGTGGCGATGAAGCAGATCATCGATGACGGAAAGGCTCCGAGCCGAGACGCCTTCTATCGCTTGCAAGGCGCAGGGCTGGTGCGCGAAGATGATGACCGGATGGTTCCGGCGAACCAACTCTATGCCCGTTTCTTCGGAAAACTGCGATGATTACCCAAATGAGCGAATTACGGCTTCAGGTCGGCGGCACGGTCAATCCGCGCTCCAGCGTCTACATCGTTCGTCCGACGGATGATGAATTGCTGAAGCTGCTGGAACGAGGCGAGTATGCCAACGTGCTCTGTTCGCGCCAGACCGGGAAAAGCAGTTTGCTCGTGCGGATCAAGTCTCGACTTCTGGATCGGGGTTACGCCGCCGCTGCAATTGATGTCGCCGGTTACCTGGGAACGATGGGAGACGCCGATGATTGGTACCAGGGCTTGCTCGATGAAATCGTCCACCAGTTACACTTGGATGTGAATGCTGAAGAATGGTGGGGAAACAGCCGCGCAATTACGCCTAACCAGCGCCTGATCCGATTCTTCCGTGATGAAATCGTCGCTAAAACTTCTGCGCACGTGGTCATCTTCCTCGACGAGATAGACAGTACAATTGCGCTGCCTTACACCGACGATTTCTTCGTGGCCATCCGCGCGATGTACAACGACCGCGCTTCGAATCCGCTCTTCGAGCGCATTACATTCTGCCTGGTCGGCGTGGCGACGCCTGACGAGTTGATCAAAAACCGCCGCACCACGCCTTACAACGTTGGTCGGACAATTGAGTTGCCGGACTTCGATCCGGACCGTGATGACCTGCGTCCGCTGTTTAGCGCGGTGTCGGATGATCTGGCCAAAGGCGAAGCCATCGTCCGCGCCGTGCTGCGATGGACGGGCGGGCATCCCTATCTGACCATGCGATTGTGCGATCAGTTTGTGACGCAGGGCAGGACTTCACCAGATGAAGTGGACGAGATGGTCAATAAAGCTTTCGTCAGCCTCGATCAATTACATTCGGACGTTCACTTTCAACAGGCGCTACGTTTTCTGGCTTGGCGTGTGGCGGACAAGCTGACGACACTCAACCTTTATCGGCGAATCCGCAATGGTGAGCGGGTGCACGATCAAACCACGCCCGCGGAAATCGCGCTCAGACTTTCAGGGGTCGTCAAACGCAACCAGCGCGGATACCTGATAGTGCGCAATCTGATCTATGCCCGCGTCTTCACCGATGAGTGGGCTGCGAAAGACTTGGAGCAAATGGGGGAAGGCTGGTATGTGACGAGAGAGGACTTCGATCGTCTTCTCACATGGCTCGAACCCGATCGCGAAAAGGCGGGGAAGGTGTATTTGAAGATGCGCAGTAACATGATCAAGCTCTTCGACAAACGCGGCTGCCATTTATCGGAAGTACTAGCCGACGAAGCGTTCAACCGTATCATGCGCCGTTTGCGGGACGCGCCCAACGGAATTCCTGGCAGCCAGGCAGCTTACCTCACCACCATCGCCAAACATCTATACTTGGAATACGTGAGCAAGGACGTTTCGCCAGCGGTTGAAGAGTTAAAGTAATGGCTGCAAGCAGCCTCAGCTACCGACAGCCGAGAATGGATTATGAGATGCTTCGCTGAATTGTTTCTCTCCATTCAAGTCGCAGAGAACTGCTCGCAATAGCCGACGAACTCGCGCGCCATCTCCACCGCCGCCTGCGCCGTAACTTCATCAGCCGCGCCTGATTTCAAACTCTCGAAACTGGCCGAAAGACCACGCCACGAGCCGCCCGTCTGTCCCGAAAGCACGAACAGGTTTTCAAACTCCCACAGCGCTTCAAGCGAAGTGAACGGATCAACCAGCCGCTGGTAAAGCGGCACGCGCGCCGCCGCCGCCGCCGCTTCGTAAGCCTCGATCTGCGCCTGCTCATAGTTGCCGTGATGGATGTAAGCCGCGGCCTGCTGAAGCCGCTCGTGCGCCGTGGCAAAGACTGGAACTACCTCGGCTATCGTCGTCCCAGCACACTCGCCGCGCACGCCAGAGCGCACGGTGAAACGTTCGTTCTCGTGGCCGTAGTCGTCATAAAACTGCGGGTCGTCCTCGAAGGCGGGGATCGCCTTCAAAGGTTCCAACACAGTCTTCACCCGCTGATCGCCAACTCGTGCGATGAAAGCGTTGAAATCTTCGCCGACCAGTTTCTCCGTTTGGTGTAAATCCAGCAGCGTCTCAACGATTTTGATGGAGTTGCGCGCCGGGTACTTGCCGAACACCTTCGCTGCTTGCGGGCGTCCGTGATTGGCTTGGCCGCCGAGGAAGAGCAGGTGTGCGGGCACGTTGCGTCCATCCTGCGTGGCCGCCGCCGCGTGGAAGCCGATGTTGGCCACTGCATGCTGGGCGCAGCCATTGGGACAGCCGGAGATTTTGATCCGCAGGTCGCGATTTGCTTCGCGGTACTCAGCCAGCGGGCCGTTGAAGAACGACTCGGAGATCACGCTGCCCAGCCCTTTCGCCGATGCAATCCCCAGTCGGCAAGTGTCTGCGCCGGGGCAAGCTGTCACATCGGCGATGGTCTCGGCTCCGGCGTCACCGAGCGAAAGCTGGCGAAGCGCCTGGTAAAGTTCTGGCAAATCCTCCATGTGCACCCAGGGCAGGAAAAGGTTCTGTTCAATCGAAACCCGCAGTTCGCTCGCGGAGAAGCGGCGCGCCACATCGGCTAACGCGCGTGATTTATCGGAAGTGATGTCGCCCAGCTTCGTGCGGACGTGAACGCCGCGTAGTCCTTCGATCCGATGCCGGATGACTGAATCTCGCGCCCACTGCTGAAAGTCGGGGTCATTGGTAATCGGGTTAAGCGTATTCAGACTTGGCGCGACGACCACTGGCTCCGGCGCTGAAGCTTCTTCCAGAAAATCCTCGACGAACGGTAGCGGGCCGATGATCTCGCGCTCGGCGTCTACGGCGGCGCGGAACTTCTCCCAGCCCATTGTCTGCACCAGGAACTTCATCCGCGCCTTCATCCGCTGCTTCCGCTCGCCGTATCGGTCGAAGATGCGAATCACTGCGGTGGAGAAATTGAACAGCTCTTCGACCGGGAGGAAGTCACTGTAGACGTGCGCGACGTGCGGCCCGCTGCCCATCCCGCCGCCAACGTGGACGCGGAAGCCTCGGCGCGTTTCGCCGCCCTCTTCGCGCGTGACGGCGTGGAAACCCAGGTCGTGGAAAGGAAGCGCGGAGTGGTCTTCGGCGCAGCCTTCAAACGCGATCTTGAACTTGCGTCCCATATTCTGGTTGAACTTGTTGCGCACGAAGTAACGGAAGAGCGCCTGCGCGTATGGATAAACGTTGAAGGCTTCGGTGTGCGAGACGCCGGCGCGGTAACAGGCCGTTATGTTGCGCACAGTGTTGCCGCAGGCTTCGCGCGTTGTGATGCCGGCCTCGGCCAGCGAGCGGAGCAGCGCGGGCGCTTCCTCCAATTGCAGGTAATAAAGCTGCGCGTCCTCGCGGGTCGTGAAGTGGATGAAGCCGCTGGCGTAGCGGTCGGCGGTGTCAGCCAGCCGCGTCAACTGGTCGGCGGTCAGGTAGCCGCCGGGAATCTTGATGCGCTGCATCTGGACGCCTTCCTGCCGCTGGGCGTAGGTGCCGAATTGCAAGCGGAGCTTCTGCATCTTGGTCTCGCCCAATTCACCGGCGCGGTACTTTTTGATCTGCCGTTCGTAATTGGCCAGTTCTTCCTCGACGAAGTCTGGGATGAGTTCGACTGGCGATTCTTCTAACCTGGTTGAAGTGGCTTCCATTGGTTCTCCTGAAACGGCGAGGCGTCGCCGCAAAATAAAAGCGCCCCGGTTCCTGTTGCTGGAACCGGGGCGCTTAATCTCTCTCTGATGCTGCTATCTCACTGAGATGATGACGCGCATATGCTGTCGGTTCCACTCCGGTGTGGGCGGACAACAACAACAACAGATCGGCGCTGCGCTGGTCGCTTTATCCGCTAGTGGAGTGGGAAAATAATGATTCATTGTTATCCGTCTCTGGCGCCTCTGAACAAATTTGCAAAATGACTGCGTCAAAATACTGGCGCGCCACGGGATTGTCAACGCGCCCATTTCGTTTAGATTTTTGGATGATGCGACACGCGCGATAAGCGATGCAGCGATGCTTGTGATCGCTAAATCCCGCCCAAATGACGATTCGGTCGAATCGTTCTGGTCAAAGGAAAATCAGCCATTTCGCGCAACTGTTCGGGCGTCGCTTGCACTACAAATGCCCGGGCGGAATCGAGCCAATGCGGGTCTTTGCCCAGCAGAGATTTAAGAAACTTGCGGGTTTGGCGGATTTTGAGCGCATTCTCCCGCTGTTGATCTGAAGTCTCTTCGACCACCTTCCTGACGGCGTAGGCGTGCGCGCCCCGGCTCAGGTTGTTATTTTCCAAGGCGACCCGCTGCGGCGGAAGATTTAATTCGACGATCACACTGACCGGTTCGCCCGTCCCTTGCTCAATGATTTGACGGAGCGCTGAATCGGGGAGCTTTTCGGAAAGGGAGCTATTTGCGAATTGATCGGCCATTTGACCCTTCTTTCTTTTCTCAAACTGGTTAAGGTTAAACGTCTCTATCGTGCTGTGCCATTACCGCCAGGCTATTTTCACGCAATCGGCCGTTGGACGCAACCGCCGTGGCGTCTTTCAGCCTCGTTCTTTAGCCCTCTTGCGCGGCCTGGCGCCGCCGGTTTTCGCCTTACCTCTCCGCGATCCGGAGCTGGCTGGCTTCGCGCCGTACCCGCGTTCGATGGCAAAGCCGATGGCCCGCAGCACGTCAATGCGCCCGAAACCGAAGCGATGGTTCTGCCCGGCCTCGCCCAACTCTTCAGCCGACCCGGCGAGCAAGTCCTGCAGGACGAAGGCTCGTTGCGTCTTCGGAACCTGCTCGCGAATCCCGGTCGTGCTCAAAATCAGCGCCATCGCGCCCGCGACGTGCGGCGTTGCCATAGAGGTGCCGTTAAACGCCGTCCACTCCCCGCCCGGAATTGACGAGATCACGGCCACGCCCGGGGCCGAGACATCGGGCTTCGAGTAGGGAAGCGGGAGTTGCTCCGGAGGGATGAGATTTGACTGGCGAATAATGTGGGTGCGCCCGCCGCTGAAACCTGCGGCATGGTCAAGATAGTCGGTCGCCCCAACGGCATAAGCGAAGAGATCGTTGCCGGGCGAACCGGTTGTTTGACTGCCCTCGTTGCCGATGGCCGTGACCACCGGAATCCCGGCGCGCAGGCAGGTCAGCAGCGCCTCGGTGTAGGTGTTGGGGGTCTCCGGATCAAGCGTCAGGCCGCCGAGCGACATGCTGATGACATCTACCTCTTGCTCGACCAGCCAGTCAATTCCGGCCAGAACCTGGGCGTCGGTTCCGCCGCGCTCTCCGTCGAGCACCAGGGCGACGGCCAGAGTGGCTTCGGGCGCCACGCCAATCCAGCGCCCGCTCGCATTCCCGCCCACAATCGTCCCGGCGCAATGCGTCCCATGCTGGTCGGAATCGCGCGGCTTGACCCGGTTGACCCGGTTGCCTTCAGCGTCGAACTCGGCGAAGGCCGCCACCTTGCCCTTCAGGTCCGGGTGGGTGGCGTCAGCGCCGGTGTCGAGGATACCGACTTTGACTCCCTGTCCGCGCGCCCCGTAAGCGCCCCAGGCTGCCAGCGCCCCGATTTTGACCAGTCCCCAGGCGCTCGCTTTGTGCTCGAGCACCGCATCCGGCAGCGTCCTGACCTCGACGAGCCGGGGACTGCGCAGTACGCGGTTCGGATAAATATCCCGGACCCCCTGCACCGCCGCCGGCAATAGTTCCAGTTCCTCGGTCGAAAGCTCGAGAATCATGGATTTGGAGGTCCAGAAGGCGCGTTCCTGAAGCTTTTGTTCGACGGGCTTCTGTCGCCCCTTCTTCTGCTCGCTGACCACCCTTTGCACGATGTCGGAGTTCATCAGGCTGCGCAGGAATTCCACGCCTCTGGCCTTCAACTCAGCCGTCGGGACAGGCTCGATCTTCTTCCTCTCGACCTGGCCGACGTAGCTTTTTCGTTCGTCAACCAGCGTTTGCCTTTGCGACGGCAGCCGGTGACCTATCGCCGGCAATTGTTCGTTGTTCCCGGGCGGCAAGACCTCGCGGGCGCTTAACGCCATGTTCCGCTGTTTAATGGCGTCCGACGCGATCTCGATGAGTGATTGCGTGGCCTCTGCCGGCGACTCCATGCGGACGATCACCTGGCGGCGCGGGCCAGCGCTCGTCCTGAGAATCTTTTCGACCTGGCGCTCAAGCTCCAACTTCCTGTCTTCCATGATGTCTCCTGCGATAGATTGATCCCGATTGTGAATTACTGGGGCGACGCTGAAATTCCCGGCTTTACGGCGGGCGTAGTATAGGAATGAGCTTAGGCCATTGCAATTAAAAAACAAGGCTGCCAACGATCTGAGCGTCGCTGACAGCCTTGAATGATTACGGGTGATTCCTCGTTGATTTGTTTTTTTATTCGGGAAATCTTTAGTCGCCAGCCACAGTCACTGCGCCCACGCCTTCTTCCTTCTGGCTGTTCTTCCCGCCAAGCTGGACAAGCTGCGGCGCGGCGTTGGCTTGTTTGAGCACCGACTGCATATAGAGTTTGCGCATCGCCGCTTGCTCTTCCTTGGCCGTTTGCGGCAAAGCGCTCTTATCGCGTCCGCGTCCGGCGTCGCCCGCGTTGACGTTCAGCCGGTGAGCCGTGTCTTCAAGCTTAACACTGTGGTTGTTGGCGAAAATCTCGTGACGGCCATGCTCCTGGTACCACTTGGCGACGGTCGCGTTCTGGTGCATGTTCTCGATGATGTTGCGCCAGCCGATGCCGGTGTTGTAGGCGCAGAAGCTGATCTCGCCTTCCTGCGTGCCGTACGGGATGATGCACATCTCGGTGCGGCGGAAATCGTAGTTGAACAGATCCTGGAACCACATGCCGGCGATGAAGAGGAAGTTCCAGCGATCCTTGCGGCGTTTGATCACATCCTCGATCGTGCGGCTCGGGTCTGATTTACCATAGTCCTTGCCTGACAAGCCAAAGGTCTTGTCGAACTTCTGCAGCAGGTCGGTTAGCTTGAATGCGGACGGCGCGCCGAAGGAGTTGTAGTTTTTCAGGAGCGCCAGCGCCATCATCGCCATCGAGAACTTCTTGCCGCGCGCCGCGTCTGTGATCTTCCGCATGTCTTTGATCAGTCCCGGAATGTTGATGAAGTCCGGAATGGGCGCCATCTCCTTGGTTTCCTTGTCAATCATCACCGCTGTGCCGACGCCGCAGTTCGGGTGGCAGCCGCAACTCATCTGGCCCCACTCGCGGTCGGGGCCGTGGGCCATGTCGGCGAAGTCGGCGAAGGCGCTCATCAGGGAGATCGGGAACCAGTCTTTGTGCGGGTCGGTGATGCCGATCTGCTGGCGCACATCGTGAGCCATGTGCGAGAGCGTGTAACGTTGGCGCAGGCGGCGGTCGTCGGTGATGTCTTCGTCGCGGCCTGTGAACGAGACGGGCTGGAACGAGATGAACCCGATCTTCTTCGGGTTGTCGAGCGCGAAGCGGATGACGGGGCCGACCTCGTCGTTGTTGACGCTGTTGACCAGCGTCGTGACCAGCACGATCTCGACGCCGGCCTCGTGCAGGTTGTCAATCGCTTTGAGTTTTACGTCGAAGAGGTTGCCGACCTGGCGGTGGCTGTTGGCGGCGTTGCCGATGCCGTCGAATTGCAGGTAGACGTAACGCAGCCCGGCTTCGGCGGCCTTGCGGCAGAATTCTTTCGATTTGGCGAATTCGATGCCGTTGGTCGCGGCCTGAACCGAGTTATAACCGACCTTGCGCGCGTATTTCACCGCGTCAATGAAGTAGGGAGAGAGCGTCGGTTCACCGCCCGAAAACTGCACGGACATCTGCCGGCGTGGTTTGACCTGGATGGCGTTGTCCAAAACTTCTTTGATGTCATCCCAGCTTAACTCGTGCACGAAGCCAACCTGGTTGGCGTCCATGAAGCACGGGTCGCACATCATGTTGCAGCGGTTCGTCAGGTCAACCGTCAGCACTGAACCGCGGCCGTATTTGATCGTCGAAGAGGCATGGTGGTGGACGTGCGCGTCGTTGTGCGCGTCAATGTCGCGTCCGGGATACATCGCCTCGATGTGCTCCAGGAACTTGGCGTCCATCGCCATCTGGTCTTCGATGCGGCCATGGATTGGGCAATCCTTGATCATCCAGATTTCGTTGTTGCGCTCGATGATGGTCGCTTTGATTTCGCCGGGTTTTTCCTGAATGAGTTTCCACGGATCTTCGCCGTCTTCGATGATGCGCCTCCGCGCTTCCTTGACGCACTTTGGGCAGAGCGAGTCGGTGACGCGGGGCCAGCCCAGGGTGGGTTTGGTCTTCTGCCACGATTTTTGCAACGGCTTGTCGGACCATTTCGGGATGAACGACTCGTTGGGGTTGAATTGGTTGAAGAATTGAATGGTGTTGAAGGCGGTCGAGGCGACCGCCGACAATCCTTTTTCAAAGTACTTGATGGGTCTATGCATAGTTTTCCTCGTTTCACTCGTTTCAATCCGCGGCGCCTCTGGTGAACGCACACGAAATCTTAAGTCAACTGCGATTAGTGCTTTCCGCTACACTCAGTTGGCCGATCAGTCCTCAACTTCTGAACATTGATCAGGCTCTGGATGATGATTAAAGGGTTAAATTCTCACGAAGCATACCGTAGGCCAAAGATCGCCCTCAGAGCCGGAAAATTTCTCAAGTCTTCAAGCTGATTGAGATTGGGATGGCTAAGCCATTGATTTGCTTAGGCAAAGAGTCCAGTGGAAGCTCGAAATTTTGCGCTTCTTGAACCTAGTCTGGGCTGATTGAAGATGGATTGGCAGGATTAGCCACCGGTTAAATACTAAATTCGAGTCAGAAAGGGATGGATAAGGAAAAAATCCATAGATGTGAGGCAGAATGGCTCAGAGTCACTTTGTTATTTGTTCAAGGCGAATCGAAATGACTAGGATCGCTCCTCCATATTCGCCGTTAAGGTTGCAACCTCTTCTTCGCTCAAACCTGTGAGTTTGGCGATGAGACTCGGCAGCAGCCCCTCCGCCAAGGCATTGCGCGCCACTTCGATAGCTTTTTCATTCCGACCTTCATTCCGACCATCGCCTCTGGCCGTGTCAATCACGTTCTTCAAATCGCGGTAGACCTTCAAGCTCTCCTCATACTGCTCCCGCTCCGCGCGATTGAACTTGCCGATCTCCGCCGCCTCGAACAGTCGCATAAACACCCGCTCCTGCAGCTTCGCCGGGCGGGCGGTCAACTCCGGCAGGTGCCTGAGCACGTAGAGCCATTTGTCGAAGGCCGTCTCCAACTCGTCTTCGGTCTTGTTGAACTTCGGCATCTCCAAATAGATCAGCATCAGCTTCTCGTAGAAGACGCGGTTGAGTTGGTCTTTCAACTGCACGTGATGGCAAACCTCGGTGTCATCTTTGTCCTCGGCGAAGATGAAGTCGAGGATGCCGACCAGGTAGACCGGCGTCAGTTGGTAGTTCCAGTCGCCGCGCGGCGCTTGCTCCTGGATTGGAAAGGTCGCGTAAAAGACGCTGCGGTCTTTGAAGTAGTTCTGCTTGGCCCGCTGGATCTCGACGATGAAGCGTTCGCCGCTCGGGCTGGTGCAAAAGAGGTCGAAGATGGCGCGGCGGTCGAATTCATTGCGGCCCATCTGCTCGCTTGGCGCGTAGGTCAGGTCCTGAATCTGGTGCTGCGGCGGCAGCAGTTGGTTGAGGAAGTCAATCAGCAACTCTTTGTTCGGCTCGCTGCCAAACAGCTTCTTGAAGCCGAAATCAGTAAATGGGTTGAGATATTTTTCCTGGAGAGCCATACGCGCGCATTATGACGCGGTTGAGTTTTGCCTGCCAAGCCCGAAGCTCCGATTTATTCTGTCCGATTACGGCCTGGAGAAATACCGGCTTGAACGCAGTGATTTAATCATTGATAATGCCGTTCCCGACGTTCGCTCTCGAAATCTGCTTCCCGAATCTGTTTGCAGGAGTGTGAGGATTTACCCAATGCCAGTTTCACCACAATCACTGGGGCTTACCCGAATGTTTGATATTCATTGCCACATCCTGCCCGAAACAGACGATGGCTCAGTTTCGATGGAAGAATCTATTGCGATGTGTCGCGCCGCCGCCGCCGACGGCATCAATACTATCGTCGCTACGCCGCACATGTTCGATGGGGTTCATGACACGCCGGACAGGGAAACGATTCGACGCAAAATTGCAGCGGTGATGCAGGCCAGCGGCGGATGCGTCAACATCGTTCCGGGCGGTGAAGTACGCTACAGTTACGAAATTTTTCAGGAAGCGCACCATCCCGACACGCGGATCAAGCTCAACGGCACTTCTTACATGCTGCTCGAATTTCCCTTCCATTCGGTGCCGCCGAATATCGAGATGACGATCTTCCAGATTTTCAACGCCGGCATCACGCCCGTCATCGCTCATCCCGAACGCAACAAACAGATTCAGGAAAAGCCAGCAATCCTGGTCAATCTGGTCGAGCGCGGCGCGTTCGCGCAGATTGACGCGGGCAGTTTGACCAGAAGCTTCGGACCCGCCGCCTATCACTCGGCGCGGAAGATCATCGAGGCTGGGCTGGCGCACTTCATCGCCACCGACGCCCATCACCAGGATCGCCGCCGCCCGCTGCTCTCGCACGCCGTGGCCATAGCGGCTGATTGGGGCGGGGAAGAGTATGCGCGCGCCATGGTCGAAGAGAATCCCGAAGCTCTGATCAATGACCGCGCGATCCCGTTCCAGCCCGACGCCGACATTGACGCATTACTGGGGCGCAGGAAGAATAAAAGCTGGTTCGCATTTTGGAAATGAGATTGAAGCGCAATGTCGGAAATCACCACTCCCCACGACAGCTTCTGCAAGGAAATAATGGGGCGGCCCGAGGTCGCGGCGGATTTTATGGCCAACTACCTTCCGCCCGACGTCGTCGCGCGGCTGGATTTGAGCGCGCTGGAGCTGGTCAAGGATTCGTTCGTGGACGCGGAGTTGCGGAGGCATCTTTCCGACCTGCTTTTTCGCGCGCCGTTTCGTGACGGGGGAGAGGCTTTTATCTACATTCTCTTCGAGCATAAGAGCAGGCCGGATGATTGGGTCGCGTTTCAGTTGCTACGCTACGAGATGATGATCTGGGAGCCGATTGCGCGCAGGCGGGAGGGCAAGCTGCCGCCGATCTTTCCCATCGTGCTTTATCACGGTAAGGAGCGGTGGACGGCGCCGCGCAATTTCGTCGAGTTGATTGCGCGGGCGCCGGATGGCGAGGCGCCGAACCTGCTCAGGCATCAGCCCAGGCTCGAGTGTTACCTGTGCAATCTGTCGGATTACGGGGAGCACGAGATCAGAGGACTCCCGTTCACACGTGCCGGTTTGTTGCTGTTGAAGTATATTTACGTCGATGATTTGGGCGCGCAGTTGCCGAGGATTTTTGGGTTGCTGGTGGTGATTTCGCAGGAGAAGGCGCTGGAGTTCATCAACCTGGCGTTGCGCTACTTGTCGAAAGCATCGCATAGACCAAGCGTGGAGGATGTTCGTATGGCTATTCAGGAAGTATTTCCGCAGGACGCGGACAAAGTTATTGCGCCATTCGCATTGACCTGGATGGAAGAGGGGGAGCAGAAGGGGAGGCAGGAAGGAAGGCAGGAAGGAAGGCAGGAAGGAAGGCAGGAAGGAAGGCAGGAAGGAAGGCAGGAAGAAGCCGTCGCATTTGCACTGCGGCTGCTCCGAAAGCGATTTGGCGAAGTGGGCGAGGAGACTGGGGCGCAGATCGAGTCGCTTTCTCTTGAAGCTCTCGAAGAATTAGGCGAAGCCCTGCTTGGCTTCGCATCGCTGGACGACCTGACTGCCTGGCTACGCGCGCGCGCCGGAAATGGAAGCGCCCCGTAATCTGAATGAGGAGTAAGCGCATATGTTTTCTGAAGAGACTCTTGCTTCTATGGAAGAGCTAAAGAGGGCCATTGAAACATCTCCGGAGGAAGTTTGGTTTGCCGAGAGGCGGCATAGGGAAACATTGGCGATTCTCTTTCGCCGGCTTCGGTCGGATCTGATCGAAATAGGCGCCGAAGCAGGCATAGAAGCGCCTGGGCTGTACGCTTACTTCGAGGAGCTGGCTGATGCCCTACCGGAGATGAGTTCATCGGAAGACGGGAAGATGTGGTTGAAGAGTAAGTGGGAGGCGGCAGCCGACTCCGAACAACAGATCACAAACTAAATGAAAAGAGCCTCAAGATCGAGGACTGAGAGGAAATAGTGAAGATCAGAAATCGTTTGATTGCCGCCCGCATCGCGGCGGCTTTATTTTTATTCGCTGTCGCCGTAGGCGCCTTGCCTGGCGGCGCGTCGGCCAAGCCGCAATGGCAGAAGCTCACGCTCAAAAACGGGATGGACGTGATCGTCATCGAAAACGCCGCCGTGCCGCTGGTCACAGTGGAGATCGCGGTCAAGAACGGCGCTTACACCGAGCCGCCCGAATACAACGGCCTGTCGCATCTTTACGAGCACATGTTCTTCAAATCGAACGAGAAGTCGAAGGCCGAAGGCTATCACGACCGCGCGGCGGAACTCGGCATGCTCAGCAACGCGCAGACCCAGTACGAGGTCGTCAATTACTACACGACGACGCTCAAGATGGGATTGCGCGAAGCGATGACCATGATGCGCGACGCCATCCGCTACCCGGTGTTCGACAAGCAGGAGCTGGATCAGGAGATTCAGGTCGTGCTCGACGAATTGAACCAGCATCGCTCGAATCCGTTCTTCTATCTTTTCGACGCTTCGGACAAGAAGCTCTGGTACAAGTACCCGTCGCGCAAACGTCCGGGCGGCGATCCGGAAACTGTCGCCAAAGCCACGCCCGAAATGATGCGCGTAATCCAGCGCAAGTTTTACATCCCGAACAATTCAGCGCTGGTCGTGGCGGGCGATGTCACGGCGCAGGAGGTCTTCAAACTCGCCGAGGAAATTTACGGCGATTGGCTGCGCGGCGAAGACCCGTTCGCCAAAGACCCGATTCCGCGCCCACCGGCGCTCCCAAAGGACGAAGCCGTCATCGTCAATCAACCAGTCAACGCAGCAACGATCCAAATTTCGTATCACGGCCCTTCAACCGATCTGGACGCGCCTGCGACCTACGCCGCCGATGTCTTCTCGTTCATCCTGCGTCAACCCGATTCCCGTTTTTCGCGCGCATTGGTTGATTCGGGGTTGACGACGGGCGCCAGCCTCGGTTACCTGACGCAGCGGTATGTCGGCCCGATCGTCTTCACAGCCCAGACGACGCCGGAGAAACTGAAAGAAGCTTTGAAGGCGATCAACGCTGAATTGGCAAAGTTCGACGCGAACGATTATTTCACCGACGAGGAACTCGAATACGCCAAGACGCTGCTGGATGTGAGTGAAATCTACGACCGCGAAAAACCGTCGCAGTACGCGCACACGGTCAGTTTCTGGTGGGCGAGTTCGGGGCTGGATTATTACGCGAGCTACGTAGAAAACCTCAACAAGGTGACGCGCGAAGACATCAAGCAATACGTCCGCAAATACATCAAACATAAACCTCGCGTCTCAGCCGTGTTGATTTCCGAAGCGGATCAAAAACGCATCGGGCTGACCGAACGGGATTTGCTTGCGCGCGAAGACCCCGTCGGAGCGGCGAGCAGCGCGAAGCCGCAAGAGCCGGCTAAGGCCAAAGGAGAGCAAAAACCGGACGCCAAAAAAGCTCCGGTCACGTCAGGAAAAGGGAGAGCGAAACCACAGAGATGAAAATCAACCATCGCAGTCAACTACAAAAATCAACCCCGCGAACGGCGTTCAATACTTTGGTCGTCACCCTGTTATTCGCCGTCAGCGCATTCGCTCAAGCCGCCCAACCGGCGCGGACCGCCGATTCGACAACCGATTTCGGCGCCGCCAATGGCCTGAAGACAATCCATCGCCAGGTCGCTGGCAACGAGGTGGTGGCCGTGCAGGTCTATTTTCGCGGCGGCTCGCGCAACATCAGCGAGAAGAACGCCGGCATCGAATCGTTGCTCTTCGAGGCCGCTTCGCAAGGCACCAAGAATTTCAACAAAGGCCAGATCAACCGCGAACTGGCGCGGATGGGTACGATCGTGGACGCGGTAGGCGGATACGATTTCAGCGTGATGGCGATGCGTTGCGTGCGGCCCAACTTCGACCGTTCCTGGCAGTTGTTCAGCGATATGATTTTGAACCCGGCGTTCGACGAAAAAGATGTGGCGCTGGTGAAGGATCAGATGATCAATGCGTTGCGCCAACAGAACGACAGTCCGGAGTTGTCGGTCGCCTTGCTCAGCAACAAACTGCTTTACGCCTCGCATCCTTACGTCAATCCGCCCGACGGCACAGTCGAATCCGTAAGCGCGCTGACTGTGGCCGATTTGAAAGCTCATCACGCGAAATTGCTTCAGACCTCACGCATGCTGGTGGTCGTGGCCGGCGGCGTTGCGCTCGATGATATCAAACGCAAGGTCGAAACCAGTTTCGGTAAACTTCCGCGCGGAGATTACAAACCCGACGCGCCGCCTGTCTTCGCCAAAGCCGCGACCTCGGAGTTTCAGGTCGTCGAACGCCCGGTGGCGACGAATTACGTTCGCGGCACATTCGCCGCGCCGCCGCTCGATAGCCCCGACTACCCGGCGTTCTCCATCGCCGTCAACATCTTGCAACAACTCTTTTTTCAGGAAGTGCGTGTCAAGCGCAACCTGACCTATGGAGCTGACGCGACGCTGCTCTCGAACGGAGCGAATTCGGCCTACATCTCGGTCACGACGCCCAAACCCAATGAAGCCCTCAGCGTGATGTTCGACCAAATTGATTTCTTGAATAGGCAGGTCATTCGCGAAGAAGGGTTGAAGGCGATCATCAGCGGCTTCCTGACGAATTACTACACGAAGCTCGAAACCAATGACGCGCAGGCGGCGAAGTTGGCCGAATACGAATTGCTGGGCGGCGGTTGGCGCCGGTTGCTGACCTGGATTGACGAAGTAAACCGAGTCAAACCGGAAGACGTCAATGCGGTCAGTAAAAAGTACCTAAAGAATTTCCACTTCGCCGCCATGGGTAGCGCGCGCCAGTTCGATCGCAATCTGTTCATGAGCAGATAAGTGACGCGACGCCAGACACGAAATGTGGGACAGGAAGATGAGAAATCTCACCTTCCTGTCCCACATTTTTTGGTAATAACCAAACGTCAGCCCATATTGTTTACTTCGAGCCGGAGAACAGTCGCCAATTCACCTGGAGCTTTGTTTGGCAGTTGCGCCACGAGTTTCCCGCCAGTTTGCGAGAACTTCAGCGCCTTTTTCGGATCGGCGAGCAGCGAAGCCTTCATGACTTTGCCCGTCACACCATCCAGCGATGTGGATAATGTCTCAAACTTGGCAGCTCCGATTTAGAAAACGAACCTCAATCCAAACTGCAACTGCCTGGGTGTAGTCCCCTGCGCGAGGGCTGTGATCCGCCCCACGTTGGCCGCGATCTGCGTCGCGTTGGTGTTGATGGTGAGCGACGATGGCACGTCGTAGTTTTGGACGTTGAACACGTTGAACGCCTCGAAGCGCAACTGCAGCTTCCAGTTTTCGCGTACCGTGACGCTCTTGAACATGGAGTAGTCCATGTTGAACACGTGCCCGCCTCTGAACGCATTGCGGCCCAGGTTGCCGAACGAGCCGGAAGGTATCCCGAAGGCGCAGGAGTTGAACCAGCTAAAGGTCGTGCGCGTCGCATCAGCCGCGCGCCCGCCCTGCGAAACGGTCCGCTGGCACAACGGGTCGGGGTTGGCCGCCACCGGGCCAGCCGCGAATGGATCGGCGATCAGGTTCGGACGGAGATAGTTGCCGGGGGCAGTTGACCCGCTTCCGCGAAGGTTGGCGAAGTCACCGGTGACCTGCAGGTTGTAGGGCTGGCCCGACCGCGCCTGCATAATGTAGTTCGCCTGCCAATTGCCCAGCAGCCAGGAGGCCGGGCCGCTCTGGAGCCACTTTTTCCCCTTCCCGAACGGAAACTCGTAGATGGTCGCCCAGGAGAGGAAGTGCGTGATGTCGTAAGACGACACGCCGCGCGCGGTGCTCGGGTCACCATAGTTTTGAATCGTTGAACCTCCGCCCGGGCCATTCTCGACGTTGAAGTAGCCGCTGCTCACGTCAATGGATTTGCTCCAGGTGTAGGAGACCAGCGTGCTCAGACCGTCCGTGAAGCGCCGTTGGAATTTGGTTTGCAGCGCATTGTAGTTCGAGTAGCCGGTGCTCAGCGTGTAGTTGAGGCCCGCGCCTACCCAGGACATGGGACGCAGCGCGTCAATCACTGCGTTGGTCGTCCCATTCGGCGAGGCCTGACGAGCGGCGTTGCCCAGGCCCGAATAAGGCAACCGGCCATTCTTGCTGCCAACATAAGCGGCGGTAACCGCCATCGTCGGCGTCAGTTCGCGTTGAATCTCCAGGTGCCACTGCTGAGAATAAGGGTCCTTATAGTTCGGATCGTCGTTAAAGCCGCCGACCGTCCACGGACTGGCTGTCGGCAGCGGAACGGCGAAGCCTTGCCCCTGCTGTTGAATGATATTGAGTACTGTCCCGTTGACGAAGTTGGCAGGCGCATTAATCGGACCGCCGGAGAAGGCCGTGGCATCAGGCCAGACCGCCGCTTCGAGATCGTTTTGCGCATACTGGCTGCGGGCGGTAATGGCGTCCCAATAAAGCCCGTAGCCCGCGCGCAACACCGTCTTCGGGTTGATGGCCCAGGCTATGCCGGCGCGCGGTCCCCAGTTGTCCTTCACCGGCGCCGGCGCGAAGAATTCTTTTCCGGCCAGGATCACGTCGTTGAAGTGCGGATCCGTCTGAAACGAGTCAGGAATGCAGGGCGCGGCTTTGACCACGCTGCAAAGGCCGGGCATGGTCTTCGCGCCGATGATCCACTTTTTATTGGGCAGATCGAGCGAGTTCCAGAGCCGGCCATCGAGCGTCTTCGGCTGGTTCAAGTAGTCGTAACGCAGCCCCAGGCTCAAGGTCACAGTCGGCGACAGTTTCCATTCATCTTGCGCGTAGCCTGCCCACGCGCCATATTTGAAGCGCACCGGGCCGCCGTGCAGGATCGGCAGTTGAGCTGAAAAAGTATTGGGGAAACCCAGCAGCGCCGACGCCAGCGAAAGTCCGGTCGCGCCAGTCGCCGCCGATGGGTTGCGCGTCTGCTCGTCGCTGAAGGTATAGGTTTGGAAGGTGTTCAACTGGATGCGCTTGGCTTCGATGTACCAGAAGCCGGTCTTGATGTTGTGATGGCCTTTCAGCCAGACCAGATTCGGCGTCACACTCCAGTTCGGGTTTTCGCGTAGAGCGGGGCCGCGAATACCGAAATTGTTGTTGCCACCGTTGGTCCAGTTGGCAAGGGCGACGAGCAGTCCGCCGTACTTATCAATGTCCCCAAACCCGGCCTGCTTCATCGGATCAAGCCCGGCCTCGTGTTGATTCTGTTGACCCGCATCCACACCCGGTCGGCCAGCATAGCCGGCGCGCACATCGAGAATGAGGCTTGGGCGAAAGACGTGCGTCCACCCGCCGCCGTAGTTTCGGCCTTGCGAGCCGCCCCCCGTCGAGCCGACGTTGCCTATCGGATTCAGCACCGAAACCCGGTGTTCGGTGTAGCGGAAGAAAACGTTGTCCTGGTCGTTGAAGCGGTGATCCACACGCCCCTGATAACTGTTCGAGTTGTTGATGGTGGGCCGCGTCTGAATGAAGTTGTTCGTCAAATCGCGCGCGTCGGAGAAATTGGGCGTCGCCGCGTAGGTCTGGAAGAACCTCTGCATCGGCGCGTAGATCAGCGCCTGCGGCAGCTTGTTGCAGGGCGAGCCAATGGTCTGATCCTGTAGCCTCTGTGCATTGACCGGCAGCGGATTGCCCGAGGCGTCGCAGCGGAAAGGATCACGGACAAAAGTGGCGCCCGACGCTCTGGTCGAGTATGGGTTGAAAATTTGGCGGCGGAAGCCCGGACTCGTGTTGCTGAAATCTCCGGCGATCTCGGCTGCGGTCGGCACGTAGGACAGACCCAAGCCCGCTTGGCTGTAGCGCCAGCCGTCGTAGCTGAACGAAAAGAAAGTTTTGTTCTTGATGACTGGGCCGCTCACCACCGCGCCAAACTGGTTCTGATGAAACGCCGTGGGGCCGCTGGGCACGACCTGTCCCGGCTTGCACCGCGCCAGCGTGCAGTTGGCGTCGGTGAAGGCATTGCGCGCGTCGAAGAAATTGTTGCGCACGTACTCGAAAGCCGAGCCGTGCAGGCTGGCGCCGCCGGACTTCGAGACCATATTGACGATGCCGCCTGTCGCGCCGCCGAATTCAGCTTTGGCATCGTGCCCGACGACCTTGAACTCCTGCACCGCGTCAATGTTCGGGATCACGATATACGTCGGCCCGCGCACGTTGGTGTTGATGATGCCGTCGTAGAAGTAGAGCTTCGAGCGGTTCAACTGCCCGTGGAACGAAGCGTCGGAAAAGCCCGACCCCGGCAGACCCACGTTGCCTTCGCAGCAGCCGACGTTCCTGTTTTGCGAGGTCGAAACCGGCGTGACGCCCGGTGTGAGAGTCAAAAGCTGTGTGAAGTTCCGCCCATTCAAAGGCAGATCCTCCACTACCTTTTCCGTAATCACGGTGCCTAATTCTGATGAAGAACTCTGCAACATCTCCGTGTTGGCGGTCACCTCCACTGTTTGGCTGACTTCGCCCACCGTCAAGGCGACGTTCTGTGTCATGGTCTGGCTGACACCCACGTCGAAGGCGGGAACTTGCGCCGCCTTAAATCCCTGGGCTTCGACCCGGAGGACATAACTGCCAGGCCTGACGTTGACGAAGATATAGTAGCCGCTCTGATTGGGCCGCGTCTGCATCTCGATCTTGGTCGCCTGGTTGATCAATTTGACAGTCGCAACGGGAACGGCTGCGCCCGCCGGATCAGTGATGGTCCCGTTGACCTCGCCGGTTGATGTCTGAGCATAGAGTGTCGAGGCCAGCGCCATCAGCGTCGCCAGCAATAACGCCATTTTCGTTTTCTGTGAAAGCATTGGAATATCCCTCCTTGCGGTTTGGGTTCAGACCAGAAAATGGTCGAGAGGAACAAAGACGACAGAACTTGATCAAGGTCGTTTCCACGGATCCCAGCCAAGCGAACTCTGTAATTTGGTTGCCACGCCTCTTTCGTCAGAGGTCTGAAGGATTGAAGCCAATCATAATCCCAGCAAAATTCCCGGCTCTTGTTATCGGTAACGGCCGTTTATATTCGTTATCGGTAACGATGTCAAGACGAAATAGGGCGATGGCGCCGAATCCGGGCGGAGAGGGATTGTTGACCGGCGTTTCAGGCGTGAGATTGCTTGCTCCAACAGCAGGTTGACGCTGATCGCAAGGAGAGCGAAGATGCGAACGCCGCCTCTGAAATGAACCTGCGTCTGCTTTGGCGTCACTCCATTTGGCGATTGGCTTATGAAAAAAATACTGCTTACGCTCCTGTTCATCGTTACATTCAACTTCGTTTCATCCGCGCAGCCAGCAGCGCCTCCTCCTTTTCAACCGATCCAATCGGGCTACGGCGCAAACGGCCAGTTCGCGGTCACGGAAGACAAATTTCCCAGCCCGCTCTTCAGCAGCGAAAACGTCCACGTCTTCCGCCCGGCGCGCGTAGCGACCAAAACTCCCGTCATCTTCTTCGCGCCCGGATGGGGCAACAACGACCCGGACGCTTACGAACCGCTGATCAACCACATCGTCAGTCGCGGTTTTGCATTGGTCTACGCGCCATTTCAGATCATTTCGGGCGACGTCACGCTCCACAAGAAACGTTATGACACAATCTTCGCTGGCTTTGAGGAGGCGGTGAAGCGATACGGCGAGTCGTTCGACCTGACGCGGGTTGGTTACGCGGGCCATTCTTATGGCGGCTCGGCGATTCCAAGTATGTCCTTGCGGGGGCTTGAACGCGGCTGGGGCAAAGACGGCTTGTTCATCTTCGCGATGGCGCCCTGGTATTTTTACGAAGTCAGCGTCGCGCAATACGTCAACTTCCCGCCGCACGCAAAAGTGTTGGTGCAGGTTTACGAACGAGACGGCATCTGCGACCACCGGATCGCTCAGGAGCTTTTCGCGCGCATCAATCTCCCGGCGAGCGAGAAAGAACTGGTGATGCTGATGCACGAAGAGCGATTGGGTTACAGCCTCGACGCCGGTCACGGCACGCCTTCAGGCAACGGCGAGGATGCGCACAATTTTTACGGCGTCTACCGGTTGTTCGATGCGCTGGCCGATTACGCTTTCACGGGCAATCAAGCGGGCAAGCGGGTGGCGCTGGGCGGCGGCTCGGCCGAGCAGCGGTTTATGGGGTTGTGGCCGGACGGCAAGCCGGTGCGCGAATTGTTCGCCGGCGATTGTCTGAACATCACGCGCTCCTCCAGCTCTTTCCTCTTTCCGTATTCGACCAACCACGGCGATTTGGCGAACGTTTCGTCCGCCAGCTTCAAAGTCGAGACCGGGCTGGCGCCGGATTCTCTGGCTTCGGCATTGGGCGAGAATTTGTCCCAATCTTCGTTGTTGAATGGAGCGATGACGCCGCCGTTGAAGCTGAACGGCACGGTCGTCAAGGTGAAAGACAGCGCCTGCGTTGAGCGATTCGCGCCGCTGTTTTTCGTCGCGCCAACTCAGGTCAATTACATCGTGCCATCGGACGTGGCCAGCGGCGTGGCAACCATCACGATCTTCAACGAGGCGGGAACAATCTCTGCCGGCACAGCGCGGATCAATAACGTCGCGCCGAGCCTGTTTGCCGCCAACGCGAATGGACAGGGCGTGGCGGCGGCGGTGGTGTTGCGCGTTCGCCGTGACGGCTCGCAGAGCTATGAACCAGTGGCCTATTTCGATTCGGCGCAGAGGAAGTTCGTCGCCTTGCCGATTGATCTGAGCGACCCGAACGAGCAGGTCTTTCTGCTTTTCTTCGGTTCGGGCTTCAGACATCGTCGGTCTTTGAGTGATGTAAGCGTGACGATAGGCGGCGCGCCGGCCGAAGCTTTGTACGCGGGCGCGCAAGGCCATTTTTTAGGGCTTGACCAACTCAACGTGCGATTGCCACGGACGCTGGCTGGGCGCGGCGAGGTTGATGTGGCGCTGAAGGTTGCCGGGCGAATGGCCAATTTGGTGAAGGCGAGTTTCAAGTGAAAGCGGGCGGGGCAAGATGGCGTCTTGCCCCACGATAAAGTCTTTACGGCCTGTCTCGATAATTCAACGGCGGCTTCTGATTCACCGGAATGCGCGAGCGATATTCATAACCAGCGCGCCGTTTGTTGAAATCGGCGCGCGCGGCTTCGATCAATTTCGCGTCGCCCATCAGATCAATGGCCGAAAGCGCCAATGTTTTCGCCGCGACGACCATCCCTTTGCGCCCGATGCTGTGACCGGCGCAAGCGGTTGATTGCCAACTGTGGCCGGGCGTGCCCGGAACATAAGTCGCCGCGCGGAACTCCGTGGTCGGCACAATCCAGCTCACATCGGCGACATCGGTCGAGCCGGAGCTGACCCCGCCCTCCATCTGTTGAATCTGCTCTTGACTTCCCAACGCCAGCGCGCCGTCGAGTGAAAATGTCTGCCGCAGTTTTTCGGCGAAGCTCTGCTCCTCGGCTGTGTATTTCATTCCGCCCACGCGCCGCAGGTTGTTGTCAATCAGCTTTGCCAGCGGCTCATTCGGCAATTCGTTGTAAACGCTGGCGACCAGTTCCATCTCCATTCGCGTCTCGGTGGCGAGCGCGCCCGCTTCGGCGCATTTGACGATGCGCGACCAGATGCCGTCGAGCGCCGGCATATTCGGATGGCGAGCGTACATATAAATTTCAGCGTAGTCGGGCACGACATTGGGCGCCCCGCCGCCGTTGGTGATGATGTAGTGAATGCGGGCGGTTGACGGCACGTGCTCGCGCATCATATCCACTGCGTGCGCCATCAACATCACGGCGTCGAGCGACGAACGGCCTTTGTCAGGCGCGCCCGCCGCATGCGCGGCCTGCCCGTAGAACCTGAACTTCGCCGAGATGTTCGCCAGTGACGACTTCAGGCTCGCGCTGTTGGCGTCGCCCGGATGCCAGGCCAGGATCACGTCGCAGTCATTGAAAGCCCCGGCGCGAGCCATGTAAACTTTGCCAGCCCCGCCCTCTTCAGCAGGCGTGCCGTAAAACCGAACCGTGCCCGGAATCTTTCTCTCGGTCAGATAATCCTTGACCGTGATCGCCGCAAACGCCGATGCCACGCCGAAAAGGTTGTGGCCGCAGCCGTGACCGGGCGCTCCCGCAATGCGAGCTTTCTTCTCCGGCGCGGAATCCTGCGACAGACCGGGCAGCGCATCGAATTCGCCGAGGATACCGATGACCGGTTTGCCGCTGCCGTAACTGGCGATGAAGGCGGTCGGAATCTGCGCCGTGTTTTCCTGAAGCTGAAAACCGGCGGCGCGCAATTCCGATTTCAGCAGATCGGAGCTTTGCTTCTCCTTGTATCCGACTTCGGCGAATTCCCAGATGCGGCGCGACAATTGGCCGAAATGTTCCGCGCGTTCGTCCATTTTGCGCAGCAATTGGTCACGATCATCTGTGATATTGTTAATCGCGTTGGCAGACTCGCGGACGTTGCTGGCCGCCAACATTAGAGCAAAGCAGCAGAGCAAGAAGCGGCGTGTGATCATAGACAGACCCCCCAAATGTTGTAAGATTTGTTTGTTGTTGAATTGATCGCGTAACGCGCGGCGATTCTAGGTTTGGCGCGAGGGTGAGTCAAGAAATAGGAAAAGGATGTAGTTTGATGATTGAAAGAAAGATCGAACGGATTTGCGTATTTTGCGGCTCCTATTCGGGCGCGCGCCCGGTTTATGTCGAACAGGCGCGCGCGTTGGGCCGCGCGATGGTTTCGCGGGGAATCGGGCTGGTTTATGGCGGCGGCGGCATCGGAATGATGGGCGCCGTGGCCGACGCCGTGGTCGAAGCGAAAGGTCAGGTGATCGGCGTCATCCCATACGCGCTGGCCACGAAAGAGCGCGCGCACCTATCAAGCAACGGGAACGGATCGGTAGAGTTGCGCGTCGTCAACACAATGCACGAACGCAAGGCGATGATGGCCGAATTGTCCGACGCTTTTATCGCGATGCCCGGCGGCTTCGGCACCTTTGAAGAATTGATGGAGACGATCACGTGGGGGCAACTCGGCATTCACCAGAAGCCGGTCGGTTTGCTGAACATCGCCGGATATTACGATCCGCTGCTGGCGATGATTGACCACGCGGTTGAGGAAGGATTTATCTTGCCGCGGTTTCACAACCTGTTCGTCGCTTCATCGGATGTGGATGAGTTGTTCGAGCTGATGCTCAGGTTCCAGCCGGTGGAAGGCGTGGTGAAGTGGATCGAGATGAGCGAGACATAGTCGAATATGGAGAGGTATAATTCGCCGCAAGTTTTAAATCGTGAGGTGAAAAATGGCTACCAGTATTGAAGAACTCCAAGCTGTCATTGGACAAACTCCGCCGACGAAACGGTACACAGTTGCCGAGTTCATCGAGATCGCCGAAAACCGTCCTGATGAATGGTTGGAGTTGATTGATGGGGAGATCGTCGTCGTGTCAAAACCCGATAAAAAACACCAGACGCATACAGGGCAGATAATCGAAATATTTGCCAACCATCATCAACAGATCAAGGCGTTGGGTTGCCGGATTGGCGGGACCAACTTCTACTTCGATGTTACTCGAGAGTTGAAGGAGCAAGCCTGGGCCAGGGGAGAAAAGTTACAGAGCGACGTATGCCCCGACGCTTCGATCAATTATCGAGACTACCTGGATACGGATCGCCGCCCCCCGGCTTTGTTGGTTGTCGAGGTGCTTTCCGATTCCAATCGCGAGAACCTCGAACGCGATACGATCACGAAGCCCGAAATATACGCGGCGTTGGAAATCCCGGCTTACTGGATCGTTGACCGCCGCGATGAGAGCGTGATGGTTTACACGAAGCCGAGCGGTGGGAAGTACACGGCGTGTGAGCGGTTCACTGGCGATCAGGTTCTGCCCGCGCCGGGGCTGGAGTTTTTGCAGATCACGCCCGCGCAGATTTTTGAAGTGTGAGGTGAGTTATGGCGACTACCGCTGAAGAGATCAACCAGATGGCTGCCCGCGCCGGGGCCGGGAGCGACTACTTTACCATTGCCGATTTCAAGGAGGTGGCGGAAGCCTTACCCGATCTCAGGCTGGAACTGATCCGGGGCCAGATCGTGATCAACCCGGCGTGTGGCCGGGATTATTTCACGATTGACGAATTTAAAGTGGTGGCCGAAGCGCTGCCGGATCATCGGCTGGAATTGATCAATGGAGAACTGGTTATGAGTCCGAAGCCTGATAAGAGACACCAGAAGCATGCGCGGCGCGTCAACACCTTGTTGGGGTTGCACACCGCGGAGATTGTGGCGTTAGGCTGTGAGATTGATGGCGGAAACGCCTTCTTCGAAATCCCCGAAGAATTGAGCCTGCGACTGGCCAGTGAAACAGGGGGCAGGCCGAGCGATGTCTGCTCTGACGCTGCGGTCTGCTATCGTGACTATCTGGATACGGACCGTCGCCCGCCAGCGCTGCTCGTGGTCGAAATCCTTTCAGACTCGAACCGCCAAAACCTGGAGCGCGACCTGGAGATCAAGGTGTTGATCTACGCCGCGTTGGAAATTCCGGCTTACTGGGTCGTTGATCGGCGCGACCAGAGTGTGTGGGCGTATACGGAGCCGCGTGATGGTGAGTACGCCGCGTGTGAACAGATCAAAGGCGATCAGGTTCTGCCCGCGCCGGGACTGGAATTTTTGCAGATTACCCCGGCGCAAATCTTCGCGGAGTAATTCAGATCACGCCTGCTTCTCGGAATTCGACGATTACCTCTTCGGCAAATCCCAACTCACGCAAAACCTCATCCGTATGCTCGCCCAACAGTGGCGCGCGCTGCCTGACTTCGCCCGCCGTCTCCGATAACCGCACCGGCGTATTCGGCACGGGCACTGGCTGTCCGCTGCCCGGATATTCAACGAACTTGATCAACTCGCGCGCTTGGACTTGCGGGTCATCGAAGACTTCGTCGAGGTCATACACTTTGCCGCACGGCACACGCGCCTCTTCCAATTCCCGCATCGCCTCTTCCGTTGTGCGCTTCGACGCCCAATCGTTCATCGCTGCGGTGATCAACGGATGATTGTTGGCGCGCGTGATGTCGTCGGCGCAGCGCGGGTCGTCAATCAGGTCGGCGCGGCCCACCAGTTTCGCCCAGCGGCTGAACATCGGATTGCCGATCACGTGAATAATGATCCAGCCGTCTTTTGTTTGATAAGTATCGGATGGAGCGACGTGGAAAGCGGTGTTGCCTTGCTGCCGGCGTTCGGCGCCGGTGACGTAACGTTCGGCGAGCAGCGTCTGCATGAATGTCACGCCGGTGGCGAGCAGGGAAGCCTCGACGATCTGGCCGCGCCCGGTCTTCTGTTTTTCGTAGAGCGCAGCCATTGTTCCGAACGCCGCGTGGAGCGCCGTGCCGAAATCTTCAAACGGAACCACGCTGCGAATGGGAACGCCGGGAGTTCCCGTCACGCTCATCGCGCCCGACATCGCCTGGGCTACGGGATCGAAGCCGACGCGATTGGCGTATGGTCCTTCGGCGCCGAAGGCGGAGATTTGAGTGAGGATGATGTCGGATTTGATGGCGGCCAGTGAGTCGTAATCAAGCCCCAGCTTGCGCAGGACATCTATCGGCAGGTTGGCGACGACCACATCGGCGCTGGCAATCAATCGTTGTTTGATTTCGCGGCTTTGCGGATGCGCAGGATCGAGCGTGACGCTTTTTTTATTGCGGTTGAGGCCGATGAACATCGGGCCTTCGCCGGCGGCGGTGATCGGCGCGACGTAGCGGTCTTCGCCACCTTCGCGCCGTTCGATGCGAATGACTTCGGCGCCGAAATCGGCGAGCAGCATGGCGCAGTAGGGGCCAGCGATGTAGCGGCCAAAATCCAGAACTCTGATTCCTGCGAGTGGTGGGCTCATTCAGGCTTCTTTGGCGTCCGGCTAGCGCGGACTTCCTGCTTGAGGTCTTCGAAGCGGTCGGTAAGGTTCTTTTCGGATTGTTCAACGCGCTTCTCCATCGCTTCAAAGCGAACATTCATCTCCCGCCGCAGCGCTTCGGTTTGATAGGCGCTGGCGCCGACGATGCTTCCGGTGACTGCGATCACCATCGTGACGGTAAAGATGACGAACTGCCAGATGGTTTGCCTGCTGGTGTCGGAAGCTGTTCGCTCGAGCTGCTGCACGGTTGCGCGCAACTCGGCGATCTCACGCCCTTGTGTCTCTACCTTTTCGCGCAGCACCGTGAATTCCGGGTCGAGTGTTGTGCTCATTGAGCGCCTCCTGTCGTCGTCGTCTAAGACTAAGATTCATCATCTGCCCGAATTCTACTTTAGGGACAGGCAAAACAAAAACATAGCAATCGCGGACTATGGTTGTGCGGCTCAGAAAAAAGTGGCGAGGTGAATTGATGCTTCTTCACCCCGCCACTATTTCATCGCCTCAATTCGGCGTCACTGTCGCTCGCCGGAGTTTCTACCTCCAGCCTCTGCCGCGCCGCCCTCAAAAGCAAAAAGCAGAGTCCGGCGAAGAAGGCGATGCCGATGAGATCGGCCACTCCCCCCAATCTCTCCCAGCCATGGGCGCCGACCTTGTCGAGCACCCAGCGCAAAATCGAAATTTCTCTACCATCCGGACCGGTTGTGGAAACGCCACTGAGCAAGGCGATGGCGACGCCCGTGAGCGAGCCGCCGGCGACTAAGCCGGTGCTGTAGAGCATGCCGGAACCGACCTCAGATTCTTCGTGGCCGCCGCTCTTTTGTCCGGCCATTTTATCGGCCAAAGCCTTCATCATACCGCCGACAAAAATCGGCGCCGTGGTCGAGAGCGGCAAATACGCGCCCACCGCGAACGACAGCGAGCGCACGCCACACAATTCCACCACCACGGAAATGAACATGCCGACGAAGACCAGCCCCCAGGGCAAATCCTGCGCGAGCAATCCCTTGATGATAGTGGCCATCAAGGTCGCTTGAGGCGCCGGGAACTTCTCGGAGCCGATCGCGTGTTTGATACCCTCGATTTGCATCGAGCTATCGAGGGTTTGCAGAGTCCAGCCGATCACAAACGTCGAGACGACCACACCGATCACCAAGCCGATTTGCTGATAGACCGGAGTCGCGCCCACGATGTAGCCGGTCTTCAAATCCTGGCTGGTGGCGCCCGCGTTGGCGGCGGCGATGCAAACGATGCCGCCAACGGCCAGGGCCAGCGATTGATAGACATCTCCAGTCCAGCCGAGACTCACGAAAATCAAACAGGTGGCCATTAAGGTGGCGATGGTCATCCCGGAAATCGGGTTCGAGGAAGAGCCGATGATGCCGACGATGCGTGAGCTGACGGTCACGAAGAAAAATCCGAAGACCACGATCAGCGCGCCCATCAACAACGTGCCGGGAAAGGAGCCGGGAAGCTGCGGCAGAATCGCCACGATCAGCACGAGCAGCAGAGAGCCGGCGATCACGTAAGTGATCGGAATGTCGCGCTCAGTGCGCGAAGACGTGATTCCCGCTCTGGTGTCTTTCAGGTTTTTGAAGCTTTCCTTGAAAGCGGAAATGATCGTGGGGAAGGTGCGGATCAGCGTGATCAAACCGGCCGCGGCCACCGCGCCCGCGCCGATGTAACGGACATAGGCGCGATAGAACCATTCGGCATGAGAATGAGTGGCGATCCAGTTGTCGCTGAAATTGAGTTTTTTGAGGTCGGCCATGACGGTGGCATCCGGAATGAAGGCTGAAAGCAACGGGATCAGCACCAGCCAGGAAAGCACACCGCCCGAGACCAAAACACCGGCGATTCGGGGGCCGATGATGTACCCGACTCCCAAATATTCCGGCGTGATCTCGCCGCTCACACTTGCGCTTGGGAAGCTGGAGGTGCGCGGGGCGAGATAGCCGGGAACATCTTTCCAGAGACCCAAAATGCTCATCAGCGATTTGTAGGCGAAGGCCACACCGAGTCCGGCGAAAACCTTACCCGCCAGCGAGCCGCCTCTCTCGCCCGCGACCAACACATCCGCGCAGGCCGTGCCTTCGGGATAGGGCAGCGTGTCGTGTTCCTTGACGATCAGCGAGCGGCGCAGCGGAACCATGAACAGAACGCCCAGGATTCCACCCACCAGCGCCAGTGTGAAAATGTTGAAATAGGTGAAGAATTGATCCCCGGACGCAAGAAAAATCAACGCGGGAATGGTGAAGGCCACACCGGCGGCGACCGATTCGCCTGCCGAGCCGATGGTCTGCACAATGTTGTTTTCGAGAATGGTAGACCTGCCGATGCGTTTGAAAACCGCGATGGCCAGCACCGCAATCGGAATCGAGGCCGAGACCGTCAACCCGGCCTTGAGCGCCAGATAGACTGTGGCCGCGCCGAAGATCACTCCGAAGATCGCGCCAAGAATGATGGCTTTGGCGGTGAACTCCGGGACGATTTGATCGTCTGGAATGTACGGTTTGAACTTTTTCTCAGCCGCTTGCACTTCTGCCATACTAAACCTCCCACTGATTCAGGCCATTGATTCAGGCCATTGGTTCAGATTAGTTCTGCGAATGCTTTTCCGGTATTGCGCGAAAGGGGACGACGTAAGGGAAGTGATAAATCTGTTACAGCGAATCGCCGTCCTGATTGGCGATCATTTGCTGCGCCTTTTCGATGGCTTCCAGCATTGCCAGCGTCTCCGATTCGGATCGCTGGGTCAAAAAATATTCAGGGTAATCGAGCACACAAACCACGCAACCAGTGCCACAGCACTGAGGCAAATCGGCAGGCAAAGATGTTGGTTCGACGCTGACTGCCGCTGGTTGCCGCGTGTGAAGCTGCTCGTCCTGCATAGTTGTTACTGCTTGGTTATTCACGGTCGAAAGGCTTGAAGCCGCAAAGCACTATAAATAAAGCCCGTAACGCTGTCAATGAACTTCGCTTGTCACTCGTCACAGCGTTTAGTATTCTTCGCTCGGCGCCTCCCCTGGCGTATCCCTGTAGACGAATTGGTTCACTCCCTTGATCGTTTGATTCACCCAAGTTGGTTTTGGGCCGGCGCCATCGGCCTTGCATTATTTTCGGGAGAGACGATGCGATATTGTCAGTCTTGCCATCGTTGCTTCGGAGACGGCGCGGAGTTCTGCCTTTTCGATCAAACGCCAACGTTTCTGGTCGAGCGGCTTCCAGTCATCATCGAAGGCAAATACCGGCTGGAGCAGTTGATCGCGCACGGCGGGATGGGATCAGTCTATCGGGCGACTCACCAACAACTGGAACGATCGGTGGCGATCAAAATCCTGCGCGCCGAATTCCTGGCCGACCGCGTTGTGGCCGAGCGCTTCCATCGTGAAGCCCGCGCCGCCGCGCGTCTGAAACATCCGAACATCGTCGCAGTTTACGATTTCGGAATGCTGCCCAACGGCGGAGCTTATCTGGTGATGGAGTTGATCGAAGGCCGAAGCCTGCGCGAAGAATTGCGAACCCACGCGACGCGCCACGGGCAAATGCGGCCAGACCGCGCCGCGGCGATCCTCATTCAGGTTTGCGCGGGCATCGAAGCCGCTCACCGTCACGGCATCATCCACCGCGACCTGAAACCCGACAACGTGATGATCGAGGCCGCTACTGATGGCTCGGAACGTGTTCTCGTGTTGGATTTCGGCATCGCCAAATTGAAAGACCGCGACCAGACGATGCGCGGCATCACCGATGAAAATACGGTCATCGGCACGCCGAATTACATCTCGCCGGAACAATGCACTGGGCAAGCGGTTGATGCGCGTTCCGACATTTACAGCCTCGGCGTAATCCTTTACGAAATGCTGACCGGGCGAACGCCATTCGCGGGTCAGAACACTTCCGCCGTTCTGCTGCGCCATTTGCAGGAACCGCCCGCTCCGCCAACCCGATTCCGTTCAGGTTTGAGCCGGGAACTGGAGCAGGTCGTGTTGCGGGCGCTGGCCAAAAATCCGAGCCAGCGTTTTTCGTCAGCCGCGCAATTCGCCGAGCATCTGGTCGCCGCCGCGAAATCTTCGCCCCGCAATCTTGAAGAAGAGTTCGAGGTCGAAGTTGAAACGCGAGAGCGCCGCCCGGCGCCGATCGGCGATGAGATCACAGGCTTCCAGCCCAGGCCGGCGGCGAATGCCATGTGGTTCGATCAATCGAAGCCGGCTGAAGATTCGATTGAAAATGCGGTTACCCGCGCGCCGACGCTCTTGATCGAACGACCACCGAGGACGCGGTTTTACGTTGGGGTGGCAATTGCGGCGCTGGCTGTGATCGGATTCTTCTGCTACTTGTGGCTGAGCGAGTGGCAAATGGGAGCTGACGCTTCATCCAGTCAGGCGGCGGTTCCTGCTGAAGAACCAGCGCCGGAAGCGATGACCGTTACGAGCAAGCCAGAATCAGTCGCCAGGAAGACCTCGCCGTCGCCTGTGGTGAAAACCGAATCGCCGAACGTCTCTGCCGATGAACGCGCGCAGCGTGAAGTGAGGTCGGTTTATGCTGAATGGGCCGCGTCGGCCACGCGCGGCGATTGGAAGAAGCACATGAGCTTTTACGCTGACCGCATTGACTATTTTCGAGACGGCGTTCTGACGCGAGCGAAAGTCGAAGCGCGCAAACGCAAAATCTTCGGCGGCTTCGATTCCTATTCGCTGAGATTCACTCAATCGCCGCAGGTTCAATTGATCAACAACAACGGCGCGCAGGAAGCCGAGGTCACATTCGACCGGCGATGGCGGTTCCAGCGCGGACGCAAGCGCGTTGATGGCAAAGCGCAAGGCTTGATCACCTTGCGGCGCGACGCGCGCGGCTGGCGAATCGTCGGTGAAAAACAGATCAAGAAGTAGGGAAAGCAGGCGGGCGACAAAAGCTGGTTCGGCTCATTCAACCTGTTTCATCTCCATCGGAGCGATGCAGGCGGCGTCATCGAATGAAGGGCTGTTGACCGCGCGCGACACCGGAAACGCTTCCAGTTCGTCTGAAGCGTAAGGCCGCAGCATCCCCAACAAATCTTCCGCTTTGCTTCCGGGATCAATCCACAGGCCTTCTTCATCAGGTTTGAGGATCGCAGCCATCCGGTGATGAAACTGCGAGATCAACTCATTCGGCTCGACTGTGATGATCGTGCAGGTCGGCAGCCTCTCGCCATCGGGCGTCTTCCATTCCTCCCACAATCCCGCGAATGCGAACAACCCGCCGTCGCGCCGCCGCACGTAGATCGGTTGAGAAGGCGCTTTGCCGCGTTTGTGCCATTCGTAAAAACCGTCGGCGGGAATCAAACAGCGCCGTTTGGCGAACGCCTGTTTGAACGAAGGCTTCTCCGTAATCGTTTCAGCTTTGGCGTTGATCAGGTTGTTCCCCATCTTCGGGTCTTTGGCCCAGAAGGGAATCAGCCCCCATTTGCAGCCGACCATCTCCTTCAACTCGATGTGGCCGGCGTGGCGAATGACGGGAACGATCTGCGAAGGCGCGATGTTGTATCGCGGCGCGAGCAGCTTCCGGTCAGGCTTGACCTCGAATCGTTCTTCGAACTCTTCAGGTTCGTGGTGGAGTGTGTATCTTCCGCACATAACGGCTCTCAATGGATGTTGACGTTGGCAGTATTGGTCGTTCGTCCATCCGCTGTCAACGCAGCATCCACTCGCCACGCTTTGCCTCTTTCCAGATTCGGCGCTTGCGGCGCGGTCCGCATCCGAAATTCTGAACAACTCTTCCAAAATTTCGCATCTTGAGTGAGGGCTAATCCCGACATCTTGATTTAAGTCCACTGCGCGGTTTGCGTTAGCGATCCGGGCCAGCCGGGAACGGGACTTGCAGGCTAAGGCGCCGGAAGCAATTCCAAAAAAGTGTTGAGATTTATCTTTCGACGTTTTCTTTTTGAATCTCATTTCGGCTCTGGCTGCATCCTGCTCACAGTCAATCAACCAAAATTGCAAACCTTCAAGCAGCCGAGCCAGTTTGCGTGCAGAGGTTTGCAAACAGAATCCATTATTTGGAGGGACATTATGAAAAGGACTATCAGGCTTTTTGCCGTGGCGCTTGCGTTAATCGCCGGAGCCGTTTGGCAGGCCAACGCTCAAGCGACTTCCGGCTCGATTTCCGGCATCGTGACTGACGAGCGCCAGGGAGTGATCGCGAACGCTGCGGTCACAGCTCGCAACGTCGGCACGAACGAATCGCGCGCCGCGACGACCGACAGTGAAGGGCGTTATCGTTTTCCCAACCTTTCCATCGGTAACTACGAAGTCACCGTTCAAGCGAGAGGCTTCGCCAAGCTGGTTCGCTCCGGCGTCGAGCTTCTGCTTAACCAGGACGCGGTCATCAATGTGGTTTTGAGACCCAGCGCGGTGGAAGAGGTCGTCACCGTCGCCGAGAACGCGTCGCTGCTGAACACGAGCAACGCCGAGGTCAGCACGCGCTTCGACACGAAGCGTCTGTCGGAGTTGCCGCTGGCGCCGAACCGCAACGTGTTGAACATCGCGTTGTCGGCGGCGGGCGTCAGCCAGCTCGGGGCCGGCCAGACCGGCTTCGCGCAGGGTTTGAACTTTTCGGTCAACGGCATGCGGCTGCGCTCGAACAACTTCATGTTCGACGGCCAGGACAGCAACGATCCGAGCGTCTCCGGCTCGCAGCAGCCGATCAACAACCCTGATGTGGTGCAGGAGATTCGCCTGGTCACCAACCAGTTCGCCGCCGAATACGGGCGCGCCGCCGGTTCGGTGGTCAACATCGTCACCAAATCGGGCGCGAATCAATTTCACGGTTCGGGCTTCTGGTTTAACAACAACGAGGTCTTCAACGCCCGCAGCAATCTGGACAAAGCCGCCGGCTTCACCGACGCGCCACGCCGCAACGAGAACCAGTTCGGCGGAACCGTCGGCGGCCCGATCGTCAAAGACAAGACCTTCTTCTTCGGCTCGTATCAACGCTGGACGGATCGCCAACTGGGATCAGGCGCCACGATCAACGGCGTTCCGACCGAAGCTGGCCGCCAGATTCTGCAAGCGCAGGCGGGCAGCCGCCCGCAGGTCGCGGCGTTGCTGAAATTCCTGCCCGCTGCGACAGCCGGGAACAACACATCGGCCAATTTCACGGTCGGTGGACAAACATTCACCGTGCCGCTCGGTTCATTGACCAGCGCGAACTCGATCGCATTCAACAACCATCAATGGGGCGTGCGCGCCGATCATCGTTTCAGCGAGAAGCATCAGATCAATGGCCGCTTCTACTTCAACGATCAAAACAGCGCCGGCACCGGCCAGGCCACTCCGCGAGGTCTGGCGAACCTGGTCACCGCGCGCAACCAGTCGGCCAACATCGGCGTGACCAGCCTCCTGTCGAACTCGCTGGTCAATGAAGCGCGCATCGCCTATCAGCGGTTCGGCTCCGTGACCAACGCGCAGGACTCGTCGTCGGAAACCATTCCGTCCATCGAAATCAACCAACTCGGTTTGATCGGCTTCAACGCCGCCACTTCGCGCACGGCGATTGGCCTTGCGGTCAACCTGCCGCAGTTCCGGTTCAACAACACCTACCAGATCATTGACAACCTCTCGTGGACGAAGGGCAGCCACGCGACGAAGTTCGGCATTGACTTCCGCCGCGTGCAAGTCAAGAGCTTCTTCTTCCCCACGATTCGCGGTCGTCTGGCCTACGCCACGCTCGACAGCTTCGTCAACGACGTGGCTACCGCGTCGGCGATCAACAAACCCGTGCCGGGCGGATCGGAGATTCAGTATTACAACTGGTACGACTACTTCTTCTACGCCCAGGACGAGTGGAAGATTCGTCCGAACTTCAGTTTGAGCTACGGCCTGCGCTACGAAACGCCGGGCAACTCCATCGGTTCGCTCCAACCGTTCAGCGAGAAGATTCTGGCGGCCAACGGCAACAACCCGGCCTTGAAATTCCGCAATCCGAACCGTGATACGAACAACCTCCAACCGCGCTTCGGCTTCAACTGGCGGCCCAATTTCGGCGCCAGCGGCATCGCCGGTTTGCTGACGGGCGGTGACAAGACCGTCATTCGCGGCGGTTATTCGCGCACGAACGATTACGGGTTCATCAACATCAACCTGAACATCGCCAGCGCGTTTCCGTTCGTCTTCGCGCTCAATCCATCGTTGACCAACGCCTACGCCAACCTGCTCACCGCGACCGCGCCGCCGCAGGGCAACTGGCCGTTCATCACGCAGACGACGGTCGGCGAAGATTTCCGCGCGCCATCCGCCGATCAGTTCAGCCTCGAAATTTCGCGTGAACTGTCGAAGGACGTGGTCCTGCGCGTCGGGTATGTCGGAACGAAGGGCAATGGCCTGTTCCAGACTGTTGACGGCAACCCGGTCGTTCAGGGACGCACCAACCGCACCGACCCGGCGTTCCTTTACAACCCGGCGGGCACGACGTTGACCAACCAGCCGCGCCGCGTTGATTTGACGCGCGGCGTCGAACGCTTGCGCTGCAACTGCGCGCAATCCATCTATCATTCGCTGCAGGTCAGTTTGGACAAACGCCTGAGCAAGAGCTTCAGCGCGGGCGTGCATTACACCTGGAGCGCGTTCATTGACACGGCGTCGGAGATCTTCAACCCGCAACCGCAGGGTGAAGTGGCCACGCCGCAAGACCCCTTCAACCTCAACGCTGACCGCGCGCGTTCCAGCTACGACCGTCCGCATCGTGTGACCGGCAACTTCGTTTACGAGTTCCCGTTCCTGCGCGAGCAAAAAGGGCTGGCGGGACACTTCCTGGGTGGCTGGCAAGCCAACGCCTTCTTCACGCTGCAAAGCGGCACGCCGTTCACGATCTTGAATGGCGCCGACCCGGCGGGAACGCTGCAAGGCATTGACGCGCTGGTGGGCAACGCGATTCGTCCGAACCTGAACTCGACGCTCAATCTGTCCGGCATGAATCTGATCGAGATTCGCGCGGCGGGCGGCGCCAGCCTCTTCTCGGCGCTCGCCGCCGGTCAACGCACCGGCAACGTCGGACGCAACACGATTCGCGGCGATGGCATTGCCAACATGGACTTCGGCATCTTCAAAAACACGAAGGTGTTTGAAGGCCACAACCTGCAATTCCGCGCCGAATTCTTTAACCTGACCAACACGCGCAACTTCGGCACGCCGAACACGGCGATCAACTCCGGCGCCAACTTCCTTAACCAGTGGGCGACCGACGGTGGCAACCGCCGCATCCTGATGGGGCTGCGTTACACGTTCTAAAACGCTGCGTTCCCCCAATGCGGAACGGGGAGCGTGGGCGACCTCCGGCTTCGATCAATTCATCGAAGCCGGAGGTCGCACACGCTCCCCGTTCTGCATTCAATAGAATTCAAAAAAAGAAACGTACCGCAGACTGTCCAGTCTGCGGAGGCTTCATTGACCGAAAAATTCAAGTAGCTCACGCCTTGCGGCTGGAGGCTCTCGTGCTTCGACAATATTCGAGTCAATGAAGCCTCCGCAGACTGGACAGTCTGCGGTACATTGCGCGGCGGAATTTTGCTTTCCTCGGCAATTCTTTTTCTTGAAATCAATACTTGCGCCAAATCGCTCAGCGAATGGCGGCGGAGAGCGAGTTAGTCATTTGCCCTTCCACCGTCAACCTGATCTCCACCTGGCCGCGCCCGGCCAAACTCCGTGGCAAACGTAAATTGACTTGGTCGAGTCCGACGAAATCGCCTTGCCGGTCGGCGAACAAGACCTCTGCGTTCGCGCCGCCGATGCTAGCCGTCACTGAGGCCAGGCTGCCGCGCATCCGAACGCCAGTGCCGAAGAGGATCAAAAACACCTGATCGGTGTCCGGGCCAAGATCGAGCGGAACCGCGACGAACTTGTTCTGCCCGGCGTCGAACTGGCTGATCGGCTCGAAGCTCTGCGAGCCGTCGGCCTTGATGCGCAAAGCCACTCCAGAAGCGACGCCCTGCCCATCGCTGTTGGCCGAAAACATTCCGGGCGCGACGGACGCAACCTGCGCCGTTCCCACGGCGATGCTTCCATCGCCGCTGGTGATTGTCAGGTTGGCTATCCCGGAGGCTGTTCCCGGCGGAATCTGAAAGTTGATTTGTCCGGGAGAGACGAAGAAGAGCGGCGCTGCGCGCTCCGTGCCAGTCCGGTCGCGCAACGTGACGCGCGTTCCGGCCAGCGTGGTTGGCAGCGGCAATGTAGTCGCAACCGCAGTGCCTGTCGCCAACCCTGTACCGAAAGCCGCGACGATGGACTCGCCAGCCAGCGATGAGCCGGTAAAACTGGCGGCGTTGACGCTGGCCGGAGTGGTCAGCGACATCCTGATGATGAAAGCTGTGCCGCCCGTCGTGTTATAAGCGCCGGACGTTTTGGGCAGATCAGAATTCTCGCTGAAACCAGCGACGTAAATTCGGCCAGTTTTGTCTAGCGCCACGCCCATCGCCAGATCCACAGCAGTGCCGGTCAGATAAGTGGAATAAAGCAGCGTCGAGCCAGTCGAATTGAGCTTGGTTACAAATGCCTCCGAGGAACTGCGGAAGCTGGTTTGAAACGCGTTCGGCGTGGTTGGAAAGTCATTCGACGCGGCTGCGCCAACCACGTAGGCGTTGCCACCCGAATCAATCGCTATTCCATTGCCGGAATCGCTGCCGCCGCCGCCGATGTAAGTGGAGTAGACCAGCGCGCTGCCTGTCGCATTCAGTTTGGTGACGAAGACATCGTCGCTGATGGCAGATGAGGGTTGAAACGATCCTTGCGTCGTGGGAAAGTTCGTCGAGGCGGTTTGCCCGGTCACGTAAACCTGGCCATTTGCGTCCACGGCGATTGCCTTGCCGCTTTCGTCGCGGTTGGCGGCCAGATAGGTTGAGTAGATGGCTGCCGATCCCGCCGGATTCAATTTGAGAACGAAAGCGTCGTGCCCAACCGAGAAGTCTCTTTGAAATGCGCCAGGCGTGGTCGGGAAGTCTGCGGCGTTGGTTCTCCCGGTCAGGTAGGCGTTGCCGGCGGCGTCTAAAGCGATGGCGGTGACGACATCGTCTCCGTTGCCCGCGATGAGCGTCGAGTAGACCAGAGCCGATCCGCTCGGATTGAACTTCGTCACGAAGCCATCGTCACCGCGAAAAGCCCCGCGTTGAAAAGCGCCCGGCGTGGTCGGGAAATCGAACGAGTGCATGCGCCCCGCGACGTAAGCGTTCCCGGCTGCGTCAACTGCGATGGCCAACCCGGCGTCATCCGGCCGCGTGTCATCAGCTCCGCCCAGGTAGGTCGAATAAACCAGCCCGGAGCCGGTGGGGTTCAGCTTCGTCACGAAGGCGTCGCTGCCGGTGGTGGAAGCGATCGTGCGACGATAAGCTCCCTGCGTTGTCGGAAACCCAGTGGAAGTCGTCGCGCCTGTCACGTAAGCGTTGCCCGCATCGTCAACCGCAATGCCGAAGCCAGTGTCACTGCTGCCCCCGCCGAGGTAGGTGGCGTAAAATCGCGCCGTGCCCTCCGGGTTCAGTTTAAGCACGAAGACATCGGTGTCTCCGCCGTTGTAAATACGCTGGAAGGCAGTTGGCGTGGTCGGAAAGTCCGGCGACAGCGCGACGCCGGTCACGTAGGCTGCGCCATCGCGATCCACTGCAATCGCGTTGATTGCGTCGTCCTGTGCGCCGCCGAAGAGGCTGGCGTAAACCAGCAGCGGGTCAATCACCAATTCGCGGCTGCGATCATAAGCCCCGATTTCAAAGCCAATCTCGCGCCGCCCCCGCCAGACGTAGCGCCCGTCAATCTCGCGCCGCTCGCCGTTGACCTCCTGATAAATGACGGGCCGCTGGAAACGCGCCTCGCCCGCCGCAGTCCGCAACCGCAAATCGCCGTTGGCCAGCAACCGCAAGCTCCGCGCCCCCGCCACAGAAAGTCGCAGCGCGGATGGATCAGCGCCCGGCTTGACCACCAAGTCGTATTCGAGCCGGCCCTGGTTGCCGTAATAAATCAGATCAATCCCCGGATACAGATCGTTGTAGCGCACCCGCGCGTAGCTCGGCGCGTTGACGACCCAGCGCGCCGGATCGCTGCCGGTCAGGTAGTTTGCTTTCGCCGTCGCCTGATCCAGCCCTTCGATCCGCGCCGCCTGGTTGCTTCCCAGCCACTTCATCCGCAGCGCCGCGCGCGAATTCCGTTTGCGCCAGGCCATCACCGCTTCATCGCCGGTCAGGAAGAAGTTGAAATGACCGCCGCGCGCAAAGAATTTCACGCGGGGATCGGTCTGACCTCGGTTGGCCTCGAAGTTCAAAGGCAACTGGCCGTAAGCCGCTCGCGCCCACGCCCCAGCGCCAGCTCCCGGAGTTGAACGGCTTGCGCCCCGCGCCGAAACGGGATCTCGCAGCGGCGTCGCCAAAACGCAGCCGAGCAACAAAACCAGCGCCAGTCTTGCCGCCCAGCCGCCGCTCTTCAGCAATCGGATTGTTTGGTTGATTGAAAAAATGAAAGCGAACGCAGACATCCTTGCCTCCTCGTAAAAACACAGTAACTCTCCGGCAGGGTACGCGGGCGGAAGACAAACCTCAACCGATCTGCCGGTCAGCGCGCGCAGCGAAACGAACCGCCCATTGCCTATTGCTCATTCCCAATTGCCAATTGTTTCGCAGGGGGAGAATTTGTCGCACTGCCAGCGAACATCGCTTCCCTGCGAAACAATTGGCAATGCGCAATTGGGAATTGGCAATGGCTGCGGTCAGCTATTTTGATCGGTTGTCTTGGTGATTTTGGTCAACAGCCTGATCAGCTCCAGGCAATCGGCGAGCATCGACTCGTGTTGTCTGTCGTCTATGAACTCACTGTCGCGCAGCAGGTTGAGCCAGAACTCGGTGGCCGAGGCGTTTCGCAGCGCGGCGCCCATGTCGCTGGCGAAGATGGCTCTCGATTCCGCTTCCTGCGCCGACTTGACGCGCTCGCCGACCGCGGTTCCGCGAGACAGAAGCGACTTGCTCATCACATATTCTTTCTTCTCTTCGGTCAGGTACTTGTAGAGCTTCACGATCCTGATCGCGAATTTGTAGGATTTCTCCAGCACGACGTTTTCACTCATACGTCCTCCAGGAAAGTCACGAAATTCAAAGGCAAGGCCGTAACCAGGCGCATTACCCATTGCTCATTGCTAATTGCCCATTGTCTCGCAGGGTAAGCTCTGGCGCTTCTTCGTGGTCGAATCGCATCACCAGCGCCTCCCCTGCGAAACAATGGGCAATGCGCAATTGGGAATGGGCAATTTGGCGCCACTCAAGTTGAAACCGCTGTAATGTCTGACGCCGGGGATTATAGCTTGATGCGCTGATGAACAATAACCTTTTGTCAGCTAATCCATTGAGCAATACGGCGAAGTGGCGTAGAATCCGCCCGTCAAATCAGTAATCCTTCCATTCGTAACGGTAGTTTTCTGAAAACAGCAGGGTTGGTATGCGGACGCTGGCGAAGATCATCGGGTTAATCGCGCTCGTCCTGCTTCCATACTTTTGCCTGAAACCGCGAGGAGCGCTCGCTCGCCGAAGGAGCCATTCTATGAACAACAAGCACCATATCTTTGCTTACCTTTTGCTGGGCCTCTGCTTTCTCTCTGGGGCAGGGTCCGTGTTTGCGCAAGGAACCAATCTAGGCGCGATCCGAGGGACGGTGACCGATTCCAACGGCGCGGTGGTCGCCGGCGCCAAAGTTCAGGCGGTTGATCTGGAGACCAACCTCGCGCGCGGTGTGACCACGAACAGTGAGGGCAACTATGAGGTGACGGGCTTGAAGTACGGCGCCTACAAGGTGACGGTGACGGCTCAGGGTTTCAAGACCGCCTCGGTCAATCAGGTCTCGCTGCGCAGCGGCGACACTGTGCGAGCCGACGTCGAGTTGCAGGCGGGCGGGACGACTGAAACAGTCGAGGTGGTCGCCAACACGCCGATCAATCTGGAAACGCCCACCGTCAGCGGCCAATTAACCAGCCGCGAGATCACCGAATTGCCGCGCGACAGCCGCGACATCTACTCGTTTCTTTACCTGAACCCGAACATCACGCAGGGCGTGACGGACGGTGAATTCAAGTTTATCGGCGCGCAGAGCTACGGCGCCAGCTTCTCGCTTGACGGGCAGCGGGCCAACGGCGGCATCTTCGGCTCGCCGACCGCCAGCCAGCCGTCGCTCGAAACCGTCGGCAATCTGGTCGTGCTCTCGAACAACTTCACCGCCGAGTACGCCGGCGTGGCGAACGTGCGGGTCGAGACCAAGCGCGGCGGCAGGAATTACGAAGGTTCGGTTTTTTACAACAACAAGAACTCGGCTCTGGCGGCTTGGTCCATCGGCGACAAGCGAGGGCAGGCGCAATTCACTCCGACGCCGGCGCTCTCGAAATTCCCGACGCCGTATTTCAATCTCAACGAGACAGGCGGCAGCTTCAGCGGCCCCGTTCCTTTCAGCAGCAAGACCTTCTTCATGGTTGCGTATGAGCGACGATGGAGCGCAGCTCCGGTGCGTTTCCGCAGCACGACCTTGCCGCACGCGAGTCTTTACACCGGCGATTTTTCCAAGGTCAACGACACGGCCAAACCGGTCGTTCCGGCTGAAATCACGCTGACCGCCGCCGAGGTCGCGGCCAACACCATCTTGACCGGGACGACCCGGCGTTTCGTCACCATCCCGTCGCGGTTGCTGAACCCGGCGACGGCGGCGTTCATCAAGAACTATTTTCCGTTGACCAGCGTCAACGCGCCGATCAACGCGACGAATGGGCGGTTGGTGGATTACTTCGAGAACCTGCCCGGTCTGCTTACCCGCGATCTCGGCACGGTGCGGATTGACCACGACCTGACGGGGAAGGATAAGCTCACCGCGGTCTACAACATTCAACCCAGAGATCAAGCCACCGCCGCGGTCCAGACGCCGTACATCGGTTTGGGTCTGACGCAGAATGAACAGACCAATCACACGCTCTCGCTCTCGTATACGCGCATCTTCGCCGACAATCTGGTCAACGAGGCGCGCGGTGGATTCAACTTCCAGTATCTCTTCCGCCGCAGCAACACTACGCCCGAATCGTTCCTGCAGAGCATCGGCTTCGATAGCAGCGACATCGCCGCTTACTTCTCGGTGATCGGCGAAACCGCGCGGCCCACCTACGGACACGTGGGGGTCGCCTTCGGCGGCAGTTACGCCAACTTCGCCACGGGTGGGCGCAACACCTTCCGCCCGCTCGACCAGAATCTCTACACCTTCGGCGACACGCTCACCTGGATCAAAGGGCAGCACACGATCAAGGGCGGCTTCGACGCGGTCTTCAACTCGGCGCTCGACGGATTCGCCAACAATCGTGGCAACCCGCGCGGGCTGATCACCTACTCCACCGGCAACCCGACCGACCGCTTCGCGCGCTTCCTGATCGGCTTGCCGCCTACGCAGTCGCAGTACAACGACCGGCTGCGGACGCCGATGGACGTTTACAACTGGGAGCATGGATATTTCGCGCAGGACGACTTCAAGATTCATCCGCGCCTGACGCTCTATCTGGGCGTGCGCTACGAGTTGATCAAGCCCTTCATCGAGCGCAGCGACCTGCTGGTCAACTTCGATCCCAGCTTCAAGGGCGCGAACGGACGGCTCGGCCGCTTCGTCGTGCCGTCGCAGAAGACCATCGCCAGCATTGACTCTCGTATGGTCGCTTACGGCGTCGTCACGGCGGACGAGGCCGGAGTCGGACGCGGGTTGGTCAAGACCGACACGAACAACGTCGCGCCGCGACTCGGCGCGGCCTGGCGTGTAACTGAAAAGAGCGTCATCCGTGGCGGCTACGGACTCTTTTATCCGACCTCGGCGGCGCAAGGCATGCGCGATCCGATTGCGACCAACGCCTTCAACCAGGGGCGCACGAAGACCAGCCCGGCGGCGACTCCGCTCGGTGGCTGGCCCGGCGGAATCAATCCGCACGGCGTCACGCCGTTCAGCAACGGCGCGTTGCGCGTGCTCGGTTCGCAGCCGTCGGTCAACGCCGTTCCATTCGGACTGGCCCAGCCGCGCATCCAGCAGTACAACGTCACGTTTGAACAGGAACTGGCCTGGAAGCTGGCGCTGCGCGCCTCTTATCTGGGCACGCGGCTCAGCGGGCTGATTTCGGGCGTTGATCTGAACATGATCGCACCGAGCAACACGCCTTACGGCACGACCACTGGCGACGGGGTTACGGCTTGCACCGCCGGGACGAACTGCGACCTTTCGGCGGCGGATCGGGCGCGGCTGCCATACCCGGAGCTTGGCGATTTCCTGCTCACCTTCGGCAACACCGGGCGCGGCGTTTCACACGCCATGCAGCTCGAAGTCAACCGCCGCTTCTCCGGCGGCTTCACGTTCAACGCCAGCTACACGCTGCTCGACCAGAAATCGAGCGTGCCGGACACGGGCAACTCTTCTCTGGGCGGGACAGTTTACAACCAGTTCAGACCGGAAACGGACTTCGGTACCGAGGCGTTCATCTCGCGTCATCGTTTCATCGCCTACGGCATCATCGAGGCGCCTTTCGGCAAAGGTCGGAAATTCGGCGCAGACATGCCGGCGGTCGTTGACGCGTTTGTCGGCGGGTGGAAAGCGTCATGGAATATGTTTGCCAAGAGCGGCTATGGGTTCACGCCGTACTGGTTTTGCGGCAATTGCGGCCCGATCTATCCGGGCAACATCGGCAGCGGCTCGATTGACGCGGTGGGCGGCTTCGGCGGCACGTCGTTCCGCCCCGTCGTGACGGGCAATCCGCAAGTCCGGTCGGGCGACCGGTACTTCGACCCAAACGCTTTCGGCGCGCCGCCGCTGGGCGCGGACGTGTTCGAGAATCCGAACGTGGCCAAGCGTAATCTGCTGAGAGGGCCTGGCGCGTGGGGTACCAACCTCGGACTCGATAAAACATTCCGGATGGGTGAAAGGTTCAAGCTGCGGCTGGGCGCGCAATTCAACAACGTCTTCAACCACCCGCTGCGTCCGCCGAGCGACATCCAGGTTGCGAACCTGGGCACGTTCAACCTGGCGGTCAACCCGACCACGCGGCAGATCGAGCTTGCCTCGCTCGACCGCAACCCGGACTTCGGACGCTTCTTCGACAGCTTCAATCAGGAGAACATTGACAACCGCCGCACCGTCCGCGTCACCTTGCGCCTGACTTTTTGACTTGAGGCTGGCGGAACAGAAGGACTCTCTGCGCTTCCGCCTGGAAGGAAAATAGACAGGATTTACAGGATTGAACAGGATGACGAAACCATCATTCTTCAATCCTGAAAAATCCTGTAAATCCTGTCTATCGTCATCTGCCAATCACCTGCCTGACCGCCTCTTCGCGCCCCTGTCCAATCTCGGTCGCAATGTGCGCGATCAGCATTCGCTCTTCGTCGGTGATCCGCCCGCGACCCAGAATTCCTCCTTCGACCACTTCGGCGATCTGGCTGCAATAAGCGATCAAATCCCGGCGGCCGGCGGCGCGTTGGTCTTCGGGCAGCAGTTCGAGGACGACGCGAATGGCGCGCAGGGTGTTCTCGAAAAATCTTTCCGATGGTTTCTCTTCGAGCCAGTGCGACAATTTCTCGTCAGCCGCGCTGCCAGGCTCGACTCCGCGCGATCGCGCGACCTTGAAGATCAGCTCGCGCTCGCGGTCGGCGACGCCGCCTTCAGCCCACGCCACTTCGACGAGCGGGACGATATGAAGCAGTTGGACAGTGTCTGCGGTGAACCCCAGGTCCTGTAACGCTTCGAGCGCATCCTGATCGCTGACGCCAGTCATTTCGGACATTTTCTGGCGATCAGTTTCACGAGCCTGCCGCTCGCGCAGCTTCTCGACCAACTCCTGGTTCTTCTTCCGAAAATATTCCTCTTCCAGCCAATGCTCTCGTTCCGCGAAGATGTCTTTCTCTGACATAGCGCCTCCTTGTTTGAATTTGGTGATAAAGTTGAATTGACCGAGTGACAAAGATCGAACGTCGGTGGGAAACGCGATATGACGGAGATTGAAACAGAGACGGGTGAAATGAGCAAGACCCTTTCACTGGCTGCCGCGTAGGAATAGAATCCCAGTGAATACCGAAGGGAGAAATGCAATTATGGAAAATACAATCAATGGACAACCGGGCGCACAACCGACAGTCATCCGCACCGGACGCGGCCTGACAGTCGCCGGAACGCGCATCACGCTCTATGCGATTATGGACTTCATCAAAGAAGACTATCCACCGAAGCTGATCCGCTACAAATTCAATCTGACCGAGCAGCAGATGGCGGATGTGCTGGCTTACATCGAGGAGCATCGAGAGGAAGTCGAAGCCGAGTATCAGCAGGTGGTGGCGGAAGGCGAAGAGCGGCGGCGGGAGTGGGAAAAGCAGCGGCGCGAAATCCTCGCCAGCATACCGCCTGATCGGCCAATGAGTCCCAAGGAGGCGTTGATCCGCGCGAAACTGGCGGAAGCAAAAGCAAGGCTCGGCATGGAATGATTACGATCCTCGTTGACCACAATCTGGAAGGAGACGCCGTTTCACTGTGGGGAGTTGCGGCCAGAGACGGGTGGGTGGATTTGATCCCCATGCGGCTCCTTACCTTTGCGGATGTCAATTTGCCGGTTGACAGTGATGATCGCGTGGTCTGGCGTTTCGCTCAAGCGAATCGGATGTTGTTGCTCACGGACAACCGCAATATGAAAGGCGACGATTCCCTTGAGTTGACCATGCGTGAAGAGGCCGTCGCGGATTCATTGCCTGTTGTTACCATCGGCGACCGCGCTCGGCTTGATCAACACGATTACCGCGAGCAATGCGTGAGCCGGCTGGTTGAGATCGTCGTTGATCTGGATCACTACCTCGGATACCACCGCTTGTTCATTCCGTAAATGACACAAACTTGTTTCTACCGCAGCCATCCAGTACCGGCTGCGGCGCAGGGACGGAATTCCAGCGGCTATCGAAAGGAGAAAGGCAGTTATGGAAAATACAACGAACGGACAACCGACAGTCATCCGCACCGGACGCGGCCTGACAGTGGCCGGAACGCGCATCACGCTCTACGCAATCATGGACTTCATCAAGGAAGATTATCCGCCGAAGCTGATCCGCTATAAATTCAATCTGACCGAACAGCAGATGGCGGACGTGCTGGCTTACATTGAGGAGCATCAAGAGGAAGTCGAAGCCGAGTATCAGCAGGTGATCAAAGACGCTGAGGAATTGCGGCGTTACCACGAAGAGAAGCTGCGCGAGCACCTGGCCTCCAGACCGCCCAAGCCGCCGAAGCCGGAAGAGGCTGCGATCCGCGCGAAGTTGGAGCAAGAGAAAGCACGACTCGGCTGGTCGAGATTGTGGTTGATCTGGATCGTTATATCGGGTACAGCCGCTTATTTATTCCGTGAAGGAGAGCAACTGTGAAGCGAGCATTAACTATCGAGTACGGCGATGACATACTCTTCAGCCTGGGCTTGTCTGTGGAGCAGTTTTCCGAAGAGGCCAAATTTCTGCTGGCCGCGAAATTGTACGAGCTTGGCAAGCTGACTTCGGGGCAGGCAGCGCGGTTGTGCGGCAAAGGCCGGGTTGATTTCCTGCTGTCATTGCCGCGCGTGGGCGCGCCGATTAGTAATTTGCGTCCTGAAGACGCGCAGGCCGAGATAGACTTTGCTCAACGTGGCTAACCGCATCGTCATCAACCTCCCAAATTTGACAAAGCCTACCGCCGCCGCTACATTCCACTTTTTCAAAATCACGAGCGATCATCGCTATGCGCGCGCCCCGATGAATATTGAAGGATATGAAAGTCATGACCGGAAACGAAGTAAGAAATACATTCCTGAACTACTTTGCCAAACACGGGCACAAGATCGTCAAATCGTCCCCGCTGCTGCCAGCCAACGATCCGACGCTGCTGTTCACCAACGCCGGGATGAATCAATTCAAAGACGTGTTTCTCGGCGCCGAGAAGCGCGATTACAAACGCGCCACGTCGTCGCAAAAGTGCGTCCGCGCAGGCGGCAAGCACAACGACCTGGACGAAGTGGGAAAGACCGCGCGCCATCACACCTTCTTCGAGATGCTCGGCAATTTCTCATTCGGCGATTACTTCAAAGAGGACGCGATCCGGTTCGCGTGGGACTTGCTGGTCAACGAATGGAAGATGGATCCGGCGCGGTTGTGGTTCTCAGTTTTTGCTGGTGATGACGAAGTTTCTGCCGACGAAGAGGCGGAAAGGTTGTGGGTGAAAGTTGGCGCGTCACCTGACCGTGTGCTGCGCTTCGGCCGCAAGGACAATTTCTGGCAGATGGGCGAGACCGGGCCGTGCGGGCCGTGTTCGGAGATTCATTACTACCTCGGAGAAAATCCGAACGATCCGAATTTCAACAAACGCGAGTACGTCAACGGGCCGGGCGACGACACGGTCGAAATCTGGAACCTGGTGTTTATGCAGTACAACCGCACTGAGGTTGCGCCGGGACAGTTCAGGCTCGATCCGCTGCCCGCGCCTTCGGTGGACACGGGAGCGGGACTTGAGCGCGTGACGGCGGTTTTGCAGGGCGTGAAGTCGAATTTCGAGACCGATCTGATCCGCCCGATCATTGACTTCACGGCGAAGCTGGCTGGCAGGAATTACGTTTACGACGACAGCGAAGAGAGCGTTTCGATGCGGGTGATCGCCGATCACGCGCGCGCAACGGCTTTCCTGATCGCCGACGGAATCTTTCCCGGCAACGACACGCGCGGTTATGTGCTGCGCAAGATCATGCGCCGCGCGATCTGGCACGGAAACAAGCTCGGATTCAAAGACGTTTTCTTCGCCAAAGTCACCGGCTTCGCCGTTGACCATTTCGGCGACGCTTATCCCGAACTGCGAGAAACGCGAAAAGTTATTGAGCGCGTCGTGACGACGGAAGAGAAGCTCTACAGCTCGACGGTCGGCGCCGGCTTGAACGTGCTTGAAGGCGTGATGGCGAAGTCGCCAGACAAAGTCGTTTCGGGCGCGGATGTTTTCAAGCTATACGACACTTACGGATTGCGCTACGACTTGATCGAATACGTTGCCGAGCAGCGCGGCTTCACCCTCGACCAGCAGGGCTTTGAAACGGAGATGGAAAAACAGCGCCAGCGCGCGCGCGAATCAATGAAAGGCGGCGCGGCGAAGATCGTCAACCCCGTTTACCAGCAGGTGGCGGAGCGAGGCCGGAGCGAGTTTACAGGATATCTGGGCTGCGAGCTTTCGGGATCGAAGGTCGTGGCTCTGATCAGAAACGGCGAACTGGTTGATGAGATCGTCGTGGGCGATGAAGCAGAGATCGTGATGAATCGCACGCCGTTTTACGCCGAATCTGGCGGACAAGTGGGCGATGTGGGTGTGCTCGAAAACGAGGATGCGCGGCTGCTGGTGACCGACACGCTCTCGCCGGTTTCGGGCGTGATCGCGCACAAGGTCGTGGTCGAGCAGGGCAAATTGAAAGTCAACGATGTGGTCAACGCTCGCGTTGACGCCGAAAAACGCGCGCGCACGATGGCCAACCACACGGCCACGCACCTGTTGCACGCGGCGCTGCGCGAAGTCCTGGGGCTGCACGTCAAACAGGCCGGCTCGCTGGTTGCGCCTGACCGTCTGCGCTTCGACTTCACACACTTCGCGCCATTGACGCAGGAAGAGATCGCCGAGATCGAACGCCTCGTCAACGACCAGACACTCAAGAACGCTGCGGTCTCGAAGGAAGAGAAGACGCTGGACGAAGCTTTGTCGGGCGGCGCGATGGCGCTCTTCGGCGAAAAATACTCAGACCGCGTGCGAGTGGTCAGCGTGCCGGGATTTTCGACCGAGCTGTGCGGCGGCACGCACGTCAACGCCACGGGCGACATCGGGGTCTTCAAGATCATTTCGGACGCTTCGATCGCTTCGGGCACGCGCCGCATCGAGGCCGTCACGGGCAAGAACGCTTACGAACGTTTCGCGCTGAGTGAGACACTGCTGGCCGAAACCGCCGCGCGGCTCAATACCGCTCCGAAGGCTTTGCCAGTCGAGGTCGAACGCCTGCAATCGCAGTTGCGCGATCAGCAGAAAGAGATCGAACGGTTGAAGCTCAAGTTGGCGCAGGGCGGCGGTTCGGCGGAGGATCAGGTCGTCGAAGTCAATGGTCTGAAAGTCCTCGTGCGCAAAGTCGAAGGTTTGGGCAAAGACGGGCGACGCCAACTGGCCGATTCGCTCACGCGCAAAGTCGCGCCGGGCGTGGTCGTGTTGGGCGAAGTCACGAATGGCGCAGCGTCGCTGGTCGTGATGGTATCGAAAGACGCCACGAATCGTGTGCAGGCAGGCAACGTGATCAAGGAACTGACTGCCATCAGCGGCAAGAAGGGTGGCGGCAAACCCGATCTGGCCGAAGGCGGCGCGTTGCCGGAGAAATTGGATGAAACGTTGAAGGTTGCGCCTCAAGTGATTGCGCAAATGCTGGCGGGTTGAGATATAAATGCTGACCAGGATTCTTCAGCAGATCAGGAAGAGCGTGCGCGAGGACACGATTGTCGTTACGCAGCACGCTTTCGATGAAATGCTAAATGAAGATATTCTGCAAGCGGACGTCAAACATTGCCTGCTGACAGGGCGAATTATTATCCGACAGTGGGATGAAGATTGGCAGGAATGGAAATACGTCATCGCCGGAGTGACTTTGATGGATGATGAAATCGAGGTGGTGGTCAAATTGAATGTACTCCGGCACGCAGTCGTGATCACCACTTACCGTTTGTGAGTTGAATTATGCCGACCAAAAAAAATAAATCTAAAACCAGTTCCAAACTATTGGTTTGCGAAATTTGTGGGCACAAGGCGGCTCGTCTCGTTAAGCGACCGCAAGTGTTGGGCAAGGGAGCGGCAATGATCGTCATCGAGGATGTGCCCGTGATTTCCTGCCGGCATTGTGGAGAAAGCTATTTGACGGCAGAGACTTTGCACTGGCTTGATCAAGTGCGACGCGGTCAAAGACAGCTACAGTCGCGCTATCAGATCCCCGTTGCAGCGTTTGTATGAACAGCCTCGTCGCTTCCAACCTCACTCATCACCCCGGCCGCACCGCCGCCAGCGTCATCGGCGTCGCGGTCGGTGTCATCCTGGTCGTGCTCACTGTCGGTCTGGTTCGCGGCGCATTGCGCGAACGAGGGCAGCGCGACGCGAACATCGGCGTCGAGATCATGCTGCGGCAGGGCGGGCAGGGAATCTCGCTGACTTCGGCGGATATGACGATTCCCGTCTCCCAGGTCGAAGCCGTGCGCGCCGTCCAGGGCGTCGCAATGGCCACGCCCGTTGGCCAGAACCTGGAGATGGGCGGAGGCGCCGGACTCGGCATTCGTCAGATTGACGGTATCGAATTCGACAGCTTCACCGCCGCCAGCCACCTGCGCATCGTTCAAGGCGAGCCGCTGCCGTCCTCAGGCGATTTCGCCATTATTGATTTCAAGGAAGCCACGAATAAAAACGTCAAAGTCGGCGATACTATCAAAGGCCTCGGACGCGATCTGAAAGTTGTCGGCATTTATGAGCCGGAAGCTGGCGGTCGCATCAAGGTTCCCTTATCAACAATGCAGGAAGCGTTGGGCGCGGCGGACAAATGCTCGATGATCTTCGTCAAATGCCAGAACGCGAATGAGCAGGAACTGGTCGCCGTGCGCGTCCTCGAAAAGCTTCCCGAATACCGCGTGCTCTTCACGCGCGATCTGCCGCAACTGTTCGCCACGGGCTTTTCGGGCTTCAACGTTTTCCTGAATGTTGTGAAGGGATTGGCGACGGTGATCTCGCTGCTGGTCATTCTGCTGACGATGTACACAACCGTGGCCGAACGCACGCGGCAGATCGGCATTCTGAAATCGCTCGGCGCATCGAAGCTCTGGATCGCCTGGGTGTTCGAGAAAGAGGCTTTGCTGATCAGCCTGCTGGGCGTTGTCGGAGGGTTGGTCATCGCCGCCGTCGCGCGATATTTTCTGGTCAACGGACTCGGATGGAAGATTGATCTTGAAGCAGACTCGATTCTGTACGCTTCGATTGCCGGTTTGGTGAGCGGTTTGTTGGGCGCGTTGTATCCGGCGCTGCGAGCCGCAAGTCAGGACCCGGTCGAAGCTTTGAGCTATGAGTGATTGATGCAGTACGGGGAGCATCAGCGACCTGAGCTTTGATGAAACGCCTATTGATCAAGGCCCAGGTCGCTGACGCTCCCCGTACCGCAACCAAATCTTGATGAAACTTCGTTCCCGCCTTCTCGCCGTCATCTCCGCCGTCATCGGACTCGCGCTTTTCGTTTACGTCATCAAACAGACAGGCGTCGCTGAAATCTGGGCGCGCATCGGTTCGCTCGGTTTTGGCTTTCTGCTCATCCTGGCGATCTCGTCGTCGCGTTATCTGTCGCGCAGCGCAGCGTGGTTGCGGTGTATGACGCCGGAAGAGCGGCGGATCGGATTCTGGACGTTGTGGCGCGCGCGGTTGGCGGGCGAAGCGATTGGCGACCTGACGTTCGGACCGGTCGTGGCGGAGCCATTGCGATTGATCGCGCTCGGCGACAAACTCCCGCTCTCTTCGGGCGTTTCGTCGCTGGCGGTCGAAAACATCTCCTACACGCTTTCGAGTTGTTTGATGGTGATGGCCGGAGCGATTGCGCTGCTGGCGAGTTTCGGCCTGCAAGAATCGTTGCGTGCGGCTGTGCTGGGTTCGCTGGCGGTTGTTGTCGTCGTGATCTTCGCCTCAATCGTCGTCATCAGCCGCCGGTGGAAACTGGGTTCGGGCGCGGCGTCAATGCTCAACCGCGTTCTGATTCGCAACGAATCGAAGCGGGAGATGATCGAGGCGAAGATCAATCACCTGCGCGCGCTGGAAGATTATGTCTTCGATTTTTACGCGAAGCGCCCGATGGGTTTCTTCCTGCTGGTTCTCTGCCACGCGGCTTTTCACTTCGCAGGCGTGGTGGAGATTTACGCGACGCTGCGGCTGATCGGCGTTGATCTGACCTTCGCCACGGCGTTTATGCTCGAAGCGATCAACCGCGCGATCAACATCGCGTTCATCTTCGTGCCAGCGCTGGTCGGCGTTGATGAAGCCGGGACGGGGTTGATCACGGAGACGTTGGGGTTTGGCGCGACGGCTGGTGTGGCGCTGGCGATCATTCGCAAAATCAGGATGTTTTTCTGGATCGGCGTTGGGCTGATTTTTTTAGCTGCGGCGCAGAGACAAAGATCAAACCACGGGGAGACGGGGAACACGGGGAAAGATAAAAGCAAAGAGCGTCCCCGTGTTCCCCGCGCTCCCAGTGGTTGATTTATCTGTCTTTATTGAAAGGTTTCAGGTACCACCAATTGTCGAGAGAAGAAGGCCCTCCGCAGACTGGACAGTCTGCGGTACAGCAGACGAAGCGGTTGATCGTCAACGCGGATGATTTCGGGCTGACCGCTGGCGTCAACCGCGCCATCATCGAAGCTCACACGCGCGGCATCGTCACCAGCGCCACGCTGATGGCCAATATGCCCGCTTTCGATGACGCCGCGCAGTTGGCGAAGCAGCATCCGAGCCTGGGCGTCGGCCTGCATTTCAACATCACGCAGGGAAGGCCGGTCGCCGACGCTTCGCTCGTCAGCAGCCTGCTCGACGAACGTGGAGAGTTTTTGGGAACGACCACGGCGCTCGTTCGCCGCGCGATTGCCGGACGGTTGCAAATCGAAGAAGTCGTCGTCGAATTGCGCGCGCAGATCGAAAAAGCCTTGAGCGCCGGCGTCAGACTCATCCACGTTGACAGCCACAAACATTCACACGCGCTGCCACAGATTTGCCGCGCCATTGCGCGAACGATCAACGATTACGGCGTCGGCGCGATGCGGCTGCCGCGCGAGCGTTGGCGATTCGATCCGCGCGCGAACTCTTTCAAATTGCTCAGCCAGAGCGCAGGCGCTTTCGCTCTCTCGCAGTTGTGCCGCGCAAGCGAGATGGCGCTGCGGCAATCGAACGTGAAGACGACCACCGCCTTCTTCGGCGTCACCCACACCGGCTTCTGGAACAAACGATGGCTGATTGACCTGATCGAACGCTTGCCCGATGGCGCGAGCGAGTTGATGTGCCATCCGGGTTACGATGATGAGGAACTCGGCGGAGTCAAAACACGCTTGCGAGCATCAAGGGTGAACGAACTGCGGCTGCTGACCGACCCTGATGTCGCCGCGAAGCTGAAGGAGCAAGGCGTCAGGCTGATCAATTTCTCCGACCTATGAGCGGTTCCTGGTCGGGGAAAAGATTGCGTTGCTTCTCGGTCGAACCTATACTTCCGCCCGTTCCACAGCAATACATTTCAGCGGCAATAAATGCATCGTTCGATGATTCACTGAAAGGAAACATTCATGCGTGCAAATATAGTTTTGACTTTGACTGGCAAAGACCGTGTCGGCATTGTTGAAGAGGTCACTCAATCGCTGCTCGACCTGGGCGGGAATGTAGAAACCAGCCGGATGGCTCGTCTGGGCGGCGAGTTCGCCATTCTGATGCTCGTCTCTTTACCCTCGGATCAACTCGCCGGCCTGGAAAACAATATCCAACTGCTGACGGCGCAAGGCTACAAAGTAACTACGAGCCAAACCGAGCTGACTTACGCCGAAAAATATCCGGACTGGCTACCCTATCAAATCGAAGTCCAGGGCGCAGACCACGAAGGTATTATTCACGAGGTCGCCAGCTTGCTCTCGCAGCGCGGCATCAGCATCGAATCAATGGAAACCGTGACGCGCCCAGCGCCGCTGAGCGGCTCGCCGCTGTTTACGATGACGGCGCTCGTGGTTGTCCCGCCCCATTTGGCCCAGCAAGGCTGGGAAGCGGGGTTGGAAGGCGCCGGGCATCGCTTGAACGTCGAGATCAAAGTAGGGGCTGTGAAGAGCCAGTAGAGAAAGATTGCATTGACCCCACGTCGAACCTATCATCGAAGTATGAATGTTGATAAATCCAAACAGCAGGAAGTGGCCGAATTACGGGACGAGTGGACGCAGGCGATCCGAGACCTGGAAAAAGATGTGGCCGATTGGGCGAAGGCGGAGGGCTGGAACGTCAGCGCATCTGAACGAGTCGTCAGCGAAGAATCAATCGGCGACTACGCAGTCCCTGATCTCACCATAGAAACACCTGAAGGCCAGCGACTGATCCTGGAAGTTAAAGGTCGGGGACCAGCCAATGCCGCCGGTCGTGTGCAACTTTTCGCCTGGCCCACTTTGTTCCGGGTACTTCTGCTCCGCAAACCCGACGACGGCTGGATAATCCGAACAGATTCAGGTATCCCGCTTCGGAAGACATGGAACCGCGAGACATTCGTAACTCTGGCTAGGGACCTGTTGAGCGCGGATTAGTGAGCGACCAGTACATCCGAAAGCTAGGCCGTATCCGCAAATTGCGTCCGCGTTGGAAAAAGATTGCGTTGACCATCGGTCGAGCCTATACTTCCGCCCGTTCCACAGCAAAGCTTTTCAGCGGCAATATCCTGATTCTTCGGCGAGGGCGATATGACGCGCACGTGGCTGATCCGGCAACCAGACCAACTTGGAACCAAGCGATGGAGCAAAAAGGCAAGCGTGCCGTCAAGACCGGGAGCTTTAGGTCGAAGGCGACTGGCGCATCCATGACCTGCGACGGCGTGTTGATAGAGGAAGCGATGCGCTGTCAAACTTGGTTCTCCTGCACGTGAACTGCCATCGGCAAGTCCATCAGCTAGGTTGATCAGTTGCTAAGCCGCGTCCCGCGACAGCGGCGTTGTCAGAGGCCTGAGCCGTGTGCAGTGAAAGTCGCACGCACGGTTCTTAGGGGAGGTGGCGGCAGCAATGTCAGCCTCCTTACCCGACCACCCTCGAAAGGAGGATTCTATGAGTAAGCATGTTAAGAAGTTAAGCCTCGTCGTAAGTCAAAAGTATGAGTCACTCATCCATGCCGTCGCGCTCTTGATCCTTGCTCTGCCACTGACTTCATTGTCGCAGACCAAGATCAATCCGGTATCCATTTCTGAATCGCCACAAAAGGAAATAGAGATCGGCCAGGAAGCGGCGATTGATGTGGAGAAGGAGTTGGTCATATTGCGAAACGCCTATGTCACCGGCTATGTAAACCGACTGGGACAGACGCTGGCAGCGCAAGCACCAGGCGAGCGGTATCCTTACAACTTCAAGGTTATCAACGGTTCGGACATTAACACAATTTCGTTGCCGGGCGGGCCGATCTATATCAATCGTGGAACAATTGAAGCCTGCCAAAGTGAGGGCGAACTAGCAGGTATCATTGCGCACGAGATAGCTCATGTAGCTCTCAGACATCCACTTGGTCGAGTGAAAAGGGAACAAATGGCACAGATGGCAGGGTTAATGGTGGGAATATTGTCAAGTATTTCCCAAAACAGCAACAGTGCTACTGCCGAAAGCGATAAATCTAAAACTCCAACTGCTGGAAGCAGAAAAACCAAAAAAACAACTTCTGACAGTGATAAATCCAAAAAACAATCCCAATCTGATGTATTCGCCACTTCCACCGCCACTATGATTTCCTATGGCTATAACCTTGGCTATAACCTCCAGTTTGAAAGTGCTGCTGATATTCTAGGCGCACAAATCTTGGCGCAGGCAGGGTACAGCCCACTAGGGTTAGCTAGCTTCTTTGAGAGAATAACTAGCCAAAATCCATATAGCATCGAAAATTTCTTCAAATCCCATCCGTTTCTATCTAGTAGGATTAGTCGCATCAAACAGGAAGCAGGAATGCTTACTACCTCTTCATCTCCTCGTGAGATTGGTGGTTTTGCTGAAGTCCTCTCGACGCTCGCGCGCTTGCCAAAGCCACCAATAAAAAAGCTAAACCAAGACCAAGGGAAGCCCAACCCTCCAAAAGGCAAAGCGACGAAAGGGAAGCAGCTACCTTCATCTGGCAATCAGGGCGGAAAGCCAAGTGCCGGAGACAAGCTCCCCCAATCTAGCGTGGTACCGCAGCAAACACGGTACCCTGCTGTTGACCCAAACACCATTATTAACGACCCTTCGGTTGCTGTAATAGCAATTCCAAGCGATGGCGAGTTCTACTTTAGCAAGGATAAGATCGCGCAGACCGATATAATTCCACGGGTCAGAGATAAACTCAATGGGAAACCATTTTCTGAGAGAATTGTTTACATAAAGAGCAGCAAAACCGTGATGGGTGGAACAATAGCAAAGGTCTTAGGGCTAATTCGAGATGCAGGTGTTGATCGCATCAGATTAGTTGTCGAAGGTGTAGAAAGCAGAGCGGGGCAAGCGGTTTTAGAGACGCTAATAGCTGAAAAAGGGATTGATGCTCCTGTCTTTGCAATTCAGCGACCAGCCATAACAACATCTGGTATTCCGCTACCTCGGACGTCAGGAGTACCGGGTGAGATTCCGGGGCAAATAGATTATCCGAAACTTTTGGTTGTTGAGATGAAAACGGGTAACGAATCTAGTCAGACCGTGAAGTTGAATGGTAATGCGATGCTATTGACGAAGCTGGGCGGTATCCTTAAGAGAGCGTTCGAGTATCGCCCTATTGATTCCAAAGCTGTGGCGATCACAGTGCGGAAAGATAAGCTCTTTGGTGATCTGTTGTCTGTTATACAGGTGGCCAAGGAAGCGGATGCACAGATAATCGCGCTTGTGATAGATGATCTAGAATTACCTCTGTCTCCGCCTCCACCCCCACCTCCGCCTCTAAAGAAAAAGAAAGGTACTTGAGGCGTTCGTTACATTGAAAGCAGTGCCTAACACGCGATGCAGCGGAGCGCGGCCAACGAATGTTCCGATTGATTCCAAGGTTCTAGGCCGCGCCCGCTGATCTCTGCCGTTAGGTGGCTGGATGCGGATCTACCGGAACCTGCCTTTGGATTTCTGTCCGAGCAAGCTCGCCCGAAAATCGCTCGAAGCCTTCGAGGCCTTGTCTGTTTGCGACCAGCGGTTTAGCCTCAGGGCTATGAATTGCAGAGACATCATCACAATTGAACCGGGAAAGCGTGGCGGCAAACCCTGCATCAGGGGCATGCGGATTACCGTCTACGATGTGCTTGAGTATCTTGCTGCGGGGATGACAACGAAGGAAATCCTGGATGACTTCCCGTACCTGACGGAAGAGGACATCCTGGCCTGTCTGAGTTATGCGGCGGATCGGGAAAAAAGTCTGATGGTCGTTCCGGCGCGAAGCTGTTCTTCATCGTAACCCGCCGTCTCGTTTGATCAACCACCTCAGCGATCTCCTGTCCGGTTTCAGCCCAGTCATTTTTTGATGCTGAGACGCGCTCTGATGCCGCTCAAACCCCGCTTTTGACAAGCCTCAACTCACCCCTTACACTTCCGGCTTACCGGCGCACTTCATCACGGGAGTTCATGCGATTGCCTTCATCATCACGTCCATTGATCGGCGTCACAACGCGGCTCGACGCTCAAGACACGTTTTACCTGCGTCGTTATTACGCCGAAGCCATTGAGGCTGCGGGCGCTGCGCCGGTGTATATCCCATTGATTCCCGACCGAGAATATCTGGGGGCTTTGGCCGAACGGCTCGACGGCTTGATGCTTTCGGGCAGCAACAGCGACCTCGATCCGGTCTATTTCGGCGAAGAGCCGCATCCGAAGCTGGGTTCCGTCACGCCGGAACGCGATGAGACTGATCTGATTCTGCTGGAGATTGCCGAACGGCGCGAGGCTCCTGTGCTGGCCATCTGTTTCGGGATGCAATCGTTGAACGTCGCGCGCGGCGGATCGCTCGTTCAGGACATCGAATCGCAAGTCCCGAACGCGATCAAGCATGAGCAGGGGCAGGTCTACAACCGGCCTTCGCACCACGTCAGGATCGAGGCTGATTCGCTGCTCGCGCAATTGGCTGGGAGCGAGACCGCGCGCGTCAACAGCTCTCACCATCAGGCGGTCAATCGGGTCGGGCGCGATCTGCGCGTGATAGCGCGCGCGCCGGATGGAGTTATCGAAGCGGTTGTGGACACGCGACCGGATCGTTTTGTTCTCGGCGTGCAATGGCATCCTGAAATCGGATGGGAGCGTGACAAGTTTTCGCAGGCTATTTTCAAACGGTTCATTGAAGCGGCTCAGAAGTATCGAAGCCGGTAAGTTGGTCGGCAAAATAAATCGAATATAGACAGGATTAACAGGATTTTTCAGGATTTACTCAAAACTCCTTGCTGACAGGCTTCCTGACAATCCTGAAAAATCCTGTTAATCCTGTCCAGGCTTGATTGTTTTTGCCAGTGAACTTAAAAGCAAAAGAAGAAATGGATAGAAGAAGCAGAGGCGCCATCACATTGCTTTCAACCGCCCACTTCGTGTTGGATTCGTATTCGAGCTTCCTGTTTCAATTGCTGCCGTTGTTGGCGATGAAGCTTCGATTGACTCCGGCGCAGGCGGGATTGCTGCCGCCGGTTTTGACGATCGCTTCGTCGTTGGCGCAGCCGGTTTACGGAGTGATTTCGGATCGTTATTTGAAACGTTCGATGGTCGTGTTCGGGCCGCTCGTGGCTGCGATCTTTCTGTCGAGTTTGGGAATGGCTGGTAACTTACCGATGCTGGTTGCGTTGGTGGTTCTGGGTGGCGTCGGAGTTGGGATGTTTCATCCGCAAGGCGCGGCGTTGGTGAGCCGCGCGGCTTCCGCCGACGGAATAGGGAAGCATCAGGGGATGGTGATGTCGGTGTTTTCTTCGGCAGGCACCGTCGGTTACGCGCTGGGGCCAGTGTTGGTGGCGTTGGTGGTGAGCCGGTTCGGCTTGGAGAATAGCTGGTACACCGTGATCTGGGGCGTGGCGATCTGGGTTGTGCTGTTGCGTTATTGCCCGCCGCTTGAACGGAAAGAGCGCGCGGCTGATGCGCCAACATTGACTGACGCATTGCGCGCGGTGTGGGCGCCATTGACATTGCTTTATTTCGCGGTCGTGCTGCGGTCGGCTGTGGCGGTCAGCGTGCATACCTATTTGCCGTTCAGGTTGAAAAGTTTCGGTATGACCGAGGTGGAATACAGTGGAGTGCTGGCCGGGTTTATTTTCTTCGGCGGATTGGGCGGGTTTTTCGGTGGGGCGTTGGCGGATCGTTTGGGCGCGCGGCGCGTGTCGCTGGCGGCTATGTTGCTTGCGGCGCCTTTGTTGGTGGGAGCGTTTTCGGCGCAGGGGACGCTCAGCTATTTGTTTTTGATGGCCGGCGGCACGGTTCTGAATCTGCCGATCCCGATCAGCGTGGTGATGGCTCAGCGGCTGGTTCCGGGCGGAGCGAGCACGGTGTCGGCGTTGATGATGGGATTTGCGTGGGGCGCGGGAGCGTTGATGACGCCGATGGTCGGGATGATGAGCGAGCGGTACGGATTTACTCGCGCGTTAATGCTGGCGGCGTTGCTGCCGCTGGTTTCGGCGGCGTTGCTGTGGTTTTATCCGAAGGATGGGCAGACGGTCCGCGCCGAAGCTCGTGAGGCGCTGGCGGTTGGGGATTGAGGATTTGAGATTTGAGATTTGAGATTCGGGATTTGAGATTGAGATTTGAGATTGAGATTTAGTTATGGGGCTTTTTTGGAAACGTAAAGGTGGAAGCGATTTTATTTCACTGGGATTGAGCACGCCGTATGAGCCGGAGCCACAGGTCGAAGAACCTGTCGCTGCCGAGCCGGTTGAGCAGCCTGTCGAGCAGGCGAGGAGAGTCGAGCCTGCAAAACCTTTGAACATTGATGCGCCGGTTGTGACGCCTGCGTTTCAAAGCCAGCAGGCGACCGCTGCGCAGAGAACCGTTGAAGAGCCGGTCGAAGAAGAGAATTTCCTGGCGCGGTTCCGCAAAGCAGTCTCGGCCACGCGCGAAAACATCGCTTCGCGCATCGAAGATGTAGTCAAAGGCAAAAAGCAGATTGACGAGACGACGCTCGAAGAGCTTGAAGAGGCGTTGATTGGCGCGGACATCGGCGTCCAGACGACGATGGCCATCATCGAAGACGTGCGGCGACAGGTTAATCGCCAGACGTTGAAGGACGTTGACGAACTGAAGCGCGTGATCAAACAGCATCTGCTGGACATCCTCGAAAAAGCTGAAAAGGCGAGCGGCGTGAATTCGGAGGCTTCGGTGTCCGAGGACGTGCGGCCTTATGTGATGATGGTCGTGGGCGTCAACGGGACGGGCAAAACGACTACGATCGGCAAGCTGGCGCAGCGTATCAAGAACGACGGCTACGACGTGTTGATCTGCGCGGCTGACACTTTTCGCGCTGCGGCTTCCGACCAGTTGGCGATCTGGGCCGAGCGCGCGGGCGTGCCGCTGATTCAGCAAAAGCAGGGAACTGACCCAGCGGCGGTCCTGTTCGATTCGCTGAAAGCCGCGAAGGCGCGCAACGCCGACGTGCTGATCGTTGACACCGCCGGGCGTTTGCACAACAAGTCAAACCTGATGGCCGAGCTGGAAAAGATGAAACGGATTGCTGGGCGCGAAGTGAAAAGCGCGCCGCACGAGACCTTGCTGGTGGTTGACGCCGTGACGGGCCAGAACGGACTCAGTCAGGCGCGCGAATTTATGAAAGTCGCCGACGTGACTGGATTGGTTTTGACCAAACTCGATGGCACGGCCAAAGGCGGCATCGCCGTGGCGATTGCGAAAGAATTGAACCTGCCGATCCGTTACTGCGGCATTGGCGAAAAGGCTGACGATCTGGTCGCGTTCGATCCGAAGACTTATGTTGACGGACTGTTCGAGTAAACTAGAGGTAGCCCGACCGTGAGGGAGGGTTTGATTATCAATCCACGCCCTCCCTGACGGTCGGGCTACTGACAAAATGATGAATCAATCCACGCCCTCCCTGACGGTCGGGCTACTGACAAAACGATGAATAACTCTCAAACGAACCAGCCCTCCTTCTGGAAATCCGACGCCGCGCTCATCTCGCTGGCGCTGATGTGGGGAACATCGCACGTTATCCAGAAAGATATTCTCAAGGAGCATTCGCCAGCTTTTTCCACGAGCTTGCGTTTCGGAATCGCGGCGCTCTGTTTTGGGCTGCTGTTCGCCGGGCATTTGCGGCGGACCAGCAGGAGAGAGGTTATTCAAGGCGCTGTGCTGGGATTGTGCAGTTTTGTAGGCATTGGCTTTTACGTCTCCGGTCTTTTCTTCACTCAAGCGTCGAAGACCGGTTTCATATCCGGACTTTTTATCGTTTTCATTCCGCTGTTGAGCTTTCTGGTGTTCCGCGAGCGACCGACGCGCGATCACTTGACCGGGCTGGCGATTGCGATTGGTGGATTCGCCCTGCTCAGCTTCCCGCAGAGCGGTGAGTTGTTCAACTGGGGAGATATACTGGTTTTACTGGCCGCCGTGGCCTGGGCTGCGCTTACCGCCGCGACCAGCGCCTTCGCCCGCGAAAGCTCCGTGAAAACGCTGGCCGCAGTGCAGGTGATCGTCGTGGCGGCGCTTTCGACCGTCGTCTGGATTGTGTTGAGCCGGATAGCGCATTCGGCCGCCGACCCGCAATCGCTCCCGATTCTGGTGGCGATGGAAGCGGCGTCGAATCCGTTGGATTTGCGCTTCGCTGTGCGGATAGCTTATATGGCCGTGGTGGTGACTTTCATCGCGGCTCTGGTGCAGACTTGGGGGCTGAGGAAGGTTTCCTCGACGCACGCGGCGATCCTTTATGCGCTCGATCCGGTTACTGCCGCGGTCTTCGCCTACTTCGTTTTGGGAGAAACCCTCGGCTGGCGGCGCGGCGTGGGCGCGGCTTTGATCATCGCCGGAGTGATGGTTTCGCGGTTGAAGCTGGCGTCGCGGCTGACCAGGCCAGGCGATGGCGGTTCGATGGAGTTGAAAAGCGAGATTCAGCCGATTGAGATGGATTCTTGATTTTGACGGAGCATTGGTTGATTGCTCTTTCCTTGCAGCTCTCCCCCTCAGCGAGGTTTACTCCCCGCGACAATTGATGGCTTATGCGAGCCAAACGCAGCCTCGGACAAAACTTTCTTGTCGGATCGCGTTATCCCCAACGCATCGTTGATTCCGTGTCTCCGCAACCCGGCGAAACGATCATCGAGATCGGGCCGGGGCACGGAGCGCTGACAGGCTTGCTGGTAGAAAGCAGCGCGCGCGTCATTGCTGTCGAACTCGACAGCGAACTGGTTCGGCGGTTGTCGGAGCGTTTTGGGGCCAACGAAAATTTCCGGCTGGTCGAAGCCGACGCGCTGGCGGTTGATTTTTGCGAGCTGATCGCTCCGGCGACTGCGGCGCGCGTGGTGGCGAATCTGCCTTACTACATTTCGACGGCGATCCTGCAGCGTTTGATCGAGCAACGACGCTGTCTGCGCGAGATGACCTTGATGTTGCAGCGAGAAGTGGTCGAACGAATCGCGGCTGATCCCGGCGGCAAGGAGTACGGCTTTCTGTCTGTGCTGGCGCAGTTTTACTGCGAGGTCGAAAAGCTCTTCGATGTTCCGCCCGGAGCGTTCCGCCCCGCGCCCAAAGTCTGGTCGAGCGTGATTCGTTTGCGCGCGCGTGATCGGGCGCTGGCGGCGGTGGATGACGAACCGCTGTTCATCGAACTGACCAAAGTTTTATTCGCGCAGCGGCGGAAGACGATCCTCAACAATTTGCGCGCCGGTTGGAGCAGGCTGGGATTGGCGGACGGATTGCGCATCAGCCAGTTGCTGTCGCAATCGAACCTCGATCCGCAACGCCGGGCGGAAACGCTGTCAATCGAAGAAATCGCGCGGTTGGCCAACGCGGTCACGAATGATTAATAAACTAAGCCGTCTGAACGCTCCCCTTTCATCACCCGTGACGTTTTGGGCTATACTGAGGCGTCAATAACAGGAAGCGGACAATAACCGATGAACACAGACAAATTACAAGTTACCCCACTGGGCGGTCTGGGCCAATTCGGGATGAACATAACAGTCTTCCGCTACGGCGATCAGATGATCATCGTGGATTGCGGAATGATGTTTCCCGACGAAGACCTGCTCGGCGTTGATATTGCGATTCCCGACCTCACCTACATCGAAGACCATCGTGACGAACTCGTCGGCATCGTGCTGACGCACGCGCATGAAGATCACGTCGGCGCGCTGCCATTCGTGCTGCAAGTCGCCAACGTGCCGATCTACGCCACCCCATTCACCTTCGCGCTGGTTGAAAGCAAGCTGCAGGAGTTCGGATTGCTTGATAAAGTCGAGACGCATACGATCAACTCGTTGCAGAAATTCAAGCTCGGCCCCTTCGAGATCGAATTCATTCGCGTCTCGCATTCGCTGGTTGATTGCGTCGCGCTAGCCATCCACACGCCGGTCGGCATCGTCGTGCATACCGGCGATTTCAAGGTTGACGAAACGCCGGTGATGGGCGATCCAATTGACCTGAAGCGGTTGAACGCCTACGGCGACCAAGGGGTGCTCGCCTTGCTGGCCGATTCGACCAACGTCGAACGCGAAGGCCGCACGGGTTCGGAGAAGGCCGTCATCCCGGCGTTCGAGAAAATCTTTGACGAAGCCGAAGGGCGCGTCGTCGTCTCGTGTTTCGCCACCAGCATCCATCGTTTGCAGATCGTCTTCGATCTGGCTATGGAGTCCGGCCGATCCGTAGTTCCGCTCGGACGCGCGATGATCCGCAACGTCGAGACGGCGATGCGTCACGGCTATCTCGATGTTGACGAAAACCGGCTGATCAGCCCGGCGCAGGCGAGGCGGGCGTCGCCGAGCGAAGTCTGCCTGCTGGTCACCGGCAGCCAGGGCGAACCGTTGTCCGCGTTGGCGCGAATGGCTGTTGATTCGCACAAGGACGCCAGCGTCATCAAAGGCGACACGGTCGTCATCTCGGCGCGCCAGATTCCGGGCAACGAACGCGCCATCTCGCGGATGATGAATCACCTGTTCAAGAAAGACGCGCGCGTGATTGATTCGAGCATCGCGCGGATTCATGTTTCGGGGCACGGGCGCGAAGGCGATCTGAAGATTATGTATGACGCAGTGCGTCCGAAGTTCCTGATCCCGATCCACGGCGAGACGCGCCAGCTTTACCGCCACGCTGAAGCCGCGCGCAAATGGGGAGTCTCGCGCGACCGCATCGTGCTGGCCGAAAGCGGCGACGTGATCGAACTCGATGAAAACAGCGCGCGGGTGGCGGACAAAATTACCGTGGGCCGCACGCTGATTGACGATTCGGGCAGCGGGCGGATTGATGAACTGGTGCTGCGCGACCGCAAGCATCTGGCTTACGACGGAATCGTGCTGCCCATCGTGGCGATCAATAAAACCTCGGGCGAGTTGGAATCAGCGCCGGAAGTTATTCAACGAGGACTGGCCGTGAACGATGATGGAAACGGATTTCTGAGCAAGGCGCGCGTCATCGTCGCCGAGACCGTGATGAATGCCAGCCACGAGGAGCGCGTTGATTGGACTCAGATCAAGGAAAAGATCAGGCTCGAGCTCAAACGCTACATCCAGAAAGAGACCGGACGCCGACCGATGATCATTCCGGTTGTGCTGGAGATTTGACTCTCTTGGCAATGCGCCCAGCCTGGATGCGGTACGGGGAGCGTGAGCGACCTGAACTTCGATGAAGCGCACATTGATCGAAATTCAGGTCGCTCACGCTCCCCGTACCGCATCCAGGCTGATTTATTTCAGCCATTGATTGATCCTGTGACACTTTGAAAAAGCGCCACAACCCAGCGCGCGCTCTCCCCTCTCAGCGGATTAGGCTCAGCCGTCAACTGACAGATCATTACCGATTCACCAATTTCACTTTCGGAAAGGGGGAAGTATGAAAGTTCTTCGATTCTGCTGTCTCACTCTGCTCGTGGCGATCCCATCTTTCGCTCAGGAGCAAGATCATCCGCGCGTCTTCGTTACTGAAAGCCAATCGTGGAATTCGACCGGCGGCGGAACGATTGCCGGTGGAGTGATCGTGGGCGCCGGCGGCGTGATCACGGCGGGTCAGAGCGGACGAGGCGGAGCGCGCCCGCAAACCGCCGAGATCATCAAAACCTTCAACGAGAGGTGTGGCCGGTGCGTGGTGACGATGAACAAGGAGAAGGCCGATTACATCGTCGTCCTCGATCACGAAGGCGGCAAAGGCGTCATCTGGCACGACAACAAATTCGCCCTCTTCAACAAAGACGGCGATGCCATCAAGAGCGGCTCAACTCGCAGCCTGGGCACGGCGGTCAAAGAAGCTTGCGATGCTTTGACCAAAGGCTGGAAGTCGCGCAATGCGCAGGCGGAGCAGCCGCCGTCCCAGTAACTTGTAGAGTCGCTTCAACCCAAATCACAACTGCAACGAAGGAGGATTTATGAAGAAATTGTTTTGCTTAACAGCGATGTTGGCCGTCTGTTTGCCTCTGTCAGCAATGGCGCAGGAGGCGCCCAAAGCCGAATTGTTCGGCGGCTACTCGTATCTGCGCGTTAATCCCGGCGAAGGGAATGACAACATCGGCGCGCACGGATTCAACACGTCGCTGGCCGGCAACGTCACCCGTAATTTCGGTCTCGTCGCCGAATTCAGCCGGTTTACCAAATCGCAGTCGTTCAACCTCGGCGACCTGTTCAACCAACCCGGCCTGGGCACGGCCGGGGCCAAAGCTCGCGTGTCGACTTACCTGTTCGGCCCGCGCTTCACTCTCCGCACGGGCAGCGCGGAGCCGTTCGTTCACGCCTTGTTCGGCGGAGCGCGCGGCAGCTTCGAGGCTTCGGCGGCGGGGCTGTCGCAGAAGATTTCCGACGACGCGTTCGCTTACGCTGTCGGGGCCGGGCTTGATATCAAGGTGCACGACAACTTCGCCATCCGCCTGGGACAAGTGGATTACCTGCGCACCAAAATAGCCGATGAGGGGTTGAACAACTTGCGTTACTCGGTTGGATTTGTCATCCGTCTCGGCAATCGGTAACGAGAATGGGTAGGTCGGGTTGGCGCCCTGACCTACCTGTTCTTGATGGAGAAACAAAATGAACCGGCTCAACTTATCCGGCGCCCGGCTCGTTGCAGCCATTTTGGCCGCAATAGCGCTGGCTTTCGCTCACATCTCGCCAGCAACCGCTCAAGACTCAGCGTGATTGAGCCGCGAACGAAACAGGTTCTGGCGAGCGATAAATCGAGTTCGCTGGGCGGAGAGATCGAGTCTGATGTAAGGCGGATGGATGTCGAGCAGGCAGTGGCGGCGCGAAATCATCCGATATTTATCATCATAGGGTACTTTGAGATGACAGTCTTCCGTTTTCCCGATGAGGCAGACCGCCCGCTCATCAAAATTGAATTGCGTCGCGCCGAGTTGGCCTTTGACGACTTTGAGAGTAATTTTTGCCGGCATTTGCCGCTCCTTTCCACTATTTGCCGCTCCGCTCAATTCGCATCACCACCGTGCGATTGCGGGCGCGGCCATCGGGCGCGTCGTTGGGAAAAGGCGCTGCCGCCTCGCCAAGACCGCGGATGGTGAACATGCTGGCCGGCAAGCTCGCCGACGCCCGCAAGTGTTCGACGACACCCAAAGCTCTGGCCATCGCCAATCCCGCATTGTCGCGGTAAACGCTCCCAGCCGGCGCCGGCACATCGTCCGTATGACCGATCACGCAAACCGATAGCCGTCCGACATAAGGCTCGAGCTGCCGGCTCAGCGCCGAGAGGAGGTCCTTGGCTTCCGGCTTCAACCTGGCGCCGCCGGCCTGGAAGAGACCTTCCGCAAACGTGAGCGCCTGTTCGCGCCCTTCAGTCCGCAGCGTGACGCCGGACAGGTTGAGCTTGAGATCGGCGGGCATCGCCGCGTCGCCGGTCTGTCCGCCCTGGCGATTGTCCGCGGCGATGGTCTTTAGCGATTCGATCGCCTCTTGCAACTGCCGCGTCTGCTCGTCCGGATCGGAACGGCCCGCGCCGCGAAACCACGTCAGCGCCAGAAGCCCGATCAATCCCAAGATGACGAGCAGCAAGATCGCGTAATAGAAATTGGCCCGCAGGTAAAATCGGCTCGCCCTGCGTTCGGCCAACCGCTGAGCCAGGGCGATCCCGGCTTGCGCTTCCTGATTATCTGGTGTCATTGAGAGAGCCTCCTGCCAATAAGTGATGGCCTGTTTATAATCGCCCTGCTGCGCCGCGATCTTGGCGCGGAGCAACAGGACGGCTTGCGGATCGGATGTCGGATCGCAACCGTCCAATAGAGTTTCGGCTGCTTGATATTGTCCGGCAGCCGCCATCTGGGTGGCTGCCCGCAGCGTTGCTTGCGCAATAGGATGACTCATCGCTACTCTCCTCTTCAGCGAAGGCCTGAGTACCGCCATCAAGTATTCCCGGAGCCTGCTTTCTCAATGCCGCTTCTCAATGTCGCTCATATCCACGTCCCTTATGCCCTCTCCAATTTTTTTCGCTTCCTCCGCCATCCAGGCCGGCAGTTCCGGCCAGTTCCTGAGCAACCGATCGAAGGCCTGCTGCGCGCGGTCAATGTGCGACTGAGTGATCCGGCCGCCGTTCTTCCTGATCTCCGAAATCTCTTTGAACAACTCCACTCCATCTTTGTAGGAATCCAACTGTTCCTGTGTTCCGCGAAATGTCTCGGGAAAAGAGAACAGGGCGTGAGCGAGATTGAAGATCGGGCGCTGTTGAACTTGCCAGTTCAATTCATCCAGGCTCCGTTCGAACTGTGACAAATCCGGCGCGCCCTGCGAATCGCGAGCGGCCTGATAATCGTTTTTGATGCGAGCCAGTTCCTGGGCCTCGTTCTGCTGGGCCAGTGATTGAAGCTGCTCGATCTGGTGTTCGATGCGGACGCTGATTTGCTCGGCGTGGATTTGATTCATCGCCCCGGCCAGTTCGAGCACTCCGCGATAGGCGCGGTAGCAGGAGTCGCGCTCGCCCTCTTTGGCGCGCGCCAGCTCCTTGCCGATTTGCTCGATCACGTCCAGGTCATGCAGTGTCTTCAAAATCTTCCCGACTTCGGGCAGCGGTTTCTCTTGCTGGAGCTTTTCGACCTGTTCGAGCGAGGCTTTCAAATTCTCGAATCGCTCCGCCACCTGGTCAACGTCCACATCGAAAGCCCCGGTCTTGAAGACGGCCTCGAATTCATCGTCAAGCAGGGGCACATAAGCGACGGCGCGAATTTCGCGCGACGCATCCTGGTGGATTTCGAGATCAATCTCCGAACCGGCTGGCAGGTCGCGGGTGACGCGCTCGTCGCTCCCGACAATCGTGAGTGTGCCGACATGCACACTGCAATCGGCATGCTCGTCTTCGGACCCCAGCAAATGGGTGACCGCCTCCAGCACCGGAATGCGCAAGACATCCTCTATGCTGCCTTTGCGAATTTGTTTGACGGTCTCAAACTTGCCGCTCCCGCGTCCGGGCAGCGCCGTCCCCTGTTTGATCAAAACCTCGGTTTTGTTGCCTCTGACCGCCACGCGCAGCGAATTGGCCAGACGGACTTCACCTTCCGGGAACGGATACCAGATCTCCGGCTCCTCCACCGTCGCCAGCGGTTTGCCCGCCCGATCCAGCGCCGTGGTGGTGAAGCGGGAGAAAGCCGGCTGGTCACGCTCGATCAGCATGACTTCCGCCGAGAACATGCCGAATTCATCCACCGGCAGATTTCCGCTCGACCACAATCCATCCGTGCGCTTGATCTCGACGCTCAACCCGCCACCGGCCACCGCCGCGCCTTCGACCGTGCCGGCCACGTTATAGGTCGGGAGCTTGGAACGGCGTTCATACTCCAGCCTGATCTGAACCTGCCCGTTGGTTGCGCCCGGCGCGGCGACCATCGTGCGCAGTTCTTCGGGCAGCTCAACCGTTGTGGCGTAAAGCGCCGCGCCCTGAGCCACCGCCGTCATCGGATCAATCGAATCGTCCAGGTTGATCTTCAGACGATCGTGAAGCACGCGTTTCAGGTAAGGCGTCTTGGTCGGACCGCCGATGAGGATCAGGCGATCAACATCTTTACCGGTCAGGCGATTTTTGTTGAGCAGCATCTGGCAAATGTGAACCGCCTTTTCGACGTCTGCGGCGATCATCTTCTCGTACTGCGTCCTGGTGATCGGCACTTCAACCTTGACCGGCTTGCCGTTCTCGTCCTTGCACAACACTCCGTTGACCTCCACTTTCGCCTCTTCTCTGTTCGACAAGCTGATCTTGGCCTCCTCGACTTCGAGCATGAGTCGGCCCCAGGCGCCGCGGTAGACCGGATTGTTCTCAGTGAAGCTCTTGAGCGAATATTGCTTCGAGAGTTCACCGAGCACGTAGCTGAGCACCTCGCGGTCGAACTTGCGCCCGCCGAGGCGGGTGTCGCCAGCGTGGCCTTCTTCGGGGACGACCATCTGTCCTTCACGAACGATCACTAGCGATACGTCCAAGGTCCCGCCGCCAAGGTCGAAGATGATCCAATGGGCGCGTTTGTCGGTAGTCGAGAAGCCGTAGGCCAGAGCCGCGGCGATCGGCTCTTGTAACAACGGGTAGAATTGTAGCCCCGCCAGCTTGGCCGCCTGCCGGGTCCCTTCGCAGGCGTTGTGCTCGAACTTGGCCGGAACCGTGATGACACAGGCGTTGGGATCGTGTCGCGTTTGCTCGCGGTAGACCTTGAGCAATTCACCGATGACATGCGCGCCCAACTCCGGCGCGGTCATAACTTGCTGCGCCGCCGCAAAAGCATAGCGGTCATCCTGTCCGATGCGAATCTTGTACCCAGTGTATCCGTCGCCCTCGTCCGGCTCGTTCATCATCATCGCCTGAATAGCGGAGCGGCCAATGACCTTGCGCCCCCACCGGTCGATGTAAACCGCTGAAGGCATGACCGACTCCACCGCCCCAGGCTTGATCACCCGCGGCTTACTGCTGTCCATCACGGCAATGCAGGAATTCGTCGTGCCGTGATCAATTCCGATTGAGATATACCGATTCGTCATAAATGCGCTCCTTGTCGTTTAGGCGGGCTTACCCACCAATCCCCGCGCCCGCTGGATCATTTGCCCGTTAATCAAAACAGCGGGACGCTCACATTGCACAATCTGAGTGCGCGTCAACCCGGGCGCCTTCTCCGCTTCGCCAATCTGCTCGAAATCCGCCCGGCCAATATCGTATGGCTGCCCGGTCAGGTCCAGGCATTCAACCCCGTGTTCACGCAGCAGGGTATCAATATTCTCCAGCGCTCGATTGACGCTCCGCAGTTCTTTGGAACTCTTCCCTTCGGCCCCCATCTCCTCCGCATTGCGGCGCAGACGGAAGTAGTAATTGCAGAGCGTGAGAGCAAAGCCCGGGTTGAGCGCTGGCTCCGCCGCCGTCGCGACCGGCGAAGACGCTGGCTTCGGTTGATTCCTGGCCTCGGCCAGCGCCGCGGCTATGATTTGCGCATAATCCGCCAGCCAATCCTCGCCATCTTCGACTTCAAAACGATACTCGGCGGGAAAAGTCCACTGGCGCCAACGAGAGTAGAAGGTCGAAAACTTGTGTCTCATAGCCCGATGAAGCTCCGCAATTTTTGTTTTCTCTCCCAGGTTGGCATCTCCATCAATGACGCCATAATTTGATTGGCCTGGTCTGACGACACCTGTTGGACGACTCTGGCGAAAATTATCTTTTCGATCTCATCTAGCGAATTGAGGAACCGCTCCATCTCCCGGTTGACCATGCGCTCAATCTCGTAGTCGGAAGGCTTTTCGCCGTCGCTGAAGCCCGAGGACTTCGCTTTCCGATAAGCTGGGAATTCGGTCTTCGCCGATTCGGCTTTGACTTTGATGCGCTCTGTCAGCGGTTGCTGCAATTGTTTGACCTGGGCTGCCGCCGCGTTTTTCCGGCTCTGGTTGGCTTGTTCGGATCGCTGGCGGATGACAGCGCTGCGGCGGTTGCCGTCCTGGACCAGCTTCTCTCGTTCGGCGGAGACGGCTTGCAATCGGTTCCGCGCCGCCCCGCCGGACTGCTGGGCGTGTTGCTTCAACCGGGCGATGGTCTCCTGGCTCCCGCGTTCGATTCCGGCGACTTCTTCCTCGATGGCTCGATTGGCCGCGGCCAGCGCCTTCGCTGCATTCTGGATTGGCCGCCGACGCGCCATCTGGCCGATTCCCATTCCGAGTCCCAGGCCGAGCAGAAGCAGTGCGATGAAACCCGAAGTCGAAGCGCCGGCGATCAAACCCAAGGCTGCCAGAACGATCACCGCCGCCGCCGTCGCCGGAGCTTCTATGCGCGCCCCGCCCCGCAGTCCACGATAGCGTTCGACCGTTTGCGCCTGGCTGGCCTTCGCTTGGGCGACCGGCGCCGCGCCGCGCTGCTTGGCCTCGGCGATGGCTGTATTTCGGCGCTGGTTTTCCGCGGTGACTTGTTGTTCGTAAGCCTGGTGCAGTTCAGCGAGTTGTCTCCGGTCGGCGGCGGTTTGAGACTCCGCACGCTGATCGAATTGCGCGAGAGCCTGTCGCGCCGCTTCGTCTTCGCGTTTGACCTCGGCGGCGCAGTGCTGATTTTCCTGCTGAACGGCGGCTTCGCATTCGGCCTCGAGAATCGCGGTCTGCGCCTTAACCTCCATCGCTGCGGCCAGGCACAATACATGAACGAAAGGCTGGATCACCGAATCGTTTTCCGGTTGACGGCACTTGGCGGCCAGCGCGTGTGGCCCGCGGTATTCAAACCAGGCGCCCAAGTTGCCATTGCGAAGATTCTCCAGCACTTCATCCGGCTTTTGGCAGAAAACCACCAGAAGGTCGAGCACGTTCCCAGCCACGGTCTTGCCGCGAAACCTGAATGGTTCGTTAGCGTCGGCTCGTGGGGGCTCCCAAATTCGCAATCGGGCGCCTTCCACTTGCCATTCCTCGACCACGCCTTCAAGCGTCAACTGGCTGGACTGAACCCGCTTCGCGCGAACCGAACGAGGCACCAGCACGCGCCGTGATTGCCAATGCACCGAGACCCCGCGCACTTGCTCGATTTTGTGGACGGGAAGCTCGAAACTGGCGTCCGGATCGGCCTCTTCGCCCAGCAAAAAATAGCAGTGGGTCGGATCAACCGCCTCAGCGGGGGTGAATCCGCGGTAGAGGATCTCGGTATCATTGCGTAGCGAGCGTTCCAGTTTGCGGCGCATCTCATCCGAGAGCGGCCAACCGAGCATCTGCTTGGAAAGGAGCGTGCTGTAAAGAATGGTGCGGACGCGATCGTTCGAGTCGTAGTTGAGTTTCCGGTCGCTGGCGCGAAAGACTTTTTCGCAGAGCCGGTCAAACTCCGCCAGCTTGACCAGGTCTTCCGGAAAGCCGAGGTCTTCCGCCAGGCGCCGCCGGATGGCTGCGGCTTCGCTGAGAACCGGCGCGCAGAGTATGTCGAATTTTTGACGGGTGAAAGTGCGGTCAGAGGCCGCCAACAACCGTTCATCAACTTGCGCGGTCAACGGTTCCAGCCGCGCATCCGCCAGCGTCCTGACAGCGGTGGCGAGCGTCTCCTGTTTGACGGCAGTGGACAAATTGCACGCCTGGATGAACTCCACGTGACGGCGGCAGGCGTCGTGAGCGCCGGCCTTGCCGTAGGCGAGCGCGAACAACGTGTGGAACCTGAGCAGAAGCGCCGGCAACTGGGCGCGAACCAGCGTGACATCCTCCGCATTGATTCGCGGATCATCCCAACCCACGGCCCGCTCGCGCAGATAGTCCCAGAAACTGTCGGCCTCCAGAACATTGGCCCAATAGAAGAGCGCGCTGATCCAGTACTCGTCGCTCCACTCGGCCGCTCCTGAAACGAACGCCAGTTCGCGCGCGATGGCCTGGTTGTGAGAGATCACCGCCAGCGCGTGCGCCGCGATCGCTCCCGCCCGCCCATTCTGGCTGGCGATAGTCTCGTTCAAGACGGCCAGCGCCTGTGGGGCGGCGAGAGTCCGTTCATTCCTGATCGGCGCGAAGAGATCAGGCGGGAGATGTGGCCAGAACAATTCGCAGAGCAGCCGCTGTCGCGGGTTGTTGAGCCGCGCGAGCCATTCCTTGATGTCCTCCTTTTCCAGACGGAGATGCGCGTCGTAGCCGGTCTGAATGCACGACCCAGCCGCCGCCGCCGGGTTCAGCTTGAGGAGATTGCGGAACTTCTGCGCCGCGCTCTCCAATTGAGAATTGTCTGCGCTGGCCGGCGTGCCAATAAAACGAAACCCATTTTGACCGTAGAAGTCCGCGCTCAACTCGACGCCCAGCAGTTGGCTTCCCAGTGGCGTCGTCAGAAGCCGCGCCAGATCGGTCTCCAAAGAACCCTGGCTGGGGACGGGACCGTTTAACGCCTGATTAAGTTGCGGTTGATGTTTTCCCTTACTCATCATCAAACTCCTCCCAAAATTGGTGGAGCAGGTTACCAACCTGCTCCACCAATTTTGATTGTTTCAGGGTGTCGTTAGTGACGACACGAGCGACTCCTCTCCTCCCAAAATTGGTGGAGCAGGTTACCAACCTGCTCCACCAATTTTGATTGTTTCAGGGTGTCGTTAGTGACGACACGAGCGACTCCTCTGTTTCCTCTTCGACGCTGCGATGCCGTTTCGACTCCTTGTAGTTTTCCCACGTCCCGCGCAGCCTTTCAGGAGTGTCTACCGTCGCCTGCATATGAACGCCCGCGCCACTGGCCGCCTCCCGCGCTTTGAAGAAGACGTCGCGGTCGGAGTCATTCGGGATGATGGCGACGATGAAGCATTTGTTGGGGTCAATCGAACGGCAAAGCTGGGTGAAAGCGTTCTCTCCAATGCCAAGATCGGCCATCGGCACGCGCGCGCCGTCGTGGAGCACCACCTGCCCGACCTCGCACAACACGTACTCGGCCTGTTGGCCGATGTAACCATTGGGTTCTATTTTCATTACCGACCTCCTTGAGTAACATTCACGCGTTTTCGCCCAACAACGCTTTCAACCTCTCCCTCAAAGGCATTCCAAGGCTTTGAGCGACATTCAAGGCTTGTCGCCAGTGCCCTGTAGCCGCTTCAAAATCTCTTCTCTCATCAGCGATCTTTCCCAGGGCATATTGATTCCATGCCAGCCAGTAGCTTGAGTGCCCTGAATGGGCGATGCTCTCCAGGTAAAATTGTTTCGCTAAATGTCGCTGTTTTGAGACGTGAGCGTGCCGGCCAAGAAGATGAGAAGCATAAGCCATAATAACCTCGCTCCCAATTGGGAGCTTTATGACCAAGCTCCCGCAAGGCGCTCAAGAGCCTCGTTCGCTCACCCACAAAATCGATTGGCATCCATTCGCTGTCAAGGGACCACCACACAGGCAGGCTTTTTACCTTGAGTACTTTGATGCGCTCTGACGGATGGGGAATCATAAGGCGGTCTCCGATTCATTCCTAAAGACGCTGCCGCGCCTTGCTACCCTTCTGATCTTCCAACTCGACTGTGAATGGCAAGTCCAGCACCTCACTGACAGCCACGCCTTCGAACGGGCAGCCAGAGAGTTTGCCTTCCGGGCTAAGGGTCAGTCCCTTGGGGAGTTCTCCCTCAACCACTCGCCACCGGTATGGCGGCGCGCCGCCGATCGCGGCCAATTGAACCGAGTAATCGAACGAGACTCGCGCATTGGGAATCGTCTCGCTGAGAATGACGAGCGGTTGCGATCTGGCGCGCCGAACGATCCGCGCCAACCACAGCGCCACAACGAGCGCCACCGCCGCCAGAATGCCCAGCAACAGACCGAGCCAGAAAGGCATGACATCTCTCACCCTGAGCGGGAAGTCCGCTTCCGCCGTCTGGCCAGAGGCGTCGGCGACGGACAATTTCACCATCTGATCCCACTCCTGCTCAGGCGTCCCGATGATCCTGGCGCCTTCGATCTTCAATCCGGCGGGCAGGTCTCCTTTGGCCTGCCAGTTGTAAGGCGCGGCGCCTCCCTCGCAGGCGAGCGCGAGGTCGGTCGTTGCGCCTTCGAGCAACGTCGGCAACGACCTGGTGGCGATCAACAATGCCCGCACTCCCTGTTCGGTGACGATCTCGAATTTAACCGCCGCCGCTTCGGCCGCCGGTTGCTGTTCGGCGTCCGCGACCGTCAAACTCGCGTTCCACGTTCCGGCTTTGACCGGCGTGCCGGAGATTCGTCCGGTCTTGTCATCCAGGCTCAGTCCGGGCGGCAACTCTCCGCCAGCCACACGCCACTCGTAAGGCGCGTAACCGCCGGTGGCCGAAAGGGTGAGCGCATAAGACTGCCCGGCGCGTCCGCCGGGAACATCGGCAGTCAGGATGCGGACCGGCAGCGGCGCAGGACGCACGTTCAGCGAAAGCTCAGCCGTTGTCTTTTGACCCGCGCGATCCGACACCGAGATCGGAATAGGGAAGCCGCCCTGGCGTGTCGGATTTCCACTGAGCGATCCGTCGCCCGACGAGAAGGCCAGGCCCGACTCCTGCCCCAAATCGCCGGCGGCCCACTGGTAAGGCGGGAATCCGCCTTCCACCGCGACGGCGAGCGAGTACTGCTGCCCCACGCGCGCATCGGGCAAAGCTTTGGTTTTGATTCGCAGCGGGGGCGGCTGATCTTCGGTCGGCGGCAGGACTTCCAACCGGATCGGGTCGCTGCGCGCCGAACCGTTCTGGCTATCAGTCACTTGCCAGACCACGCTGCTCTCACCCACGTCAGCCAATGCCGGTTTGCCGGCGAAGGCCGACGCGCCCGCGCCGGCTTGAAGCCAGCCTGGTTGCCCACTGGCCACAGTCCATTGGTAGGGCGGGACGCCGCCGTGGGCCGCGATCTGCACCTCGTAATCTTTCTCCGCGACCGCCGCTGGAATGCGCCGGGTCAGAACCTTGAGCGGCGGGATCGGCGGAGGCGGCGGATAATTTTCCGAGACCGTCAACTCGACGGTCTTCGATTGTCGCTCGCCGCGCGGCGTCGTCACCGTTACGTTGAGGGCGAACTGGCCGACTGCGGCTGGCGTTCCCGTAATTTGCCCCTCATCCGTCAAGCTCAGGCCCGCCGGAATCTGTCCCGACCAGGACCAGGCGTAAGGCGCCTGTCCGCCTTCGGCCGCGAAGACCAGCGGGTAAGCTTTTTGCCGGTAAGCGGGAGGCAGCCCAGGCTCAGTGACGATGCGCAGCGGGATTGAATTGATCGGCGACTGGCGAAAGACGGTGAGCGCGAAGCGGCGCTGCTCGCGCAGGACGCGGTCTTCCGACTTCGCATCGCAATTGACGACAAATTCAAACCGGCGCGGGTTCGGATTGCCGGCGTCGGCGGCGGTTAGTTCGATTACGCCCGAAAGCTTGCCCGTAACCTCGTCGAGTTGCAGCCCCGGCGGCAGCTCCCCTTCGCCGACAGACCAGAAGAACTTCCCCATTCCTTCGCGCGCCGCCAGCCAGGTCAAATAACCGCGCTGGTGATAACCGTCGGGCAACGTTTCGGTCATGACCATTGGCGGAGAGGAACTGAGTATGCCGCCGATCATCAGCACGCCGAAGATCAGCAGGAACGCCAGCCCGCCGATGGTGTTGGCCAGCACATCGAGAAACGAAACGCTGAAAATGTTGATCTCGCGATTCTTCCTGCGCCTCATTTGAAGAGCCTCCCTTTCAAATCTCTTCGCGCGCCTTCTCACGCGGAACGACTTTGGTCTCTCTCAACTCGGCGGCCTTCTCCTGCCCGGCGGCCATCTGCGACGTGTTCTGGGCAATGCTCTTGAGCTGAGCCAGAAAATCGCGGTTGAGCGCATTCAATTGTTCGAGCGCGTTCAACTGCGGCGTCAAATGCCGGGCAAGTTCATCACGAACGTCTTGTCTGATCTGGTTGTGCGCGTTTTGAGCGGCGGCCAGTTGCCGGCTGACTTGTGAGAGTTCCGCGAGTTGAAGAGCGATGGCTTGCATCAATTGCGTCAGTTGTTGTGAAAGCAACACCGGCAATTCATGTCTCAGCACCTGCTCGACTGAAGCGCGGTTGCCGGCATTGCGGTCAACGATGAAGTCCACTTTGTCAGCCAGCGCCTGCACGATCTCGGCGGAGGCGGTCGAGTGTTCACGGAAGATCGCGCAGACGCCGTCGAAACAGAGGTGATCAACCTTCTCCAGCAACTGCTCCTCGCGTTTGAGCAGGGCCGACATGTAAAAGACCACCACCGCGCTCAACCCCAGGGCGAGCAGCGTCGTGTCGAACGCCGTGCCCAGGGCCAGCGTGACCGTGGGCAACGCCTTACGAATCTCCTCGAAGCCCCTGGCGGTCTCGATGATCTGCGAGAAGCCGGCGATGCCCACGCCGATGCCCATGACCGTCCCGATGAAGCCGAGCGTCGGTATCAACCAAGTGAGATAGCGGATGTCGGCGTAGCTCGATTCCAGCTCGCTGCCGTCAATGTCGCTGCGCGTGCGAAGGTAATCCTCCATCGCGCTGGTGCTTTGCGTTTTGCGGAGCCGCTCCATGGCGTTGCTGATCCGGTTGAAAGTCAGGCTGCGCTGATAGGCCTGGAGATTTTTGTCAACGAACCTCTCACGAACGGTGTCGGTTTCGGCCCAGGTGAGCGTCGCCCCGGAATCGAGCTTTCCCATCAAATTGCGGCCAACCTCGTATGCGGCGCGTTCGTAACGATAGGCCAGATGCTTGAGGATCAGGATCGCCATCGTCAGCCAGAAACAGAAGGTGCTGGCATACTGAATCCAACTGCGCTCATAGAAGAGGTCACGGACGTAGCTCCTGGCTGGGGTCAGCAGCCACACCAGCAAATAGGTCAGGACGGTCGCCAGTATGGCTGCGACAATCACCACCAGGAAATTGCCTTCGCGCCATTGAGCGACTCTGAGTCTGATCTTCTCGATAATTCGCACGATAACCTCCCGCTTAATCAAAAACACACCGAAAACCGATGGACGGTTCGGTCAGCTCGGGGTCGGCCTGGATCCAGAGAAACGTCAGGCCGTAGGTTGAGCCTTTGTTATTGAATGAGCCGCCGCGGATGAAATACCTGCCGGCTTCAGCTCTGGCCACCCACTCCTGCACGTTGCCTAACATATCGAAGCATCCCACCGGGCTGGCGCCATTCGGATAGGCGTTTACCGGCGTCGTTCGCGCCCAGCCTGATTCGGAGACGTTGGCGCGAGCGGCGTCAAACTCGTCGCCCCACGGATAGAGCCATCCGGTTTCACCGCGCGCGGCCACTTCCCATTCATCGTTCGTCGGCAGCCGCCCCCCACGCTTGGTCTCAGTGACGAACTGAAAGTACTCTTCGTTGGTAACCAGGTAGCGGCGAATATTGAAGGTGGACACCGCCGCTTGCCGCGGCTGATTGCGTGCGAGGATTTCGACATCAGCCTTCAGCTTGCGCCAGAGCGCTATTATTTGCTGCGGCGGGACGCCCAACAGGTAACTGCCGCCGTTTTTTGAAGCGGAATTAGCGTATGTCAGGAAAAAAATATTTCTCCGGTCTTTATCTACGTCAGAACTGAACTTCGCGCTCACATTCCCTATTTGCGGCCGAAGAGCCGGGAGAAGAGGCCACCTTTGCTCACTTCTCCCTGATCTCGCGGTTGCGTCAACAGCCGCAACTGCAGCTTCGCAGCTTCAAAGCCCGGATATTCGGCCAGCGCCTTTTCAAACTGCGCGCGGGCCTGGTCAAGATTGCCGCGCCGGGCGGCGATCTTACCGGTGATCACGACGGCTTCGGCTCTTAGCTGCTCATCGAGTTGGGCGCCGAATGAGGCGAGAACAAGATCAACCCACTCCTCCGCCTGGCGCCAGAATTCCTCCGTTTCCAGGCGAGTCATTGAATCCGCAGAGTTCAATCGGCCGACGATGGGATGGGCGCGGGCGGCGTCGTTGAACGCCGCTTTGCCCTCGGCTGTCCGGCCGAGGCCGCACAGCGCTTCGCCTTTCGCCGCCAGAGCGATCGCTCTTCCGAACTCGGTCGGGGAGTGAGACAGCCCAAGCTCGACGTAGCGGAGCGCCTGCGAGAAATCTCCGAGCTTGTTGAAGACCTGAGCCAGGTTGAAAGCGGCTGAGCGCACATCCTGCGGGCCTTGCACGGCGTCGAGAAAAGCCACATACGAATTCGCCGCCTCTTGATATTGACCACGCTCGGCCGATTGCGCGGCTTGGTTGAAAAGTGATTGCAAATCCATAGTCCTTCGCGCCTCCTACGCGCAGACCGATGGGGACAAAGGCGTTTTGTAGAAAGTTGGTTGAGTTGGTGAGCTATCGGAAAAGCTTTTGAGCAAATTGATTCTGCCTGACCGGTTTGCTCAATGATCGCAGTGCTGCTTCGATCAACGTCCGGAGAATTGCTTCACTAACCCGATCCTGCTCAACAACAACGGACGTCGGCAACGTACGTGCCAGGCAGAATGCGCTCAGATTTACCGAGGCGCATGTCACTGCCTGCTTCCGAGCGGCAAGCCAACGTATTGATGATCCAACGTAGCCGCTAAGTACCCATGCAAAATAAAAGGAGTATAGACAGGATTAACAGGATTTTTCAGGATTAACAGATGAACCACTATTGAGAGGTTTTCCTGAACATCCTGAAAAATCCTGTTAATCCTGTCTATGCCAGATTATTTTTGCCGACGAACTTACCAAACATCGCCGGCTGCGCATCGGCGCAAGCGGCAATTGCTCTGCAATTTTGTTGTGGTTTGGCAGCCACTTGACTAGTTGGCTGCCAGCGACATGAACATAGGTCATCATTGCCTAGTTGTCAAGATTAAGTGGCGGTATTTATGAAGGGTTGTGTTGGTCTCCCGCTACTCGATGCAAACAAAGATCCGGCTTCCCGCTCTCGGTCCGAACCTGACGTCAGGCTTTGAGGTTATCGCGCGAACGATCCCAATAGACCGGCTTTTTCTTGCTTGCTGACAGATTGATCATATGCGCGACTGCCGCCGCGCGATGTCCGGCGAACACGTCTTCGACCGGCTGCTTGCGATCTTTGACCGCCTTCTGGAAATTCTCGAAGTGCAGGGTCGTTGTGTCGCGCCCGACGCCACCCCAACGCTGCGAGCCTTCGATCACCCGCGGATCCCATTTCTGCGGCATCTCGGCGGCGATCACCTTCGGGTCTTTGTAGTAAGCCGACTGCAACGCGCCCGGCCACGACGCGACGATCCATTCGTTGTCTTCAACCACATTCTCCGGGATGAACGTCAGGTCGCGTTCCAGCAACAGTGTCCCCTTCGTGCCCAGAATCTCCATACTGCGTCCGCCGGCCGACTGGTTGTTGAAGGTCGCGCTCAAATTGACCGTGAAGCCTTCGGGGTATTGCAGGATCGCGTTGATCGTGTCGGGCACGTCGCGCGATTCTTTCCAGCGGTACAAATCTCCGGCGGCCATCACCGAGTCCGGCGCCTGCGCGCCCATCAGGTAATGGATCGTCGTCATCGTGTGAACGTAGAGGTCGGTCGCAATGCCGCCCGAGTAATCCTTGTAACAGCGCCAGCGGAAGAACCGTTCCAAACTGAATGGATGTTTCGGCGAGTTACCCTGAAACATCTCCCAGTTGACGGTCTCCGGGTTGGCGTCCGGCGGGATCGGATAAATCCACGCGCCGCCTGCCGAGTTACGGTTCGTCGTCGAGCGGATCATCGTAATCTGGCCCAGGTGGCCCGACTCGATGATCTCTTTCGCTTTGGCCTGGATCGGCGAGCTGACGTTTTGGCTGCCGACTTGCAGGATGCGTCCGGTCTTCTTCACCGCGGCGATAATTTCCAGTCCTTCGTCAACCGTGTAGGCCAGCGGTTTCTCGATGTAAACGTCCTTGCCCGCTTCGACGGCGGCGATGGCGTGCTGTTTGTGCAAATGGTCGGGCGTGCCGATGTAAACGGCGTCAACGCCCGGCGCGGCCAGCAGTTCGCGATGATCTTTGTAGACTTTCGCGCGCCCCTTCGTCATTTCGACGGCGTGTTCGAGGCGGCCTTTGTAAGCGTCGCAGAGAGCGACGATCTCAACGCCAGGAATTTTCGAGGTGTCATCTATCACCTGGTGCGCGCGCGCGCCCACGCCGATGAAACCGACCGTGATGCGGCCGTTCGGGCTGTCGGTTGTGTTGAATGCGGCATCAGTGCGGCGGTTCATTCCGAGCTTCAAGCCCGCGGCGGTTGTCGTTGCGGCGCTGCGTTTGATGAATTCGCGGCGATTGATATTGTTTGCCATTTTGTTCCTCCAGGTTGGCGTGTTACGAATCTTTTGCGGATAACAACTCTTTGATCAACTCCTCCATCTCAGCTTTGAGACGGGTGAACCTCTCGCCTGTCGCCTTGCCCTCGAACCCTGCGTGGATGTGTTTCACCAGACCGTCGCGACCGATGTAAATCGCCGTCGGGTACGCGCCGAAATTGGCCAGTTGTGACAGCTTCTTTTCCGCCTCGTCGGTCACTCCGGCGTAGAGCATCTGGTATTCGATGCCGTGCCGTTTAGCGAAGATTCTGATCTGTTCCGTATCGCGCTCGGCATTGCCGGTGTATTCAAACGCGAGCGAGACTATTTCCAAACCTTGCGCGCGATAGCGGTCGTAAAATTCCTGCAAGACCGGAGCTTCATCGTGGCAATTCGGACACCAGCTTCCGGTGATCGTCACGATCACGACTTTGTTTTTGAAGCGATCGTCGGTTGAAGAAACGATCTTTCCGTCGAGGTCGGGGAAACTGAAACGGAACGGCTCCGCGGCGTTACTCATCCGCGTGTAGTTGCTCGGATTGGGCAGATTGGCGACGACGGCCTGATTGCCGGCGGTGATACGTTCGGCGACGACTTTGCGCTTCGGGTCAGAGCCGCCAAGATCAACGAAGCCCTCGAACGTGCCCTGCGGTGTCAGCGTCGCTTTGAAGATGCGACAGTTGATCCCGTCGAAGCGGTTCAGCGTCAGTTGATTGTTTTCAAACGTCCCGGTGATCTCTCCCCAATCGCCTGAAACCGGAATGATCGTGCCGCTAGCTTGCGAGCCTTGCTGTTTGAACGCCGCGCGCCAGAAACTCTGCTTCGGCTCTTCGCCGACTCGCATCACCCATTCGCCGCTGATGCCTGCGCCAGAATCGCCGGCAATAGTCGCCAATTTCCCATTCGCCGCGCCGCGCCGGGCGCTCAATTCACGCTTCAGAATCCCTCTGCGTCTCTGTCGCGTGAAATCGCCGCGCAATTCATCGCCATCAATCGTCGCCGTCAATTCGCCGTCGTAGAAGTCATAACGAAGCTTGAGCGTTTTCCCATCGAACGATCCGCTCGTCGAAGTTGTGCGTTCGTCGCCGTTGACCAGTGAGCCGATGATCTTGTCGCCCTCGCGGTTGACTTCGAGCGTGAAGGCGACCTCTTCGCCGGAATTGGTTTTGACGAAACCGCGCCAGACGCCGTCCGGGGATTGCGCCGGTTGACCACAGGCTGCAAAACCGATGAGAGCGAAAACCAGAACACACAATTCGACGACGAAATTCCGCTGCCGAAAAAAGAGAAAAGCGCAAGATAGATTCACTACCTGATACCTCACAGCCATTGTTGCCTTCAATTGAAAACAGCCACAGGATAAGAAGGAATTGTGACGTCCACAGTCACAATGGTCATACCGTACTCCAACGCCTGACAGATCAGCATCCGATCAAATGGATCACGATGTAGCTTTCGGGTGGATGCGGCAGCGGTAACTTGCCGAGATTGTGCTTGACGATGATCTCCCAGAGCGAAACGACACTGAGATAAACGTCATTGCCGGGATCACGAATAGCGTCTCGCATATCAACCCGCAATCGCCCATCGCCACTGATAAACCAGAGAAAGATATGGGTGTCGAGCAGGAGCTTCATACGCCCTCGAAGTCTTGAATTATCTCTTCCGGCAAAGGCTCATCGAAATCATCCGGCACAGTGAATTCTCCGGCGCACATTCCGAAAGGCCGCAGCCCCTGTAATACTTCTTTAAAAGGTTTGATTTCAGCAAACGGCTTACCAGCTTGCACCAAGACAAGCGTCTCCCCCGCTTCGACCCGTAGCAGAAAGGCCAGCAAATCACGCTTTATCTCTTCAATGCTAACCCAAGTCATATTACCTCTCTGATGATATTTCCAGCCTGAAAATTACTCTGCTCCGGGACTGATTTCAAACTCGACTTCCGATTGTTTCGATTGAACTTAAAAAAAGACTCAAGGTCGGCCTTGCGACTGAACCACCCTACCACCAATGGCTTCCCAGGCATCCATGCCGCCCAGCAGCGCGCCCGGCGCCTCATATCCGGCCTGTAAAAATAGGAGCGCCGCACGGGCGCTCGTGTGTTCCGCCTGTCAGGTGCAGTAGCTGATCAACCGCTTGTCGCGCGGCAAGTTCGGAAACTGACCAGCCTCAATTTGCTGGAGCGGCAGGTTGATCGCGCCCTGGATGTGCGCCCCGCGATAGTCTTCGGCGGATCGCACATCAACAATGACTGCTCTCCCAGTCGCCACCAATCGTTTCAACTCTTCGGCGCTGACGCGTGGCATCTTATTCTCAAGTTCGTGAGAGGCATGATCGTGCCCGGTAGCCGGCGCCGCGGCTGGTTGCTCCGCCTGGGGCGCTGGCGTCGAACTCACCGGAACGGGCGGAGGCGCGCCGCCCGCGCAGGCGATGCCCAGGCAAGCGCTCAGCGCAAAAAAGATAAATTGCTTCCTCGGTTTTATTTTGCTGCTCACTTGTCGCTCACACTCCAAATTATCTGTATGAAAATCTGGCCTAAACCTCGAGCCGAGGCTTAGGCCAGAAACTTTTGCCTGAAATGCGTTCACCATCAGCCTTGATGCTCAGGGTGAGTACACCCCTTGAACTCTTTCAGGTAGGTGTTGCCTTTGTATTTCAGTTCCTGATGAATGCCGATCTTCGAGGTGTAATAACCGTCAATCGTCATATTCTTGATCGCCCTGAAGAATCTTTCTTCCAGCGTCTGCGGCTTCGCCTCATTCTTGCTGATCTCGGTCAGGATGGCGACCTGCTGGTCTTTGGTCGCTTTGTCGAACGCGGCGCTGTTTTTGCTCTGGCTCAACGTGTCCATCGCGGCCAGACCGTCAGTCCAGAGCTTTTTGGCTTCCGCCGGCGACTCGCTGATCATCAGGTCAATGAACTGTGGGACTTCAGCGGCGATGGCGCCCGGCGAACTATCGTCGGTCGGGATGATCAGTTCCGAAATCGTGGCGACGATCGCCATTTGACCGGCGTTGAAAAATTTCGGCTTGTACGCGGCTTTCGACAGCGCAGCCTTGGCGGCCTGACCGTGGTTGCCGTGTTGATGATCCTGCGCCAGGACGTTGGTGTTGAGCACAGGCAAGGCGGCGCCGATCACGCCGATGCCCTTCAAAGCGTCGCGGCGGGAAACGTTGTTTTTCTCTTCTGACATGGTCTTTGCCTCTTTGGTTAGCGGACGGCTGACAGTTGATGGCTTTCAGTCGCTGGCCATCAATTGTCGGCCATCACATCCGTCTTATGGCTTATCTTTCTTCTTCGACTTTTCTTTGTCCTCTTTGTCGTCGCCGTCTTTCTTGTCGCCGTCCTTCTTGTCGCCCTCTTTGTAATCAGCCAGCCATTCTGGATCAACGGCCTCGGCTTTGCGGCGTTCTTTTTCGGCGATCAGCCATTGGCCGCGATCGTTCCATCCTTCACCGCCTTCGGCTTCCTTGTGACAGAACAGACAGTTCTTGGCGCCGAACTTCTGGGCCTTACGCAAAAATGGCGGGTAAGCTTCGGTCGAGAACGACGAACCCAACACGCCCGCTAAAACAATAACTGCGATTGAAAGTTTGATCAGATTTTTTGACATTGCTTCGGATTACCTCGGTTGAAAAAACTATCCGCTCCTTCACGGTCGCGGCGCTGTTAATCGTCACGCGCGAAGATTTTGCGGAAGAGCCGCCGTCGTCCCGGATCCTCCGGCGCGGCCAACGCGCGCGAGAAACATTGCGCCGCGACTCGCTGCAAATCTTCGAGCCAGTCGTCCTCGATCAGGTAGAAACCATCCGCTTCCGGCTCCAGCTTGCGTTCAGGGAATTGATAATCCCACTCGACGAAGACAGCCTTGCGCCAGAATTCGTTGCGTCCGACGATTTCCACTCTGATACGACGTGACATTGAGAATAACGACCACTGCGTCGGAACAATTGAAACCGCAAAGAGGAAGCGGCGATCCAACGCAGGCGAATCTTAATGGCGAGAAGGCATAGATGCAAGGAGCGGGAGAGCGGGAGAGTTGGTGATGGCTCCTGCGATCCTGCTGACCGCCAAGTTAAATGAATGGGTTGACAATCTTGACACCCGATATGGCTGATGTGGATGAATCGAAGTCTTCCGTGTAGAGCGTCCTTACTCCGCCCTCGACGCAAGCGGCCACGATCATGGCATCCCAAAATGAGAGATTCCCTGTAACCATCAACGACTCGGCTTTGTCTATCACTGGCCACGAGGGCAATACTGGTGTCCACGCTACCCGTAGTCTTCGCAGGTCGGTATAAGCCTGTTGTCGACTCAATCCGTAAGCCGATAGTTTGCGACTTGCGGAGACATATTCGCAGGCTACCTGCCAAAGTAGGACTCCATCGGTCAGCGAAGCAATGAGCGCTACCGCTTTGTTCTGCTTCAATGGGTCGCGCGGATCGTGCGAGTAAATCAGAACATTCGTGTCAACGGCGTTCATGCAGTTCCTCTCTGGTGAATCGAGGCGGATCGCCAGTAAAAATATTCGTCTTCATGTTCTCGGCAATTTCGCGCAACAAAGCCGCGCGCTCCAATTCACCGGCTGCGATCTCGGAAGCCGTTTCAAGCTCCCGGACCGTGATTTCGACCTCTGCTGCTTCGGGCAAGTCAGGGAGAGATTCACCTGCAAGCGGGACGAACACGCCGTCAGTATATGTGGCTCGCAATGTCATTAGCATCTTCACTTCTCCTTTCTGATTACGCTCGCATCGTAACCTTTACGGCCAAATTTTTGAAGCATCTCTTGTCGAAGCCAGTAGCGGCATAGTTTCTTCACGTTCTCTTGCTCGCTCAAACCGCCTATGTTACGGTTCGCCGCGTCACTTCAATCGTTATCAACTCAATTCAACCCAATCGAAAATTCTGCGCTGCGGAGGCAACGTGCAAAGGAAACTGTCTGCGACCAGGAAAATTTACGACGCCATCATCATCGGATCGGGCGCTTCGGGCGGGATGGCTGCGAAGGAATTGTCCGAGCGCGGGTTTGAGGTCTTGATCCTCGAAGCCGGCCCGAAGCTGGAACCAACGCGCGATTTCGCGATGAACAAATTCGCTTACGAGTCAATGTATCGCGGTTTCGGTCCGCCCGGTTGGAAGCCGAAGGAACAGTGGATGCAGGACACGGCGGGCGAATTCAGCCGGAATTTTTACATCAACGACACCGAGCATCCGTACACGACTGATCCGGGCAAGCCGTTTCTGTGGGTTCGAGCGCGAGTGGTCGGCGGAAAGACACTGCATTGGGGGCGGTTGTCGTGGCGGTTGTCCGATCTGGACTTCAAAGCCGCGACGCGCGACGGCTTCGACGTTGACTGGCCGATTGATTACCAGGAGATCGCGCCGTATTACGACAAGGCCGAGGAATGGATCGGCGTCAGCGGCAATCGCGACGGTTTGTGGTGGCAACCGGATGGAAATTTTCTGCCGCCGATGGGATTGAATTGTGGCGAGCAATTGCTCAAAAAAGGCGCGGCGAAGCTGAAGATCAACTTGATTCAACCGCGCGTGGCGATGCTGACCGCGGTCAAACCGCACCACGCGAAATACGGTCGGGCGCAATGCCATTTCTGCGGCAGTTGCGGCCACGGATGTTCGGTCGGAGCGATGTTCAACTCGCTCGCTTCAACCTTGCCAGCGGCGATGGCTACGAAGAAATGTACGCTGCGGACAAATTCAATCGTTCGTCACATGATCGTTGACGAAGACACAGGCAGAGCGAAAGGCGTAGCAGTCGTTGATCGCGTCACGCGACAGGAACTGGAGTTTCAAGGCAAGGTGATCATTGTGGCGGCTTCAACGCTGGAATCAACGCGGCTGCTGCTCAATTCAAAATCGCGCCGGCATCCGAACGGGCTGGGCAATTCTTCGGGCGTGCTCGGACATTACCTGGTTGACCATTTTGGCGGGACGGGAGCTTCAGGTGTGCTGCCGATGTTCGCCGGACGCGACACGGTGAACGAAGACGGCAAATCGTCCGGCATCTTCATCCCGCGCTTCCGCAATCTGGATCAGGCGACGAAGCATCCGAAATTCCTGCGCGGTTACGGTTATGAAGGCGGATCGGCCATCGGCTCGTTCCCCGGCGTCGCGCGCCGGATCGAAGGATTCGGCAGCGAATTCAAACGGCAGGTGCGGCGCTGGTACGTCGCGCCCGTTGGGTTGACCACGCGCGCAGCGATGCTTTCGCGTTTTGAAAATTACGTCGAGATTGATCCGGGCGGAGTGGTTGACGCCTGGGGCATTCCCGTTTTGCGGGTTCACATTCAGCATTCCGACAACGAACGCGAGATGGGCAGGGACGCGGCGGAAACAGCGGCGGAGATTTTGCAGTCGGCAGGCGCGGAACAAATAACCGTCAGCCGTCAACTGACTCTGCCTGGCCGCATCATCCACGAACTCGGCACGGCGCGGATGGGCGCTGACCAGACAAAATCGGTCCTGAATAAGTTCAATCAAGTATGGGATGCGAAGAATGTTTTCGTGACCGACGGCGCGGCTTATGTCGGTTCGGCCAATCAGAATCCGACTTTGACCATCCTTGCCCTGACGATTCGCGCGTGCGAGTATCTGACCGATGAGATGAAGCGCGGAAATATTTAACCGCCGCATCCACGTCGGATCAGGAGCAACGATATGTCAACACTCAACGCAGGCGTTCTGACCTTTCGGGAGTGGGCGATGAAAGAACCATTGCCGCTGGCGACGATCCACGACGCCGTGCTCGATTTTTTGCGCGGGCGCGATGACGTAGTTTTGTTCGGAGCGCACGCGGTTAACGCCTACGTGGACGAACCGCGAATGACTCAGGACGTGGATGTGATGTCAACGCGCGCCGTCGAATTGGCGGAAGAATTGCGTGAGCATCTGAATCAGCGATTCCACATCGCGGTGCGAACGCGAAAAGTCAGGGAAGGGCTGGGCTATCGGTTGTATCAGGTTCGCAAGGAGGGGAACCGCCATCTGGTTGACGTCAGGCCGGTCGAAAATCTGCCCCCGCACCAACAGGTCGAAGATGTCCAAACAATCAATCCGGTCGAACTGATTGCAGGCAAGGTCGTTGCTTATTATCAACGACGTAACAAACCGAAAGCAGGAACTGACTGGCGAGACTTGGCGATGCTGCTGCTGACTTTTCCTGAACTGAAGCGCGATCCTGGCCCGGTGTCGGATGAATTGACAGACTCAGGCGCGGATGCCGTGATCCTTGCAATCTGGAAAGAGATCGTCGAATCGAAAATCGAGCCTCAGGACGAGGAGAGCGAATTTGACTACTGATGTTGAGGGATGGCTTTGATGTTTACGCAAAACAAGAACGCGACGAACAAGACTTCGACCGGCCACAAGCTTCACTCCATCCACGTCTTACCTCAGGGCCGTGAATTCACGGGGAAGATCGAGGTCGGGCGTGGTAGCCACCAATTCACCTTCACGCCGAAGACCGCCGCGTCGGTCAACGGAAAACTGGTCTTGATGGGCAGCGTCAGAGTGAAGACTCCGGCTGGGCTGCAAAGCGCGGCGGACGGTGTTACGGCTACGTTGCTGGCGACGCAAGGCAGCATCACCGTCCCGTCGCCGGCGCCTAAGGGTTTAGCTCCATCTTTGAAGCCGCCGCAGCCGGCGATCAGCGAGTCGCCGATCACCGATTGGACGGGACATCTGGGTTCTGTCGCTGTGATGTACCTGAAGCTATCGCCGCTCGACGGACGGGCGCTCGGCGTGCCCGTAGATTTAAGCTCCGTGCAACTCAACGCCCGTATGTTTCCAACCTCCGAAATCGAACGCGACCTGCACTGGCTTTACTCGGCTCTGGTCGAAGCGATGGGTGGCGAGAGTCGAGATGAACGGCGCGCCGCCGGATATTTGGGCGAGATCAACCGCATCCTGAACGCCTAACCAGCGCCTGCTCGCCAATGCCAGACCTGATCACGCTCTTCCATTGCTAACGTCTCAGCCGGTAGATGGGCGCCTTCTCGCTCTTTGTGTACAGGATGCCTTCGTGTACACTTTGCGCTTCTTTTTTCAAACGGAAATTCGAGGAGGGAGTCATGAGCAGTCGAGTCCGCGCCATCGTCGCGGGCGCTACGGGGTATTCGGGCCGCGACCTGATCCGCCTGTTGCTCAATCATCCGCAGATTGATCTGATCGGCGCGTTCGCGTCGCGTTCGGGCGAGGCCGCATCGCTTGCTTCAATCCATCCGCAGTTGACCGGATTGACCAGGCTCAATTGTCAGCCGTTCGATGAAGCGGTGATTGCGAAGCTCGATCCGGACCTGGTCCTTCTGGCGACGCCGAACGAGTTCTCGCACGAAGTCGTTCCGGCGTTGCTCGAAACAGGCGCGACGGTGGTTGATCTGAGCGGAGCGTTCAGGTTGCGCGACGCCGCGCTCTACCCGAAATTTTACGGCTTCGAGCACACGCGGCCTGACCTGCTGCAAAAAGCCGTTTATGGCTTGACCGAGTTTGCGCGTGAAGAGTTACGCGGCGCGAAGTTGATCGCCAACCCCGGCTGCTATCCCACCTCGATTCTCGTCCCGATGATCCCGTTGCTCAAAGCCGGTTTGATCGCCGATGGTCAGCCGATCATCTGCGATTCGAAATCCGGTGTGACGGGAGCAGGGAAGACTCCGACCGCGACCACACACTTCGTCGAAGTCAGCGAGAGCTTCAAAACCTACAATATTTTCAAGCACCGTCACGCGCCGGAGATCGCGCAAGGGTTGGGCTTGCCGAACGAATCGCGCTCGTTGATCTTTACGCCGCACCTGCTGCCGATCAATCGTGGCATCCTCTCGACGATCTACGTCAGGTTGAAAGAAGGCGTCGCTCGATCCGACGTTTTAAAAGCGTGGAGAAACGCTTTTGAAGACGCGCCGTTCGTCCGTGTCTTTGCAGAATCTCAAATGCCTGAGATCAAGTTCGCAGCCAATACTCCGTTCTGCGACATTGGCTGCGTGGTGGATGAAGCGACGGGCCAGGCGATCATCGTCTCCGCCGAAGACAACCTGCTCAAAGGGGCGGCGAGCCAGGCGTTGCAGAACGCCAACGTCGCGCTCGGATTCGATGAAGGAGCGGGAATCAGATGACGCGCGCGGTGATCAAACTCGGTGGCAGCGTGCTCGTTGACGCCACGCTCCGCCAGAAGCTGATCGCTCAGATCGGCGAGTTGAAGCGCGACGGCTTTGAGTTGATCCTGGTTCATGGCGGCGGCAAACAGATCGCGGCGTTGCTCGACCAACTCAAGATCGAATCGCGATTTCACGACGGGCTGCGTGTCACCGACCGCGCCGCGCGCGATGTCGTACAGATGGTTCTGGCAGGGCAGGTCGGGAAGGATCTGGTCGCCGAACTAGCTAAGATCGAGGTTGCGTCGGCGAGCATTGCTGGCGGCGATGGATTGAGCTTCCTGGCCGAAAAGATGAATACTGAAGATGGAACCGACCTCGGTTATGTCGGACGAGTCGTGAAAGTGAACGAGCGTCTGATAACGGCTTTGCTTTCAGCAGGTGTGATGCCGGTGGTGGCGTGTCTTGCGTTGGGAGTTGCGGACTGCGAGTACTACAACATCAATGGTGATCAGATGGCTGCGGCGGTGGCTGCGGGGGGCAAAGCTGAACGTCTGATTTTTGTCACCGATGTTGGCGGAGTTCGTGGTGAGGATGGCAAGCAGATCGCCGAGTTGAACCGCGAAGGGATCAACGAATTGCTTGAAAGCGGTGTAGCCAGCGGCGGAATGCGTCCCAAGCTTCGCGCCTGTCTCGAAGCGTTAGATGCGGGTGTGAAGCGCATCTTGATCATTGGCGCGGCTGAAGAGGATTCGTTGCTGCGGGTTCTCAAAGCGGGCGAGCCGGTTGGCACTCGGATTTCCTGAGACTACCGCTTCGTTCATCAGCAGTCGCCTCAGATTTAACAAGATGCGTGGCAAGGGTAGCGCAAACTGTCGAGTTTGCGCGGTTTTCTCAACCCGTCTCAGGCCGAAGCAGCGCAAACTCGACAGTTTGCGCTACCCTCGCTGAGCGCTTCGTTGTATCCGAATCGCCTTTGAAATGATGAAGCTCTTACGTGAACGCATCTTTGTTTACGGCACGCTTCGCCCATCGCTCGCGCCGCCGGAACTCAAAGAACTCATCGGTCAATGGCGCAAGGTCGGCGATGGTTTTGTCCACGGACGACTTTACGATTTGGGCGAATATCCCGGCGCGGTTCTCGATTCCGTCAGCGAAACGCGAATCGCTGGCGAGGTTTTTCAATTGCCGGATGACGGCGCGACCATCGCTGCGCTCGATCTTTACGAAGGGTTCGATCCTGAAGACTTCAGCGCGAGCCTGTTTGTGCGACGCAAATGCCAAGTCACGCTCGAAGACGACCGCAGGATCGAGTGCTGGATTTATGTTTACAACCGGCGCGTGGCGCCTTCAACGATTATCTCAAATGGAGATTACCTAAAGATGCAGGCAGAAGCGGCAGTAAAAATGGAAGAAGCAAAATCAGAGTCGCCGACTCTCGATCAAACTCAACAACTCGAATCGCAGTATGTGATGCCGACCTATGCGCGCGGCCCCGTGATGTTCGTGCGCGGCAAAGCTTCAATGCTTTATGACGATAAAGGCAAAAGCTATCTCGATTTCATTTCGGGCATCGGCGTGAACGTGCTCGGTTACGACCATCCGCGAGTGCGCAGAGTTTTGCGCGAGCAGGCCAGCCTGCTGCACACGTCGAATCTTTACTACCATCCGTATCAGGGTCAGCTTGCCGAACGCCTGGTGAAGGCTTCGGGACTCGCGCGGGTCTTTTTCGCCAACACCGGCACGGAAGCCAACGAAGGCGCACTGAAGCTGGCGCGCGCGTGGCAACGGCGTCAGGGGCGCGAAGACAAGACTGAATTCGTCGCGCTCACCAATTCATTTCACGGGCGCACGATGGGCGCGCTCTCGATCACCGCGCAGGAGAAATACCGCAAGCCGTTCGAGCCGCTCGTCCCCGGCGTTCGATTCATTGATCCGAACAATGGTCAAAGCGGTATTGCTGAAGCGATCAGCGAGAAGACGGCCGCCGTCATCATCGAAACCATCCAGGGTGAATCGGGCGTCCATCCGGTCAACGACGATTTTCTGAAAGCCGTGCGCGAAGCCTGCGACAAAGTTGACGCGCTGTTGATTCTGGACGAAGTGCAATGCGGGCTTGGGCGGACGGGCAAAGTCTTCGCTTTTGAAAACACTTCGGTCAAACCCGACGTGCTGTGCGTGGCAAAGCCATTGGGACTGGGCGTTCCGCTCGGCGCGTTCATCGTCGGCGAGAAAGCGGTTGATGGCTTGAAGGCCGGAGATCACGGTTCGACTTTCGGTGGAGGGCCGCTGGCTTGCCGGTTGAGCCTGGAATTCATGGAGATGCTGCAGGAAGAGCAATTGCTCCAACGTGTCGCCGAAGTCGGAAATTACTTTAGAAAGCAATTCAGGCGGTTGCAGAGACGGCAGTCGGGATTGATCAAAGAGGTGCGCGGGTTGGGGTTGATGGTGGGCGCGGAACTGACATTCAACGGCAAAAGCGTCGTGGCAAAGATGCTCGAACGCGGCTTCCTGATGAATTGCACGCACGACACCGTCCTGCGCTTTCTGCCGCCGTACATTATTCGCAAACCTGAGATCAAAGAGATGCTGGCTAATCTCGAAGAAGTTATCGTCGAAGAATCAAAGCAACCTGGACAGGATTGACAGGATTTTTCAGGATTAACCGTCACGGATCGTCCAATCCTGAAAAATCCTGTCAATCCTGTCCAATGCCTCTCGGTAAAGATGGAAATACGAAAAGCCCTGACCAAAGACGCTGTTCAAATTCACGCGCTCGTCAACAATTACGCCAGGCAGGAGCAGATGCTGCCGCGCACGCTGCTTTCGATCTACGAAAACATCCGCGACTTCCACGTCGCCGTCGAAGATGATCGCGTACTCGGATGTTCCGCATTGCATTTCACCTGGGGCGATATGGCTGAAGTTCGCTCGCTGGCGGTGGACGAAAACGCCGGTCGCCGTGGGTTGGGACGCGCGCTGGTCGAGGCCAACATCGCCGAGGCGCGCGAGCACGGGCTGGTGCAGGTTTACGCTTTCACCTACGTCGTTGACTTCTTCGCCAAGCTCGGTTTCCGCGTCGTCGCGCACGAGTCAATGCCGCGCAAGGTCTGGATGGATTGCATCAACTGCCACAAATTCAACTGCTGCGACGAAGTGGCGATGGTCCTCGATCTGGTCGAAGGCGCGAAGCCGGAGCCGTTCGATGTCAGCCAGATGAACATTCCCATCGTTAGAATTGACGCGCCAGCGAGAACGCAGCGTTAATCTTAAATCCCGAATGTGAACACCCGGTTTCCGAAATCGGACAGCGAAGGTCTACTTTGCTGCGATCAATAGCGGTTAAGTCGAGCGATTGGATAGGTTGAGCAGCTCTTTGTCAATGGCACACAACTTGGAAAGGAAAGAGAAATCGCAGCCTCTGGTTAATGAAATTGTCCGGAGGCTCGTTCTATGAAAAATGAGTAGCAGCAAGAATTCGTTTTCGGTCGGCGCGCCGAAGAGCTTTGTGGCCGGCGTCGCCGCGTGCGGGTTAAAAAAATCAGGTGAGGACCTGGCGGTCATCTTTTCCGAAATACCGGCGGTGGCCGCCGCCGTGTTCACGCAGAACCTCGTGCAAGCCGCGCCAGTGTTGGTCTCGCGCGAGCACCTGCGCCACCGGACTCATCGCGCGATCGTCGTCAATTCGGGCGGCGCGAACGCCTGCACTGGCGAAGAAGGGTTGGATGATGCGCGCCGGACCGCCTGTCTGGTCGCGGAATATTTCAATTGCGACGAGCGCGAAGTGCTGGTCGCTTCGACTGGCGTGATTGGCGCGCGGCTCGATATGAGCAAGATTGAAAGTGGCGTGCGCCAGGCGACGGCGGATCTTTCGCGCGCCAATGGCTGGCGAGTGGCCGAAGCGATGATGACTACGGACACGCGGCCGAAACGCGCGAAAGAGGCGATCAAGCTCGGCGACCAACGGGTGACAATCGCTGGGGTCGCCAAAGGCGCGGGGATGATCCACCCGGATATGGCCACGCTGTTGTCGTTCGTCACGACCGACGCCGCGATCAGCAAAACGGCGATCAACGCGGCTTTGAAGCGGGCGGTCAACGAGAGCTTCAACCACGTTACGGTTGATGGCGACACTTCGACTAATGACATGCTGGCCATTTTGGCGAACGGCGCGGCGGAGAACGCGCCGATCACGGAACCTGAAGGCGCAGCTTTCGATTCGTTCACGCAGGCTTTGACCGATGTCTGCCGCGACTTGGCGATCCAAGTCGCGCGCGACGGCGAAGGCGCGCGCAAACTGATCACAATCCGCGTGCGCCACGCGCCGAAGCGGAGCGACGCCGAAAAGATTGCGGCGACGATCGCCACCAGTCCGCTCGTCAAGACGGCGATTGCCGGCGCCGACGCGAACTGGGGACGGATACTGGCGGCGGCGGGGCGAAGCGGCGTGAAGTTCGATGTTTCAAAAGTCGAGATCAAGATCGGCGACCTGGTGGTCGCGCGCCGGGGAATGGGGTTGCAGTTCAGCGAAGAGCGCGCGCTGGAGATTCTGAAGCGCGATGAGGTGACGATCATCGTTGATTTGCATCAGGGCGAAGAAGAGGTCGTTGAATGGACGTGTGATCTGACCGAAGATTACATTCACATTAACGCGGATTATCGTTCGTGAGCGGTGTTTGGTGGTTGATTGTTAGCGCCAACCACCAATCAACAACCGCTGCTTTCCAAGTTTTTTGCAACCCTCGCTGTAAGAGCAGCGTAAAGGTTGACGGTAAGTTACTCAAATCCAATCGGTTTTCTGGAAGCAGTTTCAACAGGGAGAAGTAGAGATGATGACTATTCGGCTGTGGGCTGCGGCCCGCAATTTCGTAAGCCTGAGTTTGGTTATGTTCTGCGCCTTGCTGATCGCATTGCCAGTCGCGGCGCAAACCACAACCACTCAGCAAAACTCTCAATCACAAGATCCGCAGCCTGTCGCGCGCCCGATTCCGCAGCGCACCATCGGGCTGGAGCCAGGCAAGGTCGTGCGCTGGACGTTGCGTGACGCGATTATGACTGCGCTCGAAAAGAACGTGGACATCGAGTTAGAGCGCGAGAACGCGCGCCTGATGCAATATGATTTGATCGCGGCGCAGGGCTTTTACGACCCGGCGGTCTCTTCGACCATCAGTTACAACAAATCCTCCTTCCCGACTTCGTCGCGCTTCACTGGCGCTGACAGCAACGCCATCACCCGCGACACCATCACCTATAACGGTAGCCTGGTGAAGAACATCGAACGTTACGGGGGCCGCTTCGACGCCAATTTCAATAACCAGCGCCTCGGCTCCAACACCAACAACCTGGTGGTGCAGTATTCGCCGTCGCTGAACTTCCAATTTACCCAGCCGCTGTTCCGCGACTTCCGCATTGACGCCAACCGCCGCCTGATCAAAGTCACCAAGAAGCGCCTGGACCTGACCGACGCTCAGTTCCGGCAGCGCGTCATCGAAATCATCTCCACCGTGCAGCAGGCTTACTGGGACCTGGCGCTGGCGATTCGCAGCGAAGAGATCGCGCGCGATTCGGTCCAGTTGGCTGAAACTCAGCTCAACAACAACAAGCGGCAGGTCGAGGTGGGCACGCTGGCGCCGATTGATGTCGTCTCGGCAGCGACCTCGCTCGAATCGCGCCGTCAGCAGGTCTTTGTGGCGATTAACTCCGTCGCGCAAGCCGAGAATGCGATCAAAAACCTGACGGTTAGCGGCCCCAATGACGATCTGTGGAACACGCAAATCATCCCGGCGGAATCTTTCGACATCAAACCGGTCACGTTCCCACTGGCCGACGCGATCAAGCTGGCTCAGGACAACCGCCCCGAAATCAAGCAACTCGGATTGCAGAAGGAGATGAACAAGATTGACGTAGATTTCTTCCGCAATCAGGCTAAGCCGCAGATTGACTTCGTCGCCGGCTACACTACCAGCGGCTTGGCCGGCGCGCCGGCCACCGTCACCGTCACGTCCACCAATTGCGCCAGTCCGGTACCAAGTCAAACAAACCCGGCCCAGCTCTTCTGCCTTCCGACGGTCGTGAATACGTCGGGCGCTAATCCTGTCCGGGTCGATTTGCCGCCGGCGCCTTTTGTGCGGACGACATCGACCGGGCCGGCGCCGATCACCGATCAATTCATCGGCGGCTATGGCACGGCGGTCTGGAATCTTTTCAAGAATGAGTTCCGCACGTTCAGTTTTGGTGTCCAGATCAACTTCCCGCTGCGCAACCGCACGGCCAAGGCCAACTTGGGCAAGGCGCAGGAGCAGGATCGCCAGCTCGATATGCAGACCCGCCGCCAGTTGCAGAACATCGAAGTCGAAGTGCGCAACGCAGTGCAGTCGGTGGAAACGGCGAAGATGAGGATTGATGCGTCGAAGCTGGCCCGCGAATACGCCGAGAAACAACTCGAAGGCGAAGAGAAGAAATTCCAAGCGGGACTTTCGGCCACGTTCTTCGTCCTGCAACGGCAGAACGATCTGGCGGTGGCTCGTTTCGACGAGCTGCGCGCGCAGGCCGATTACAACAAATCGGTCGCGACGTTGCAGCGCGTGCTGTCAACGACGCTCTCGTCGAACAGCATCGAGATCCCCGCCGACACTCCGGTGACGATCAAATAGACCGGAGCTTCAATCCGATCAAAAATTCAGGGGTGATTGAGTTGGCGCTCAATCACCCCTGCTTCATTTTCACTCGAGACCTTGTCGTTCGGCTCAACGCTTGATGCGTGAAGATCTGGCGCGCGGTTTAGGAATGATCTCCTCTAGCCTCTTGGCGTCGAATATTCGTTCTCCCCACTGCTCTAACTTGGCAGCGTCAGCAGCTTCCAACTGTTGCATCGCCCATTTCGGCAGCTTGCCGAAGCGCCGTTCGAGTTGGCGCTGCAAGAGAGTGGCTTTGCCTTTCTTCTCGCCTTTCTTCTCGCCTTTCTTCTCGCCTTTCTTCTCGCCTTCCAGAAAGATTCCACGCAGAAACGAGTTGTTTTCGATGCTCAATTCCAATGACATCTGTTGGCCCTCCTCTACGACCAGATCGCTGATTTCGCGCAGCCCGGATAATATCAGAAGTTGCTTCAACCGGTCTATTCTTTGTCTCTCCGGCAGCCGCGCAATTTTCTGCAAGATGCTCTGCACCGATGCGCGCGTCGCTCCATTGCGGCAAAGCAGTCCGATCAGATTGTCCGACAACGATTCGCTCTCGATCAACGGCTCGGCGTCGAACTCGCGGATGTCGGTCACCTCGTAGCTGTACTTGAGCCGCCGGTGGTTGACCCGGCCCTTCATCTTCAGCGGATCGCGTCCGATGTAGAGCACATGCTGGACCGGCGGGCGTTTGTGGACCCGCCAGATGCGCGGGTAATACTCCAGCATCCGCACGTCCATCGTCTCGTCGTTGTCGCTTTGCAATTCAATCTGATGAATTTCGCCGTTGGGCAGGCGAAAGACCAGATCGGCGCTGCGCGACTCGACGGTCGGAAACTCGACCGTCAGCAACTCGACCGGCGGCTGGCCGGTCAGCCATTCGACCAACAGCGATGGCAGCGTTTGAAAGAGCTTCTTGATCGTCTTGTCGAAACGCTGGGTTGGCGTTTCGGCGCGTCGTCGGGGCATAAGCGTGAAAGGGAGAGGGAGAGACAGAGAGACAAGCGTTTTATCTCCCCCTCTCTCCGTCTCTCCGTCTCTCCGTCTCTCCGTCTCCTTCTAAAAGATTACCTTGAGCGCCAACTGGCCGATCCGTTGGCCGTCAATCGGCACGCTGCGCGCTTCGAGGAAGTTCGTGCGGTAGACGAGCAGCGCGTTGGCCGTGTTCAACCCCGTGACCTGGTAGCGGCCGTTCTGCAAGTACGCAGCCAGGCTAGGGGCGATGTTCGTGTGGTTGAAGGCGTTGAACAACTCGCCGATGAACTGCAGGCGGACGCGGTCTTCGCCGAAGCCGAAGGTTTTGGTCACGCGCAGATCAACCGTCTCCACCGCCTCGCCGCGAATCGTGTTGCGCCCGAAGCCGGGTGTGCGGTCGGTGCGGTTGTTGCCGTCGTTGTTCAAGTCGGCGCCGAGCACTTCGTTGAGCGGCTGGTTCGAGGAGATTTGCACGATGCCGCTGAACTCCCAGCCGTGCAAGATCGCGCGCGCCGGGCCTTTCAGGTCGCCGAAATAGTTCAACTGCCACAGACCGTTGAGCACGAAACGATGCGGCGTGTCGGCGTTGCCGGGGCCGCGGTCGTCGCTGAGCAGAAAAGTCTGCTGCGCCTGCTTCGCGTCGTCGCCGCCGCCGACTACCACTGAAGTCTGATCGGGCACGTTGTCGAGCACCTTCGACCAGACGTAGGAAGCGTCAACCAGGAAGTTGCGCGACAAACGTTTCTTGAACGTCAGCGCCAGCGCGTTGTAGGTCGAATCGGCTGTCGCCTCGAACTGGCTGATGCGCCCGAAACCCGCGACTAGCCGGGCCGGAGCCGTCGCGCCCGGATGGCGCAGGAAGGTCACGGTCTTGCCGTCGTCCGGTCCGCCCTGAATCCTGATCGTCGTCGCCACCGGCGCGGGCAGGTTCAGGTCGCGCGTCCGCGTCAGGTTCGTGCCTTTAACGTATAGGTACGACGCGCCGACCGAAACGTCCTTTGCCAGCCCGTACTCAAAGCCCAGGCTGCCTTGCTGCGTGTATGGTTGCTGATAGTTTTTGTCGAAGATGTAGATGTCAGGCGTGGCCGGTTGTCCGCCGAGAGCTTGGATCGCGGCGAGATTGGTAAAGCGTCCCGGATAAACGAATGGCAGCAGAGCGTTGGAAAGCGTGATGCCGATCACGTTGATGCCGTTGTTCGAGTGCGCCGTGCCCAGCATGATCGAAGGCGTGCGGCCAAAGAACAATCCGTAGCCTCCGCGAATGACCAGGTTCTCACGTGGGTTCCACGCGAAGCCGAAGCGCGGCGCGAAGTTGTCGAAGTCGTTGTGGAATTGCGCGGTGCTGATGCCCGCGGCGGCCAGACGTGGGTCGGGATTGAACGTCGTTGGTCGGTCCATCACCTGGGCGTCGTAACGCAGGCCGAGGTTGAGCGTCAGCCTGGAAGTCACGCGCCAGTCGTCCTGGATGAACAGACCGTAGTCGTTGTAATCGGGGCGCGTGAGCGGTCCCGAAGTCCCGTCGCCAGCGAACGACTGCTGGTAGCGGGTGACGCGGCGAAAGCCAGGATTGGTCGAGTCGAGGTGGTTGGCGAATTCGGCGTAACCGTTCGTGCTCTGGAAGAAATAACGCCCGCCGAAATTGCCGGGGAAGAAGTTTTCGATCTTCTCGAGGATGAAATCCACGCCGCCCTTGAGGCTGTGTTTGCCGGCGAAGTACGAGACGTTGTCCACGAATTGATACTTGTCTTCGTTGGTCGAGCGCGGGCTGAAGAAGTTGCGCCCGAAGACGAGCACGGTAGTTCCGGCCTGCGAAACGGTGGCTTCGGGGTTGTCCGTATTGGCCAGACCCGGCTCTTTGTCGTACGCCACCTGCGCGCGGAATTCGTTGAGGAAGCGCGGCGTGAAGGCCGTGTTGAGCGTGACGGTGTAAGTGTTGGTCGTCACGTTGCTGTTGCCGGTGTGCTCCTGGACGCTGGTCGCGCCGCTGCTTTCGAGGTTGCGGCCTTTGAACCGTTGGCCGTTGTAGCGGAAGCCTAGACGATTGGCCGAATCAATCTGCCAATCGAATTTGCCCAGGTAGACGTCCTGGTTGAAACCGAGCGTGTAGTTCTGGACGAGGGGCAGCAGTCGCTGCAAACCGGCCTGCGACGCGGCGTCGGTTGGCGCGGTTTGACCGAGTGAGACGAAGTTGGGGCGCGTGTTGCGTTGGCCGTCGTAGTTGAAGAAAAAGAAGGCGGTGTCTTTTTTGACCGGGCCGCCGATGTTGCCGCCGAACTGGTGGAAATGGTACGGCTCTTTGACGGGCACGAGGCCATTGCGCGCGGCGATGAAGTTGGGCCGCTTGGCGTTGAGCGCCGCGTCGCGGTAGAAGTCGAAGCCGACGCCATGAAATTCGTTTGTTCCCGATTTGGTGATGACGTTAATCGCGCCACCGGCGGCGCGTCCGAACTCAGCCGAGAAGCCGCTGGTGTTGACCTGGAACTCCTGCACCGCGTCCTGGCTGAACTGGTAAGGCGCGCGTCCCGAACCCGTGCGGCCAAGCGATTGGCCGAAGAAGTTGTTGTTGTTGTCCACGCCGTCAATCTGGACGCTGTTGAGCGTGCCGCGCTGGCCGCCGAACGACAGGTCGCCGAACCGGGACGAGTCGCGCACGACACCCGCGGTGAGCGTGGCGAAATCCAGGAAGTTACGGCCGTTGACCGGCAGCGACCGGACCTGTTGTTCGCCGACCGAGCCGGCGACGTTGGTCCTCGTGGTTTCCAGCACTGGCGCTTGCGAAGTGATCTCGATCGCTTCGCTGACGTTCACGCGCAGCGCCAGGTCGAGGTTGAGTTTCTGGCCGACGGTCAGCCTGACTTCGCCATATTTGTTTTCGGGAAAGCCCTGGCCGCTGGCTGAGATTTGATAGGCTCCGGGCGGCAGAGCGGTGATGCGATAGATGCCGCTTTCGTCGGTCGTGATCTCGCGCGTCAAGCCGGTGGCGACATTTTTGACGGTGACTTTGGCGCCGGGAATTACTGCGGCGTTCGGGTCGGTGACTACGCCTTCGATGGTTGCCGTCGCCGATTGCTGGCCGAAGGCCGGCATAACGAGGATGAACGCAAACAGAGCCGCGATCATCACCGTCAGAAGTTTGAAACTAGGGCGATTACCTTGTGTCATTGAGCTTCTTCTCCTTGATTTTGATTGGTTGAGATTTCCGCCAGCCAGCTATTGATGGTCAATGCTGAGCCGCTGGTGAATTGAGTTTTGGTTTCCCGGCAAAGCTAGAGTGTATCGTTTGAGTGCTAAGTTGAAGTAAAGTTCTATATCAATTCTTTGCGGCTGATGCTAATCCAAGCAGACAGGATTGGCAACCGGGCTGCGGCGGAAAAGATGACAATCGGGATAGCGCCCACCGTGTAAATTGTAAGTTGTCGGGTTCCCGATTTGTCAGGGCTTTGGCAAAGTTGTCAGGGTTGGTCTTCACATTTCGCCGCACCAAACAGGCATTGACAGGATGTTCCTATTTTGTGAACATCAGAGAGGTAATCGGCTGATCACAAAAATCAATTACGACGTTGACGTGCAAATCGTCAACGTGCGAGAGGCGATGACCCATGCTGAATACGACAAAGACAAGTGGAAAGGCGATTGCGAGTAAGATCAATCAACGCGCTTACGCCAAGCTGTTGACCGAAGCGTTGCCCGCCGTCATCACCAGCAAGGCGCAGAATCGGCGAGCCTGCGCTATCATTGACGACTTGATGAGCAAGAAGAGTCTGACGCCAGAAGAGACGCAGTTATTGGCGCTGCTGGGGCGACTCTGCTCGGATTTCGAGCGTCGGGCGTACCCCAGCGACGTTGAGCCGCGCGAGCATCTGGCCGCGTTGATGGAAGAGCGCGGACTGAAACAGGCTGACCTGCTGCCGGTTTTGGGATCACGCTCCGCCATCAGCGAAATCCTGAGCGGCAAGCGCGGGATCAGCAAAGCGCAGGCGAAAAGATTGGCGGTGTTTTTCAATTTGCCGGTGGAGATTTTTGTATGAAATACCTTCTGCATACACACTTAAATGAAATCATGGCGTTACCGCAATCACTATTACCTCGATTCGTCCGGGCGCATGGTCGGTCAGAGTCGAGGCGTGATTTTGCTCGGCTCGCGGCGCATCGCCGCGTTACCTTTTGCGATGAAAAGGCAATTGATCAAGGAAGCAGAAGCCCTGCCCGATTTGTCTGAAGCCTTGACATCAAATCGTTTGAATGCGTAGAGTGTCGCCATACCGTTGAATATTCAGCTCCCCGATAGTAGCTCACAAGCCCCTTAAGCATTAAAAACCCCGTTACGGTAATTGGAAATCTGTTTATCCCCCACCCTGAAAAATCGGGTGCGGCTGTCTGAGGCGCCAGTTTCAGTCACACCGAGCAAACGATCTCAGCGCGCGCCGCTTGCGGTCCCCGGAAGGCGTTTGGGCGCAGCAGCGTTCTTCATTAACCATACCGGTGCACACCATGTTCTTCGAGCAGTAGTGTGTTCATTGATTATTTTCGTTTGCGCCAGGCGTTCTGGCGAAAGGAGAAGAAAGACAAAGCCATGAAACGAGTCAAGAAATTCAATTGGAAAGTTTGCCTTTTTGTGATTGGGCTGGTTGGGTTGGCGCCTCCCTCGATTCCGCCAATGAAGGTATTCAACGTCAAATTGAACCAGGCGGTCCACGCTGATGATTTCATCCCCGCTCCCGCTCCTGAAGGGACTGTCTTCGCGGTGACCGCGGGAAACAACTTAGTCACTTTCAACCAATTTGCGCCCGGCGCGATCATCAGAACGACGGCGATCACCGGGTTGCAAGCCGGAGAGAACATTCTCGGCATTGATTTCCGCCCGCGCACCGGCCAATTGTTCGCCGGCAGCAGCCAGAGCCGCGTTTATACGATCAATCCCACGACCGGCGCGGCGACTCAGGTCGGAACGATGCCGCTCAGCCCAGCGCTCAACGGCGTCTCGTTCGGCTTCGATTTCAACCCCGTGCCCGATCGCATCCGCGTGACGAGCGACGCCGATCAGAACCTGCGGCTCAACCCTGACACCGGCGCAGTCGCGGCCATGGACGGTACGCTGGCTTTTGCCGCCGGCGACGCGAACGCCGCCGCGAATCCGAACATTGTCGGCGCGGCTTACACCAACAACTTTTCGGGAGCGACGATTACCTCGCTCTACGTGATTGATTCGAATCTGGACATCCTGGCGCTGCAAGGCTCGGCGGGCGGCGCGCCTGTTTCGCCGAACACGGGTCAGTTGACGACCGTCGGCGCGCTCGGTGTGAACACGACCGACCAGGTCGGATTCGACATCGTCGGGCCAAGCGGACTGGCGCTGGCGTCGTTGACTGCATCCGGCGCGACGAATTCCTCGCTGTACACGATCAATTTGCAGACCGGCGCGGCGACGCTGATTGGCGCAATCGGTGGGACGGAGATCATCCGCGACATCACGGCGATTGTGCGCGTTGAAACGATCTTTGCCATCACCAGTGGCAACGTCCTGATCGCTTTCAACTCCGGCCTGCCGAATTCCGTGCTCCTCACGCGACCGGTGACGGGACTGGCGATGGGCGAGAACATTCTGGGAATTGATTTCCGTCCGGCTACCGGCGAGCTTTTCGCGATGAGCAGCCTGAGCAGGGTTTACACGCTCAACACTTCGACCGGCGCGGCGACTGCAGTTGGGGCCGCGCCATTCAGTCCGGCGCTCGGTGGAACATTCTTCGGCTTCGATTTCAATCCTGTGCCTGACCGCATTCGCGTCACGAGCGATACAGGGCAAAACCTGCGGCTCAATCCGAACAACGGCGCGCTCGCGGCCACGGATACCAATCTGGCTTTTGCCATGGGCGATGCGAACCAGAACGCGACGCCACGAGTCGTCGGCTCCGCTTACACAAATAATTTTGCGGGAACGCCGACGACGACGCTTTATGGCATTGACTCCAATTTGAACGCGCTGGTGCTGCAAGGTTCGATTGGAGGGACGCCGACTTCGCCCAACACCGGGCAGTTAACGACCGTCGGCGCGCTCGCGGTTGACACGACTGAAGACGTCGGTTTCGACATCGCGCCAGTGTCCGGCGCGGCGTTCGCTTCGTTGACGCTACCTGGCACGACTTCGTCGTCAACGCTTTTCACGATCAACCTGGCGACGGGAGCGGCGACGCAGATTGGCGCGATCGGCGGCGGCCAGACGATCCGCGACATCGCCATCCCTCCGCGCATCGAAACGGTCTACGCCGTCACGCAGAGCAACAAGTTGATCAGCTTCACCAGCACCGCGCCGGGTGTGATCCTGAGCACGACGACGATCACCGGGTTGATGGGCGGCGATCTGATCAACGGAATTGATTTCCGCCCGGCCAATGGGAAGCTCTACGCGATTACGAACACTAGCCGTATTTACACAATTGACCCGCTGTCTGGCATTGCCGTGCCGAACGGCCCCGTCACCAACCCGGCGGTCACAGGCGCCTCGTTCGGCTTCGATTTCAATCCCGTGCCTGACCGCATTCGCGTCGTCAGCGCGTCAACGCAGAACCTGCGGTTCGTTCCCGACACGGGAGCGACTGCTGGAACGGACGGCACGCTGGCTTACGCGGCGGGCGATCCGCGAGCGGGGCAAATGCCGAACGCAGTCGCTGCCGCATACAACAACAACTTCGCCGGTTCGACTTCGACGACGCTCTACGTGATTGATTCCAGCTCCGACACGATGGCCACACAAGGCTCGCCGGGTGGAGCGCCCATCTCGCCGAACACCGGGCAGTTATTTACTGTCGGGGCGCTCGGCGTGGACACGAACGACCAGGTCGGGTTCGACATCGCCGAGGATACAAATAACGCTTACGCTTCGTTGACCGTCGGCGGGACGCCGCAGCTTTATTCGATCAATCTGCAATCGGGCGCGGCGACGCTCATCGGCGCCATCGCCGGTGGCGAACAGATTCGCGGCATTGCGGTGGGCGCCAACACGCCGCCCATCTCAGCTCAACCCGGAGGAGCGACCAGCGCCAACGCCGCGAGCTTCGCCACAGATTCGTTCGCGCCAGGTTCGATTGCCGCGATCTTCGGCAGGTTCCAGACGACGAACGGCCAGCTCTTCACGGCCGCCAGCCAGCCACTTCCCACCTCGCTCGGTGGAGTGAACGTGAAGGTCAACAACCTTGACGCCGGATTGCTGGCCACGAGCAACGGGCAGATCAACCTGATTCTGCCGCAGCAGTTAACCGATGGCCCGGCGACGGTGTTGGTGATCAACGCCGACGCTACATCGCGCACCGGAGTGATCAACGTCCAGCGTTCGGCGACCGGCATCTTCACCTTCTTCGCCAACGGGCTGGGAACTCCGGCGGCGGTGACGACGACGGATGGGGTGAATTTCCTGGCGGCCTTCAATCCTGACGGCAGTCCTCGCCCAATCAACGTCAGCGCCGGGCAGGTCTTCCTGGTGCTCTTTGTGACGGGATTGCGCAATACGCCAGCGGCCAATCCGAACGACGCGAACGGCGTGGCCGAAGCTGTCACCGCGATGGTTCAGAACACGAACGCGACCGTCACCTTCGCTGGTCCCGCGCCGGGGCTGGCCGGAGTTGATCAAGTCAACCTGATGCTCGCGCCGCAATTGGCTGGGGCCGGGGTGGTCAACGTGAGGTTGACCGCGGGCGGTTACATGTCCAACAACGCGACGATTCGGATTCAGTAGCAGCGTCACTAGGCGCGCATCTGCGCGTCTTAGCTTGCAGCGGCGCGGTACGGACGCCAGCGACCTCCGGTCTCGGTCAAGCGCACATTGATCGAAGCCAGAGGTCGCTGGCGTCCATACCGCGCCGCCGCTCAATAAACTCTTGACTCAATTCGATCACGCGCGTAGATTGTGCGCGTTAATTTAGAAAATTAGCCCCTACTCCCGATCTAGCCCTTCAATCCTCACCGACAGGTTTGATAAGCCAGCTCCGGGCTATCTCTGATCCCTCCCCCATTCGCGCAGTCTGGTGCGACTGTCCATTCTCACCTAACCAGTCACACTGAATTGTTGGCGCCCCATATCCCGACCTTCGCCTCTCAGTACGCGCTGCGTGCAAATCCCCACGAAGTTTGCGCGAACGCGTGTGACCAAGTTGTGCCCTGCAAAATTGGAGAAGAGACATCCCTTATGAAAAGCATCTCAAAATCAACCTCAAGATCTATCTGGAAAGTTTGCCTGTTAACACTCGGATTACTTGGGCTGTGCGGCTCTTTGTTACGGCCCTTTGGAGAGAGAATCAATTTTGAAGCCGCCGCGAGCGCAAGTCCATTACTCCTCGGGCCTGCCCCGGAGGGAACGGTCTTTGCCGTCACCGCTGGCAACAACCTGATCAGCTTCAACCAAGCCACGCCGAGCGCGATCATCAAGACGAGCGCGATCACCGGATTACAAGCGGGCGAGAATATCGTCGGCATTGACTTCCGCCCGCGCACTGGCCAGTTATTCGCCGCCAGCAGCCAGAGCCGCGTTTACACAATCAATCCCACGACCGGCGCGGCGACTCAGGTCGGAACGACGCCGCTCAGTCCCGTGCTTAACGGCGTCTCGTTCGGCTTCGATTTCAATCCCGTGCCTGATCGCATCCGCGTGACGAGCGACGCCGACCAGAACCTGCGGCTCAATCCTGACAACGGCGCGGTCGCGGGCACGGACGGCAACCTGGCTTTCGCCACGGGCGATCCGAACGCCGCTGCGAATCCGAACATTGTCGGCGCGGCCTACACCAACAACTTTTCGGGGGCGACGGCGACCTCGCTCTACGTGATTGATTCAACGCTGAACATTCTGGCGCTGCAAGGTTCGCTGGGCGGCGCGCCGGTTTCGCCGAACACCGGAACGCTGACAACGGTGGGCGCGCTCGGCGTGGACACGACCGACCAGGTTGGATTCGACATCGTTGGGACGACCGGACTGGCGCTGGCGTCGTTGACTCCAACCGGCGCGACGACCTCTTCGCTTTACACAATCAATTTGCAGACCGGCGCGGCGACGCTGGTTGGCGCAATCGGCGGGGCGGAGATCATCCGCGACATCGCTACGGTCGTGCGCGTCGAAACGATCTTCGCGTTGACAGCGAACAACGGGCTGCTCAGCTTCAGCTCGGGCACGCCGAACACGATGAACGCCGTCGTGCCCATCACGGGACTGGCCTCTGGTGAAAATTTGCTAGGCATTGATTTCCGGCCGGCCAACGGATTGCTCTACGCGTTGAGCAGTCAGAGCCGTGTCTACACCATCAACACCAAAACCGGCGCGGCGTCCCCGGTTGGAGCCGCGCCGTTCGCCCCGCCGATCACCGGCGTAAATTTCGGCTTTGATTTCAACCCAGTGCCGGATCGAATCCGGGTGACGAGCGACGCCGATCAGAACCTGCGGCTCAATCCGAACAACGGCGCGCTCGCGGCTACGGACACCAACCTGGCTTTCGCCACTGGTGACCCGAACGCCGCCGCGAATCCGAACATTGTCGGCGTGGCTTACACCAACAACTTCGCTGGCACGACGACGACGACGCTTTATGGCATTGACTCCCACCTGGACGCGCTGGTGCTGCAAGGCTCGGTCGGCGGGACGCCGACTTCGCCGAACACCGGGCAATTGACGACGGTTGGCGCGCTCGGCGTTGACACGTTGGAAGACGTCGGGTTCGACATCGCTCCGGTGACCGGCGCGGCGTTCGCTTCGTTGACAGTCGTTGGCACGACTTCGTCTTCGACGCTCTTCACCATCAACCTGGCGACCGGCGCGGCGACGATGATCGGCCCGATCGGCGGCGGGCAGACGATCCGCGACATCGCCATCGCGCCGGTCGTCGAAACGATCTTCGCTGCGACCAACAGCAACAAGCTGATCAGCTTTGTCAGCACTGCGCCCGGCGTGATTCAAAACACGGTGCAAATCACCGGGCTGGCCGACGAGACGATCATCGGGATTGATTATCGTCCGGCCAACGGGATGCTCTACGCCATCGGCAGCAGCAGCCGCATCTTCACGATCAATCCGTTGACTGGCGTGGCGACACAAGTTGGCACAGGCATCACCACGCCTCAACTGAACGGCGTCGCTTACGGATTCGATTTCAATCCAGTGCCGGATCGAATCCGCGTCGTCAGCACGGCCACGCACAACTTGCGCTTCGTCCCGGACACCGGCGCTTCGGCAGGGATTGATGCGCCGTTGGCTTATGCGCCGAGCGATCGGCAGGCGGGCCAGCCGACGTTCATCACCGGCGCGGCTTACGACAACAGCTTCGCCGGTTCGACTTCGACCACGCTCTACGTGATTGATTCGAGCTTCGACACACTGGCCAGACAAGGCTCGCCCGGTGGGACGCCGATTTCGCCGAACTCAGGGCAGTTGTTCACCGTCGGGCCGCTCGGTGTGGACACGAACGAGATGGTCGGGTTCGACATTGCTGACAACACCAACAATGCCTACGCCACCTTGACCGTCGGCGGAGTGTCGCAACTCTACACGATCAATCTGATCACGGGCGCGGCCACACTGGTTGGAAATGTCGGAGGAGGCGAGGTCATTCGCGGAATCGCCGTGGCGAACACGTTGTCGCCGACAACGCAGCCGGCGGGAATGATGGTCGTCAACGCCGCCAGCTTCTTTAGCCCACCGATCGCGCCCGAGTCGCTGGCCGCAGTCTTCGGCGGATTCCAGACAATCGAGGGCAGGCTCTTTACCGCTTCCAGCCAGCCGCTTCCCACGGCGCTGGGTGGCGTGCGAGTCACCGTCAACGGAGAGGATGCCCAGTTGTTGATGGTTAGCAACGGGCAGATCAATATGGTCGCGCCGCGGAACATCCCCGATGGACCGGTGACGGTGGCGATCACCAGCTCCGATGGCACAGTTCGTGGAGGCACGGTCAATATGGCTCGCGCGGCGGCGGGCATTTTCTCAATGCGGGCCAATGGGCAGGGGACTGTCGCTGCGGTGTGGACTACGGATGGCGTGGTCTTCCAGCCGGTGATCAATCCTGACGGCAGCGAACGGCCCGTGAACGCGGGAACCAGAGAGCGTCCGACCTACCTGGTTCTGTTCACGACGGGATTGCGCCACGCGCCCGCCGCGAATCCGAATGACGGCAACGGAGTGGCCGAAGCCGTGAACGCGACGATCAGAGGCGTCAACGCCAATGTGACTTTCGCGGGAGCGGCGCCTGGCTTCGCCGGATTGGATCAGGTCAATCTGATCATTCCACCTGAACTGGCCGGAGCGGGCACGGTCGAGATCAAACTCATAGTTGCGAGCAACGCCTCCAACGGCGTGACTGTGCGCATTAACTGAAGAATCCTGGGAGCGCGCGCCATTGTATGGAAACACAAGCGCGCGCTCCCAGGGAATTAATCGAAGTCAAAAAGTTATCGTCCTTCGTCAGGAAACCGCGTCTAACAGCGTGGGTTTTTAACGTCATGCGTCAGAAGTGATTGGAACTGTGGCTGCGGCCCGAATCTTTCTTGACAGTGAACAGAACGGGCGGCTAGATTGACGACCGAAGGTTTGAGGTCGCACCCCCTGATTCCCAATGCTCGAAACATCACACAGTTCAAACAGGGCAGTTGACCCCCTCGTGTGCTCTTTCCGTGATCCAAACGAAAATTCCTGACATTCATAGGAGATAACATGAAGAAGACTTCAATGATCCGCTCAACTTTGCGCCCGCTGGCATTCGTTGCCCTATCGCTGGCCGTGGCGGGCGCCGGCTTGTCGTATCTAAACGAAAGCTGGGGCGCGGGCTTTTTCCGCAGCGCAGTTTCGGCGCAGCAGGCTGTGACGGTGGTGAACGCCGCCAGCTTTGATCGGGGCAGCGTGATGACGCCGGATGCGATCGCCGCCGCCTTCGGCCAATTTGTCACTCAGAACAACCAGGTCTTCTCCGCCACTTCGGTGCCGTTGCCAACAACGCTCGGCGGCGTGCGCGTGAGGGTTGGCAACGCCGACGCCGGGCTGTTCTTCGTCGCGCCGTCGCAGATCAACTTCAAGATTCCCTCCGGGCTGGCGGATGCGGCGAGCGTTACAATCACCGTGACCAACTCCGACAACTCGACTCGAACTGGGACTTTCACCATCGTGCGCGGCGCGCCGGGAGTCTTTTCGGCGAAAGCGACAGGCGCAGGAGTCGCCGCGGCTCAGACGACTTTTGACGGCGCCGCCTTCCAGAACATCTTCGACGCTCAAGGAAATGAGAGAGATGTTGACGCCGGAACCCGTCAGCGTCCCAACGTGCTGGTTCTTTATGCGACTGGCATCCGCAACACTCCGGCAGCCAATCCCAGCGACGGCAACGGCGTGGCCGAAGCGGTGACGGTGAAGTTCCAGGGCGTCACCGGACAGGTGCTCTTCGCGGGGCCCGCGCCGGGGTTTGAAGGACTCGATCAGATCAACGTAATTATCCCACCCGAACTGGCCGGCCTGGGCAGTCTTCGCATCGTAGTGAGCACGAACAGCCGCACCGCGAACACGGTGACGATGAAGCTTGGTGGGCAAACGCCACCCGTGCGCGTAAATCCGATCGCCTTCGGCAATACGTTGAACGGCGATCTGGCGGTTGACGACCAGGTTCAGCTCGACAACGCCTCAGGCAACACGTTCTTCTTCGACGCTTACAGATTCACGACGACCGCCGCCAACACCACCGTTGCGATTGATCTGAGGTCATCACAGTTCGATGCCGCCGCTCTGCTCTATCGCATTGACAACAACGCGCTGACGTTCCTCGGCGCCGACGATCAATCGGGCGGTTACGGCAACGGCCGGATCGAGAACAACAATTCGCTCCTGCTGATTGTGCTGCAAAACCCCGCCGATTACGTGATCTTCGCCTCGACCTCGAACGAGCAGCCGAACGGAGTCGGCAGTTACACGCTGAAACTGGTGAACGACGTGGCGACACAACTCAGTTACGGCCAGAGCGCGACCAGCCCCTCGATCGCCAACACCGACTTGCAGACTTCGGCTGGAACTTATCTGGACCTCTACTGGTTCACCGGCGCCAGTAGCGACAACGTGCGAGTTAATATGGCTTCGACCGTCTTCGATTCGTTCGTGATCCTGCAACGCAACGACGGTGACCCGCCGGTTGCGTTCGATGACAATTCCGGCGGAGGGACCAACGCTCAGGTCACATACCGGCTGACTTCGTCAGGGATCCATATCATTATTGCGACGCCTTTCGCGCCGAACACAACCGGGGCGTACACGCTCTCGCTCAACCGCTTGACGAGCTTCAGCGTTGAAGGCGAAGACTTGTTCAATTTCAAAGCGCCAGGGCGCGAGATCCGAGATGAACGCGTGAATGCGCCGGGGATTGGCGAATCGTCGTTTGAACGCTTCGGCAGACGCCGCATCGTTGAACAATAAGACTGAATCAGCAAAACAGCCGCGAAAAAGGCGCAGGAGAGATGGATGACAACGTCTCTCCCGCGCCTTTTGTTTTCAGGGCGATTGCCAAAGCTCCCGCTGCCAAGTAGTCTTTGCTCCGCGAATTCACACCTATTGCAATTAAACAGAGAAATTTGTGAGACAAGATGGCATCTTGTCCCACATTTGCGGAGGAAAACTGATGGAAAAAGTTCCGGGTTCGGGCGGATTGATGCGCGTCGCGCCGGCGCTGAGCGCGCTGGTGATTGCGATCCTCGGCGCGATCATTTGCTACCTGGCGTTGCGGCAGGGCGGAGTGAGCCTCGCCGATTTGTGGCATGGCGAGCTTGAAACGGCGGCGGGGACTTCGACGATCGGCATCCTTCTCATCGGATTGGGAATCGGCTTGAGACACGCGCTGGACGCCGATCATCTGGCGGCGATCTCAACCATCGTCAGCGAACGCAAGAATCTGTTCAGCTCGTTGTTGATCGGCGGGTTGTGGGGCGTAGGGCATACGGCTTCACTGTTGCTCGCGGGCATTGCGGTGATTGCGCTGAATCTCCAGATCGGAAAATACGAAAAGCCGTTGGAGTTCTGTGTCGCGCTGATGTTGATCGGACTGGGCGCGAATGCGCTCTACAAGCTGGCGCGCGGCGGGCGAGTTCATTTTCACCAACATGCGCACGGCGGCCGCACGCACCTCCATCCGCACGTTCACGACGACAAACCCGAACCGGAGCAGTCGCATCACGGATTGAAACTGGGCGCGCGCCCGCTGGTCATCGGATTGATCCACGGGCTGGCGGGCAGCGCGGGGTTGATGTTGGCCGTGCTGGCGACGATCAAATCCACGCCGCTGGCCTTCGCTTACATCATCATCTTCGGCGCCGGCTCGATTGGCGGGATGATGGTGATGAGCTTGATCCTGAGCCTACCGATTCGACTGACCGCCAACCATTTCACGAAGACGAATTTTGCTGTGCGGGCGTTGGCCGGATGTTTCAGTTTGGGGTTCGGCCTGTTTATGGCATACGAGATTGGGTTTGCGGAATGGTGGTTGAGGTGAGTTTATGTCGCATCCGCACGAGTACGACAATCTGCTCAAGTATTTGGCCGAGCACTATCCGGCGGCGCTCGCCTCGTGGCTGCTTGGCAAGCCAGTGACGCGCGTGCGAGTGCTCAAGACCGAACTGTCGCTGCAACCGATTCGCGCTGACGCGGTTCATCTGCTCGAAATTGACGATGAGATTTTGCACGTCGAGTTCGAGACCGATCCGACCAAAAGCGAGCCGCCGCTGGATTTGCGAATGCTCGATTACTTCGTCCGCGTCTACCGGCGCGAGCGGAAGCTGGTGCGCCAGGTAGTGATCGTGCTGGCCGAGACCGGAGCGCACATCCCCGAAGAGTTTCACGTCGGCGACACGTGGCATCGCTACCGCGTAGTCAGGATGTCTGAGCAGGACCCGGAGCCGCTGCTGGCGCACGAAGGGCTATGGCCATTGGCTGTGCTGGCGCGCTCCGATCAACCTGAGCAGTTGCTGGTGGAAGTGGCGGAGAAAGTGAGTAAAATAGCGGACGAAAGCCAGCGCAGTGATTTAACCGCGGCGGCAGGAATTCTGGCGGGATTGCGTTTTGACCGCAGTTTGATCCGCCGCCTTTTTCGGGAGGAAATTATGATGCAGTCAGTGATCTATCGTGAAATTTTGGAAGAAGGCGAGCAGCGCGGTGAGCAGCGCGGTGAGCAGCGCGGTATCCAACACGGCGAACGGCTCGGACGCTTGGCTATTATCCAGCAAATGCTCACGCACCGCTTCGGAAACATTCCGCCGGAAGCGCAGGAACAGTTGTCAACGCTCTCTTCGCCGGAACTCGACCGGTTGAGCGCAGTTTTACTCGGGTTCAGTTCGATAGACGATCTCAGCCGTTGGCTGGAGCAGAACCGCCAATCAGCTTGAACTGGGCTTTGGTCGCGCCGGTCGATGGGTTTTCATTTGACAGCTTGTCGAAGCGTCGCCTAGACTGCGCGGCGTCATTCGGAAATCCATTAGACAGTTGGCGCGGAGCCGCAAACTCCGCAAAGCCGCTTTGACAAAGGCTGCGTGGCGATTTAGGCAACTTGCTCCACGTAAAAAACGGCTAAAGAGCGTTCACGTTCTCAAGAGTTTTCATCGAAAACCCCGGCGTCATCTTTGGCGCCGGGGTTTTTGGCTTTCCGCAACATCCTCGGAGGAAAAGCACAATGGCTGACGAGCAAAATCCCACATATCATTTCAACACTCTGGCAATTCACGGCGGACAGGTGGTTGATCCCGCAACCAACGCGCGCGCCGTGCCGATCTATCAAACCACATCCTACAACTTCACCGACGCCGATCACGCGGCCCGCCTGTTCGGGTTGCAGGAGTTCGGCAACATCTACTCGCGCATCATGAACCCGACGCAGGACGTGCTGGAGAAACGTCTGGCGGCGCTGGAGGGCGGCGCGGCGGCGCTCGCGCTTTCATCGGGGCAGGCGGCGGAAACGCTCACCGTCCTGACGTTGGCCAACTCGGGCGATGAGATCGTTTCGACCACGTCGCTTTACGGCGGCACGTACAACCTCTTCCATTACACGCTGCCGAAACTGGGCATCACCGTCCGCTTCGTTGACGCCGAAGACGAAGCCGGCTTGCGCGCGGCGATCAACGACAAGACCAAAGCCGTTTATACCGAGACCGTCGGCAACCCGAAGCTCGACATCGTGGACATCGAAAAGCTGGCCAACATCGCTCACGAAAACGGGCTGCCGCTCGTCATTGATAACACCACGCCGACGCCCGCGCTCACCCGTCCCATCGAGTGGGGCGCGGACATCGTCGTTCACTCGCTGACCAAATTCATCGGCGGGCACGGAACCTCGATTGGCGGCGCGATCGTTGACGCGGGCCGGTTCGATTGGAAAGCGTCGGGGCGCTTCCCGGATTTCAACACGCCCGACCCGTCGTATCATGGGCTGGTCTACACGGAGGCATTCGGCCCGCTGGCGTTCATCCTGAAAGCGCGCGTGCAAGGATTGCGCGACATCGGCGCTTGTACGACGCCGTTCAACTCCTTCCTGTTTCTGCAAGGCGCCGAGACGCTGCATCTGCGAATGGAACGGCATTCGGAGAATGCTCTCGAAGTGGCGAAGCACCTGCAGAATCATCCGCAGATTGAGTGGGTCAATTACCCCGGCCTGGAATCAAGCCCGTACTACGAGCGAACGAAGAAGTACTCGCCCACCGGCGCGGGCGCGCTGGTCTGTTTCGGCATTCGCGGCGGATTGGAAGCGGGCAAGAAGTTCATCAACTCGGTCAAACTCTTCAGCTTTCTGGCGAACATCGGCGACGCGAAGTCGCTGGTCATCCATCCGGCTTCGACCACTCACTCGCAATTGACCGAAGAGGAGCAAGCGTCAACCGGGGTCACGCCAGGCCTGGTTCGTCTGTCGGTTGGCATCGAAGACATCCGCGACATCATCGCCGACATTGATCAGGCGCTGAAGGCGGCGACGACGGCTGCTGCTGCGGGAGCCTGATGATTGAAGATTTGAGATCAGAGATTTGAAATTGGAGATTTGAAATTGGAGATGATGTCAGACAGGCTTGAAGACGGGCGTTCAAATCTCCAATTTCAAATCCCCAATCCCCAATCTCCAATCTTTGATCTTCAATCCCCGCGTCTGAATTGATCGTTATGCCCGAACCAATCCTTCCGATTTACGAAGACGATTTCGTTTTCGCCGAGGACGAGCCGTTCGCGCTCGAATCGGGCGGATCGTTACAGCCAGTCAGGCTGCGCTACGCGGTTTACGGCAAACTGAACGAGAAGAGCGACAACGCGATTCTGGTCTGCCACGCGCTGTCAGGTTCGGCGCGGGCGGGCGATTGGTGGCCCCAATTGTTCGGTGAAGACGGAGTATTCGATCTCAGCCGCGATTGCATCGTTTGCGCCAACATCATCGGCTCGTGTTACGGCTCGACTGGCCCACAAACAATCAACCCGGCGACGAGCAAGCCTTTCGGCGCGAGCTTTCCGCTCGTGACGGTGCGCGATTGGGTGCGGTCTCAAGCGTTGCTGCTCGATCATCTTGGTATTGAAAAACTGCGCGCAGTGATCGGCGGCTCAATCGGCGGGATGCAAGCGATCCAATGGGCGATTGATTACCCCGACCGCGTCGAGCGCAGCATCGCCGTCGGCGCGGTTCCGCTAACGGCGATGGGATTGGCGCTCAATCACCTGCAACGATTGGCGATCACGAACGACGCGAACTGGCGGAACGGAGAGTATGAGGCCGGGCTGGAACCAAACGGCGGACTGGCTCTGGCGCGCGCGATGGCGATGATCTCGTACAAGTCGGAAAAACTCTTCGCCGAACGTTTCGCGCGCAAACCCAACCGCAATGGCGAAGACCCGCTGCGGTCATTAAACGAACGATACGACATCGGCGGTTATCTGGATCATCAAGGCGAAATCTTCACTCGCCGCTTCGACGCGAACTCGTATCTGATCATCACCAAAGCGATGGACAATTTCCATCACGCGAACGGGTATCAATCCGAACACGAAGCGTTGCGGCGGATTGAAGCGCGCGTCCTGCTGGTTGGCATCTCGTCTGATTGGCTGTTCCCCGCAGAAGAGGTCAATGCGATCAGCGAGCGGATGCGCGAGGCCGGAGTCGATGTCGAATACGCGGAATTACAATCGTCGCACGGCCACGACGGGTTTCTGGCCGAGCCGCAGGCGCTCTCGCTGATCGTTCGTCGAATTCTCAGCGACGCTGATGATGCGGCGCAGCTTGCGAGTCAGCCTTCCAGATAGGCTCGCGCCGATTCAAAGAAAGCCTCCTCCGGCGTCCCGTAGAACGTGCCATTGTCGAAGATACACAACTCATATTTCTCGTCGCTGTATTTGTAGAAGGCGAAGCTCCAGCGGCCGTCGCGGTCGCTGTAATGGCGCAACCGGCAGAGATGAGTGGGCGTGTTGCGCAGCCGCTCGATGAACTGCTCCCGCGTCTCCGGCCAATCTTTCGGCGGCTGCCAGTCATCAGGCCAATCCGGCTCGCGGTAAGCGTCAATGTAACAGAACTGGTTGCGGAAGCGGATGTCGAGGCGGGTGTATTTGCCCTTGAAGTGTTTCTCCGCGACGGCCTCGATCCGCCGTTTGATTTCAGGTTTGATCCGGTCGGGAATTTTCACGCCACCGGCGTCGGGGTCTTGCACCCACATATATTGCCGAGCCATGTTGCCTCCATAGTCAGGTTGTAATTGCGTCGTCTTCGCAACGGGATTACACTGCGCTCGCCATATGATAACCCTCTCCTTCGATCAAGGCACACTCCTCCTGGACGGACTCGATCAAGCTCTTCAGACGCCGCCCGGTTTCATCTGTGATGAGCGGGTCAACGCCTGGCGAGCGGAAGCTTATCGCTACCGCGACGCCGTGCTCTGGTTGCGGCGGCAGAAAGTTCCTTTCGCCGACCGCGCCAGACAGTACGATCCACAGGGGCTTCATCTTCGGCCGCGAACCGAAATTCAACTCTACGATTATCAGCAGCAAGCCGTCGCCGCGTGGCGACAAGCGGATCAGCGCGGCATAGTAGTCTTGCCGACCGGAGCTGGGAAGACGGTGGTCGCGATTGAAGCCATCAAAGCTACGTCGCGCCCGACGCTCATCGTCGCGCCAACGCTCGACCTGCTGAGCCAATGGCACAAGCGGTTGACCGAAGCCTTCGACATCGAGGTCGGCCTCATCGGCCAGGGCGTGTGCGATCTTCGCGACGTGACGGTCATCACGTATCACAGCGCCTACCGCCGGATGGCAGAGATCGGCGGGCGCTTCGGGCTGCTGGTTTTCGACGAAGTTCACCATCTGATCGCGCCCGAATGGACTGAGATCGCGCGGTTGGCGATTGCGCCGTTCCGTCTGGGGCTGACCGCCACTTACGATCCACGCCAGTCCGAGGTCTTGAACGAATTGGTCGGCCCGCTTGCCTACTGGAAGCCCGTGCGCGAATTGAGCGGGAAGCGGCTCGCCCCTTACGAAGTCATCCGGTTGAGCGTTGACCTTTCGCCCGATGAACGCCGCGAGTACGAGCGCGAGGAAGCGATCTATCAGGAGTATTGGCAAGGGCGACCTGACACTCAGTCTTCTGAAGAGAAGCCTGAGAAGAAAATTGATAGCCGACTGGAGATTTTGTTGAGGGAGCAAACGCGAGACGCCGGGGCGCGACGCGCGCTCGAAGCTTGGTATCAGATGCGCCGCATCATCGCCAGCGCCGAAGCCAAGCTCGATCTGCTCGAAGAGTTGTTCCGCCGTCACGCCTCCGACCGGACGGTCATCTTCACGGCCACGAACGAGACGGCCTACAGGATTTCACAACTATTCCTCGTCCCGGCGATCACGCATCGCACGAACGCGAGCGAACGTAAAACCATTCTTCAGCGGTTTGAAAGCGGCCTATACAAAGCCGTCGTCACGTCAAAGGTGCTCAACGAAGGCGTTGATATGCCGGAAGCGGCGGTGGCGATCATTCTGGGCGGAAGCGGTTCGGCGCGCGAACACACCCAGCGGCTCGGTCGCATTCTCCGCCAACGAGCGAACAAGCAGGCCGTCCTTTACGAGATCACGGCGCGTGGAACGATGGAGACCGCCATCAGCCGGCGGCGGCGCCAGACCGAAGCTTACGCCGGACGCGCCCGAAGAATCTCTCAGCTTTGACGATATGTTGCCAAAAGAACTCCTTCGCTACCGGATCGAATCCGGGCAGATCCGCCCGGCCTTTCTCGACACCGCTTCGCCACGTTACAGCCGAGTGGCGAACGATCTGATCACGGCATTCGATAAACAAATCGGCAATACGCAGGGCGAGTTGGAGGAAGCGGTCGAGAGATACGCCGCGGGTCGAACCGACTATCGGATCGTTCGCGGGCTGGCCCACGTGATCACGAGCTTCGCCGAGTTTGAATCGTCAACGGCGGACTCGGCGAAGCTGCGCAGCGCCGTCTTCGAGCGAGCCGCCGAAGGCTGGCCGGTGGTTCGCCACAAAACGTCGCCATCAGAAACCGACCGTCATTCAGTTCTTGAGGCGGTCGCCGCCGAGTTTGATTTTCCGGTCTCTCAACTAGAAGATGAACTTTACGCCGATCTTCCCGAACGCCGACAATTGATTTGCGTGACGGCGCCGCGCGAGCCTGTGGCGCTGATCGCCCGCTACAATATGGAACTGGCGCGCGGGCTGCTCTACTGGGCCGAGCGACTCACCGTGGACATCGAGGATTCGCCCCAGGACGTTTTTCGTTACATCAAACTGTGCCGGTTGATGCACACCATCACGCGGCGCGAGCGCGGCTACCGCATCGAACTGGACGGCCCGTTATCGCTGCTCCGGGGGACGCGGCGTTACGGTTTGAAGATGGCGGTCTTTCTTCCCGCTCTTGCGCTCTGTCGAAAGTGGCGAATGGAAGCCGTCATCGTCAAAGCAGGCGAGCGGCTGATCTTTTCGCTCGACGATCAAAGCGGGCTGGTGTCGCACTTCCGCCGCTTTCCGCTGTTCGATTCCCGGCTGGAGCGCAACTTCGCCGATGATTTTCAGAAAGCGTTCGAGCGCCATCCGTGTGAATGGAGCCTCACCCGCGCCGACGCGGTGATTCCGGTCGAACACAACCAGGTCATGATCCCGGACTTCACCTTGCGCGACCGGAGCGGTCACGAAGTCTATCTGGAGATCGTCGGCTTCTGGACGCCGGAATATCTGAGCCGAAAGATCGCCAAAGTCACGGCGGCGCGGCTCGACAATCTGATCCTTGCCGTATCGAAGCGACTGGCGCTCTCGGAAGCCGCGGCCAAAGAACTCGACGTGCTGTGGTTCGCCGGGAAATTGTCGACCTCCGCCGTGATCGAGCGGGCTGATTTGTTGGTAAAAGACGATTGACGGATGCTGAAAAATTTAGACCTGTGTTGATGAATCAGACTTGGCCTTCGGTCTCAAAGGCGTTCGCATCGAGTGGCAGGCCGACGCGCATGAAGTAACGCGCGAAAGCTTGGGCGAGATATTCCCGGTATGGCGAGCGTAACCTCAGACGCGATCCGGCGGTTCGCGCTACAGCGGTGACGACCGGTTTCGGCAAGACAAAGACGCGGTGAAAATCAACCACCGACCAGCCCAGCTTCGGTATCCCATCGCGTTTATGCAGAAGAGAGAGGCTGGGAATGTTCCCGGCAATCAAAGCTCGCCTGAATTGCTTGCTGCGCGCGAAGAGATTTCCCTGCTTCACCAGTTCGGCGGAAGCGACTTGCCAGTCCAACACCTGCGCCAGAATGACGTCTTGAATCTTGTCATTGGCCAGATCGCAACTTTGCGAGAGGATTATAAGGTCTTCGATATAGACCTCGACTTCGACTGGTTGACCCACCGGCACAGGCCATGATCAAAACCGCGAACTCTGGGAACTGGGCAGCCGCTGAGCAGATCGCCCTGCACCAACTCACTGTCTCGAATGACTTCATACCAGTCCGCGTCATTCGCCATCGGCCACGTCCTCCGAATCCGGCGAATCCGGCAATTCTGGCGAATCCGGCGACTCCGGCTGCTCTTGCAACTCTGATAGCTGCAGCAGTTCGAGGTCTTGCCATTCCATATCGGACAGCGCCAAGTCACGCCTGCCCGGACTGATCAGACTGATCAGACTGACCGTTCCCGCCAGACACATCACCGGCTCGCGCGTGTAAGCGAGCTGAATCGGATACTCCACATCCAGCGCCGCCTCACGCGGATCGGGATCAATTGTCGTCGCCATATCGGTTGTCATATCGCTTGCCTCCTGCCGGGAGCATAGCACAGCGATTTTCCGGTTCCAACGAAACAGCCGACCATCCCACGCTCACCCGCAATCTCGCCCGTGTCCCCGCCGAACAGATCGGCATCCCGTTCGTCGTAGTGATCGAACAGTTGCGCGGGCGCTTCGACGCTTACCTCAAGGCCGAACCGGAGAACCTACTGAGAGAACAGGAGAGGTTGCTGGCGGCGCAACAGTTCCTTTCGATCTATCAAACCATTTACGTGAACGAACAGGCCGTAGCCGAACTTGTGGCGTTGCGCAGCCGCGTGAGCACGCGAAAGAGGTACGCTGATGTAATGATCGCCGCGATGGCTCTGGCTGGCGGCGACATCGTGGTCACGCGCAACGTGGATGATTTCCACGACCTGCTTCCCGCGGACCGGATTCAGAACTGGATAGATCAGGCCTACTGAAAATAGTCCGCTAAATCGCAAAATCAAATTGCGCTGTCTTCGCAGTGGGAGTAGACTGCGCTCGCCATTTTGAAAGCCATTCAGTAAATCATTCGCAGTTTGACCTTCCAGCAGTTGCAGTCGGGAGGGTGCCATAATGCAGTCGGAAAGAACACCGCAAGCTTGATCAACCGGTAACGGGAAATCGGTTTGGAGCATAGGAGGTTATGATGGAAAACATATATATCGGCCGTATACTCATTTTTGTAGTAGCCTTTATAATCCTCATATTGATCCCTGCCGCCGTTTTCATTGTCAGAGGCATAGTTTATGCTGATAAAAATGTGCGTGCATTTGCTATGCAGGCTATTAAAAAAGCAACCATACTAGGTACAGTGTTTGGTGGTGTATTTGGTATTTGCTTAATTATGATAGTTGCTATGGCAGGAGATCGGCTTTCTTTTTGGAATGGGCTTTTGATACTACTTGCGGTTGCTGCGCCATTTGGGCTGATTATAGGGCCGCTGATAGCCGCTGCATCATGGGGTAAGGGAACCTCAGTATTATATCCATGCCCCGCTTGCGGTTTTACGATGGCCAAGGGGAAAAATGCGACGTTAATGAGGTGCGAATCATGTAAGCGTATAGCTTGCTCTCAATGTTGTGCAATGGAAAAATGTAGTGCGTGTGGTCAATCAATGACAAATCTTTCGGACATTGCCGGTGCAGGACATGTTGTTCTCAATCTACACTCCTCCTTCGGCAATCGAAGTGATTCTGATCGCATCGCTGAAGCTGATGATCCTGGCGCGACAGGCGGTATAACAACTCAGCGGGCAGGATCATCGCCTGAATCCGAATGATGTTTCGTTTCTCCCTGAACTTTTCACTCTTGAAATGCAATCTTTGGCGGTTCGCTATAAAATGACGCGGTATGATTTCCACTAGAGAAAAAGTTGTGAAGGGTCTTTCTGACTTAACCGAAGCCCAACTGCGGCTGGTCGCCGAGTATTTAGAGTTCCTCAAGTTTCGTGAACGTCGCAAAAATGGTTTACAGCTTGACGACACTGAACTTGAGGCTTTGTACGCTGAGTTTGCCGATGAAGACCGCGAACTTGCCGAAAGCGGATTGACCGAATATGCCGCAAACCTTGAGCGCGAGGACGCGGCGCAATGACGGTTTCAAGAGGCGAAATTTGGCTGGCAGAGCTAAATCCGGCTCGCGGTTCGGAGCAGGCTGGAACTCGTCCCGTGTTGGTGATGCAAGCGAACGCCATCAACCGTTTTACGACGACCATATTGGCTATTCCGTTTACAACAAATTTACGACGCGCTTCTCTGCCGTCTTGCGTTCAAGTCGCGTCCGGCGAAGGCGGTTTGTCGAGCGAGTCCGTCGCGTTATGCCATCAATTGCGCGCGTTGGACAAAACCAGATTGACAAAAAAGCTGGGCGAAGTTAGCGAAACGACGCTTGAAAAGATTGAAGCATGTGTGTTGTTTACGCTGGGCATCAAAATCTAAGGCGCAGCCGAAACTCCATCCTTCCTGCTCTTCCCAAACCGCAGATATAGCGGCTTGACGCGCTGAAAGCCGCTCTGTAAGATTGCGCCTTCTTTCGAGGCAATCGTCATCGCGCTGTTGTTTGAGCTTCGATAAATTCTTTGTGGCGGGTATAGCTCAGTTGGTTAGAGCGCCAGATTGTGGCTCTGGAGGCCGTGGGTTCGAGACCCACTACCCGCCCCTTAAACTTTCCAGACCGCTTTCCGCACGTACAATCCTGACAACTGATCAGCCTGAGGTAGCTTCATTATGCGAAGTCTGCTCATTCTTGCGTTCGCGGCGATTGTTCCGGCGATGGCCGGATCGCCAAAGCCGAAAGAATATGTTTGTTATCGAACGGCGGGAAAGATCGTCATTGACGGCAAACTCAATGAATCGTCGTGGCGCAACGCTCCGGCGACCGACGCCTTCGTTGACATCGAAGGGGACATCAAGCCTCGTCCTCGCTTCGCCACGCGCGCCAAGATGTTGTGGGACGATCAATATTTCTACATCGGCGCCGAGATGGAAGAGCCGCACGTTTGGGCGACGCTGACCAAACGCGACTCGGTAATCTTTCACGACAACGACTTCGAGGTCTTCATTGACCCCAATGGCGACCGAGACGAGTATTACGAGTTGGAGATCAACGCGCTGAACACTGCCTGGGACTTGTTTTTACCGAAGCCTTACAAAGACGGCGGCAAGGCGCAAAACAGTTGGGATATTGTTGGTTTGAAGACGGCGGTCAAGGTGACGGGTACAATCAACAATCCGAACGACAAGGACACCGGCTGGTCGGTCGAGATGGCGATTCCGTGGAAGGTATTGGGCGAGTACGCGCACAAACCGGCGCCGCCGAAAGATGGTGATCAATGGCGCGTGAATTTCTCGCGCGTCGAATGGCAGCACGAGATCGTAGACGGCAAGTACCGCAAAGTCGCCAACACCAAAGAAGACAACTGGGTTTGGTCGCCGCAGGGAGTCATTGATATGCACCGGCCTGAGATGTGGGGATACGTGCGGTTTTCCACCGCCCGAGCGGGAAAGGCGGAGTTGAAATAACGGCAAGCTATGCTGCGGCAATGAGGGATCAAAAGTCCCGATGCCAGCTATGGCTCCTGCGTTGCGCTGTGGTAAAGTGGGGCGGCAGACTGGAGGAACACATATGGCCAATTGGCAGATCATCGGAACATTCCTTCTGACCGTTCTGGGGTTCATCCTGGCGATCCTCGGTGCGTTTCGCTCGCTGCAATCCTCGTTCAATGAGCAGATTCGGTCATTGCAGACATCGCTCAACGAGCAATTCACCGCCTTCAGAAACGAGATCAAAGCTGAAATTGAGTCGCTGCGTAGCGAAATTCGCCAGAACGACAAGCGGTACGAAGAACGCTTCACTCGCATCGAAGCCGACCTCCGCGAGATCAAATCAGTACTGGCTTCCATCCTTGACCAACTGGCGGGTGTGAAGAACGACATCAACGAACTCCGCCTGAACAACAAGCTTTATGAAGAGCGCTTCGCCCGCATCGAAGCCGACCTCCGCGAAATCAGATCAATGCAGGCTGCCTTCGGCGACCAACAGGCAGGTCTGAAAGACCAACTGGCAGGGGTGAAATACGAGGTCGAACTGCTGCGCAGCGATTTCGCCCGCAACGACAAGCGTTATGAAGACCGCTTCGCCCGCGTCGAAGCCGACATCCGCGAGATCAAAAACGATCTCCAACAGGCCTTGCAGTCAGCCTGAGCCAGCCTGACCGACTCGATTCTCAATCACGTCGCCTCAATCAGTGCTTGACGATGGAAACAAACAAGGAGAGGCCGATGCCTGAACCCGAAAAGAAGCGTCTGCGTTTTTCCGACGCGTGGCATGAAGCGCGAGAGTTGGTCGTCGCGCATCGCTGGCGGCTGGCGCTGGGCGGAGGGTTGATGCTCATCAACCGTCTGGTCGGACTGGTTCTGCCGGCGTCATCGAAATACATCATTGACGAAGTGATCGGGAAGGGGCGCGCCGAACTGCTCACGCCGATTGCGCTGGCCGCTGGCGTTGCGACGTTGGTTCAAGCCATCACCTCGTTCTCGCTCTCGCAGGTGCTGGGCGTGGCGGCGCAGCGCGCGATCACCGAGATGCGCAAGCGAGTCCAGGCGAAGGTCGAACGTTTGCCCATCAGCTACTTCGATTCGACACAGACTGGCAAGTTGATTTCGCGGGTGATGAACGACGCCGAAGGGATCAGGAATCTGGTCGGCACGGGGCTCGTGCAACTCGTTGGCAGTACCATCACTGCCGCCATCGCGCTCGGCGTGCTGGTTTATCTGAACTGGCAGTTGACTGCGCTGACGATCATCGTGTTGGGCGCGTTCGGCGGCGGGCTGGCTTACGCGTTCAAGAAGCTGCGCCCGATTTTCCGCGAGCGCGGCGAGATTTACAGCGAGATCACGGGCCGTTTGGGCGAATCGCTCGGCGGCATCCGCATTGTCAAAGCCTACACCGCCGAGAAGCGCGAAGAGATTGTCTTTGCTCGCGGCGCTCACAAACTTTTCCGCAACATCGCCAAGTCAATGACCGGCGTGTCGGCCATCACCGCCTTCTCTTCGGTCATCGTCGGCGCGGTTGGCGTGGTGATGATCACGGTTGGCGGCCATTCGGTAGTAACCGGCCAGATGACGCTCGGCGATCTGTTTATGTACGTCTTCTTCACCGGGCTGATGGCGATGCCGGTGATCGAAATCGCGGCCATCGGCACGCAGATTACCGAGGCCTTCGCCGGACTCGACCGCATCCGCGAGATTATGAGTATGGACACCGAAGATGAAGAGGACGCGAAGCGCGAAGCTTTGCCGGAAATGCGTGGAGAGGTCGAGTTCGAGGACGTGTGGTTCGAATACAACGCTGACACGCCTGTTTTGAAAGGCGTTTCGTTCCGCGCGCCTGCGGGAACGACCACGGCGTTGGTTGGTTCCAGCGGTTCCGGCAAAAGCACGCTGATCAGTCTGGTGATGAATTTCAACCAGCCGAAGTCCGGCAACATCAGGATTGACGGGCGCGGTCTGACCGGCATCAAGCTGCGCGATTACCGGTCGTATCTCGGCGTGGTCTTGCAGGACAACTTCCTCTTCGACGGCACGATCACCGACAACATCAGGTTTTCAAAGCCACACGCGACGATGGAGGAGATCCGCGAAGTCAGCCGCATCGCCCACTGCGACGAATTCATCGAAGGCTTCGAGAAGGGCTACGAGACAATCGTCGGCGAACGCGGCGTCAAGTTGTCGGGCGGCCAGCGGCAACGCATCGCCATCGCCCGCGCGCTGCTCGCCGATCCGAAGATTCTGATCCTGGACGAAGCCACGTCGAGTCTGGACAGCGAGAGCGAAGCGATGATCCAGGAAGGTTTGCGAAGCTTGCGGCAAGGGCGCACGACGTTTGTCATCGCGCATCGCCTTTCGACCATCCGCAGCGCCGATCAAATTCTGGTGCTCGAAGGTGGTGAGATCGTCGAGCGTGGTTCGCACGAAGAGTTGCTGGCGCTGAATGGCCGCTACAAACAGCTTTACGACAAGCAGTACAAATTCGAGCGAGATCAGTTCATCAATCCCGGCGAGGATTTCACGCCCGAATTGCCAAAGGTAGAGATGACACGTCCCGCGCCAGCATCACGAATGACATCGCTGTAAAATCAATTCGGGAGACCCAAATGGCTGAAGCCGCGCAGAGTTACTCAAATCACATTCGCAGACACCCGCTCTATCTCTTCTTCCTCTTTCCAGCGCTGACGATCAATCTGGCCTGGTCGTTGTGGTTGATTGCCCGGCAGCCGGATTTGAACCACGCCGTGCAACTGCTGCTTTCGGTGGCGCTGATCGTGATGATGTTCATCGTTCGGACTTACTCGCTCAAGGTGCAAGACCGAGTGATCCGGTTGGAAGAGCGGCTTCGTTATCAGCGCGTTTTGCCGGCAGACTTGGCGGCGAAGGCGGCTGAATTGCCCACGCGATTCATCATCGCGCTGCGCTTCGCTCCTGACGAAGAGCTGCCTGGGCTGGTTCGACAGGCGCTGGATGGCAAATTCGCCAAGCCTGACGACGCGAAACGCGCGATCAAGAACTGGCGCGCCGATCACTTCCGCGTGTGAAAGCCGCGTGATGGCCGATTCGTATGCATTCCCGCCGTCAATCGCTGGTCTTGCCAAACATCCTGTCGTAAGCTTGGGCGCGTAAAACACCCGCAAGCGAAGGGCAAAATACAAAAGGAGATTAGATCAATGGGCAATGAAACTCTGAGTAATCCAAGCTCCGAAAACTGGCTGGCTCAAGCTCCGCCGGAAGAGGCGCAGCGTTTAACTGAGATGATGAGTCGAGTGACGGGAGTGACGGTCTATCCGCAATCGCTCAACGCCAACTCGCAGGCATGGTTCTTCTTTGGTCGAAAAGGGGAGAACAAGGTTCTCGGCATTGTTTCGAGCGATGACCATTTGCTGGGGCAATTCGAAGGCGAGGCGACTGGAATCAGATTGGAGGACGAGACAGCGTCGGTGATTTTGTGCGAGACGAGCGCGACCAACGCGGCGGCGTTGCGCGCGACCTTGCCACACCTTCAGCCACGTACGCTGGGGCTGATGAAATCAGCCGGATGCGGCGACCGACTTGGCTTGGCTACGCCTGGACATATTCGCGCGATCCGCCACTCGACGATGGCGCCGATCCTGGCGCAGCAATCCATCCGCGAAAACACGCGAACGGGGCGCACGCCGCAGGAAGTGATGGATGACGCCTTGTGGGGCGTGTTTCAGGAAGGCTGGCGCGAGGGCTTTGGCGCGGACGCCGATCATCTGAAAAATACTGATGACATTGATTCCTGCGCCGCCGCCGGATTCACCTTTTACACAATTGATCCCAGCGAGCACGTTGATAACGAAGCCAATACTGCGCCATTCGATGTTTTGACAGCTAAAATCGAAGCTGCGCCGTGGGCTGAACTGGAAACAAGCTGGGCGGACACTCAGTCGCGGCTCTCCGACCCGATTGACCTGGGCGATTTCAAATTCAAGATCGATGAAGGCGACCTGCTCCGCGCGACCGCGAAGTATGGCCGCGTCGTGGCGCACACGGTCAGGATGTATCGTCATCTTGAAGCCGTGATGAACGGTAAACCTTTCGAGTTGGAGATGAGCGTGGACGAATCGGAGACGGTGACGACGCTGGCCGAACACATTTACATCGCCAACGAATTAAAACGTCTCGGAGTGAAATGGGTGAGCCTGGCCCCGCGTTACGTCGGCGATTTTGAGAAGGGCGTTGATTACATCGGCGATTTGAACGAGTTCGAGAAGTCGTTCGCTCGGCACGTGGCTATCTCCAAGACCTTCGGCCCCTACAAGCTCAGCCTTCACTCAGGCTCGGATAAATTCAGCGTCTACCCGATTGCCTCGCGGCTGGCGGGCGATTTGGTTCACCTGAAGACGGCGGGAACGAGTTATCTGGAAGCGTTGCGAGCCATCGGCCAGATCAATCCCGCGCTCTTCCGCGAGATTGTGTACTTCGCGCGTGACCGTTACCCGATTGACCGCGCCAGCTATCACGTTTCAGCCGAAGTCGGCAAGGCTCCGGACATTGCTGGATTGGCTGACGGCGAACTGACGACGCTGCTCGACGATTTCCACGCGCGGGAAATTCTGCACGTCACCTTCGGCTCGGTTTTGCACCACGCCGATTTCCGCCAACCTTTCTTCGCGGCGCTGCGCGGCGACGAGGAGGTCTACTATCAAATGCTCGAAACGCATTTCGGCAAACACTTCGCGCCATTCGGCGAAGCTTCAAAAGCTACTGGGGACTGAAAATGAATCTGAGTGAATTGTTGAAGATGTATGACTTCACGGGGCGTTCGATGGTCATCACGGGAGGCACGGGCGTGCTGTGCGGCGCGATGGCGAAGTCGCTGGTCGGTTGCGGCGCGAACGTCGCCATCCTCGCCCGCAACGTCGAAAAGGGCGAAGCTTTGCTGGCCGAAATGGACGGCCCCGGACGCGCGGTCATCGTTCGCGGAGACGTGCTCGACCAGGAGTCGTTGCAAGCCGCGACTCGCGCGACGCTCGACGAATTCGGGCGCATTGACGGCTTGATCAATGGCGCGGGCGGCAACAGCCCGCAAGCCACCACGCGCCCCGACCTGACTTTCTTCAATCTGCCGGAAGAGGCGCTGCGTTACGTGTTCGATTTGAACATGCTGGGCACGATCCTGCCGTGCCAGGTTTTCGGTCGGCAGATGGCCGAGCAGGGCGAAGGCGTGATTTTGAATGTCTCTTCGATGAGCGCGATGCGCCCGTTGACGCGCGTCATCGGCTATTCGGCGGCGAAGGCTGGCATCAATAACTTCACGCAGTGGCTGGCGGTTTATCTGGCGCAGCAATACTCGCCGCGCATCCGGGTCAACGCCATCGCGCCCGGATTTTTCCTTGGCGAACAGAATCGCAAGATGCTGATAGATGAAAAGAGCGGCGAACTGACCGAGCGTGGCCGCGGCATCATCTCACACACGCCGATGGGGCGTTTCGGCGAGCCTGAAGATTTGGTTGGCACGGTGCTTTGGCTGCTTTCGCCCGCTTCAGCGTTTGTGACCGGGATTGTTGTTCCGGTTGACGGCGGTTTTTCAGCGTTTGGCGGCGTGTGAAATGTACCGCAGACTGTCCAGTCTGCGGGTGTTTCATTGATCCAAGAATTCAAAGATAACTCGCCCCCTGGCCGGAGGCTCTCGTTCTTCGACAATATTCGAGTAGCGCAAGCCTCCGCAGACTGGACAGTCTGCGGTACGAGGTCAGATTGATTGGAGCTCACAATGTTCATTGGCAAAGGTTCCCCCGACAAATTTTTGACAGAACCGGAAGTCCGCGAATTGATGGGTGCGGCTCTGGCGCAGACCAGTCTCGATGGAAAGCGCATCATCGTCATCATTCCCGACGGCACGCGCACTGCGCCGATCCCGCTGATGTTCAGGCTCTTTCACGAAATCCTGGATCGGCAAGTCGCCCAACTCGACTTCCTGATCGCGCTCGGCACGCATCAGCCGATGAGCGAGGAGGCGATCAATCGCCACGTCGGGATCACTGCTGAAGAGCGCGCGACGCGCTACGCCAGGACCGGCATCTTCAACCACCGCTGGGAAGCGCCGGATCAAATGGTCGAACTCGGCGAGATTTCTGAGAGCGAGGTCGAGCAAATCACGAATGGTTTGTTGCGCCAATCGGTGAAAGTCCGGTTGAACAAGCTGATCTTCGATTACGACCAGATCATCATCTGCGGCCCGACCTTCCCACACGAGGTCGTCGGCTTTTCCGGCGGCAACAAATATTTCTTCCCCGGCATCAGCGGAGCCGAGGTAATCAACTTCTCGCACTGGCTCGGCGCGGTGATCACCAGCTACGAAGTGATCGGGACGAAATACACGCCGGTGCGCCAGGTAATTGATCGGGCGGCTTCGTTCATTGACCAGCCAAAGCTCTGTTTCAGTATGGTCGTCAAAGGCGAGGCGATGGCGGGGTTGTACATCGGCTCGCCGGAAGAAGCCTGGGAAGCGGCGTCGAATTTGTCGTCGCAGCTTCACATCAACTGGGTCGAAAAACCGTTCAAGCGCGTGCTTTCAGTAATGCCGAAGATGTACGCCGACATCTGGACTGCGTCGAAGGGAATGTACAAGCTGGAACCGGCGATTGCGGAAGGTGGCGAGGTGATCATCTACGCCCCGCACATTGACGAAATCAGCCACACGCACGGCAAGGTTCTCGATGAGATCGGTTACCACGTGCGCGATTATTTCGTGAAGCAGTGGGATAAATTCAAACACCATCCCTGGGGAGTCATCGCTCACAGCACGCATCTGAGAGGCATCGGCGAATACGACGCCGAGACAGGTGTCGAGACGCCGCGCATCAAAGTCACACTAGCGACGAAGATTCCGAAGGAGCGATGCGAGCGGGTGAGTCTCGGATATCTCGATCCCGACACGATCAGCCTCGAGGAGTGGAAGGGAAGAGAAGACGAAGGCATCCTGTTCGTACCCAAAGCTGGCGAGATGTTGTACCGGTTGAGACCAAAAGCTGCTGCTGTTTGAGCGATGTTGACAAGTAAATACCAGTACATACAATCAAGAGCAGGCGATGGAAAGCGAAATAGTTTTCGAGTGGGGCGAGGTCAAAGCAAACGCCAATTTGAGAGATCACGGCGTCAGCTTTGATGAGGCGAGGGAGGCCTTCCGTGACCCGCGCGGTGTCTACGACTACGACCCTGATCACTCGACGCCGGATGAACATCGTTACACGTTGATCGGATTTTCATCGCGCCGCTTGCTCTTTGTAGTTTACACGATGCGGATGAATGAACAGGCTGTGCGAATCATTCACGCGCGCGTGGCCAGCAAGCGAATGGAGAAATACTATGTCGAATCGAACTCGTAAACTGAAACAGCAGGATGAAGAAGAAGAGCGAATCGAGGAAGAATTTCAGTTCCGGCCCGAACGCACACAGCGGATGACGCGAGAGCAGTTTCTTAAACGCTATCCGAAGTTCAATCCTGAGACTGCCCGCACAAAGGTGCAGATTTCAATCAAGCTGGATCAGGAGGTGCTGGAATATTTCAAACAACGCGCCGCGCAACCGAACGCCGCGCCCTACCAGACGCAGATCAACAACGAGCTTCGCACCATAATGGAACAGGAGCGCAGCCGGCAGGCGGCTGGATCGGTCGAGGATTCATTCGCGAGCCTGCTTGATAACCACAACTTCATTGCCGCTGTGGCGAAAAAAGTAGCCAGTCTGAAGTCTGCCAACGGGCCCAAGAAAGCTCGCAAAGCGGCCTGAAGCCAAGGATCAATAATGCCAGACCAATCAATCTCGAAAGACGCAGCGACGTTTTCCAACAATGAGATCGCGCAAGGCCGCCAGATTGTGCGCGGCGCGTGCCCGCACGATTGCCCCGACACCTGTTCGTTCTTCGTCACCGTCGAAAACGGGCGCGCAATCAAGATTCAAGGAGCCGAAGATCATCCGACGACCAATGGCTTCTTGTGCACGAAGGTCAACCGCTACCTGGAACGCACCTACAGCCCCCAGCGCGTGCTCTACCCGATGAAGCGCGCTGGCGACAAAGGCAAAGGCATCTTCACGCGCATCTCGTGGGACGAAGCTTTGGATACCATCGCCGCGAAGTTCAAAGAGATCGCAGCGGACGATCCTCAGGCGATTCAGCCATACAGCTACGCGGGCACGATGGGTTTGGTGCAGAGCCAGTCAATTGACCGCCGCTTCTTCCATAAACTCGGCGCGTCGTTGCTGGCCCGGACGATTTGCGCCGACGCGGGCGCGGCTGGTTACCGGGCGACCATCGGGTTGAGCATGGGAACTGATCCTGAACGCTTCGTTGACTCGAAGCTGATCGTCATCTGGGGATCGAACGTCATCACCTCAAACGTGCATCTGTGGCCGATGATCCTCGAAGCCCAACGCAAAGGCGCGAAGGTCATAGCCATTGACCCGTACCGCAGCCTGACCGCCGAAAAATGCGACGAACACATTGCGCCGCTGCCCGGCACGGATGGCGCGCTGGCGCTGGCGATGATGCACATCATCGTCAAAGAGAATCTGGTTGATCACGATTACGTCGAGCGACACACGCTGGGCTTCGAGCTGTTGCGCGAACGGGTGATGGAATATCCGCCAGCGCGCGTCGCCGCGATCACGGGCTTGAGCGAGGAAGTGATCGTCAAATTCGCGCGCGAGTACGCGACGACGAAACCGGCGGTCATCCGGTTGAATTATGGGTTGCAGCGGCACGCTGGCGGAGGGATGGCCGTGCGTGCGATCACCTGCTTGCCAGCGCTGGTCGGAGCGTGGCGCGACGTGGCGGGCGGAGCGCTGCTTTCAACTTCGGGAACGTTCGGCATCAACAACGCGGCGCTCGAACGCCCCGACCTGATCTGGAACAATCCGCGCACGATCAATATGTCGGCCATCGGTGACGCGCTGCTCGGCTATCAGCGAGTGCAGAAACTCAACGGCAAGGACGCGCCGACAGAGACGCTAGAACCGCTCGATCCGCCGGTGCGCGCCATCTACGTATACAACTCCAACCCGGTGGCCATCGCGCCCGATTCGCGCAAAGTCATCGCCGGCTTCAAACGCGAAGACCTCTTCACCGTCGTTCACGAAATCTTTCAGACCGACACGGCTGATTACGCAGACATCCTGCTGCCCGCGACGACGCAGCTCGAACACTTCGACATTCACAAAGCCTACGGGCATCTTTATATGCTCATCAACAAACCGGCCATCGAACCGATTGGCGAAGCCAAGCCGAACAGCGAGGTCTTTCGCCTTCTGGCCGAACGGATGGGTTTCACCGAAGACTGCTTCAAAGACTCCGACGAAGAGATCGCGCGCCAGGCAATCAATTACGACCACCCGCGAATGCAGGGCATCAAGTTCGACGAGTTGAAAGAGAAGGGCTGGATGCGATTAAGCGTGCCGGAGAAATTCGCGCCGTTTGCCGAAGGAAACTTCCCGACGCCATCTGGCAAATGCGAATTCTTCAGCGAGACGCTGGCGAAGCAGGGCCTTGATCCGCTGCCGACTTACATCGCGCCACGCGAATCGGTCCAGACCGCGCCGGAACTGGCGAAGAAATATCCGCTAGCGATCATCTCGCCCCCCGCGCACAACTTCTTGAATTCGAGCTTCGCCAACCTGCCGAGTTTTGTGAAAGCTGAGAAGGAGCCGCGACTGGACATTCATCCGGTGGACGCCGCTGCGCGCGGAATCAAAGACGGCGACCAAGTGCGAGTTTTCAATGAGCGCGGAGAGTTTAAGCTCAAAGCGCGGGTGAGTGACAAGGCGCGGCCAGGCGTGGTCGTCGCGTTGTCGGTGTGGTGGAAGAAATTGACGAGCGATGGGTGCAATGCGAATGATGTGACTTCGCAGGGGTTGACGGATTTAGGAGCCGGGGCGACGTTTTATGATGTGTTAGTGGAAGTGGAGAAAGTTTAATTGGAAGGGTGGTTTGTGTGGAGCATTCTCAATTCTCAATTTTCCATTCTCAATTTTTTGCAGGGGGTTACTTTACTGAGCCTGCTCACTGCAAAAAATTGAGAATGGAAAATTGAGAATTGAGAATGCTTCCTCACCGAGTGTCCCAACCTTTAGGGAGCGTGCATTTTGGCTAATCATCTCGATACATCCGCGATACCACAGCGCCCTCTCGGTCGAACAGGAGCGCAAGTCACCGCTATTTGCCTGGGCGGTTACCATCTCGGTCTGATGGAAGACGATAACGAATCCATCCGCCTGGCTCACGAAGCCCTTGACGCCGGGATCACTTTTTTCGACAACGCCTGGGAATATCACAACGGTCGCAGCGAAGACTTGATGGGTAGGGCGATCCACGACCGGCGCGACAAGGTCTTCCTGATGACCAAAGTCTGCACTCACGGACGTGATCGCCACGTGGCGATGCGTTTGCTTGAAGACTCCCTGCGGCGGCTGAAGACCGATTACCTCGACCTGTGGCAGGTTCACGAAGTCGTTTATGACAACGAGCCTGAGATGCATTTTGCGGCAGGCGGCGTGATTGAGGCGCTCGATCAGGCCAGGCGCGAAGGCAAGGTTCGCTTCGTCGGTTTCACCGGACACAAAAGCCCTGAGCTTCACCTGAAGATGCTCTCTTACGATTATCCGTTCGATGCCTGCCAGATGCCGTTGAATTGTTTTGACGCCTCCTTCCGCAGCTTCGAGCAGCGGGTGTTGCCCGAACTCGAACGGCGCGGGATTGCGGCCATCGGGATGAAGAGTTTGGGCGGTGAAGCGAATATGGTGAAGGCCGGAGCAGTCACTGCCGAGGAGGCGCTGCGCTACGCGATGAGTTTGCCGGTCGCTTCGGTGGTCAGCGGGATGGAATCGCTCAATGTGTTGCGACAAAACCTGGGCGTCGCGCGCGGCTTCACGCCGATGAGCGCCGACGAGATGCAGCGGTTGAGAGATCGCTGCGCCGTGCTAGCCAGAGATGGGCGGTTCGAGCATTACAAAACCACGGCGAGATACGAAGGCCCGGTCGGCAGGGAGCAGCACGGGTTCCCCCCGCAGGGTGAACTCATAGCGTGAACCGGCCGGTGTGGTTGGCAAAGCGCGCATTGTTGTGGTGGTATTATGACGCAGCCAAGCTCTCGATTTGAGGATATGGGTGAGAAACCAAAGAGGAGAAATCATGACTACTGTGACAATTGCCCCTGAAAATCCGGACACTGGTAAAAACATCTGGCGAGCTATTGCCGGAGACAAAGAGTCTATCGGAGAAACCGCTGGTGAAGCTCTTGATGCGCTGACATCTCAGCTTAGCGAGAGTGAGAGCAGTTCTGTGGTGGTGATTCGGCGATGGCAGCGAGAAGGTGTTTTCACCCTAGAGCAGCAAGAACGTTTACGCGAATTGATGGATCGTTGGCGTAAAGCCCGTGATTCCGGAGTTTCGTTATCAACTGAGGAGCAGACTGAACTTGCGGCGTTGGTGGAAGCTGAACTTATCGCTTCAGCGCAGCGAAAAGAGAAGGCGCTCGCTGCGCTCAAACGAATTGAGAGACTCCGGGAAGGCTTACCCACGGTCGATGCCGTTGCTATTGTTCGGGAAATGCGTGAGGCGCAAGATCTGTGATGATTGTCATTGATGCCAACCTCCTAATCGCAATGGTCAGCGGCGATCAACGCGGCCCACTCGTCCTGCAAAAGTTCAATGAATGGATTGGGCAAGGAGATGAATTAATCGCTCCGTCCTTGGCTCAGTTTGAAGTGGCGAACGGGTTGACGCGATTGATCGTCGCATCCGCTTTTCAGGTGAACAAAGCAGAGGCCGCCTGGAATGAAATCTCCCTCCTCCCAATTGTCTACCATCCATTGCGCAACTTCAGCCGCGTTATCGAGATTGCTTTGAGGCTGGGACGGCAAAATGCTTACGATGCTGCCTACTTGGCTTTAGCGGAGACTCTCGGAGCCGAATTGTGGACTTTGGATGGCCCACTATATCGAAATGCGTCAGGGCAAGGCTTCCCAGTACAGCTCTTGTCGTGAGCTGAAAATTATGGACTCGAAAGACTGGACAATCCTGATCACTGCCTTCTCAGCATTCGCCATCTTCATCGCGTTTGAATGGCTGTACTGGCGATGGAAAGGCATCCACAAATTCCATGCGAAAGATTCGCTGGCCAACTACGTCCTCGTGCTGATGCAGGTGATGTTCGGCATAGTCGGCAAAGCTCTGTTCATCATCTTCGCGCTCGATTGGATTCGCCAGCAGGGGCCACAGATTGTGACCGACGCGTGGTGGGCTGGGGTGATTCTGTTTCTCGGCGTTGATCTCGGCTATTACTGGTTTCATCGCGCCAGCCATCGCGTGCGATTTCTGTGGGCGATTCACGAATCGCATCATTCTTCGGAATTGATGAACCTGTCGGTCGCGCTGCGCCAGCCGCCACTCGAACCATTGGTTGACTGGCCGTTCTTCATCGGGCTGGCCTGGCTGGGGTTTTCAGCGAAAGCGATTCTGACAATGTACGCCTTCAACCTGTTCTATCAGTTCTTCATTCACACCGAGGTCGTGAGGAAATTGCCGCGCTGGATCGAATACTGGCTGAACACTCCTTCGCATCATCGGGTGCATCACGGGACGAATCCTGAATACATTGATAAGAACTATGCTGGCGTGCTGATCATCTGGGATCGGATATTTGGGTCGTTCGAGCCAGAGCGCGCTCCGGTCAAATATGGCGTGTTGCATCCGGTCAATTCATTCAACCCGTTTTACGTTGGATTCCATTTGTGGGCGGACATAATCAGAGACGTGCTGAAGCCCTCATCTTGGTTGACCAAACTCAAACACGTCTTTGCGCCGCCCGGTTGGGCCGAAGCGGATGGCGCGCGCCTGAAAACAAACGCCTGAGCGGTTTGGCTATTGGCCGATTCGCTGCTATATTCTCGCTCCACCAATCGCAAATCTTACATCGTTTGACTGACACAACACGCGGGTCCTGCCTGCGCATTGCGCGTGAGCGCACGCGCAAGCGCCTCCGCAACGTGTTCGTCTGTCGCTCGTGTAGTTTATGAAGAAACCGAGGAGATATTTTGATGACGAATGAATTCGATCAAGCGAACCTGCCGGCGCCGGAACGGCGCTCGTTTCTGGGCGTGATCAGCGGGTTGATTATGGCGGGCATTTCAGCCGTGCTGGGCGTGACGATTGGACGTTTTTCGATTGCCCCGGCGTTTTCGGCGTCGAACGAACAGCCGTGGACCGATCTGGGAACGCTCGACGACATCGCTGAAGGCAAGCTGATTAAGAAGAACGTCATAGTTTCCCAGGACGCCGGCTGGGGCAAGTTCCAAACCCAACGCTCCGTGTGGATTGTCAGGAAAGGCGAGAACGTCCAGGTCTTTTCGGGCGTCTGTCCGCACCTGGGTTGCTCGGTAGCTTCGCGGGAAGAGAAGTTCATCTGCGCCTGCCACGGCAGCGAGTGGGACGCGGCTGGGAACACGCTGGCCGGTCCGTCTCCGCGCGGACTTGATACGCTGGAAATTCGCGTTGAAGAGAACAAGCTCAAGGTCAAATATCAGGACTTCAAACAGGCCGTCACCACCAAAGAGGTTTTAAGCTAACCCTCCTGGCATTCATCCAAGAAAACAATTATGGCGGAATCAAAACTATCGAAACTTTACGATTGGCTGGACGAACGCACCGGCATCAAGCAACTGACGAGCGAGGCGTTGGATGAGCCGATTCGCGGCGGCGCGCGTTGGGCTTACGTCTTCGGCAGCCTGCTGCTGTTCCTGTTCGCGATTCAGGTCGTCACCGGAATCTTTCTGTCGATGTATTACGTTCCCAGCGCCGACCACGCGCACGCCAGCGTGTCGTACATTCAAAAAGCCGTGCCCGGCGGCTGGTTGTTGCGCGGGCTGCATCATTACGGCGCGACCGCGATGGTGATCCTGGCCGTCGCCCACTTGGCCCAGACCTTCCTCTTCGGCGCGTATAAAAACAAGCGCGAACTGCTCTGGATGGCCGGAGTGGCGATGTTGCTGATCATCCTCGCGTTCTCGTTCACCGGCTATTTGCTGCCGTGGGATCAGGCGGCCTATTTCGGAACCAAAGTCGGAGCTTCGATTGCCGGCGAGGTTCCGGTCGTCGGCTCCGTGCAGCAACGGATCATGCTCGGCGGCTCCGATCTGACCACGGTCACGCTGTCGCGGTTCTTCACCACACACGTTTTTCTGCTGCCGTTGGCGCTGGTCGGGTTGGTCAGTTTGCACCTGTATCTTTTCCGCCGCGCCACGCCCGCCGGACCTTTTCACAACCGCGCCGACAAGAAGATCGAACGCTTCTATCCGAAGCAGGCTTTTAAAGATTCCGTCGCGGTCCTGATCTGCTTTGCCGCGATTGTGGCGATGGCGAAATATTCGCCCGCCGAATTGGGACCGCAAGCCGACCCAACTTCGGATTATCTGGCGCGTCCGCCGTGGTACTTCATGCCGCTGTTTCAGTTGTTGAAATACTTTCCGGGCCAATGGGCAATCATCCCCACGGTGGTTTTGCCCGCTGTGTTGTTCGGCGCGCTCTTCCTGCTGCCTTTCTTCGACCGGCGCGGAGAGCGGCATCCGCTGAAACGTCCGCTGGCGACAACGTTGCTGGTGTTGATTATTGGAGGTTCGATTGGATTGATCTTTCTGGCGAAGCATCAGGACAGGACCAATCCCGAGTTCGCCGACAAGTTGAAACAACAGGAAGAGGAGATGCACGCCTATTTCGCCAAGCCTTTCGAGCCGAAGATCATCGGCGCTTCAGCCGCGTTGATGTCCGCCACGGCGCCTGAACCGCCCGCAGCCTATGCTCAAAGTTGTGCCGCCTGTCACGGCGACAAAGGCGAGGGGGCGCTCTTCACGCCGCTGCTGGGCGTTGCCAGCAGGCCTCAGCGTTCAAAAGAGGATTTGTTGAAGATTTTGGATGACTCACGGGCTTACGGGATCAAGGCGCCCATGCCGGAATCTTTCCCGAAGCTTTCGCCACAGGAGAAAGAGCAGATCGTAGACTGGATGTTGACTCTGAAAGCTCAGTAAACTCGCAACCTTTGCGCTTATGGGAATGGGAGCCCGCGATGAAAACTTTCACCCGCTTCACTTTGCTTGTCTTGTTTGTTCTGACCGTCGCTTCAATGCCCTCCGGCGCGCGGCAGAGAGGCGCGCCAGCCGGTCAATCCAAACCGCCCAACATCGTCTTCATCATGTCCGACGACCACGCGGCTCACGCCATCAGCGCCTATGGCAGCCGCCTGATCAAGACGCCGAACATTGACCGGCTGGCGAACGAGGGGATGAAGTTCGACAATTGCTTCGTCACCAATTCGATCTGCACTCCCAGCCGTGCAGCCATCCTGACTGGCAAATATGCGCACCTCAACGGCGTGCCGGTCTTCAACCACATTGATAACACGCAGCCGATGTTGTCGAAGTATTTGCAACAGGCGGGTTATCACACCGGGATGATCGGCAAATGGCATCTGGGCGGCAACGATCCGAAACGGCCTGACGATGGGAAGCCCGCGGGTTTCGATTACTGGAACATCCTGCCGGGGCAGGGCGCGTATTTCGATCCGGTGATGATCGAGATGGGCGAGCGCAAAAAGATCACAGGCTATACGACCGACATCATCACCGACCTGGCGATTCAGTTTTTGCAACGCCGCCCGCCGGACAAGCCGTTTTTCCTGATGTATCACCACAAGGCGCCGCACCGGAACTGGCAGCCGGATGAAAAACACCGCAAGCAGTTCGAGAACGTGGTCGTGCCTGAACCAGCGACCTTCAACGACGATTACGCCGGGCGTTCGGACGCCGCGCGCCAGGCGACGATGCGCATTGACCGCGACCTGAACGACAACGACCTGAAGATGAAACCACCAGAAGGTTTGAGCGGGCAGGAATTGAAGAAGTGGAAGTACCAGCGTTATATGCGCGATTACCTGGCGTGCGTCGCAGCCGTTGATGACAACGTCGGACGCTTCCTGGATTGGCTCGATAAAAACAATCTGGCTGAGAATACGATTGTGATCTACACCTCAGACCAGGGCTTCTTCCTCGGCGAGCACAACTTCTTCGACAAGCGGTTTATGTACGAGGAATCGCTGCGAATGCCATTCCTGATCCGCTGGCCGGGGAAGATCAAAGCAGGCTCGGTGAACAAAGCGATGATCATCAACGTTGATTTCGCGCCGACGATGCTCGCCGCCGCCGGAGTGAAAGTTCCAGCCGATATGCAGGGCAGCAGCTTCGCGCCATTGCTCGAAGGCCAGGCGCCGAAAGATTGGCGCACGGCGATGTATTACCGCTACTACCATCCGGGCCATCACAACGTGGCGGCGCATTACGGCATCCGCACCCAGACACACAAGCTGATCTACTTTAACAAGCTCGACCAGTGGGAACTTTACGACTTGCGGAAAGACCCGCATGAAATGCGCAATGTTTACAGCGATCCGGCTTACGCGAAGATCGTCGAGGCGTTGAAGAAGGAGCTTCAGCGGTTGAGGAAAGAGTTGAAGGACGACGATCAATTTGTTAATGAATTGCCGAAAGACGACGTTGGATAGATCATACGCAAGCAATCTTGCGCAGGCAAAACTTTTTCCCAGGAGAAAACCATGAATCGCAAACGCCTCTCCCTTCTCGCTATCCTTCTGCTGTTGCTGCAAACGACCGCCGTTCGCGCAGACAAGGTTGACGATTACGTCAAAGCCGAAATGCAGAAGCAGCGCATTCCCGGCCTTTCACTCGCTGTTGTCAAAGAAGGCCGCGTCATCAAGACCGAAGGCTATGGTCTGGCCAATGTCGAACACAACATCACGGCGCGCCCCGACACTGTTTACAAGATCGGTTCGGTCAGCAAACAGTTCATCGGCGCCGGCATCCTGCTGCTCGTTCAGGATGGCAAGATCGGTCTCGACGACAAGGTCAGCAAGTATCTCGACGGGACGCCGGAGACCTGGAGCGGGATTACGATCCGGCACTTCCTGACTCACACTGCCGGAGTCGTGCGCGAAGGCCCGAGCTTCGACCCGTTCAAGACGCAGAAAGATTTCGACGTGATCAAGTCCGCCTTTTCGCAGGCGCTTCGCTTCACGCCCGGCGAGAAATGGGAGTATTGCAACGTCGGCTATTTCTCGCTGGCAGAGATCATCGCCAGGGTCTCCGGCAAGTCGTGGGAGGATTTTATGATCGAACGAGTCTTCGCGCCTCTGGGAATGAACGCGACGCGCGCGACCAGCGTCAGCGCGATTGTTCCGAACCGCGCCGACGGCTATGACTGGCGCGACGACAAAATGCATAACGCCAGCGATTACCTCGCGGTGCGTCCGAGCGGCGCTTTTCTTTCCAGCGCGCTCGATCTGGCGAAATGGGACGCGGCGCTGTACACCGACAGCATCCTCAAACAATCCACGCGCGAACAGATGTGGACGCCGGTCAAGCTGAACAGCGGCGCGGCGCACCCGTATGGCTTCGGCTGGGAGCTTGACTCGCTGGGCAATCACCGGCGAGTTCATCACGGCGGATCGCTACCGGGATTCCGCGCGCATTACTCGCGGCTGGTGGATGACAAACTGTCCATCATCGTGTTGACCAATTGTGGCAGCGCCAATCCTCAAGTGATTGGGCGCGGCGTGGCAGCGCTGTACTTTCCCGACCTGACAGCGTCCGTGACGAGGTAGATGCAGATTTCGATTCGCATAGCGCGGCTGGAAGACACGCCGACTTTGGAACAACTCATCCGGCGGTCGGTTCGAGATTTGAGCGCGGGTTATTACACGCCGCGCCAGATCGAGAGCGCGCTCCTTTACGTCTTCGGCGTCGACACGCAACTCATCGCGGATGGAACGTACTTCGTCGCCGAACTCGCCGATGAGAATGGCCGGATCGTCGGCTGCGGCGGATGGAGCAAGCGGCGGACGCTTTACGGTGGCGATCAGATGAAATCGGGCGGGGACGATTTGCTTGATCCAGCGACGGAAGCTGCGCGCATCCGCGCATTCTTCATTGATCCCGGTTTCGCGCGGCGAGGCATTGGCAGGAAGCTGATTGAGGCTTGCGAGAAAGCCGCGACTGACGCTGGCTTCAAGCGATTCGAGCTGGGCGCGACGCTTCCTGGTGAACCGATGTATGCGGCGGTCGGTTACACCGCCATCGAACGCGTTGATCACGCGATGCCCGACGGCGAGGTTCTGCCAGTCGTCATTATGCAAAAACGAATCGAGGAATGACCTTTATCAACGAGTATTTCCTGCGCGCGCGGGCGACTCCGGAACAGATGGATTTTCTATGGGCGCAAGGTTGGCGTCATTTCGGCGAGTACTTCTTTCGTTACTCGGTTGGGAGTCAATGGGGTGACGCAAAGACGGTCATCCCGCTGCGCGTTGATTTGACGAAATTCGTTCTCTCGCGCAGCCAGAAACGGATCATTGCAAAGAATCGTGACGCGCGAGTCGTCATCTGCGACACGTTCATTGATGAGGCAAAGGAAGATTTGTTCGAGCGCCATCGCTATCGTTTCAAAGACAACGTTCCCGATTCGATTTACAGCTTTCTCTCCGGCGAACCGGCTGCCACGCCCTGTCGCAACCAGGAGATTTGCGTTTACGACGGCGACGAACTGGTCGCCGCCAGCTTTCTGGACATTGGCCGGGCGGCAACCTCGGCGGTTTACGCGATCTTCGACCCGGACGAGTCAGACCGCAGCCTGGGCATCTTCACGATGCTCGAAGCGATCCGTTACTCGCAGGAGTTGAACTGCTGTTATTACTATCCCGGCTACGCTTACCGCGAGCCTTCGGTCTACGATTACAAAAAGAATTTTCACGGGCTGGAATACTTTGACTGGGAAGACGCGTGGCGTCCGTTTCCGCGAGGAGGGCGATGAGACAGACTCTTCTGCTTTTGCTCTTGGCTATGATGTTGACCGCGAATGAAGCCGCAAATGAATTGCGCGCCGGCGCCGCCTCCGTTTCGATCACTCCGCCCGAAGGCGCGCCGCTTGCGGGCTATTACCGCAAGCGGCTTTCCGAGGGCGTGATTGACGAGCTTTACAGCAAAGCCATCGTCGTCGAGCGGGACGGCGCGAAGGCTGCGATCGTCGTCTGCGACATTCTCACGCTGCCACGCCACGTCGTTGAATCGGCGCGTAAACTCGTCGAACAACAAACGGACATCGCTGGAGCCAACGTGATGATCGGCGCAACACACAGCCACACGTCACCCGTCGTTTCCGGCGAAAACACGCGCGATCTGCTTGACGGCGGCGATGGCGACGCGGCGATGAAATACACCGCGCGGTTGCCGGCGTTGATCGCTCAGAGCGTCGTCGAAGCGAACAAACGGCTCACTCCGGTTCGCGCCAGCGCGGCCATCGCGCGCGAAGACGGTGTGAGCTTCAACCGCCGCTTCTGGATGCGTGACGGTTCGGTCAGTTGGAACCCGCCGAAGTTCGACAAGAACATCATCCGCACGGCGGGACCGATTGATCCGGAAGTTGGCTTCCTTTATTTCGAGACGCCGGACGCCAAGCCTGTGGCGAGCGTGGTCAATTTCGCCATGCATTCCGACACCGTCGGCGGCCAGAAAATCTCAGCCGATTACATGGGGCAATTGTCGCGGCTGCTGGCCGAATACAAAGGCCAGGATATGCTGACGCTGTTTGCGCTCGGCGCGTGTGGCAACATCAATCACCGCGACGTTTTCTGGAAGGACAACCAGAAGGGAATTAATGAGGCTTTCCGCATCGCCACCATACTGGCTGGGGCGATCAACCGGAGTTGGGACGATCTGAAGCCGCTCGCCGCTGGCGCCGTTCAGGCGCGAAGCGAAATGGTCAAATTGCCGCTCGCGCCAATCACCGATGAAGACGTTGCCAAAGCGAACGAAGTGGTCAAACGGTTGAACGACCCGAAGACGACTTTTATGGAGCAGGTCAAAGCGTTTCAGACGCTCGACATCAAACGGCGTGATGGGCGGCCACTTGAAGTCGAAGTCCAGGTCGTCTCGATTGGCAAGGATGTGGCGTTCGTCTCGCTGCCAGGCGAGGTCTTCGTTGAACTCGGAATATCAATCAAGAAAGCTTCGCCATTCCTGTACACGATAATCATCGAGTTGGCGAACGGCTCGATAGGCTACATCCCGAACAAATCTGCCTACCCGGAAGGGAATTACGAGGTCGTCAGCGCGCGCTGCGCTGCCGGTTCGGGCGAGATGCTGGTGACGACGGCCGTGAAGCTGTTGAATGAAGTGTTCGAAGGCGCGAAGTGACGCCTGGCGCGATTAAAATCAGAGGGAAGTTCATTGACCCGAATTGCCAATTGCCAATTCCGCATTGTCAATTATTTCGCAGGGAAAACCAGGATTGACCAATCGGGCATTTCTTCCCTGCTCATCAATTGGCAATGCGGAATTGGCAGTTGGCAATCCGCCTGATTGCGGCCTCGCCGTTGAATCGAAAGGGAGAGATGAATGAACAAAGTTCGATGGGGAGTGCTGAGCACTTCAAACTTCGCGTTGACCAAAGTCATACCCGCGTTGTTGAAAGGCGGCCACCTGGAGGTCGCTGCTATCGCGTCGCGCGACTTGAATAAAGCTCAAGAGGCGGCGAAACGGTTCGGCATTGCGAAAGCCTACGGCTCTTACGAGGAATTACTGGCTGATCCTGACGTTGACATCATCTACAACCCGATGCCGAACCACCTGCACGTGCCGTTTTCAATCAAGGCGCTGGAAGCGGGCAAACACGTGCTGTGCGAAAAACCGATTGGGCTGAGTTCAGCCGAAGCGCGACAACTGCTGGAGGTGTCGAAGCAACATCCGAAGCAGAAGGTGATGGAAGGTTTTATGTACCGCCACCACCCGCAATGGCATCACGCGAAGCGGTTGGTCGAAGAGGGCAAGGTCGGCGAGCTGCGGACGATCCAATCGTTCTTCTCTTACTTCAACGCCGACACGAACAACATCCGCAACAAAGCGGACATCGGCGGCGGCGGGTTGATGGACATTGGTTGTTACAACATCTCGCTCTCGCGGTTCATTTTCGGCGAAGAGCCGCGCCGCGCGCTGGGCATTCTCGAATTCGATCCGAATTTCAAAACCGACCGGATCGCTTCGGGCATTCTCGATTTCGGGCGTGGGACCTCGACGTTCACTTGCTCGACGCAACTGGCGTCGTATCAGCGCGTCAACATCCTCGGCGCGGAAGGCCGCGTTGAGATTGAAATCCCGTTCAACGCGCCGCCTGATCGCCCTTGCAATATGTGGCATCAGTTCAAAGACAAGATCGAAGAGATCGAATTCGAGGTTTGCGATCAGTACACGATTGAAGGCGATCTGTTCTCGCTTGCCGTCATCAACGACACGCCGGTCCCGACGCCGCTCGAAGACGCCGTGGCGAACATGAAAGTGATCGAGGCCGTTTTTGAAAGCGGCAGAAGCGAGCGATGGGTCGAGATAGTTGATTTATGAAATATTGGCTGATGAAATCTGAACCCGAAGCTTTCTCGATTGACGATCTGGCGCGAGCGCCGAAGCAGACCACCTGCTGGGACGGCGTGCGCAACTATCAGGCGCGGAATTTTATGCGGGAGATGGAGGTCGGCGACCAGGTCTTCTTTTACCACAGCAGCGCCGATCCGCCGTGCATCGTTGGCGTCGCTGAAGTGGTCAAGAGAGCTTACCCTGACCACACCGCGCTCGATCCGAAAGACAAACACTACGACCCGAAAGCCACTCCGGCGAACCCCATCTGGGAGATGGTGGACATAAGGTTCGTCCGCAAATTCGATCAGCCGCTGGCGCTTGAAGACCTGCGGCTGGTAAAAGGGCTTGAAAAGATGGAACTGTTGCGTCGTGGCTCGCGGCTGTCAGTTCAACCGGTCACCGCCGGGGAGTGGAAGATCGTCAACAACCTGGCTGAGAAAAAAGCCGGAACGAAAAGAAAGGGGTGAGATTCTGATATGGCTAAAGACCTTCGATTCACGCCGCAGCTTTTCGATTTTCTGCGAGAGCTGAAAGCCAATAACCGGAAAGAATGGTTCGATGCGAACAAGGATCGTTACCTCGCCGACGTGCGCGATCCGACGCTGGCTTTCATCGCGGCGCTCAAACCGCGCTTGAGCGCGATCAGTCCATTCCTGATCGCCGATCCGAAACCTGTCGGTGGCTCGATGCTGCGCATTTATCGCGACATCCGGTTCTCGAAATCGAAAGAGCCGTACAAAACGATGGTCTCAGCTTTCTTCTACCATCAGGCGGGCAAGGAGAACGTGCCGGGACTCTACCTCCACTTCGATCCTGACCACAGTTTTCTCGCCCTGGGTATTTACCAGCCAGATACAGCCACGCGCCGAAAGATCACCGATGCGATTGCCGCAAAGCCTGAAGCGTGGGGCAAGGCGATCTCTTCGCCCAGCTTTCGCAAGCTGTGCAAATTGGAAGGCGAATCTTTAAGCAAATTGCCGAAGCAATACGACCCGGATCATCCTTTCGCCGAAGACTTGCGGCGAAAGGATTTCATCGGTGTTGCTTATTTTTCCGAGCGGCAGGTGTGCGCCAAAGATTTCATCGAAAAGTTCGACGCGGTGTGTCAGGCGTCGAACGGGCTGCTTGAATTTTTGGCGAAGGCCGTAGGAGTCAAGTGGTGAGAGGCCGCAACTGTCAATGCGGGACGACCGCGTCTCTCAAGTGCGAAATGTTCGTGTAGCCGTTGATCGCCAGCCGGCACGACGGCCCTTCACCGTGGAAGCGCGGCGCGTGGAAAGTGAACGGCGGCACGTAGACCACATCTCCTTCCTCAGCGATGATCACGCCGACATTCTCAACCGGGTAGCGAATCTGCCCCGCCATCACCAGCCAGAACTCCGCGCACTCAGGATGATAATGACCACGATCTTTGGGATTGAGCGGAGGCAGGTTCTTCTCGTAGCCGTAAATGATGTTGGACACGGCGCGGTCGTCGTGAACGAACCGCTCGCCCCGGTAGTTCGGCGCTTTGGCCAGCTCGTAGAGATTGATGTGAGGCTGGTTGCCATTGTTGTAAGGGCCGGGCTTGCGGTTGAGCACCACCGGAATCCAGTCAATGCCCGGCGTCTCAGGCGGCTTGACCTCCTGCGGATAGAGCGTCTTGGCTTTGGCGATGTTGACCTCGAAACGCAGCGAGGGCTTGTCGCCGATGGTCTCCATTGAATAAATGGTTTGCATCGGGACTTGAACCATCGAGCCTTTGGTCGCTGTGAACGGCTCCTGGCCTTCGATCTCGAAGCGAACCTGGCCGTCCATCACGATCCACCACTCGCGCGTGTCGGGATGGAAGCGTTTGGAGACTTTGGTTCCGGGCGCGGATTGAATGTAGACCGCGAGGATGTGGTCGTCGTCTACGATCACTTCTTTCCAGTTGGCTTTGCCTTTGTTTTTGGCTTTCAGATCGGCGAGCTTCGTGTGGGGTTTGTGCGGCGGAACGTACTTGCTGGGTACTTTGGGTTTTGGCGCCCAACTCGGCTTTTCCTGGCCACTGACCTGCTGCTGCGCCAGGGGCAGAGCGAAAACGACGAAAGCCAATACGATTGCGGTGATGAGCGTTCTTTGCTTCATTGTCAGCCTCCATTGAGAAATTTTCTGTCCCACATTTTTCTGTTAGAAGAAGCTCCAACAGAAAAATGTGAGACAGAAAAATGCGGAATCAATTCACTTCGCGTCCGCCGATCCAGACTTTGTTGATTTTGCGCGTGTTGCGAATGTCTATGAGCGGATCGGCGTCCAGCAAAATCATATCCGCGCGTTTGCCTTTCACGAGCGTGCCGAAATTGTCTGAAATGCGCAACGCCTCGGCGGCATTCAACGTCGCGGTCTGCAACGCCTGTGCGGGCGTCAATCCGGCTTCGACCATCAACTCCAGCTCACGATGCTCGAAGAAGCCCTGGAATCGCGCCGGAGGGCCGGAGTCCGAACCGAAGACGACCTTGATCCCAGCGTCCCACAATTTCTTCAGGTTCTTCTGCCCCATCTTGAGCTGGCCAGGGTATTTGGCGAAATCGGGATCGGCTTTGACTCGCGCGCCCCAGGCCGGGTCTTTCAACTGGGTGATAATTTCAGGCGCGATCCAGCGGTTGAAGAACGGGTCATCCAGAAACGCAGGCGGCGTGGCGTAGATGAACGTGGATTCTTCTCGCACCAGCGTCGGGACGGCGAACGTCTGCTTCTCTCTGAGCAGACGGATGAACGCCTCGTCAATCTCCTTATCGCGCACGCTGTGAGCCATGCCGTCCAGCCCGGCCTCGACCAGTCGCTTCGCGTCTTCGAGGTAAAACAAGTGCGCCATCACGCGCAGCCCGCGTTTATGCGACTCGTCAATGATCGCGCGATAAAGTTCTGGCCGGATTGTTTTGTAATGTCCCCAGTGATCGTCAACCCAGATCTTCACCACGTCAACCTTCTGCTGCGCCAGTTCTTCAACGTTCTTGCGGACTTCTTCGACGCTGTCCACTTCGCGCGGGACGCCAGCGTTACCGGGCAGAACGGCTGGATAGCCTTGCTTGCCGGTGAAGCCGCGCCCAGCGGTGAAGACTGTGGCGCGCGGCGCTTCGTTTGCGCGCGCGGGACCGCGCAGTTTGAACATCGGCTCGAAATCGGTACCCAGGCTCTGCACGGTTGTAACGCCGTAGCGGGCGTATTGACGCAATTGCGCAAGGACATTCTCCTCGCTGTAATTCTCTGGTCCAGCTTTGAGTCCTTTGGTCATCCCGACGTGGCCGTGAGCGTTGATCAACCCAGGGATCAACGTCTTGCCTTCCGCGTTCAGCCTCGCGCCAGCAGGAATCGGCGTCGAGGCGCGCGGGCCAATCTCCTTGATGACGCCATCGCTGACTACGACCACGGCGTCGCGGATCGGAGCCTGGCCAGTGCCATCCCAAACGGTGAGGCCAGTGATCACCAACGACGAGGCAGTCTGTTGCGCAGCAGGCGCGGAGGATTCGGATGCGCCCCCGCGACAGGAGGTCAGCGCGAAACAGACAAGAAAGAAGTAACAGAGAAGTTTTTTATTCATAGTTGTCGGATTAGCTATTGCGGCGGCGCGCTTCTTCGAGAATCTCTTTGGCTCGCGTCGGATTGAAAATTCCGCATGAGCAGAAGCGGGAGAAATAATTGCAAGCCTGTTCGGGAGTGCGGCGGCCTTCCTTGACCCAGTCAATCATTTTGCGCGCAAAGTTGAACGAGATCATCCCGTGGCCGCACATCGTGGAGAGTTCCATCACCTGCCGGTCGGCCAGGCGGTCGGTCTTACCCATAAAACCGAGCGAATATTCGACGCTGTGTCGCGCGATGCCTACTTCGTCGCAGCATTCGTGCGCGCGATCAATCAGCGCACTGATGTTGATCGAAAGACCCAGGTCTTCTTTTTGCAATTCGGCGACGAAATCTTCCACCGCCCCGATGTTGTCGAAGACCGCCGCGACGGTGGTTGGCGTGTCAATGCCTTCGATTACGGTTTCAAAATCCGGCTCAGTTTCGCGCGACCAGTGGGCGGTCGGGTTCAGGTTTTTGGAAGGCCGGTAAGCGCCGCCGTGCGAGCCGTCGCCCAAGTTGACTGGATTGTGATTGGTGGCCAGGCGCAGGAACTGCTTCAGTTTTGGGACCGAATCCTGATCGTTGTAGCCGCGACAGGGGATGGCGAAGACGATGAAGTCGTTGCTCAGGTTCTGCAGGTTGCCGTAGCGGTGTAGTGTGTTGGTCATAGCTTTTTCTCTGGTCTATTTTGGAGAAGCGTTTTCCCGCAGCCAGACGATCAGGTTGTCGGTGGAGTTGAAACCAAGCATCACGTGGCTCAACTCTCTAGCTTTCTCGAAGGGGAGGTCGCGGATGGCCAGTTGAGTCTCTTCATTCAACTCGCCAAGCCGCAGTTGCAAGAGGTTGAGTACAATCTCTGCACTGCCTTGCTGCAATCCCTTTTCAATCCCCATTTGTTCAATCGTCGTCACGTATGGCATTTTTCGTTCCTCCTCGAACCGTTCAATCTCATCGCGGTACTCACGCTGCAAATCCGCCGGTAAAAAGATAAGCCAGTCGAGAAAGCGAAACAAATCAATCACGTCGCGTTCGCTGTAGCCGCGGTCATAAAGCATCTTGGTCAGAATCAGCTTCCATTCCAAACGCCTGCGCGGATCGCGCCTAGTCTCGAACATCTGCAGGTACGCCATCACGACGATGGCGAACGGATTGTCGCTGCGTTCCAACTCCTCCCACTTGTCCCGGTAATCGAGCGCTTTGGCGACGGAAAATTTCAACGACACTCTCGTTCCGAGCAGATCATACTTGAATTCCTTTGGCCGCCAGCGGCGGTGGTGATCAGTCAGCAAAACGAAAGTGGCCACGCGCTCATTGAAACGGTCACCGATGCGGAAGTGATAGACGTAGACCCGATGCTCAAAGTCAGGTTCGCGCTCGCCTTGAACCTCCGTATGAACCAGCGCGATCAACTCCAGACCGGATTTCAAGGAGACCTTGACCAGCTTGTCCACAGAGCGACGACCGATGGCGGCGTCGGCGGTGATCTTTTGCAACTCTTTGTCCAGGAATTCAAAACCGCGCGCCCAGTCAATTTGCGCGTGCGCTTCAGCGAAGAAGAAAGCCATAAACGCCTCGAAGAAGCGATCCAGCAAATCCTTCCACGGCGTGTCGTAATCGGGAGTCGCGATCTTTTCTACTGTGTCAGTCGGCATTGACGTGAGCCTTTGCCATCTCCACCGACGGTCGCCCCAGACCGAGATTGGTTTTCCCTCGATTGAATGTGAATCCTTCGCGGATCAGCATCTCTTCCAGCCGGTTCTCGCCCTGCTCGTCGCAGCGCGCAGCGGCGCCGACCGCGACCACTGTGTCGAGCGTCTTCGCCACCTCTTTGACTTTTTGCAAGACGGCGGGCGCATTGGCGAGCGAGGTTTTGAATTCGACGATAGCTGAAAGAATTTTTTCGTTGAGGATGTCGGATCGAATCTCACCTGTTTTGGTGTCGGTCATCAGGCTCGTCACCGGATTGCGCTTCTCGAACTCGATCCCCATCCGGGCCAGCGCCGTGGTCATCTCCTGAATCTGCCAGAAGCGGACGCCGACCGTGGGTCTGCCGAACTCGACGGTGAAGCCGGCGTCGTCAGGGCCAACGCGGTTCGTCACGTCGTTGGTCTTGACCTCTTCGGTGCCGCGACCGTGCACGCCGGTGCTCTCGTGCGGGACGACGGGGTCGGAAAACGCGCGACGCACGATGCGCGGCCACGCCAGTTCTTGCTCGGTGATGGCCGCCGTCGGGCAGACGTCGGGTTCCGGCTCAAAGCGCCAGCGCAGCCAGCTTCCGATCTTGCGGATCGTTCGCACCATCGTTGGATTGAGATGTTCGGTGCTCATCCCGCGAAAACAGGTGTAGCACTCGACGCACTCATCCTGGTTGACTGTCGCTCGTTTTTTCTCTGGATCAATGTGGATCGCGCCCATCGGACAGACGGCGACGCAATTTCCACAGGCGACGCATTTCTTTTGATCAATAATCATAGCCACGCTCCGCTCGCGGTACTGATTTTGTGAATGTTAAGGTGGAAATAAAGCGGCCAGAGATTAGCACCACATTCAGATTTAAATCAATCGTTCAGCGCCGTTTGCGCAAGGCCGCAGTTGGTGGGAAGAGGCCATCTGGGCTAGAGTTTCGCCTTCAATCAACAATTCGATCTACGGAAAACTTATGGCGGATATTCTTCAAGGTCAGGTGGTCGCTCTGTTCGCTTTCGATGTTGGATATGAGGTGTCGCTGGAGAAGTTGAGCGCGATGATGGCGACGACGCCGGTGCAACCGCTCTCGCGCAAGAAGCAGACGCCGACTTATTTGCAGTACACCAAGCCGCCGCAGATTCTTCATCTCGGATTGGCGACCGGGCACTTCGACGTGCAGGGGCAGATTCAGGCCACGGTCTTCGATTTCGGCGCAGTGAGCGTTTCTTACCGCTGGCCTCTGGCCAAATCGGGCGCGGTTGCGCTTGGCGATCTTCCTCGAATCAGTCACGATCTTTACGAACTCAATCTGGAAACGCATGCCAGAGAGCAGGTCGAGAGCCTGATCAAAAAGATCGAGCCAGCCATCGTCCGACCGCGGCTGGATGCGCTGGTCGAGGACTATTACCTGTTCATCATCGAAAAGCTCGCTCCGGCTTTGAGCGCAGAGGAATTGCTGCGACAACATCGCGCGACGTTGGCTCAGACCTTGCGGTTTGAGACCGCTACGTTGAGTCGCATGCAGCAGGACGAGGCTCTGGCTCAGAACATCTCTTACTACGAGAACGATCTGACCCTGCTCGATTGGAACGCGGCGGTCATTTACGACCGCGATTATGAGGACACGGCAAATGTTCTGGAGTTGATCAACATCGAACTGCTCGAAGCGCGTTACATTGACGCGCAACTCGACAAACAGATCGCGAAATACGGCGATCTGACGCGTAAGGCGAAAGAGTGGCCGATCCCGCTGCGGACGCCTTACAAACAAGCGATCCAGGATTTGTCCGAGTTGCGGCTGGAGTCATCGTTGGTGAACGAGCGGGTGGAGAACGCTTTGAAGTTGGTGGGAGACCTTTTTCTCGCCAGGTTGCACTCAGCGGCTGCGCGGCGATTTTATCTGCACGAATGGGAGCGGATCATCTCACGCAAGCTCGAAATTATCTCGGACTTTTACCAGTTGCTGAATGATCGGCTGCACACGGCGCAGAGCCAGGCGCTTGAGTTGGTCATCGTGATTTTGATTCTGGTGGAGTTGGTTCTGGCTTTCTGGCATTGAGGATTGTGTGGACGGATCAGTACCGCGAGCGGTAGCGAGCGTGGCTCAATCAGTCGGATCACTGATTGAGCCACGCTCGCTACCGCTCGCGGTACTGATCAGTTGGCTTTCGATTTCTCTTCGTAACGCAGGATCATTCCTCGATCGCCGACCGCCCAGCCTTTGGTCGGTGAGAGGAAGAAGACGCCACGAATGCGGCGTCCGCGCGCGATGAAATCGTTGCGCCACGACATTCCGCCGTTATCGGTGCGCATCAACGTCGTGTCGTAAACGACGGCCTCGGCGCCGCCTTCACGCGGAGCGAAGGCCGCTGACCAGCCATTGGCCCGATCGAGGAATTGCGTACTGTGAGTGGCGCGGCTGGGCGTGCGAAATTGCTCCCAGGTCTTGCCTCCATCGCGGGTATGCAGAGCGAAAAAGAACCTTCCCTCGCCGTCGTACATTTCGCCCGTAACCGATCCCGTGTCCGTGTCGGTGAAGCGGACTGAATGGAGCGTGCCAGGAGTGAATCGTCCCGACGTGTACTGGGTTTGAAATGTGACTGCGACGCGCTTCCAGGTGGCGCCGCCATCCGCAGTTGTGAAGATTCCGCCGATGTTGCTGCGCGCGCGCCCGTAAAAATTGCCGATCAACCAGCCGCGGTTCGCGTCGGTGAAGTAAATGTCGCGGAAACCGAAATTGTAGCTCGACGATTCGACCGGCAACCCGATCAGCTTCTCGATGCTCTCGACCTTCGTCCACTCGGCGCCACCATCAGTCGTCTTCATCAAAGTCGCATTTTTGCCCACTGCCCATCCGTTTTTGGCGTCAGTGAAATAGAGGCTCAAAATGTTCGGCAACGGTTTGCGAGTCCACGTGCGGCCGCCGTTGGTGGTGAACAGCAGAACGGTCTCGTTGTCGTTTTCATCGGCGGCAATCTTGCCGCTCCCCTCGCCGAGCATCCAGCCGTGGTTCCAGTCAATGAAATAAATGAAATTGATGTTAGCCGCGGCGCCGCTCAGCAAAGGCTTCCAGGTCTTGCCGCCATCGGTCGTGCGATAGACCGCTCCCGCGTCGCCCGCAGCCCATCCGGTCATCGTATCAACGAAGTAGATTGCGCGCAGATTCTTGTCCGTCTCGACGCTGCGCCGAATGACCTTCCAGTTGTCGTTGTTGATCGTCACGTCGGCCAGGGCTTCGGCGACCGGAGGCGTGGCGATGGCCGGATCAGCGTTTGAAACCTTGCGCGCGGTCGAGCCACCCAACTCGGGTTCGAGCGCGGACGGAAGAGCAGCAGGTTTGCGCGCTTTATCGGTCTTGGCGATGTCAGTTGCGGTCTTCTCCGCCGGGTCCTTTTCAGGAGCCGGCTTCGCAGCCTCTGTCTTGGTTTCCGGCTTTGGTTCAGTTGCAGGTTCTACGGCAACGAGAGCAGGTTTTTCGGTGCCAGTTTTCGCTGGCTCCGGTTTGTCGGTAGCTGCGCGCGAAGCTTTCTCTGCGGAAGCAGGGGTGGATTTTTCTACGCCAGTTTTCGCTGGCTCCGGTTTATCGGAAACTGCGCGCGGAGCCTTCTCTGCGGGAGTGAGGGTGGATTTTTCTGCGTTGACCTTCGCTGGCTCCGGTTTGTCGAAAGCGGCGCGCGGAGTTTTCTCTTTGACAGGTTCAGCAACAGGCTTTGACGCGGCGGTCTCTGCTGGCGCCTTTTCAGCCGGAACAGGCTCCGCTCTGCGAGACCGTTTCTTCGGCGCTTCTTCGCTGGCTTTCTTTTCGCCTGTGGGCTGTTCGTTGTTAGTTTGATCTGCGGCGGCTGCCGCAGTTCTATTGGCTTTCGGCTCCCGCCGCGCGACCGATTCCGGCGATGGAGCGTCGTAAGGCGCGATGATGAACTCTTTGATCGCGCCGCGACTGAGATGCCGGTCGGCTACGGCCTTCGCCTCAGCTTGCTTGTCGAATCGCCCGATGCGGACGCGGTAGCGCGTGCCTTTGTCCGCGACCTCGGCCTTCACCCAGTAAGCTTCGATGCCTTTGGCTTGCAGATCGGCGACGATTGATCGAGCTTCGGCTTCGGAAGCCGCGCTGGCGATTTGGATCGTCACTCCACGGTTTTGCGCCCACACGAACGAAACGGAAATAGCAATGGCGAGCAGGGAGCAGATGGCGGTTTTGGTAATTGGTCTTCTCTTTTTCATCGCAATCACAAAATTGAATTCAGCGGTTGCGGGGCCACCATTGAGGGAGTGGGCGGGGCTCGAACTGGCGAATGCCCGTGAATCATAGCACCGCATTATCCGTTTGTCTCGCATTTTGATTCAGCATTTTGATTCATTCTTAATCTCACGGCCGAAAAACTACCGCCTGCAATGACGCCTGAATGATGGTACAATCCGGTCAGCTTAAAAGGGCGCGCAATGATCCGAGCATTGCGCTTGAATCGCCAAACCTGAGGGAGAAGTAATGAATCGAGATTCCAGGAAATTTTTTGACTGCGGAGCGTCCTTCGTGGGATTGGCGCCGCCGCTGATCTGTTTGACCATCGCTTTGCTGTTGGCGGGGTGCAATACGAATTCTTCAACCTCGCCTAAATCGAATTCAACCTCTCAAACCCCACCCGGCGATCAGGCCGCCGGGGCGACGCCGACGCCGCGCATCCCGGCGTTCTTTGCGACCGAGGACGAGGCCAAACCGTTGCCGCCGGTTCTCGATCCAAAGCAGTTTTCCGATCCCGTCGTGGTCAAAGCTTACGGTTACGCGCAGGAGAACCCCGGAGTCTTCGCGCAACAGCCTTGTTATTGCTACTGCGACAGCGGATCGAATCATCGCAGCCTGCTCGATTGCTTTGCGACCGATCACAGCGCTGGCTGACCGCTCTGTCTCAAGGAGGGTCTCCTTGTTCATAAGCTGCACAAAGAAGGGAAGAGCGCAACTGAGATTCGTGATCTGATCGTTCGCGGCGTCTGGCAAAACGTGAAGTTGGAGTAATATGACGAAACAGCCCCTCTTGCTCACGACCTTGTTTTTGTACCTCGGCTTGCCGGCGCAAGCGCAAGCGATCACCGCGACCAATTTTCTCAACCCCGATGCGCCGGTCGCGCGCGAATCGTTTGCTGCAATTGATGGCAACAACCTCACTGACGTTCAGCTTGTCGAACCCTTCAGCCCTCCGACGACGCTCGGCGGAGTGACAGTGAAATTGGATGGGGTGGCGCAAAGGATTCGCGCGGTTTCGCCGACACGGGTCGTGATCCTGGTTGACGCGCCAGGCGCGGCGGTGCGGACGGTCGAGTTGACCACGAAATCAGGCGCTGTTCATCGGACTTCGATGCAGGTTGCGTCTATGTGGCCCGGTCTTTTCGTCCAGGCGACGGGCGAAGACAGCGAAGCTTATATCCCGTCGGGATTGTGGACGACCGATGGAATTCAGTTGAGACCATTGACCAGCGCGCCCCTCCCGGTCGGCCCTGCGAACCGCCCGACGCTGGTCGTGATTCAGGGGTCGGGGTGGCGGATGGCCAGCGCTCAGGGAGTGAAGGTGCGATTGAACGGAGTTCCATGTCCGGTAGTGGCGGCGCGCGCATCAGCGTTGTTCGCCGGGCAGGATGAGTTGGTCTTTCAGATCCCAGCCCGGCTGGCTGGGAACGGGATGATGGATTTAGTCGTGTCGGTCGCCGGGCGCGAATCGAATTACGCGCGCATCAATCTCGGCGACGCCACGACCCAGTGAAATTTACCGATTGTTCGAGAAAGTAAACACGAAACATTTTAGAAACGGAATAAAAAGTAATGATCAAGAATGCGCTTGGTATAGTTAAACGCCTCGAAGTTGGAGGCGACGTCGAAACAAAATGTGGAAAATGCGGAGATGTCCGTGAACACGTCATCGCCGCGTTGAATCCTGACGGCAGCATCGCGAAAGTCGAATGTCGCACCTGCGGGAGCAATCATAAATATCGCGCCCTTTCCACCAGAACCACCACACCACGTTCTACCACCAGAACCACGAAAAAAGATTCTGTGGCAGCGATTGATAACAACGGCCCGCTGCGCGCCTATTCTATGCAGGCGAAATTCGCCGCCGGCGACCGCGTTGATCATCCCAAATTCGGCATCGGCGTCGTGGTCGAAGTCCGCGACAGCAAAATTGACGTGAAGTTCGGCAGGGAAGTGAAGGTCCTGATCCACGGGGGTTGAGACAGAGAGACAGAGAGAGGGAGAGACAAAGCGAACTCTTCGTCTCTCCCTCTCTCTGTCTCTCTGTCATCCTTTCATCCGCGTTTCAAGAAACTCGCGCGCCGCTCTCAGCGCCTTTCCGCGATGGCTGTGCGTCGCTTTCTCTTCGCGCGACAGTTCGGCGAACGTGCATCCCGATTCTGCGTCAATGAAGATCGGGTCGTAACCGAATCCGCCCTCGCCGCGCGGAGCGTGAGCGATCCGGCCTTCGCAGCGGCCTTCGAAGGTTTGCTGAAGCTGCGGCCTGACGATAGCGACGCTGCACACGAACCTCGCCGTGCGTCTTTCTTCGGGTACGTCTTTCATCTCTTCCAGCAACAGCGTGATCTGGCCGGCGCTGCTCAAGCCTTCGCCGCCGTAGCGAGCCGAATAGACTCCTGGTCGCCCGTCGAGCGCGTCAACTTCCAGCCCCGAATCGTCCGCGAGCGTCACGAGTCCGGTCAGCGCGTGGTAATACTCAGCCTTGATCAGCGCGTTGGCGACAAACGTCGTTCCCGTCTCTTCGACCGCAGGTGGAACCTGAGGCAAGTCCGCCAGACCTATCACACTACAGTCCAAGCCTTCGAGCAGAGATGCGATCTCCGCCACTTTGCCGTTGTTGGTGGTCGCGATGAGTAATGTTGTCATATTTCAGAAACTGAGCGTAATGTCGGCGCCGATGCGCGCAATGGCGACGGTGATGTTGTCGTGACCGCCGCGTTCATTGGCGAGCATGATCATCGCGTCGCAAGCCGGTTCGACGGGCGCGCGCCGGACAATTCTGAAAATCTCTTCGTCACGAACCAGACTGGTCAATCCGTCGGTGCAAACGACGAAGGTGTCTTCGTCATACAACCGGATCGGTTCCGTTCTGACATCGGGCATTATATCGAGGCGAAGACCCAGAGCGCGCTCGAGCCAGTTGCGGTCGGGATGATTGGCAGCTTCTTCTTCGGTGATCAGGCCGTCGTCGAGCATTCGTTGGACACGCGAATGATCGTGGGTAAGTTGCGTGATGCGGCCGTCTCGAATCAGATAGATTCGGCTGTCGCCGAGGTGCGCCAGGTAAGCCAGTTCGTCGGCCACAACCAATGCGGCGCAAGTCGAACCCATTCCGCGGCAGCGCCGGTCGCGGTCGGCCCGATGCAGGATCAAACGGTTGGCCTCGTTGATCGCCCCTTCCAGTCTTTGATTGATGGTAAGATTTGATCCGCAAGTGGTGAAGAAACTTTGCCGGATGGTTTGTATGGCAAGCCCACTGGCTATCTGGCCGCAGGCTGTTCCGCCCAGACCGTCGGCGACGATCAGCAGATGGCAGCCGTCCCGCTCGTCGCGCAGGTAAACGACTGAATCCTGATTTTCGCGTTGCTCTCGTCCTGTGTCGGTGCGATGAGCCACGACAACCTGATGTCGCATAGACGGTTAACTGGGGATCGAGGATTGAGGATCGAGGATTGAAGGTCGGAGATCGAGGATTGAACACGCGAGCGCCGGGTGACCTTCAATCCTCGATCCTCAATCCTCAGATGTTTGGATCAGGCGACGCGTTGCGCCGCGACAAAAGTTAGATAGGTGTTGCCGACGCGGACCTGATCGTAGCTTTCAAGCGGGTGCGATTCAGTGATCTCCCGGCCGTTGACAAAAGTTCCGTTGCGCGAGAGGTCGTCTTTGATCAGGCAGCGCCCGTCGCGGTAAACGATGATGGCGTGCGAACCGCTGACGGTTTCGTCTTCGAGCACGATGTCACAGACAGAATTGGCGCCCAGGCGATTGTAACCCGCGTAAAGGCGGAAATCCTCTCCGTCAGGATTGTGACTGTAGGTGATCAGCCAGCCCACGATCCGCCCTTTAGATCGGCGAAGCTGTGAAGCTTGTTCGGCCATCACGATTGTGCGGCGATCCGTTTCGTGCGCCGACGCTGGCATTTGCGGAGAGGACGGTGATTCGGGTTGCGACGATTCGGTCGCGAATTGATCTGCGCTTCGATACTCGTCTACTCCCGTGGAGTTGAATAACTCGGCCTTCGGCCCATTGAGTGACGCCGCCGGAGAATCGCTGGCGATCACTTCGGTCGGCGTAAACGCCGGGGCCGCCGCTGCGGAGGGCAGGGCCATCGGAGATTCCGCCGTTTCAAACAGAGTTTCGTTCGCTTCGACGCGGGTGATGAAATCGCTCGGCGCCGTTGAGAAGGTAACTTGGGCCGGCGGATCAATCGCCGTGATCGGCTCTTCCACGCGCGTGGCGAAATCCGAATCGGCGCCGCTGTCGGGTTGTGGGCAATACGGGCAATGCTCATAGACGGCGCTGTAAATGTGCCCCTGCGAGCAATTGATCAGCGAGGATGTCGGTGAAGACGGTCGCGGAAACGGGTTGCCACAGTTCCCACAAAACTTCGCGGTATCCATATTTTGACTACGGCAAACCGGGCAAATCAGCATTTGAATCCTCCAGTAATCGAGCAATTAATCTCGGGGTTCAGTCAATCGGACTAAGGAGAGTCAATACTACCATGTCAAACCCCTATTTTGTGAATAGCGCAGGCGCACAAAACTTGGCCCGCGCGCGAACGGTTTTGGCTGCGCAAGCAGCGATTGGCGGCATTGGCGGCAATTGAAAGTTGACTGCCCACAGACCTTTTTGTACACTCCGCTGCGCCTGTGCCCTCATCAACATATCCGGCATTCATTCACCGACGCTCACTGGATTCACATCTGCCCCGCATTCGTTTTTAAGACTATTGCGGCCGCTGAAGCTCATCCCCGGTAAGCGCCTCATCCGGCTTTTCCCATCGCAAAATAAAACCCTGAACTTATTCCTTAACCGGAACCTACGCGGAATTATTTGACATGCTGAATTCATACACCCGCAGGCTTTCTCAACGAGACAAGCTCTATCTCCGTCTCTTCGCCTTACTATCGTTGGCAATCATCGCGGTATTTTTAACCTCGATGGAGATGCAGAAAGCGTCGCGCGCGGCGAAACAGGACGCAAAGCAGGATGAAGACAATCAGAAAATCGAACGCCGGGCGCGCGAAGCCGGTTATCGCAGCGCGAGTGGAAGACACAAGCTACATATTTCCGACCCTGCTCTGGCGCAACAGCTCAGAGAGCGTGGCGCGGAGCTTATCGCCGATTATGGCGCCTTCCAGGTCTTTTCCGCCGATTCGGAGACCGCGCAACTCTTGAGCCGCAACGAAGCCGTTCAGTGGCGCGACGAGGACAACCTGATCCTGCTCAACGCCGGCGCTGTGGACACCACGAAAAAAGAGATTCAGCAACTGCGGCTGGCGCGATCATCGGCGCCTTCTTACGAAAAGCAATTGCATCTGGTTCAATTCGCCGGGCCGGTCAAGCCTGAATGGTACGAGGCTTTGACCGACACCGGGGTCTCGATCGTTACTTACATCCCCAACAACGCTTATCTCGTTTACGGCGACGCGCAGGACTTGTCGCAGTTGCAGAGTTGGGCTTCGCGGTCGAGCATTGTTCAATGGGACGGCGAATACGAGGGCCGGTTCAAGATTGATCCGGGCGTTTACGCTGTTCGGCAGAGCAGCAAAGACGCCGGAGCCGGCAGCGGCCACCACGACGATTTGTTCGCCGTTCAACTGGTTTCGGATGGCGCAGGCAATCAGGCCACAATGCAAATGATCGCGGGCCTGAGGACCGACACGATACGCAGCCAATTCCGCGTCTTGAAGTATCTGAACGTGGTCGTGAAACTGCCGCAGCAGGCGGTCGAGAAATGGATCGCCATGCGGCCCGACGTCGTTTCGGTGACGCGTTACATCGAACCCGAAAAATTCGATGAGCGGCAGAACATCATTATGACCGGCAATCTGGTCAACAACGCGCCGGCGGTGGGTGATTACCTGGCCTACCTGGCGAGCAACGGATTGACGCAAGAGCAATTCGCCGCCTCCGGTTTCGCCGTCAACCTTTCGGACAGCGGCGTTGATAACGCGACGGTCACGCCGAACCACTTCGGGTTGTACGCCGGCGGAATCATTGCGGGTCAGAGCCGCATGATTTACAACCGGCTGGAAGGGACGCCGAACGCCAACAGCACGCTGCAAGGATGCGACGGACACGGCAATCTGAATGCGCACATCATCGCCGGATTCGTTCCGTCGGGTTTCAATTCCTTTCCGCACGCCGACGGATTCGGGTTCCGTTACGGGCTGGGCGTCGCGCCATTCGTCAGAGTCGGCTCTTCGGTGATCTTCGATCCGAACACTTTCACGTTCCCAAGCTACAACGATCTGGAATCGAAAGCCTACAACGACGGCGCCCGCATCAGCAGCAACAGTTGGGGAGCGAATGTGGCCGGCGCCTACAACATTGACGCGCAGGCTTACGACGCGCTGGTGCGCGATGCGCAACCTGCCGGCTCGACTTTTCCCACGCCGGGCAATCAGCAGATGGTGATAGTTTTCGCTGCGGGCAATCAGGGACCGATCTCTCCATCGATCGGCGCGCCTGGCACGGCCAAAAATGTGATCACGGTCGGGGCGGCTGAAAACGTTCAACCATTCGGAGGCACAGATCTTTGCAACATCAATGATTCCGGCGCGGACAACGCCAACGACATGATTGGTTTTTCCAGCCGCGGTCCGACTTTGGATGGACGGGCGAAGCCCGACATCGTCGCTCCCGGAACTCACATCTCAGGCGGCGTCGCCCAGATAGCTTCGCCTCCGCCCAACGGCCAGGCCAATCCTTGTTACACCGGCGGTGGTGTTTGCGGTGGCTTGGCTGGCAGCCTCTTCTTCCCGGCGGGGCAGCAGTTTTACACCGCCTCTTCGGGCACGAGCCATTCGACTCCGGCGGTGGCTGGCGCAGCCGCGCTGGTTCGCCAGCGGTTCATCAACGCGGGCCAGACTGCGCCCAGCCCGGCAATGACCAAAGCCGTGTTGATGAACACCGCGCGGTATCTGACCGGCGCCGGCGCCAACGACTCGCTGTGGTCGAACGTCCAGGGCATGGGCGAAGTCAACCTGACCTCGTTCTTCAACCTCTTCAATTCGCCGACGATCCTGCGCGATCAATTCACAACCCAAACCTTCACCTCGTCCGGACAGATTCGCGCGGTCACCGGCGCTGTTTCCGATTCGACCAGACCATTGCGCATCACGTTGGCGTGGACTGACGCTCCCGGCCCGACGTCGGGCAACGCCTTTGTGAACAACCTCGATTTGGAAGTCACCATCGGTGGTCAGACGTACTTCGGCAATGTCTTCAATGGCAGGTTCTCGGCGCCGGGCGGTTCACCCGATGCGCGCAACAACGTCGAGAGCGTCTTCATTCCCGCTGGCTTGAGCGGAACGTTCGTTGTCAAGATCAAGGCCACGAACATCGCTGGCGACGGCGTGCCGAATTTCGGCGGCCCGCTCGATCAGGATTACGCGCTGGTGATCAACAACGCCGTCGAAAGCTCGCGGCCTGTGCTGACCAGCGCCAACTCTCCAATTGCGAGCGAAAGCTGCTCGCCCGCGAACAACGCGATTGATCCGGGCGAAACAGTGACGGTCAATTTCGCGCTGCAAAACATCGGCACGCAGAACACGAGCAATTTGGTCGCGACGCTGCAAGCCAGCGGCGGTGTGGTCAACCCCAGCGGGCCGCAAACCTACGGCGCGATCGTCGCTGGAGGCGCGCCAGTCTCCAAACCTTTCACCTTCACTGCCGGTGGAGCCTGCGGCGGCGCAATCGTCGCAACGTTGTCCTTGCAGGATGGAGTGAACGATCTGGGCGCGGTCAATTTCACTTTCAATCTCGGCACGGCGATCATCAATAACGGAACGTTCGCCAACACCGCGCCGATCACCATACCCAGTGGCGCTCCGGACGTGACCATCGGCCCGGCCATGCCCTATCCGTCAACCATCAATGTCGCGGGATTGGCGGGAACGATCAGCAAAGTGACTGTGACCTTGACCAATTTCAGTCACACTTTCCCAGACGATCTGGACGTGTTGTTGGTCGGGCCTGGCGGACAGAAGGTTCTGCTGATGTCCGACGCGGGAGGCGACCTTGCCGCTAACAACCTCAATCTGACGTTCGACGACACAGCTTCGCAGATTCCCGATCTGATGGCGCTGACTTCGAGCGCGTACAGCCCAGGCAATTACGGAGGCTTGCCCGACACTTTCCCAGCGCCAGCGCCAGCCGGACCGTATCCTAATCCGCAGCGGCTGTCGGTCTTCAATGGCGCATCGCCCAACGGCGTCTGGAGCCTGTTTGTCTTTGATGACGGCGATATTGACACCGGAATCATTCAGGGTGGTTGGAGTTTGACTATCACGACGACGATAGCGGTCTGTTGCGGCGCCACTGGATGTCCGACGATTACGGTCAATCCGGACTCATTGCCAGGTGGGATTGCGGGCGTGGCCTACAGCCGGACTTTCATTCAGACTGGCGGAACGGCGCCGGTTAGTTTCGGCGTTTCTGGCGCGTTGCCAACAGGTCTGACGCTTTCGGGCGCGACTCTCTCTGGCGCCCCGACCCAGACTGGCAGCTTCAACTTCATGGTTACGGCGATTGACGCCAATGGTTGCACCGGCGAGCGCAGCTACACGCTTATCGTCACTCCCAGCGGTTTGATGTATTACCCGCTGCCGCGTCCCATCCGCCTGCTCGAAACGCGACCGGGCGAACTGGGCTGCGACGCGCCGGGCACGCCCATCAACGGCGGGACTTCGCGCATACAGACCGCCGCCGGCCGCACCTGCGACGGCGTCACCATCCCCGGCAGCGCCGAGGCCCTCACCGGCAATATCACCACGGTGCAATCGGGCGGCGGCTATCTGACCTTGTATCCGAGTGAAGCCGACCAGCCGCTGGTCGCCAACTCCAATTACGACCCCAACGAGATTCTCAACAATGTCTTCACCGTGGGGTTGGGCGAAACCGACGGCGCCTTCAATATCTTCGTCACCTCCGATACCCACATCGTGGTTGACGTGACCGGCTATTACGCGCCGCCGGGCGCGGGCGGCCTCTACTTCCACCCGTTGCCTAAACCGATCCGGTTGCTCGAAACTCGCGCCGGCGAGCTAGGCTGCAACACGCCGG
>Ga0187892_10000140_pt1 | contig 177066 bp, 156 predicted proteins | sample MA1701073metaG_FD_139345 | JGI IMG/M metagenome (GOLD analysis project Ga0187892, IMG submission 139345) | Bio-ooze microbial communities from a basaltic lava cave in the Kipuka Kanohina Cave System on the Island of Hawaii, USA - MA170107-3 metaG ...
GATGGCGGCGAGGTCGTCATCGCGGCCGAAGAGGGGGGAAGGGGCAAGGGGGAGGAGCGGGAGTGGGGAAGGGGACGGGAGGGGGGAAGGGGAAGGAGAGACGGAGAGGGGTGGGGGCGAGGGCAGGGGTGGCGTGGGGGACGGGAAGAAGGGGGCGGGCGGGGGAGGGGGCAGGGGCGGCGTGGGGGACGGGGCGAAGGGAACGGGCGGGGGAGGGGGAAGAGAGGGGGAGGCGGCGATCGAGCGGGCGAGGGCGCGGGTCTCCGGAGTCGGCGCGGCGTCGAGATCCTGCGCCAGGTGCCGCTCGAGGTCGCGGTAGCGGGCGAGCGCCTTTCGCCGGTCGCCGGCCTCCGCCTCGAGCGCCATGAGGTCGCGCTGGGCGCGCTCCGAGAGCGGATCGGCGGCCGCCGCCCGGAAGGCGAGGTCGAGGGCCCGGGCGAGGTCGCCCGCCGCGCGGAGCGACGCGATCCGCGCGGCCGCCGCTTCGAGAAACGCCCGGCGGAGCCGCTCGCGCTCGGTCGCGACCCAGTCGTGGTAGTGCCCGGGGAGCAGGTCGCCGCGGAAGAGCGCGAGGGCCCGGTCCTGGTGCCGCCCGCGCGTGGCCGCGTCGCCGGCGCGCGCGGCCGCGGCGAGCGCCGCCTCGAAGTCGGCGACGTCGGTCGTGAACGAGCCCGGCCCGAGCGCGACGCTCGCCCGGGTCGCGACGATCACGCTCGCCGGCGCCGTGCCGGGCGGCTCGAGGACGTGGCGGAGCGAGGAGAGCGCCGTGCTGAGGCTCGCCCGGCCGGCGCCGGGCGCCGAGTCCGGCCACAGCAGGTCGACCAGGACCTCGCGCGGGTGGGCCCGGTCGCCGAAGCAGGCGAGGTAGGCGAGGAGCGCCTCGACCTTCTGCGTGCTGAAGCGCGCGACCGTCCACGTCCCGCGCTCGGCGCGGAGGCCGCCGAGGAGCGTGAGGCGCCAGGGCTTAGCCGCCCCGGCCGCCGCGCCCTCGACCTCGACCGACTCGCCCCGCCCGCCGGCCACGGCCCGATTCTAACCCGGCGTCCGCCGTCGCTTGCGCTCTTTTTGAGTCCCTTGAGAGCGGGCCTCTATCCTTGGCGGCCTGAAGGTTCTGGAGAGAGGAGGGGATCGTGGCCGGATGCGCGAACGGACGTCGACGGGTGGGGACCCTCGGGCTGGCGCTCGCCGCGGCGCTCCTCGGAGCGCGGGCGGCGCCCGCGCAGACGGCGGTGCCCGCGAACCTTGCGCCCGTGCTCTCGTTCGAGCCCGACCCGGCGGGCGGCCACTGGATCCCCTGGACGACGCTCGTCGAGCGGCGCTGGCTGAACCTCGGCCTCCGGGTCTCCGACCCGGACGGCGACGCGGTGACGGTCGCCGCCTCCCCGCTGCCGCCCGGGGCCGTCCTCCGCGATCCCGGTCCGCGCGACCCGCTCTACCCTTTCCGTCACGCCCGCTACTTCGACTGGACGCCGGCCGCCGGGCAGGCGGGGACCTACCCGGTCACGTTCACGGCGAGCGACGGCCGCGCCTCGACGTCGCAGACCGTCGTCTTCACCGTGAGGTCGACGGTCGGGCCGCGACCGCCCGTCACCTGGATCTACGACCCGGCGACGCGCCGGTGGACCGAGGTCGTGACCGCTCGCCGGCCGGCGGAGCGCGAGGCGGCGCTCATCGCCTACGACCCGGTGCGGGCGCGGACGTTCCTCTACGGCGGCCGGCTCGGCGGCATCTTCAGCTACGCCGTGAGCCGCGACCTCTGGGAGTGGGATGGGGCGACCTGGACGGAGGTCCCGCTCCCCGGCCTCGCGCCGGCGGGGCGTGGCGCCCTGGCGTACGACGGCGCGCAGAAGCGGCTCGTCCTCTGCGACGGGGAGGACCTCTTCGAGCACCGGCCCGACATGCCCTGGCTGGCCGCGCCCGACTGGCGCGGGGCGCTCGGAGCGGGCCCCATCGACCTCCGGTCGCGGGTCGACGTGGACGTGACGGTCGAGCTGACGGAGAGCTTCGTCAACGTCCACGGGCGGCTCGCCGGCCAGGTCTCGGACTGGAGCGAGCGCTGGAGCCTGCTCCTCCGCCTGACCGGGACGGGTCCAGACGACCTCTCCCTCTCGATCGAGGGCGTGCCGGCCGAGTACGCGGGCGGCGTCCCCGGGCGGGCGACGATCGGCGCGGACGGGACGTTCGTCTTCGGAGCGGGGAACGGCGGCCGCTCGCCGAGCGCGATCGTCGATGCCCGCCAGCGGGCCATCTCGGGCCGGATCCTGCCGGGGCGCGAGGTCCGGATCGAGTCGATCGCGACCTCGCGCTTCTTCTGGCACGCGGCGAGCCCGGCGGTGAGCCGCATCCAGGTCGTCCGGCTCGCCGCGGAGGCGGCCGGGTTCCTGCACCCGTGATGGGTGGAAGGACGGACCCAGGGGAGGACGAATCGTGGGCGGATGCTCGAGCAGGGGTGGAAGGGCGGTCGGACTCGTCCTCGCGCTCGCCGCGGCGGCGCTCGGCGGTTGCGCGGGCGGAGGGGGTGGCCCGAGAGGTGCGCCGCCGGCGTCGCCCTCGCCGTCGCCCTCGCCGTCGCCGTCCTCGTCGCCCACGGGTGGCGGCGGGACGCCGCCGGCGTCGTCGTCACCGCCGCCCTCGAGCGCCGGGCCGGCGGCCACCGTCACCGTCACCGTCGACCCGATCCTCGCGGAGGGCGCGAGCGGCAACGCCGTCGCGGCGCTCCAGGCGCTCCTCAACAACCGGCGCGCCCGCGAGGGGGTCGCGCTGCTCGCGCCCGACGGCCGCTTCGGGCCCTCGACGCGCGCCGCCGTCGAGCGGTTCCAGGCCGACCACGGCCTGCCGGTGACCGGGATCGTCTGGCAGCCCACGTGGGATGCGCTGAGGACCCCGCTCACGGCGGACGTCCTCGGCACGATCGACCCGTACGGGACGCCGACGACGCCGGACGTCTACGCCGGGCCGACGACGACGCCCGACGTCGCCATCCACGTCCTGCCGCCGATCGAGGTCCGTCCGGGCGTCCTCGAGCGCCCGCTCCTCTTCCAGTCGCAGATGACGATCGACGCCGACGGGGCGGGCCCCGCGTGGCGATCCGACCCGAACGGCCAGCCCTCGACGTCGCTCTCCTGGCCGGGCGGCGCGGCGCTCGACCCGCTCGTGACGCCCTACTTCGTCCTGCCGATCGGCTTCGAGGCGGCCCACCCCGAGGTCCGCCTCGGCGACCTCGCGGCCATCGTCCACCGCGGTCGCGTGACCTACGCGATCTACGGGGACCGCGGCCCGCGCGGGAAGATCGGCGAGGCGTCGATCCTCGCCGCCGGCCGCCTCGGGATCCACGCGAACCCGTCCCAGGGCGGCGTCTCGGGCGGCGTCACGTACATCGTCTTCCCGGGATCGGGCGCCGGCCGGCCGCAGCCGGCGGCCGACGTCGACGTCGCCGGGCGCGACCTCTTCGTGAAGGCGGGCGGGCGACCGCCGCCCTAGCCGGCCAAGGAGGGGCGCGCCGGCCCGGAGCGCCGGGGCAAGACCGCGAGGGATCGGGACCCTTTCAGTCGGGAGGCTCGGCCCGGGCTCCGCCATCGAGCCGCAGGACCCCGAACTCGATGGCCTCCTCGAGCGAGCTCCGCACCTCCTCGAGGCCGACGCCCGCCGCCGCGAGCACCGCGCCGAGCGTGAGCCGGCCGTCGATCCGGCGCAGCACCTCGCGCCAGGGGCGCGTCTCCGCGCCCTCGATGACGAAGCGGATGGCGTCGTTCACGACGACGAAGGTCGCCGGGTCGCTCTCGCCCGCGACGTCGCGCCGCAAGAGCTCCACGCCCGCCTCGAGGACGGGGCGGACCCCGGGCGTGACCTCGGTCCGCGCCGGCCTCACGGCCGCGCTCGCCCGCGCGTCGTCCCACGGCCCCTCGAGCTCGACGAGCGGCGCCGCGGCCGCCGCGCGCGCCCGCGCCCGCACGCCGGCCTCGCGGGCGAGGCGCTCGAGGAGGGCGAGGTTCACGAGCTGGAGGAGGGGCTCGACGGCCTTCGCCTCGGGATCGCCCGTGGCCTCCGCGATGAGGCCGGCGACGAGCCCGGGAGCGAGGACGGGGTGGTCGCCGGTCCCCTCCGCGTCGCCGAAGGCCTCGCGGATGAGCGCCCGGCCGTCGGCCTCGAGCGTGTCGAGGAGGAGGCGGGCCGTGAAGCGCCCGTCGACGCCCGCGTAGAAGGGGATCTTCGGCCGCCAGCGGATCTCCTCCGGGAGGTCCGGGGCGAGGGCCTCCCGCAGGATCCGCTTCTTCCAGAAGAGCGTCTCGTAGAGGCGCGGCGGGAGCGCGGCCACGAACTCGAGGAGGCGGTGGTCCATGAACGGGGCGACCGACGCGATCCCGTGGGCGGCCGCGATCCGGTCGTCGCGCCACAGCACGTTGGCGTCGAAGGCCGCGAGGTTGTACTCGGCGCGAAGGTGCCAGGGGTGGCGAGCCGCGCCCCGGCCCGCCGCCGCCTCGAGGAAGTCGGGGCGGAAGACCGGGCGGACGAAGCGGCTCTCGACGGCGACGCTCTCGAGGGTGTGAGCGCCCTCGCGCTGGTTCTGGCGCAGCCAGGCGAAGTAGTCGGCGCAGGTCGCGTCCGGCCGCTCGTCGCCCGCGTTGGCGAAGTCCGCGCCGACGAGCTCGTCGCTGCCCTCGCCGGTGAGGACGACGTCGAGCCCCGGGTAGCGCTCGCGCGCGAAGCGGTGGAGGGGCTCCTTGTAGAGGTGCTGGGCGCCGCAGAACGGCGTCTCCGTGCGCCAGAGGAGCGAGAGCCAGCCGTCGGGCGTCGCGGCGCCGCCGCCTTCGCCCGAGCGGAAGACGACCTGGTGGTTCGCGAGCCCGAGCCGTTCGGCTGCCGCGCGCGCGAAGCGGGCGTCGCCGTTGCCGAGCGTGCTCGCGCCGAGGACCGTGAAGGTCCGGACGGGGCGCTCCCGCGCCGCGAGGGCCGCGACCGCGACCGAGTCGATCCCGCCGCTCAGGAGGACGCCGCAGTCGCCCCCGCCGCCGCCCGCCGCGAGCGCGTCGCGCACCGCCGTCTCGAGGACCGCCCGGTAGCCGGCGATCGCGTCCAGGCCGGCGCGCCGGTCGGCCGCGTACGCCTCGTCCTTGAGGAAGCGAAGCTCCCAGTAACGCCGCACGGCCACGGCGCCGTCCGCGAAGGCCACGGTCGCGAGCCCGCCGGGCGGCACGGCGTCGACGCCGAGGAAGTAGGACGTCGGCGGATGCGTCCGGAAGGGGATCGACTCGCGGGCGAGCGCGCCGAGCCAGTCGATCGACCGCGGGCAGGCTTCGTGTGCGAGGAGGGCCTTCACCTCGGAGCCGAAGAGGAGCCTCCGAGAGGCGACCTTCGCGAGGAAGAGCGGCCTCGCCCCGACCCGGTCCCGGGCGAGGACGAGGCGGCCGCGGCGGCGGTCGACGAGGGCGATGGCGTAAGCCCCGACGAGTCGCTCGAGCGCCGCCTCGCCGCGGTCCTCGTAGAGGTGGACGAGCGCCTCGTTCGGGTCGTCGGACGCGAACCGGTGCGTCCGCGCGAGCTCGGCCCGGAGCGCGGCGGCGTTGGCGATCCGGCCGTCCACGACCGCGACGATCGCCCCATCCTCGCTCGCGAGCGCCCCGCCGGGCCCCGCCGGCGTGACGAGTCCGACCGGCCCCTCGGTCCGTCGCGCCCGCGCCTCGAGCCCGCGGTGGGCGATCTCGGCGCCCATGCCCTCGAGCGCCGGAGCTTCCTCCGGGCCGATCGGAAGCCCGTCGAGTCGCGCGATCCCGGCGATCCCCGCCATCCCTCCGCCTCCGTCGACGGGAAGAGCGGACGGGGAGGCGTCCTCGCCTCCCCCGTCCGCTTCGCCCGGCGCTCTCCGCCGCGCTCTCCGCTCCCAGAGGCCGTTCTACTTGCAGCGCTGCTCGCCGAGCCCGGCCTTGAGCTTCGATCCGTTCTTGAGCTTCATGGTACCGTCCTTTCGCGTCCCTTCGTCAGCTCGTTGTCACTCCCGTCAACCGGTTTCCGTTGCCGGGGTCCGACCCTACTTCTCGCACTTCTCGACGACGGTCTTCGCGCCGGCCCGGATCTTCGAGCTCTTGAGCTTCATCTTCTTTCCTCCCGTGCTCTCCGTTCGGTCTCGTCCCGCGCCTCGTCAGCGCACGCCGCACCTATCAGCAGCTCGCGTGCCGGCGGGCCCGTGAATCCGCATCATCTTGTCTGAAAATGTGTTGCGCACTCCTCTGCCCCGCCGGTGTCGGCGGGCGGACACCCGACGCCAGGCGCGCGCGTCGCCGGGCGACGCGCGGCGTCCGCCGGCGGTCACGGGTCGGTCGGAAGTCAAGATGGCGGATGGCGGGAGTACGGTGAGTCGGGGCGGCCCGCGCCACCCGGTACTCACGACAATCATAGGGGAGGCGGTACACCTCGACAAGCAGCTCTCCGTCCTCGGGGTGGGCGACGATCCGCTTGACGAAGGCCGGCAGGATCAGGCGGGCGTCCCGCACGTCTTCGGGGTCCTCGGCGTCCATGCTGTTGAGGAGGTCCCGCAGTTCCACGGCAACGGCGATGGCATCGTCGGTGAGGGCGTCGAGGTCAACGCGCCTGTTCTGGTCCACGGCTGGCGGCCGGGCCGTGAGGTCGGCCGTCAACTCGTCTCGCCGCACCCGGAGGCGCGTCAGCCGCTCGTTGAAGAGGCTCAGGTTCTCGGGCGCGACGTTCGCGACGATCCCCTCTATCTCGCGCTCGACTGCGGCCAGATCGACCGTACGGGGGTCGGGCTTTCACCTCGGCCTGGGGCCCGACCTCGCCCAGGACGGCCTTGCGCATGCCGGCCCTCAAGTCGTCGGCGGTGAAGCGGCCCGGAATACGCTGGCGTAGGAGGTCGAGCACAACGACGTCCGCGTCCGCGACCGGGACGGAGCCACGGACGCAGCCCCCGCCGCAGGCGTGCGTGTTGCAGACGTAGTGTGAGGTTCTGGCAGCCGCGCATGTTCCGGTTCGTGCTCGCCGTGTAGTGGCACCCGCAGCGGGGGCACACCATCAGCGTGGTGAGCAGGTAGGGCCGCCGGGAGCGGCCCCCGACCTGGGCCAGGCGCTCCCCCCGCGACTCGCGGAGCTTGTTCGCCGCAAGCCAAACGTCCTCGGGGATGATCGCCTCCTGTGCCCCTGGCTCGGAGAGAACCCAGCGCGAACGGTCGCGCATGCGGAAGGGGAGCTTCTTGGGGCCGCCCTCGTCCTCGCCGCGTTCGCGGAGCCCGCCGCCCGGGCAGCATGACGTGGAAACCCGCGCCATTACTGCATTTCCCGCAAGACGGCAAGACGGCAAGACGGTCAACGCCTGCGGTGTAGGGACTCGATGCTCTACGCCCGCCCCGGCGGCCCGAACAGCGAGGACACTCGCGCTGGGTTGCTTCCGTATCTGCGGGACAGCCTTGCACCTGCTGCCGGCCTCGGATTGCCTTCCTCACCTGGGGCCGGTACTATTCCCACCATGACCCCCGCGCGGCGGCCGGAAGCGACGTACTCCTTTGGTTTCTGGGTTGTCCTCAAGAAGGCAGAAGACGTCCCGGGCCAGTGGGTAGCACACTGCTTGGACATCGACGTCGTAAGCCAGGGCAACTCTCTTCCCCACGCCATCGAGATGATCAACGAGGCGATGATCATGACGCTCGTTGATGATCTCCAGCACGGCCGGAACCCGCTCGAGCGCAGCGCGCCGAAGAAATTCTGGGACGAGTTGTGGGAGGTTGTGAAGAACGGGCAACGCTTGACGGTAGGCGACGCCCAGAACATCACCAACATTCAGGCCGTCGCGACGCCGGTCTTTCTCGTGGTGGAGAAGTATGCGCCCGCGCCGAAGGGGGCGGCGAAGAACAGACTCCCGGCCGACATCAGCGTTGGGATTGAGCCGCAGATGGCTTTCGCCTTTTCTGGAGCGTAAGCGGCCCAGCCGAATGCCGGCCCGCCTGAAGAAGATCGTACGGGCGCTACGCAGACGAGGAATCGCTGTCGAGACGCCGAAGGGCAGCTCGCACTACAAGGCGGTAGGGCCGACCGGAAAGACGTACCCATTCCCGCGCACAACGGGCTCAAGACAGAGATTTCCGACGTGTACATTCACGGCCTTTGCCGTGCGTTCGGCCTCAACGAGGCCGAGTTCAGGAAGGATCTCTAACCGGGACCCGCTTCGAGGTGGGAACTACGCGACCGCGCCCAGCGCTCACGAAGCCCGGATAGCACCCGGTCCCTGAGCCGTCGTATCTGCCTATCGGGACTGTTGCCCATCGCGCGCGATGGCGGCAATCGAGCGTCCCCGGACGAAGGGAGCGACGGCGGCGGGGGTCGCGACGCAAGCGGTTAGCCCGAGGGCGAGGAAGAGCACGGGTTGGCAGCCGGGTCGAGGGCCGGCGGGGCGCGGGCCGCAAAATAGAAGCGCCCCTCCGCTACGGACTCCCAGTCAGGCGACGTAGCCGATGCCCCCAAAGCGCGAGCGCCGAGGGCCTGCGGCCCGAAGACGCCTTGAGGTACCCGCGATGCGCGTGGTTGGGCTGTCGGCTCGCTTCGAGACGAGCACGCGCCGAGGGCGGCCCCGCCGCCTCGGGGGGGGCTTCACATGCAGAATGTCGTAAGTACGGTGAGTCGGGGCGGCGAGATTCGAACTCGCGATCTCCTGGACCCCATCCAGGCGCCTTAGACCAAGCTGGGCCACGCCCCGACGGTCGAGGGTTTACCGGGGACCGGAAGCGGCGCCGATGCGAGGTTCGAGGCCGCGCGCGAGGCGGCCGAGGTTCGCGCGGTGGCGGACGAAGACGAGGACGGCGGCGGCGAGCGCCAGGGCCGTGATCGGCAGGCGCGACGCGAGCGCCGTCCCGGGGTCGCGGAGGATTGCGGTCGCCGGCAGGGCGACGGCCGCGGCCAGCGAGCCGACGGAGACGATCCGCGTGGCGGCGAGCGCGAGGGCGAAGGCGACGGCGGCGACGGCGGTCTCGACGGGCGCGAGGGCCGCGAGGACGCCGGCGCTCGTGGCCACGCCCTTCCCGCCGCGAAAGCGGAGGTAGATCGGGAAGACGTGACCGAGGATCGCGGCCGCGCCGGCCGCGAAGGCGGCGGCCTCGCCCGCGAGCGCGCGCGCCGCGAGGACGGGGACGAGCCCCTTCCCCGCGTCGAGCAGGAGGACGAGGGCCCCGATCCGCGGCCCGAGGACGCGCCAGGCGTTGGTGGCGCCGAGGTTGCGGCTGCCGTGCTCGCGGATGTCGAGGCCGCGCAGCGCCCGCCCGACGACGAGGCCGAACGGGACCGCGCCGGCGAGATAGGCCGCGGCCGCGGCGGCCGCCACCGGGAGGACCGAGCCGGGCTGCATTCCGGTTCCTGTATATCAGAGAGCGATCCCGGCGACGAGCGACGAGGCGCCGGGCGAAGGGCCATTATAGCGGTCGAGGGCCGGGGTTCAAGACCGCGGCCCCGGGCCGCCGGCGTTCCTTGATTTGCACCCCGGCGCCTGTTACGATATCCACTCGCTCGCCGGCGAGTGATTCATCTAGTGGTGCGTTCCAGCGGTCTGCGTCCGGCCAGTCGAGGTCGAGGAGCCCCATGCGGTTCGCCTTCGCCGCCCTCCTGATCGCCGCCGGTCTCGCCGGCCTCGTCACGGCCGGGATCGTCTACGGCGGCGTCCCGGAGCTCCAGGTCCGGGAGCTCGTGGCCGACCCGCCCCGCGAGGGCCGCGTCGTCAAGGTCCACGGGATCCTCCACGAGGTCCGCTCCGAGGGCCGCCCGCTTCGCTTCGTCGTCCGCGACAAGGCCGACGCCTCGCGCACGATGGACGTGGTCTCCGACCGCTCCCGTCCCGACACGTTCCAGCCGACCTACGACATCGCCGTCGTCGGGACTTACGACACCGGGCGCGGCCTCTTCGTCGCCGACCAGATCTTCACGAAGTGCCCCTCGAAGTACGAGGGCGAGGCCAAGGCCGGCATGGGGGCGCCGGGCGCGAAGCCGGACCCGAACGCGCCGTCCCCGGTCCCGGACGCCGCCTCGGAGCCGAAGCCGGCGCCGGCTCCGGCCCCCGCCCCGTCCACCGCGCCGTGACCCGTCGCAGCGAAGGCCCGCGATCCGCATGACTTACCTCGACCTCGCCAGGCACCTGACGACCGTCTCGTTCGCGCTCTGCGCCCTCACGGTCGTCCTCGTCGCCGTGGGCCTGATCGCCGCCGACCGGCGCTTCATCAACGCGGCGCGCCGCTCGCAGATGGCCATCGCCTTCACGATCGCGGGGTCGGCGGCCGGCCTCGTCGCCGGCTTCTTCAACGGCGCCTACGGCGTCCAGTACATCTACTCGTACTCGGAGTCGAAGCTCTCGCCGTTCTTCAAGTTCGCCGGGCTCTGGGCCGGCCTCGACGGCTCGATCCTCTTCTGGGCCCTGCTCCTCGCCATCGTCGGCGCGGTCGTCGCGTTCGGCTTCCACCGCGAGCGCCACCATCCCGTCGGCCGCCGCCTCGAGCCTTACGTCTACATCGTCTTCTCCTGCATCCTGGCCTTCTTCCTCGGCGTCATGACCTTCGAGGCGAGCCCCTTCCGGCCGATCTCGCCCGAGCTCAAGATGATGCTCGGCCGCGCCGGCCTCCTCGGGCCGGGCGACATCCCCGCCGACGGCTCCGGCCTGAACCCGCTCCTCGTCAACTACTGGATGATGATCCACCCGCCGAACATCTACATCGCCTTCGTCACCTACACGGTGCCGTTCGCGTTCGGCATCGCCTCGCTGCTCGCGGGCGAGCACGGCACCTACTGGATCACGAAGACGCGGCGCTGGACGCTCATCGCCTGGCTCTTCAACACGAACGGCTGCGTCCTCGGCGGGCTCTGGGCCTACGAGGTCCTCGGCTGGGGCGGCTACTGGGCCTGGGACCCGGTCGAGAACGCCTCGTTCCTCCCCTGGCTCACGGGGACGGCGTTCCTCCACTCGGTCATGATCCAGGAACGCCGCGACATGCTGCGCGGCTGGAACTTCTTCCTCGTCTCGCTCACCTTCTTCATGAGCATCTTCGGCACCTACCTCACGCGCTCCGGGATCGTCAGCTCGGTCCACGCCTTCGCCTCGGGGGCCGTCGGCGACTGGTTCCTCGGATTCCTGATCGCGGTCGCGGCCGTCTCGCTCTTCCTGCTCGCCTTCCGGAGCGGTCGGCTCCGCTCGCCCCACCGGATCGACTCGATCGCCTCGCGCGAGGCCGTCTTCCTGCTGAACAACCTGATCCTCATCGCGATCGCCGCCGCGATCCTGGTCCTGACGCTCTACCCCAAGCTCTCGGCCGAGTTCCTCGGCAACCCCATGTCGGTCGGCGTCCCCGTCTACAACCTCGTCTGCACGCCGCTCTTCATCATCCTCCTCCTGCTCACGGCCCTCGGCCCGGGCATGGGGTGGATCCGGACGTCGCCCAAGACGATGCTGCGAAACCTCGCCCTGCCCGTCGCGCTGTCGCTGCCGCTCGCGGCCGGGACGCAGTGGCTCTCGTACGTCGTCATCCGCGGCGGCGCGCACGACGAGCCGGTCTCGGTCCTCGACCAGATCTACCCGACCGCGATCGTGATCTTCCTCGGCTGGCTCATCATCGTCTCGCTCGCCTGGGAGGTGTTCCGGGCCGTCCGCAGCCTCGCGCCGACGCACGGCTGGCCGGGCGGGCTGGTGCGGCTCATCACGCTCAACAACCGCCGCTACGGCGGCTACATCGTCCACGTCGGCCTCGCCGTCCTCGCGATCGGGATCGTCGTCTCGTCCATGTTCCGGATCACCCGCGAGGTGCGGATCGAGGCCGGCGGGACGGCGCGCGTCGAGCCTTACGAGATCAAGGTCCACGGCGTCGAGGAAGGCGACGAGCCCAACGCCTATCACTCCCTGCGCCTCCTCGTCGACGTCCACCGCGACGGCCGGAAGGTCGCCGCGCTCAGGCCCGAGAAGCGGCTCTACCCGAAGACCGGTTACCGCCACGAGCCGCAGGTCACGACCGAGGTGTCGATCGAGCGCTCGCTCGCCGAGGACTTCTACGTCTACTTCGACCGGCCGGCCGAGACCTCGGGTTACATCCTGACGATCTTCAGGAACCCGCTCGTCAACTTCGTCTGGCTCGGCTGGATCACCATGCTCGCGGGCGGGATCTTCGCCGCCCTGCCGCTTCGTCGGAGGCGCGTCGGCCTTGCGGAGTAGGCTCGCCGCCCTCGCCGCCCTCGCCGCCCTCGTGGCGCTGGCATCGCCCGCCGGGGCCGACGACGCGCCCGCCCCCGGCCACGCGACCCCGGCGGCGCCCGAGGCCGTCCGCTCGCTGCACGACCTGGCGCCCGACCAGCGCGCCCGGGCCCGGGGCCTGTTCACGCAGGTCATGTGCGCCTGCCCGAGCGAGAACTGGTCGCGCACGCTCGTCAACTGCCCCGACGCCTGCGCCACCCCGCAGAAGACCGAGATCGCGACCCTGGTCGCCGCCGGCCGCTCGGATACCGAGATCATCGAGGCGCAGCGGGCCAAGCACGGGGGCATGGTGATCGCCGCCCCGGACGCGTCCGGGGTGGGTCTCGGGTTGTACGTGCTGCCGTTCGCCGGGCTCGTCCTCGGGGCGGCGCTGGTCGCGTTCGTGCTCCTGCGCTGGCGCGCGGCGCGCCTCGACGCGTCGCCGCAGCCGGCCGCGAAGCTCGGCGCCGGCGAGGTCGCCCTCGTCGAGCGCGAGCTCACCGAGGTGGAGTGATCGCAGCCGTGACCGACTGGACCGTCGTCTTCGTCATCGCGGTCAACGCCATCCTGGCGTTCACGCTCCGGCCGCTCTTCGCCCGGCGCATCCCCTGGGACGGTCCGCTCGCGCCCACGACGCTCGACCGGCTGCTCGAGGAGAAGTCGCACATCCTGCGTGCCTTGAAGGACCTCGAGCACGAGCGGCGGAGCGGGCTCATCGACGAGGCCGAGTACGAGGTCGCGCGCGCGGACTTCGTCGAGCGGGCGGCCCTCAAGAACCGCGAGATCGCGAAGCTCACCGGGGCCGATCTCGGGGCATCCGCCGGGGAGAAGAAGTCGTGAAGCGGGTCTCCATCGCCTTCGCCTTCGCCGTCGCCCTGATGCTCATCGCCGCGAGCGGAGCCACCCGCGCGGACGACGCGCCCACGCCCACCCCGGCCCCTGCCCCCACCCCTTCCCCTGCCCCCGCCCCCGGCCCCGCGGAGCCCGAGGCCGCGCCCGCGCCCCCGTCGCCGGAGCCCTACCGCCTGAAGGTCCAGGCCGTCGACTTCACGCGCACGCTCCTCCAGTTCCACGGCGATGCCTCGTCGTCGGCGGCCCACGCGGCCCCCAAGGTCATGCCCCTCGGCGTGGCCGAGGTCGCCGTCCGCGTCTACGGCCCCGAGGGCGAGATCGCGAACGTCCGCGGCATGACCAAGGAGGACGGGGCGCTCGACATGGAGCTGCCGCCGCTCCCCGAGGGGACGATCATCCACGCCCAGGCCTTCAGGGGCGACGGGAAGGGCGGCGGCTCGTACTACTACGCCGAGCCCTTCGCGGTCACGGCCTCGCCCCCGGGCCCCGAGCTGCGCTTCCTCGAGGTGACGATCGACTCGCGCGACGTCGGCCAGCGCGTGCTCCAGATCGTCACCGTCCGCGACGGTCCCGACGGCCAGAAGGTCGCGCAGGTCCGGCACACGATCCAGCTCATCAACCGCGGGTTCCGCGTCTTCGTCCAGGACTTCGGCGGCGACGACCCGTACGGCTACGCCTTCCCGGTCCCGGACGGCTTCGAGATCGCCGAGTACAAGGTGGACAACGTCCCGCAGTCGGCCTCGGAGACGATCCGCGGGCCGCACGGCGGGCGCGCGATCCCGTTCCGCCAGCCGATCTACCCGTCGCTCTCCGAGCAGCGTCCGTCCCACACGTTCTTCGCGCTCCTCCGCCGCCCGTACGCGGACGGCGACCGGTACGAGGTCGGTTTCCACTCCGACCTCCAGACCTTCGACTACAGCCTGAACCTCGAGTCGCCGGCCTTCGCCTACGAGGGCGAGGCCGATCCGAAGTCCGGGCGTGTGGCGCTCGCGGACGCGGGCTTGAACCCGCCCATGGGCGAGACGCAGAAGGTGACGCGCGGCTACGTCGGCCAGCAGATCCCGGCGCATGCCACGATCGCCGGCACGTTCCGGGCGGGGAAGCCCCCGGTCGACAAGAAGACGAAGTGGGTCACGGCGATCATCATCACGGCCATCGTCGGCTCCCTCGGCCTCGGCCTCCTCCTCGCGAGCGCGCGCCGGGCGACGCCGGCGTCAGCCGAGGCGCACGGCGCCGAAGGCGGGCCGCCCACGGCCGCGGCCCGGCTCGCCGACCTCGACTCCCGCTTCGCCCGCCGCGAGATCACGTCCGTCGAGTACGAGGCGCGCCGCCGGGCCATCGCCCGCGAGGCGCGCGCCCCCGGCGGCGAGGCCGACGGCGACTCCGCCGGTCCCGTGGCCGCCGGGGCCGCCGGGGCCCCCGGGGCCCCGCGCGGCGGCCGGATCACGGTCGACGCCGCCACGCGGGAGCGCCTGCGCCGCGAGCTCGACGAGATCGCGGCCCGGCCGGCCGGCGCGTCCGGGGCCGACCGCGACGAGGACGTGAAGCGGCTCGCGCGCGCCCTGCGCGAGATCCTCTCGTGAGCCATGGTCCCGGTCCCGCATGACCTCGCGATCCGCGCCCGCGGCCTCTGGAAGCGCTACGGCGGTCGCGACGCGCTGAAGGGCGCGTCCCTCGAGGTCCCGCGCGGCGTCTGCTGCGCCCTCTTCGGGCCGAACGGCGCCGGGAAGACGACGCTCCTCCGGATCCTGGCGACGCTCGCCGAGCCGGGCGAGGGCGAGGTCACCGTCCTCGGCCACGCCCTCCCGAAGGACGCGGCCGCGGTGCGGGCCCGCGTCGGCCTGGCCCTCGACCAGCCGCTCCTCCCGCGCGACCTCTCGCTCGGCGAGGGGCTGCGCTACTACGCCGCCCTCTACGGGATCGACCGCCCGGCGGCGCGCATCGAGGCGCTGCTCGCGCGCTTCGGCCTCGAGGGCCGCGCCCGCGACGCCGTCCGGACGCTCTCGCGCGGGCTCGCCCAGGCGGCGGGGCTCGTCCGGGCCCTGCTCCACGAGCCCTCTCTCCTCCTCCTCGACGAGCCCTTCAACGCCCTCGACGCCGCCGCCTGCCGGACGGTCGAGGCGGCGGTCACCGAGCACGTCGCCCGCGGCGGGACGGCCGTCATCGTCACCCACGACCTGGCGCGCGGGGCGGCGCTCGCGCAGCGGGGCGCCGTGCTCGTCGGCGGGCGGGTCGTGTTCGAGGGGGAGGCGACGGAGGCGCGCGCCCGTCTCGACGCGGCGCTGGCGACGGCGACGGCCGCGGCCGCGGCAAAGAGGTGAGCGGCTTCCGCGCCTACCGCGCGCTGGTATACTGGGCCTGGGTCCGCGAGCTCAAGCGGAAAGACACCCTCATCGCGATGGGCATGGTGAGCATCATTACCCTCTTCATCTTCTCGATGGCGATCCCGCCTTCCCCCGAGATCCTCACCGACACCCGGGGCGGCATCCTCTGGGTGACGTTCCTGCTCGCCGGGACGATCGGGATCGACCGCGCCTTCCGCGGCGACGGGGAAGGCCCGCTCCTCGAGGGGCTGCTCGCCTCGCCCGTCGGCCGGGCGACGATCTACTACGCGCGCCTCACCGCGACCCTCATCTTCGTCCTCGCGACCGAGGCCGTGACGCTCGCCCTCTTCCTCGTCCTCTTCGATCAGGCCCTCACCGGGCGCGGGCTCGCGGTCGTGACGGCCGTCGCGGTCGGGGCGACCCTCGGCTTCCTCGCGCTCGGGACGGTGCTCTCGGCCATGACCTGGTCGCTCCGGGGCGGGGACGCGATCTTGAGGATCCTCCTCTTCCCGATGGTGATCCCCGTCCTCGGCGCGGCCGTCCGCCTCACGAACGGGGCGTTCGCGGGCAAGCCGCTCGACGTCCCGTCGCTCGCCGTGATCGCGGCTTTCGACCTCGTCTTCTTAGGCGCCGGCCAGCTCCTCTTCGAGCAGGTCGTCCGCAACGTGGAGCCCGCCCCATGACGGCCATCGCGCGCCTCACCGATCGCCTCCACCACCTGCTCATCTGCCCGACGGCGTTCGCCATCCACGCGGCCCTGGCCATGGCGGCCCTGGCCGTGCACCTCTACCTCATCACGACCTACGTGCCGTTCGCGATCCGGATGCTCGGCTCCTCGTACCTCATCTTCTTCTTCCACTTCCCGTCCGCCTTCAACACGTTCATCTTCTACGGCGGGGTCATGGGCGCGAGCGCGCTCTACCTGGCGACCCGCGACCCGCGCTGGGACCGGATGGCGCGGGCGTCCGGCGAGGTCGGCGTCCTCGCCGGGCTCGTCCTCCTCGCGACCGGCTCGACCTGGGCGAAGGCGGCCTGGGGACACTGGTGGGTGTGGGACGATCCGCGGCTCCTGAGCGCCGCGATCATGGAGCTCTGCTACCTCGGCTACCTGACGCTCCAGGGCGGGATCGAGGAGCCCGAGAAGCGGCGGCGCTACGCGGCCGTCTTCGGGATCCTCGCCTTCCTCAACATCCCGATCGTCCACTTCGCGATCCGGTGGTTCGGCGAGGTCAGCCACCCCAAGGTGCTGAGCGAGTTCTCGGACATAGAGATCATCCGGACGCGCTGGTTCGGCGTCCTCGCGTTCCTCCTCCTCTACTCGCTGGTCCTGCGCTTCCGGTACGACCGCGTCTCGTTCGGCGAGGAGACCGAGGCGACGCTCGACCGCGTGCGGCGCCTGGAGGATGAGGGGGTGGAGGTGATGGCCCGATGAAGACCGTCCCCGCCGTGCTCGTTTCGATCGCCACCGCTGCCGGGATCTGGATCGGCGCGCTCCCGGCGCTCGCCGCCGGCCTCGAGGCGACGGCCCCCGCTCCGGGCGCCGCCCCCGCCCCCGAGGACTACCGGGGCCGCGTCATGACGGCCGTCGGCTTCCTCTTCGCGCTGATCGTGGGCTTCCTCGTGATCTCGCAGCGCCGGGCGGCGCGGCAGCGGGAGGAGCTCGAGCACCTCGCCCGCCGGGTCGCCGACCTCGAGGCCCGGCGCGCCTCCTGACTTCGGAGAGGGCCGAGCCCCCGCGTTACGTTTTCCTTCCTCGCGCATCTCGTGTAGGGATGCGCGGCGCAGTCATGACCGACGACCGGAGGGTCGAGCCGACGGAGCCGACGGAGCCGGCGAGCCCGACCGGGCCGACGGACCGAGACCTCGTCCGCGAGGCCCGGGCCTCGAGCCCGGGCGCGTTCGCGGCCCTCGTCGCCCGCTACCGGCGGCTCGTCGCCGCCCTCGTCGCGCGGACGACGGGCCGGAGCGACGAGACGGACGACCTCGTCCAGGAGGTCTTCCTCGACGCCTACCGCGGGCTCGGGTCGCTCCGCGAGCCCGAGCGCCTCAAGGGCTGGCTCGCGCGCCTGGCCCTGAACCGCGCGCGGATGTGGGGGCGGCGGGCCGTCCTCGAGCGCGGCGCCCGGGCGCGCGCCGGGCAGGTCGAGGCCGCGGCGGCGGCGGAGACGCCGGCCATCGAGCGCGACGAGGAGCGCCGGCGCCTGCTCGCGGCGATCCGCGAGCTGCCGGCGGAGACGCAGGCCGTGGTGACGCTTCGTTACCTGGAGGGGCGCCCGGCGCCCGAGATCGCGGCGGAGCTCGGGACGACGCCCGAGGCCGTGCGCATGCGGCTCTCGCGGGCGCTCCGGGCGCTGCGCGAGCGGCTGGGAGGGGAGGAGCCATGATCCTCCGCTGTCACGAGGCCGAGGAAGCCCGCCTGCGCGCGGCCTCGGGGCCGCTCGAGGCGGCGCTCGAGGCCGCGCTGGCCGAGCACCTGGCCGCCTGCGAGCGCTGCCGGCGCTTCGCGGGCGAGATCGACGGGCTCGAGGGCCGGCTCGCGGACGCGATCGGGGCGGTGGAGACGGGGGCCGACCCGGAGGCCATCGAGGCTCGGGCTTCCCGTCGCGAGGTGGCGCGCCAGCGCCGGGCCTCCATCCTGGTTCTCGCGGCGGCTGCCGTGGTGCTGCTGGCCGGCGTGGTCCTGGAGCTCCGCGACTACGCCCACTCGCCTGAAGGGCCGATCGCGGGCGGAGAGCGCGGCGAGGTCGTGAAGCTGGACCCGTTCACGGAGGTCCGTCTCGCTCCGCACGCTCACGCGAACGTGAAGGTGCTCGATCGGTTCGGCCGTTCGTTCGACCTGGCCGTGGTCCTCGAGTCGGGCCGCGTTCATTGCCGGGTGGAGCCCGGGCACGGTGAGTTCCTGGTGCAGACGAAGTACGGCGAAGTCTACGTGACTGGGACCGAGTTCACGGTGGAGGTGCACGAGATGAGATCGGCCATAATCGGCGGGGCGACGGGAGCCGTCGTCGTGGGTGTCATCGCGGGCGTCGTCATCCTCCGCAATCCCGCGGGCGACGAGCGCGAGGTCAAGGCCGGCCAGGTGGGCGTCGCCGACTCGAGCGGCCGCATCGAGGTCGGCGACCTCGCCGCCCTGCGCGCGAAGGCGGCCCGCGCCGACGCGCTCGAGAAGGAGCTGGCGGAGACGAAGAAGCGCGTGGACGACCTCGAGCGCACGTCCGAGTCCGGCAAGCGGCGCGAGTCGGAGCTGCAGGCGAAGGTCGAGCGGCTCCAGGCGTCCGCCGCTTCCCCCTCCGCCACCCCTGCCCCCACCCCGGCCCCCGCCCCCTCCCCCGGCCCCACCCCCTCCCCCGCCAAGCCCGCCGTCTCCTCCGACGAGGCCATCCGCAAGTTCCGCGAGGTCGCCGGGCGCGGGATCCTCGGCTTCCAGGCCCTCGCCTCGAGCGACCTCGTGAAGATGTTCAAGGAGCTGGGCCCGGACGGCATCGCCATCCTCGCCGACGCCCTCAGCGACCCGTCCGCCGACGTCCGGTTCACGGCCGCCGCCATGCTCGAGCTCCTGGAGGACCCGGCCGCCGTCCGGCACTTAGACGGCGCGCTCGGCGACCCGGACAAGCTCGTCCGCCGCATGGCCTCGCACGCCCTCGCGGCGCTTGGCGACGAGGCGGCTGCGGCCGCCCTCGAGCGCGGGACTCACGACGCCGACTGGGGCGTGCAGACGAACTCGGCCTACGGGCTCGCGAAGCTCGGCCGCCCCGAGGGCGTCCGCGCCCTGCGCGAGATCTACGACAACCCCGAGACCGACGCGGCCAGCCGCCAGGCCGTCCTCGGCGGCATGGCCGACGTCGGCGCCCCCGAGTACGGCTCGGTCTTCCGCCCGATCCTCGCCGACCCGAAGCAGGAGCTGAGCCCGAGGATCCTCGCGATCATCTGGGCGGGGGAGGCGAAGGACCCGGAGTCGGTCGCGCTCCTCGAGGCGATGATCGCCTCGCCGACGGAGGACGACTCGATGAAGGAGATGGCGCGGAAGTCGCTCGCGAAGATCCGGGGCGAGAAGACGGACCGAGACTGAGCCGAGCGCGCGGAAGCCGAAGCCAAGTCCGTGCCGCGCGCTCGGCGGCGGGGGGGTTCGGGGGGCTCCGCCCCCCGAAGACGAAGACCGGCGAAAAGGGTGGGAATCTGAAGAGATTCACACCCTTTGAGACGGGGGGAGCGATCGGCGGGATGACCGCGGGGCCCGCGCGGCGGGCCCCGGTCTAAGCGCAGCGGAGCGGCGGCTACTTCTTCCGCACGAGGTGGAACTTCTCCTTCTGCCCCTCGATCGACATGGTGATGTGGTCGTCGTCGACCCACTCGAGGTTGCCCTTGTCCGTCTTCGTCTTGTCGCCCTTCTTGGTCGTGACCTCGACCGCCCACTTGTCGCCGTCCTGCGACGTGATCTTGAAGTCGGACTCGTCCTTCTTGTCGCCCTCGCCGCCCGAGACGGTCACCTTGTTCTCGGCGAAGGTCATCTCCATCTTCTCGAAGATGCCCTGCTTCAGCTCTTCCATGAACTTCTTCTCTTCGTCCTTCGCCTTCTTGTAGTCGTCGCTGCTCTTCATGTCGGCCATGGCCTTGTCCATGTCGACCTTCCAGCTCCCGTGAAGGTCCGCGGCATCGCGCCCGCAGCCGACCGCGACCAGGGAGAGGATCGCGACGACGAGACAGAGCTTCCCCATCCGGAGCATTGGCTTCCTCCTCTTTCCAGCCTCTCGAGACCACCCCTTGAGGTGACGGAAGGTGGGACGTTAGCGGACGGCGGACCGCGCATCAAGCCCATTTTCTCGACCCGCGCCGTTCCTGGAGCGGGCGGCGGTCCGCCGGCGGGCGGGGGAGGGGACCCGGGATTCGCCTCCTCGGGTTCCCCGCTTACTTCCGGCGGACGAGGTAGATCTTCTCGCCCGGATCCTTGTCCGTGGCGAGGGCCATGTGGTCGTCGTCGGCCCACTCGATCGTCGCCGTCTCGACGACCGACGAGCCGTCCTTCTTCCGCTCGGTCGACTCGATCGTCCACCGGTCGCCGTCCCGCGAGAGGATCCGGAACTGCGCCTCCTCCTCGGTCTCGCCGAACCGGAACCGGATCCGGTCCCCGGAGAACGTGATCGCCGCCGTCGCGGCCGTCGTCCGGAAGTACTCCTCCATCCGCCTCCGCTCCTCGAGCGACGCCTTCTTGTAGCCGTCCTCGTTCCGGAGCTGGAGCTCGATCATCTTCTCGGCGTCGAAGATCCACGTCCCCTGGAGCGCCGCCGGCGCCCGGTCGGCGCCGGCCAGCAGGAGGGCGGCGACGAGGACGGCGCCCATCTTGGCGACCCGGTGCGGCATGGCGAGCCTCGAGACGAGCGCGCTCAGCTCGCGTTGAACTCGTTCGACCGCACGGCGGCCAGCGCCGGCTCGGCGGCGTGCGCCGAGGTCGCGGCCTCCGGCTCTGGAGCCAGCGTCTGCGCCTGGACCACGGCCACCGCCGTCAGGTGGACGATCTCGTTGACGGATGCCGCCCGCTGCAGCACGTGCACGGGCTTCGCGAGCCCGAGGAGGATCGGCCCGATCGCCTCCGCCCCCGCGAGCCGCTGGACGAGCTTGTAGCCGGCGTTGGCGGCGTCGAGGGTCGCGAAGACGAGGACGTTCGCCGGGCCCTTCAGGTCGCAGAACGGGTACGTGTCCGTCTGGATCTCGGGGCAGAGCGCCGTGTCGACCTGCATCTCGCCGTCGACGCAGAGGTCCGGCCGCCGGCGCTTCACGATCTCCGTCGCCTTCGCGACCTTGATCGCGTTCGGGTGCGCGTTGCCGCCGAAGTTCGAGAACGAGATGAGGGCGATGCGCGGGTTCTCGCCGAAGCGCTTCGCCGCCTCGGCCGCGAGGATCGCGATGTCCGCGAGCTCCTCGGCCGACGGGTCGACGTTGACGGTCGTGTCGGCGAAGAAGAGCGTCCGGTCCTTCAAGACGAGCATGTAGAGCCCGGCCGCGCGCCGGTAGCCCTCGCGCAGCCCGAGGACCTGGAGGGCCGGCCGGATCGCGCTCGCGTAGCCCTCGGTCAAGCCCGTGATGAGGCCGTCCGCGTCGCCCTGCGCGACCATGAGCGTCCCGAACATGACCGGGTTCGCGAGCGAGCGCTCGGCCTCGACGCGGGTCATGCCCTTGCGGGCGCGCAGCTGGAAGAGCTGCTCCACGTAGGCGGCGCGGTTCGGGTGCGCGTGCGGGTCGATGACGGCGGCGCCCTCGAGCTCGAGGTTGAGCTCCGCCTTCAGCCTCTCGACCGCGTCCGCCCGCCCGAGGAGGATCGGCGTCGCGATCTGCTCCTCGCAGACGACCTCGGCCGCGCGGAGCGTCCGGGCCGTCTCGCCCTCGGGGTAGACGATCCGCATGGGGCGGCGCTTCGCCCGCGCCATGACGGGCTGCATGGCCGTGCGCCCGCCGCCGAGCCGCCGCTCGAGCTGGCGCCGGTACTCGTCGAAGTCGTGGATCGGGACGCGGGCGACGCCCGTGTCCATCGCCGCCTTGGCCACGGCCGGCGGCACCCAGAGGAGGACGCGCGGGTCGAACGGCTTCGGCAGGATGTACTCGGGCCCGAAGCGGAACTCCTGCTTGCCGCCGTACGCCTTGACGACGCTCTCGGGCACGTCCTGCTTGGCGAGGGCGGCGATCGCGCGGATGGCGGCGACCTTCATGGCCATGTTGATCTTCGACGCCCGGACGTCGAGCGCGCCGCGGAAGATGAAAGGGAACCCGAGGACGTTGTTCACCTGGTTCGGGTAGTCCGAGCGGCCGGTCGCCATGATGACGTCCGGGCGCGCGGCCTTCGCGGCCGCGGGCGTGATCTCGGGGTCGGGGTTCGCGAGCGCCATGATGAGCGGGCGCGGCGCCATCGTCTTCACCCACTCGGGCTTGATCGCGTCCTTCGTCGAGACGCCGAGGACGACGTCGGCCCCGCGGAGCGCCTCCTCGAGCGTGCGGAGCGGCGTGTCGCGGACGAACGGCTCCTTCTCGGGGAACATCTCCTCCTTGCGGCCCTTGTAGACGACCCCGAAGCGGTCGGTCATGAGCAGGTTCTCGGGCTTGACGCCGACCTCGATGTAGAGGCGCGCGCACGAGAGCCCGGCGGCCCCCGCCCCGCAGATCACGACCTTCACCTCGTCGATCTTCTTGCCCGCGACCTCGACGCCGTTCAGCACGGCGGCCGCGCTGATGATGGCCGTGCCGTGCTGGTCGTCGTGGAAGACGGGGATGTTCATCTGGTCGATCAGGGTCCGCTCGATGTGGAAGCAGTCGGGCGAGCGGATGTCCTCGAGGTTGATCCCGCCGAAGCTCGGCTCGAGGGCGCGGACGACGCGGATGACCTCTTCCGGGTCGTCGACGTTTATGCAGACGTCGATCGAGTCGATGTCCGCGAACCGCTTGAAGAGGACGCCCTTGCCCTCCATGACGGGCTTCGAGGCGAGGGCGCCGATGTTGCCGAGGTCGAGGACGCGCGTCCCGTTCGAGATGACGGCGACGACGTTCCCCTTGTTCGTGTACTTGTAGGCGAGGACGGGGTCGCGCTGGATCTCGCGGCACGGCTCGGCCACGCCCGGCGTGTAGGCGAGCGAGAGGTCCCGGCTCGTGAGACAGGGCTTGCAGGGGACGATCTCGAGCTTGCCCGGGCGTCCCGAAGCGTGGTAATCGAGGGCTTCGTCCTTCCACATGGTCTGAGCGCGCCTCCCGCGAAGTTGGATCCCGCCCCAAGAACAAAAAAACCGGGCCGGTCTGGGACCGGCCCGGTCTTTTATACCGGTTGGGTGGCTTTCGCGCTACGGTCTCAGGGGCGCTCCCCCAGGGCGGCGACGACCGTGATCTCCTCCGCCTCCTCGCCGGCGCCGCGGCGGACGACGATCTCGACCTTCGCCCCGGGCGCGTGGCTGCGGATGGTCTCGCCCAGCTCGTCGGCCGAGCGGATCTCCCGGCCCGAGACCTTGACGATGACGTCGCCCGTGCGGAGGCCCGCCTTGTCGGCGGCCGCGCCGGCCACGATCTGGCCGACGGAGACGCCGGGCGCGTCGGCGGCGAGCCCGAGCTCCTTCCGCCGCTCGTCCGGGACCGGGCCGACCGCGACCCCGAGGTAGGCGGGCTTCGGGGCGGAGGGCCCGTCCTTGCCGGCGCGGAGGTCGGCGACGATCGAGCGCAGCTCGTCGATCGGGGCCGCGTAGACCGTGCCCCGGTAGACGCTCGCGACGTTGACGCCGATGAGCTTGCCGCCCGCATCGACGACCGGCGACCCGTGATGCTCGGGGGCGATCGGCGAGTCGTGCTGGATCACCCGCGCGAACGACCGCTTCGGTCCCTCGGAGTCGTCGAAGAGGCCGAAGATGTCGATCGTCGGGGCGCCCTCGCGCGCCTCGACGCGCCGGTCCTTGGCCGACACGATCCCGACCGCGAGCACGGGCTCGCGGCGGTCGGCCCCGACCGAGACGAGGAACTGGCCGACCTCGAGCTTGGCCACGTCGCCGTACGCGAGCGCCGGGCGCTTGCCGCCGCCGCGGATCTCGAGGAGGACGACGCCGTAGGCCTCGGCCCGCCCGCGCACGCTCGCCGAGGCCTCGAAGCCGTCGGCCCCGCGGACGGTCGCGACCTCGCCCTTCACGGCCTCGGCGACCGTCGTGCTCGTGAGGAGGACGCCGCCGTCCTCGACGGCGACGGCGTACCCGAGGGCATCGCCCCCGCCGGCCGAGTAGACGGCGACGACCGAGGGGGTGACGCTCGCGGCCGCGTCCCGGAAGGCCGCGGCGAGCGCGCCGTTGCGACCGCCCGGCTCGTCCGCGAGGGCCCGCGGGGCGGCGACCGCCGCGCCGAGCGCCAGGGCCAGCGAGACTCCGAAGACGAGGCCGAGGCCGAGGCCGAGGCCGAGGAACGACGCACCTTTCCGTCTCTTCGCTCTCACGTCTCGCCCTCCCCTACGGCTTCCGCTCGCCGAGCGTCGCCTCGAGCGTCACCTCGTCCTCGAGGGCGAGGCCGTCCTCGACGCGCGTCCGGAGCACGTGGACCTCGATCCGGTCGCCGGGCTCGCACCGCCTGAGGATCGAGATGAGGTCGCCGGCCGAGCCGATCTTGTGGACGAGGTCGCGCGGCCCGCCCTTCGGCGGGATGCGGCCGGCCCCGATGATGAGGTCGCCCGCCCGGAGGCCGGCCTGCTGGGCGGCGCTCCCGGGCTGGACCTCGGCGACGGGCGCGCCCGCGACCTTCGGGGCGAGGGCGTCGTCGAAGGTGACGCCGAAGTAGGCCTTCGGCATGGGCTCGGGCGCCGGGGCCCGGCGCGGCTCGGGGACGGGGTCGGGCTCGAGCTCGAACCCCTTGTCCTCGCGTCCGCCGCCGCCGCCGCCCCCGTCGCCGAAGAAGTCCTCGAGGAGCTTCTTCAGCCGCTCCCCGCCCTCGCCGCCGCCGAGGCCGCCGAACGGGTCGCGCCCGCGCTCGCCGGGGCCGCCGGGACCGCCCGGACCGCCTCCCCCGCCGAACAGGTCGCCGAACGACTTCAGCATCTCGGCCATGTCGTCGGGGCTCATGTCCTCGCCCTCGAGCATCTTCTGCATCCGCTCGAGGTTCTTCTGGAAGCGCTCGGACTGCATCTCCTTGCCGAAGCGCTCGAACGCCCGCGCCAGGTCGTCCTGGCCGCGGTCGCGGAAGACCTTGCCCAGGCCCTTGCGGCCGAAGAGGCGGCTGCCGATCTTCATGAAGTCCTTGGGCGAGACCTCGTCGAACGCGCTCATGTCGGCGCCCGTCGGCGGCCGGCCGGCGATGTCCGTGCCGGCCTTCATGGCCTCGAGGTCGTCGGCGACGTCGTGGATCGGGACGGCGTAGCTGTTCTCGTTGATGAGGAGGATGGCCCCGTTCAGCCCGACGAGCTTGCCCTCGAGCGTGACGAGCGGCCCGCCCGAGTTGCCCGCGAAGATCGGGGCGTCGGTCCGGATCGCGTCGTCGTAGTAGCGCTGGACGAGCTGCGCCGGGAGCTTCCGGTGGAGGCCGGTCACGCGCCCGACGGAGACCGCCGGCCGCCGGTCCGGGTACGGCCCGCCCGGGTGTCCGAGCGCGACCACCCACTCGCCGACCGCGAGGCCCTGCGAGTCGCCGAGGTCGAAGAACGGCAACGGCGCCGGCGCCTCGACCTTCAGGAGCGAGAAGTCCTGGAGCTTGCACATCCCGAGCTGCTTCGCCGGCAGGGTGAGGCCGTCCGGGAAGGTGACCTCGACCGTCTCGGCGATCTCCGTCACGTGAGCGCACGTGAGGATGTAGCCGTCGGCGCTGATCACGGCCCCCGAGCCGAACCCGGCCTTGCCGCCGCCGTCCTTCAGGAGGCTCTTCACGAGCACCGTCTTCGGCGTCGACTGGGCCGCGACGGCGCGGAACCTCGCCTCGAGCGCGCGCAGCTCCTCGGCCGTGAGCCCCCCGGCCAGCGCCTGCGGCGTGCCGGCGGCGGCGGCGAAGGCGAGCGCGACCGAGAGCGTGGCCAGCGGGATCAGCGGGATGACGGGACGTGGTCGCATGGGGCGTCCTCCTAGGTATAGCAGCATACGCTACGGACGGGCGCGAGGTTTGACCGTCCGCCGTAGATTCCTGCCGGCCCGACGCTTGCGTGCACGACGACGGAGCGCGGCCCGCGGCGTGCGGGCCCCCCGGCTCCTTGACGATTGGATACCGCCGGCGTATTCTTTTTCGGCTATGCGCGAGTACCGATCTGCACTGGGTTTAGCGGGTATCGCGCTGATCGCCGCCGCGCTCGCCGTCCGGGTCGACCGCGACGGCGCCGACCTCCGGGCGGCGCTCGACGCCGAGCGCGACGCCCGCCGGGCCGTGGCCGGACGTCTCTCGGAGCTCGAGCGGACCCGGAGCGAGCGGGACGCGGCCCGGGCGCGGGTCGAGGCCGACCTGCGCGACGACTCGCGCCGGCGCCTCGAGGAGGTCGAGGCGCGGGCCGAGGTCCTGGGCGCCGCGCTCGAGCGGACCCGGGCCCGGCTCGAGACCGAGGTGCGCGTCCGCCGGGCGGCCGAGGTCTCGCTCGCCGAGACGCGGGCGCGGCTCGACGCCGTCGCCCCCCGCGACTTCCGCCCGCTGCTGGCGGCGACCGCGCGGATCGAGAGCCAGACCGACGTCGGGAGCGGGACCGTGATCTGGCGCGGCCGCGACGGGGACGACCACGTCGCCTACATCCTCACCGCCTGGCACATCGTCCAGCACAACGCCGGCCCGGATGGCCCCATCCCGCTCGGGATCACGATCTACGCCGCCGGGCACCCCATCTTCGAGGCGACCGGGACGGTCGTCGCCCGCGCCCCCTCGCTCGACGTCGCCCTCGTCGAGAGCCGCACGGCCGACCCCTTCCCGGCGGCGGCCCGGCTCCTGCCGCGCGAGCGCGTCCAGGGCGTGCCGCTCTTCGCCCCGGTGCACGCGGTCGGCTGCCCGCTCGGCTACCCGCCGATCCCGACGTCGGGCATGCTCACCTCGAAGTCGAAGGCGCTCGGCGAACGGGTCTTCTGGATGGTGACGGCCCCGACGATCTTCGGGAACTCGGGCGGCGGGATCTACCTCGGCGAGAGCGGCGAGCTGATCGGCGTCCTCTCGCGGATCTCGGCCTACAAGAGCCTGATCGACGTGGCCGTGCCGCACATGGGGATCGTCACCGACCTGGGCGGCGTCTACGACTGGCTCGCGGCCGAGGGCTACGGCTTCATCTTCGATCCGGCCGCCACGCCCCGGTTCCGGCGCGCCCCGATCGCCGACCCGCCGCCGCCGGCGGCCGCCGAGGCGACGGCCCCCGAGGCGGACGAGCCGCCGCCCGCGCCCGACGCGGGCGTCCCGGGCGCGCTGCCGCGCTGACGGCCACCGACCCGGCCGCCGGAGCGGGGCGCCGGCGCGGCTAGGCTCCCCCCTTGCGGCGCTTCTCCTTGATCTCGACGATGGTCCCGGCGATGTACCCCTGGACCTCGGCCGCCTTGACCCCGAAGCTCGGCCCCACCCGCTTCAGGAAGTCGGCCTCGGCCTGGGTGATCTTGTGGTCGGCGGCGACCATCCCGACGAGCTTCTCGAACGTCTTGCGGCTCTCGTCCGGGTCGAGGGAGCCGACGACCTCGACCTTGCCGCCCTTCGCGACGTCGCCGAGGACGGCCTCGGCCGCGGTCCTGGCGACGCCCAGGCTCCGCGCGTAGTCGAGGAGGAACGTCCGCTCCTCGGTCTGGATCCGGCCGTCGATGCAGGCGGCCGCGGCGAGCAGCCGGAACTGGTCCTTCAAGCCCATGGTCCCCGACCCTCCCTGCTCCGGCTCTCGCCGGTCGTGCTTGCGGGACTCGCGTGGCGGGCGCTCCGCCCCGCGCCGGCCGCGGGCGCCCGCCATCGCCCCGCGGATGTAGCCCTCGACCTGGTTCGCCTCGAGGCCGAGGTTGGCGCCGACGCGCTGGAGGAAGGCCGCCTCCTGGGGCGCCACGAGCGCGTCGGCGGCCGAGACCTCGACGAGGCGCTCGAAGCAGGCGCGGCGCACCGACTCGCGCCCGCCCGGGTCGCCCTCGCCGCCGCCGGCCGCCGCCTCCAGCCGCTCGAGGTCGCCCCCGGCCACGGCCTCGGCGACGATCGCCCGGACGACGGCGGTCGCGATCCCCAGGCGGCGCGCGTACTTGCGGAGGACGGCCTGCTCCTCCGGGCCCACCTGGCCGTCCGCCCGGGCGGCGGCCACGAGCAGCCGGAACTGGCTCTCCGGGCTCACCCGCCGGCCTCGGCCGGATCGCCGGCCTCCTCGGGCGGGGAGAGGTCGACGAGCGGCTCGCCCGCGTTCACGGTCTGGCCGGGCCGGACGTGGAGGCGGCGCACGATCCCGGCCGCGGCCGCGCGCACCTCGTTCTCCATCTTCATCGCCTCGACCGTGAGGAGGGCCGCCCCGGCCGCCACGCGGTCGCCCGCCTGGACGAGGACGCGGGCCACGATCCCCGGCATGACCGCCCGCAGCTCGGCCGGGCCGCGGGCCTCGGGGCGGGCGCCGAAGATCTCGTCCTCGAGCCGCTCGCGCTCGTCCTTGACCGAGACCTCGAGGTCGCGCGCCCCGTCCGAGACGCGGAGCCGGCCCGGGGTCGAGGCCGGGGCGATGTAGAGGTCGCGCGCCCGGCCGTCGACGAGGAGCGAGACCTCGCGCGGCCCGAGGTCGGCGTAGTCGACGGCGAGCGTCCGGCCCCCGACCGTCGCCCGGAAGCCGCCGCCGGGCGCGGGCTCGACGTCGACCTCGACGCTCGTCTCCCCGATGGCGACGAAGTACTTCACGGGCGGCCCCCGGAGCGGCCGAGGTCCTGGTACCGGCCGGCGCGCGCCCACGGGCTCGGGTCGCCGGTCGCCCGGCCGTCGCGGGCGGCGGACGGGTCGGCGCCGGCGCCCGTGCCCGCGCCGGCGCCCGCCGCCCGGCGCAGGGCGACGGCGAGGGCCGCCGCGGCCGCCTCCTCCTCGCCCGGCGCCTCGGCGGCGACCGCCCTCGCGAACGGCTCGAGGAAGTGGATGTGGAAGTCGGCCCGCTCGAACTCGGGCGAGGCCACGAGCCGGCGCAGGAAGGCGATCGTCGTCGCCACGCCCCCGACCCGCATCTCGGCGAGGGCGCGGCGCAGGCGGGCGGCCGCCTCGGCCCGGTCGCGGCCCCAGACGGAGAGCTTGGCGAGGAGCGAGTCGTAGTGGAGGGTGACCTTGTCGCCGACCGTGAGACCGGTGTCGACGCGCACGCCCGGCCCGCCCGGGAGCCTCAGCGCGTCGATCGTCCCGGCCGAGGGGGCGAAGCCGAGCCCGGGGTCCTCGGCGTTCACGCGGACCTCGATCGCCGCCCCGCGGCGCCGCTCGAGGACCTCCGCCTGCGTGTAGCCGAGCGGCTCGCCGGCGCCGATCCGGAGCTGCTCCTTCACGAGGTCGAGGCCGGTCACGAGCTCGGTCACCGGGTGCTCGACCTGGAGGCGGGCGTTCACTTCCATGAAATAGAAACGGTCCCCGCCGCTCACGAGGAACTCGACCGTCCCGGCGCTCCGGTAGGCGAGGCGCCTCCCGAGCGAGGCGGCCGCCTCGAGGAGGGCCTGCCGCGTCTCCGCGCCGATCCCGGGCGCCGGCGTCTCCTCGACGAGCTTCTGCTGGCGGCGCTGGAGCGAGCACTCGCGCTCGCCCAGGGCGACGACGGCGCCGCGCCCGTCGCCGAGGAGCTGGACCTCGACGTGGCGCGCGGCCTCGAGGAACCTCTCGACGTAGACGCGGGCGTCGCCGAAGGCCGAGCCGGCCTCCGACGAGGCGAGGCGGTAGGCGGAGAAGAGGTCGCGCGGCTCGCGCACGATCCGGATCCCCTTGCCGCCGCCGCCGCCCGCTGCCTTGATCACGAGCGGGTAGCCGACCTCGAGCGCCCGGGCCTCGAGGTCCGACTCGTCCCGCACCGGCTCGACGCCGCCGGGCACGGTCGGGACGCCGGCCGCCGTCGCCTCCTTGCGGGCGGCGATCTTGTCGCCGAGCGTCCGCATCGTGTGCGGGTCGGGGCCGAGGAACGCGATCCCGGCGCGCTCGACGGCCTCGACGAAGGCGGCGTTCTCGGCCAGGAACCCGTAGCCCGGGTGGACGGCGTCGCAGCCGGCCCGGCGCGCGACCGAGACGAGCTTCTCGATGTCGAGGTAGCTCTTCTGGGCCTTCGCCTCGCCGATCGGGTACGCCTCGTCGGCGAGGCGGACGTGGAGCGCCCGCCGGTCGACCTCGCTGAAGACGGCGACCGCCTCCGCCCCCACCTCCCGGCAGGCGCGGACGACGCGGACCGCGATCTCGCCGCGGTTCGCGACCAGGACCTTCCGCGGGAACGGCATGGACGCGCCATGCTACCGGCGCCGCCCGCACGCCGCAAGCGGGCCGACGCCGGGCCCGGGAGAGATCCTCTTGCCGTCCGGTGTATAAAGGGCGAGCCTGGGGGGAGCATCTCCGGTCATGATCCGAGCCTGGCTCCGCCGCCTCCTCGAGCTGGACGACACCCCGGAGTCGATCGCCCGGGGGGTCGCCCTCGGCTTCTTCGTGGCGTTCACGCCCACGGTGGGAGTCCAGATGCCGATCGTGGCGGTCGTGAACACGATCGCGCGGGCGAACCGGCTGGCGGGCATCCTCATCGTCCAGATCACGAACCCGCTCACCCTCGTGCCCTGCTACTGGCTCGACTACCAGGTGGGCCTTCTCGTCCTCGGCCGGGAGGGCATCCCCTTCGAGCGCTTCAAGCGTCTCTACGAGCTCGAGTCGACCGGCCCGGTCGCCGTCGTCCGCGAGTTCGTCGGGAACCTCGCCGCGCTCGGCGCCGAGGTCGCGGTCCCTCTCTTCCTCGGCGGGACGATCGTCGGCGCGCTCCTCGGGATCGCGAGCTACTGGCCCACCGTCTCCCTCGTCCGCCGCGCGCGCCGCCTCCGCGCCCGCCTCCACGACCTCCGCGCGCGCCGCCGGGCCCGCCACGCCGAGCGCGCGCTCCGGAGGGCGCAGGGCCGGGACGGGAGCGCGGCGGCGGCGGCGCCGGCGCCGCCGCCGCCGCTCGAGGCGCCCCCGGCGCCGGGGCCCGGGGGCTGAGGGCGGATTCCGGCGGCCTCCGCGCGCGTCGCTCGCGAAAGAGCGCCGTCGGCGGCGGCCGCGGGTCAGAGCGGGATGTTCCCGTGCTTCTTCCGCGGGTTCGTGTCCCGCTTGTCCTTCAGCATCTCGAGCGAGGCGATGAGCTTCGGGCGGGTGCGCTTGGCCTCGATGACCTCGTCGATGTAGCCGCGCTCGGCCGCGTTGTAAGGGTTGGCGAAGCGCTCGCGGTACTCGCGCGTCTTCTCCTCCTCGGCCTTCCGCGGGTCCGCCGCCTCCTCGATCTCCTTCCGGAAGATGATCTCGACGGCCCCCTTCGGCCCCATCACGGCGATCTCGGCCGTCGGCCAGGCGAAGTTGGCGTCGCCGCGGATGTGCTTCGACGACATGACGTCGTAGGCGCCGCCGTAGGCCTTGCGCGTGATCACGGTCAGCTTCGGGACGGTCGCCTCGCAGTAGGCGTAGAGGAGCTTCGAGCCGTGCTTGATGATCCCGCCGTGCTCCTGGTCGGTCCCGGGCAGGAACCCGGGGACGTCGACGAACGTCACGATCGGGATGTTGAAGCAGTCGCAGAAGCGCACGAACCGCGCGCCCTTCAAGGACGAGGCGATGTCGAGGACGCCGGCGAGGACGGCCGGCTGGTTGGCGACGACGCCGACCGTCCGGCCGTTCAGGCGGGCGAAGGCGCAGATGATGTTCTGGGCGTAGCGGGCGTGGACCTCGAGGAAGCGCCCCCTGTCGACCACGAGCTTGATCGCCTCGCGGATGTCGTACGGCTTGTTCGGGTTCTCGGGGACGATCGCGTCGAGCCGCTCCTCGATCCGGTCGGCGGGGTCGTCGTTCGGGACGCGCGGCGGGTCCTCGACGTTGTTCGCCGGCAGGTAGGAGAGGAGCTCGCGGATCGAGACGATGCACTCCCGGTCGTTGCGGGCGGCGAAGTGGGCCACGCCCGACTTCGCGTTGTGGACGTTCGCGCCGCCGAGCTCGTCGTGCGTGACCTCCTCGTGCGTCACCGTCTTCACGACGTTCGGGCCCGTCACGTACATGTACGACGTGCCCTCGACCATGAAGATGAAGTCCGTGATCGCCGGCGAGTAGACGGCCCCGCCCGCGCACGGGCCCATGATGGCCGAGATCTGCGGGACGACGCCGGAGGCGAGCGTGTTCCGGAGGAAGATGTCGGCGTAGCCGCCGAGCGAGCGCACGCCCTCCTGGATCCGCGCCCCGCCCGAGTCGTTCAGGCCGACGATCGGCGCGCCCACCTTGAGGGCCGCGTCCATGAGCTTGCAGATCTTCTGGGCGTTCGTCTCGGAGAGCGACCCGCCGAAGACCGTGAAGTCCTGGGCGAAGACGAAGACGACGCGCCCGTCGACGCGCCCCCAGCCCGAGACGACGCCGTCCCCCGGGGTCTGCTTCGACCCCATGCCGAAGTCGTGGCAGCGGTGGACGACGAAGCGATCGAGCTCCTCGAACGTCCCGGGGTCGAGGAGGAGGTCCACGCGCTCGCGGGCCGTCAGCTTCCCCTGCTGGTGCTGCTTGGCGACGCGGTCGGCGCCGCCGCCCTCGAGGGCGCGGCGCTCGAGCTCGCGCAGCCGCTCGACGGGGCTCAGGCCCGCGGGGGCGGGGGCGGGACCGGGGCCGGGACCGCCGGGGCCGGGGCCGGCGGGTTCGGGACCGGAAGCGGCGGGGCGTCCCGGCTTTCGAGCTGCGTTCGAAGCCACGCGGCGATCTCCTGGGTCGAGCTGCCGGGCCCGAAGATACCCCGGTAGCCGTGGGTTGCAAGGGCCGGACGGTCGTCGTCCGGGATGATGCCGCCGCAGAAGAGGAGGATGTCGTCGCGCCCCTCGCGCTTGAGGGTCTCGGCGATCTGCGGGAAGAGGGCCATGTGGGCGCCGGAGAGGCTCGAGACGCCGACCGCCGCCACGTCCTCGTCGACCGCCGCCCGCACGATCTGGTCCGCCGTGCGCCGGATCCCGGTGTAGATGACCTCGAAGCCGGCGTCGCGCAGGGCCCGGACGAGGACGTGGACGCCGCGGTCGTGGCCGTCGAGGCCCGGCTTCCCGATGAGGACGCGGAACGGACGCGACATCGGCCCCTCACCCTGCCCTCCCCCCGAGGGAGAGGGAATCGCCTACGCCCCGATCGCCTCGCGGATCGCGCCCGCGACGTCGTCGGCGAGCCGCTCGCAGAGCCCGTCCGCCTCGGCCTCGACCATGACGCGCGCGACCGGCTCCGTCCCCGAGTAGCGCACGTTCACGCGCCCGCGCCCGGCGACCGCCCGCTCGGCCCGCGCGACCGCCTCGCGCGCCCCCGCGAGGTCGTCGAGCGGGGGCTTCCGGGCGACGCGCACGCTCCTTATGAGCTGCGGCAGCCTCGTCACGCAGGCGCTGAGCTCGGCGAGCGACCGGCCCGTCTCGGCCATGATCCGGAGGGCCGTGAGGGCCGTGAAGAGGCCGTCGCCCGACGGGGCGAACTCCTTGAAGATGACGTGGCCGCTCGGCTCGCCGCCGAGCGCCGCGCCCGTCTCGTCGAGCCGCTGGGACACGAAGCGGTCGCCGACCTGGACGCGCTCGAGCCGGATCCCGGCCAAGGCGAGCGACAGCTCGAGGCCCTGGTTCGTCATGATCGTGCCGATGACGAGGTCGCCCGGCAGCCGGCCCTCGGCCTTCAGGTGGCGGGCCGCGAAGGCCAGCAGGTGGTCGCCGTCGCGGACGACGCCGCCGCCGTCGGCGAGGATCACCCGGTCGCCGTCGCCGTCGAACGCGACCCCGAGGTCGGCGCCGAGCGCGCGCGTCTCCCGGGCCACGAGCTCGGGGTGGAGCGCCCCGCAGCCGGCGTTGATGTTGCGGCCGTCCGGGCTCGCGTTCAGGACGTGGACGCGCGCCCCGAGCCGGGCGAACAGCGCCGGCGCGACCGCGCCCGTCGCCCCGTGGGCGCAGTCGAGGACCACGACCGGCGCCCGCCCGCCCGGAAACCCGGCGCGCAGCCCGGCCAGGCGATCCTCGACGGCGGCGAGATAGGGGTCGGCGCTACCCGAACTGATGTCGGACCCGGATGTCAAGCCACCAGGGCGGTGGGGCGGGGGGTGGTGGGCCCCGCCCCCCGGCCCGACCGCCGCCCCGCCCCTCTCCCCGATCCCCGCCCCGTCGAGCACCGCCCGCTCGATCTCCGCCTCGAGCGCGTCCGGCGCCTTGCGGCCGCTCGGGTCGATGAGCTTGATCCCGTTGTCCTCGTAAGGGTTGTGCGACGCGGTGATGACCGCCGCCAGGTCGTACGCCCGCGCCAGCCAGGCCGCGACCGGCGTCGGCAGCACGCCGCCGTCGCGCACGGCGCAGCCCGCCGCGCCGAGCCCGTCCGCGAGCTGCGCCTGGATCGCCGGCCCCGACTCGCGCGTGTCGCGGGCGATGAGGACGCGCGGCGCCCGCCCGCAGCCGCGCCGCACCCGGAGGAGCCCGCCCACGGCCAGGCCGACGCGCCGCACGACCTCGGGCGCGAGCCGCCCCGCCCCCGCCCGGTCGCGGATGCCGTCGGTGCCGAAGAGGCGCTCGCCGGCGCGCGCCTCCGTCGAAGGCCGCGACCCCTGCGCCCCGCCCGCCGGGGGCGGAGAGGTCACCGCGGCGCCTCCCACGGGTCGAGGTCGACCGTGAACTCGCGCTTGGGGACGAGCACCTCGACCGTGGGCGGCAGCCGCTCGCGCCCGACGCGCACCTCGAGCGTCTCCGGCAGCTCCTGCGGCAGCAGCTCCGAGTAGTCGGGCCCGCCCGGCTGCGGCGGCTTCAGGCGCGACTCGCCCCAGCGCCCCTCCTTCGGCAGCAGGTAGACGTCCACGAGGCCGGCGAGCCGCTCCTTGGCCGCGTCGTTCACCTCGGTCGGCGGGCCGCGCAGGATCAGCTCGACCTCGTCGGCGACGTCGGGCCCGTGCTTGACGCGCGGGATCTTCGTCTCGAGCGAGACGGCGAGGTGCGGCACCTTGCGGATCTTGATCTCCGCCACGTTGGCGCTCGGCTTGAAGCGGATCGTGACGTTCACGTACTTCTCGAGCGGCTCCACGCCCGACCCCGGGTTGCCCGTGACGAGCACGCGCAGCGGCAGGAGCGGCGGCGGCTCGGGCGAGTCCGGCTTCCAGCCGCGGGCCTCGAGCTCGGAGACGGCGTCGATCTTGGACGTGATGACCCGCCGCTCGCTCGGCGGGACGGTCCCGCGCGGCCAGCGCGCCTCGACCTGGGGCGGCGAGATGTCGACCGAGGCGACGGTGTAGCCCGGCGGGTCGCGCCGCTCCGGCGCCGCCCACTCGACCCGCACCCGCACGAGCCCCTTCTCGATCTCGGCCAGGCGGTAGACGATCTCGGCCGGCCGGACGGCGCCCTCGTCCAGGTCCACCTCCTCGGGGAGGAAGAAGTCGAAGTCGCGCACGGCCGCGCGCCGCTCCTTCCGGTACTCGTCGGGCGTCGGCGCCTGCTTGATCGTGTACACGCCCTCCTTCGGCACCCAGCTCTCGAGGACGCGGCGCGGGCCCTTCACGGCGATGCGCGCCCGCGGGTAGTTGTCGGGGCCGCGCTCGATCTCGCCCAGGTACTCGACGGTCAACCCCGTCGGCGGGTCGATGCGGAGCGCGACCTCGATGTCGGTCCGGTCGGTGCGCGTGTTGTAGTCGATGAGGTACCACATCCCGACCGCGAACCCGAGCGCCCAGAGCGCGCTCTTCCCGCGGTCGAGCAGGCCGGGCCGGGTCATGACGCGTGCTCCTTGTCGGGGGCGGCGTGCGACGTCTGCGGCGCCGACCCCGAGCCGGGCGCGGGCGCGGGCGCGGGCGCCGGCGCAGGCGAAGGCGCGGCGGGCCACGCCGGCGCCGTCGCCGGCAGCGCCCGGATCGACGGGTTCGAGCTCGTGGCCGCGCGCGCGCCGGCCGGCAGGGGGGCGGCGGGGGCGGGGGCCGCCGGCGGCTTCGCCGGGGCGGCCGGCGACTTCTCCTCGTCTCCGGCGAGGATCAGGCGCCGCAGGAGCTGCTCGAGGCTCTCCTTGTCGAGGTTCCGGTGCAGCTCGCCGTCCACGCCGACGCTGATCTGCCCCGTCTCCTCGCTGACGACGACCGTGACCGCGTCCGTCTCCTCGGTGAGGCCGATCGCGGCGCGGTGCCGCGTCCCGAGCTGCTTCGAGATCGACGGGTTGTCGGTCAGCGGGAAGAGGCAGCCGGCCGCGGCGATGCGCGAGTCCTGGATGACGACGGCGCCGTCGTGGAGGGCCGAGCCCGGGAAGAAGACCGTGTCGAGCAGCTCCGACCGGACCTCGGAGTCGATCTTGACCCCGCCCTCGATGTAGGTGCGCAGGCCGACCTCGCGCTCGAACGCGATGAGCGCGCCGACCTTCTTCTTCGCGAGGCGCACGACCGCCTCGACGATCTCGTCGATGACGCTCACCTGGTTCTTCATGAAGATCCGGACGAAGGGGCTCTCGCCGAGCCGCACGAGGCCGCGCCGGAGCTCGGGCTGGAAGATGATGAGCAGGGCGATGATCGACGTGCTGAGGACGCGCTCGAGGAGGAAGGCGACGTGCTCGAGCTTGAACTCCTGCGACACGTAGTAGAGGGCGAAGAAGCAGACGAGCAGGATCGTCGCCATCCCCTTGAGGATCCCCTCGCCGCGCGTCCCGCGCATGACGCGGAAGACGAAGTAGAAGAGCCCGAAGAAGATCGCGAGCTCGATCGCCCGCTTGACGCCGGCCGGGAGGTCCATCGGCCCCGGCCCGGAGACGGAGCTGCACCCGCTCGCGGCGAGGCCGAGGACGAGCGACCCGGCTGCCGCGACGAGGGCAACCTGGCTCGCGCGCCTCAGGCCTGACTCCACGCTCGTCGCCCCTTGGGTGTGGTGGGAAGGGCTCTCGTCGACGGCTCCGGCGAAGGGAAGCCGGGGCCGGCCGGCACGCCCGAATTCTATTCGCGACCGATGGCTTTGTCAAACCGCGCGCGGGCTGCGGAAGCCCGCGCTACGGGCCCCGCGGGGACGCGCCGGGGGAGCCGGGCGCGGGGGCGGGAGGGCGGCCGGCCGGGGACGAGGCCGCGGCCTCGAGCTCCCGGAGCCTCTCCTCCGCCCGCTTCCGCATGGCCTCGTTGTCGCTCGCCCGGTGCTCCTCCCAGAAGGCGCGCTCGGTCGCGAGGCGCTGGCGCTCGTCGAGCCCGAGCGTCACGAGCTTCGTCCCGAGCTCGACCCACTCCGGGTAGCCGCGCTCCTCGCCGGCCGCGATCAGGGCCCGCCCGGCGCCGTTCCCGTCCCGGGCGAAGATGAGGATCTCGGCCTTGCGGTAGTGGAGGATCCAGCGCCGCCCGTGGGCGCGCGGCACGCGCTCGATCCCGCGGTCGAGGAGGGCGACGGCGTCCGGGTTGCGGCCGGCGAGGGCGGAGAGGAAGAGCGCGCCGTCGGCGTAGGCGTCGACGTTGGCCGGGTCGAGGGCCGAGATGGCGTCGAACAGCTCGGCCAGGTACTCGATGTCGCCGTCGCCCGTGAACTCGCGGATCGCGTGGTTCGTCGCCCGCATGAGGAGCAGGTCGCCGGCCGTCGCCCCGTGCCCGAACGTCACGGCCTTCATGAGCGAGCGGTTCGGGGCGTAGAGCAGCGGATCGGCGCGGGCCGCGGCCCGCTCGCGGTCGATCGCGGCCTGCACGGGGAAGAGGAGGGCGACGAGGGCGAGGACGCCCCCGACCGGCGCGGCGCGGGTCAAAGGGTCCGCCGCCGGAAGGCGAGGCAGGCGAGCGCCAGCAGGATCGAGGCGTAGAGGGCGGCGTAGGCGACCGCCAGCCCGCCCGGGACGGGGAGCGGGAGGCCGTGGACGGCGGCGGCGCGGACGTTGAAGTTCTCGAGGTTCGGGAGGGCGACGTAGAGGGCGTAGAGGACCTTCTCGAGGACGCGGGTGAGGGGGCCGGGGTAGTCGCGGACGACGTCGGCGCCGAGGTCCTTCAGGCTCGCGGTCGCGTGGCCGGCGAGGTAGACGACGAAGGCGAAGACGGCGCCCTCGATCGGGTGGGCGACGGTCGAGAAGAGGATGGCCACGGCGGTGACGACCGCGACCTCGAGGTAGGTGTAGGCGAGCACGCTCGCGATGTCGAGCGTCACGTCGACCCCGGCGAGCGCGATGAAGCCGAGGAAGAGGCCGCCCGAGAGCGAGACGACGACGAGGAGGAGGACGAGGAGGCCGGCGTACTTCCCGAGGACGAGCTCGGCGCGGCCGACGGGGCGGGCGAGGACGGCGTAGACCGTGCGCTTCTCGATCTCGCTGTAGACGAGGGTCGTGCCGACGAAGATGGAGACGATGGCCGCGAAGAAGGCGACCGCCGAGAGGCCGAAGTCGGCCATGACCTTGGCTCGCCTCGCGGGGTCGGAGCCGGCGGCCAGGCCGAGCACGTACGACGCGAGGATGGCGAGCACGGTGACGGCGAGGAGGGCGTAGAGGATCCGGTTGCGCGAGGCCTCGCGGAAGCTGAGGGCGGCGATGGCGACGATCCGCCCGATCACCGCCGCGCCTCCTCCTCGAGGGGCCTCACCGGCGCCTCCGGCTCCGTCGGGCCGGGGGCCCGGGGCCCGGCGAACGTCTCGAGGAAGTACTCCTCGAGCGAGACGCCGATGGGGTCGACCTCGACCACGTGGGCGCCGGCCCCGCGGCCCCGGTCGATGACGAGGTCGACGCGCCCCGGGTCGCGGACGTCCACGACGAGGCAGCCGTCCTTGATCGTGGACGCGATCCCCTCGCGCTCGAGCGCCTGGGCGAGGCGCTCTGGGGCGTCGGCGAAGCGGATCCGCGCGCCGCGCGGGCGGGTGCGGGCGAGGAGGTCGCGCGTGGTCCCCTCGTAGGCGACCCGGCCGCCGTCGAGGATCACGAGGTGGTCGCAGATCGCCTCGACGTCCGAGAGCACGTGGCTCGAGAAGAAGATGGTGAGCCCGCGCTCGCGCTCGCGGACGATCGTCTCGCGGAGCTTCAGGCGCCCGAGGGCGTCGAGGCCGTCGAGGGGCTCGTCGAGGACGAGGAGGTCCGGCCCGTGGAGCAGGGCCTGGGCGAGGCCCAGGCGCTGGCGCATGCCCTTCGAGAACGTGCGGACGGGCTTCGAGGCGGCGTCCGCGAGGTCCACGGCGGCGAGGACGGTCTCGGCCAGCCGGGCCCGGGCCGCGCGCTCGATCCCCGACAGGCGGCCGTAGAAGTCGAGGAGCTCGCGGGCGGTGAGGGCGTCGTAGAAGGCCGCGCTCTCGGGCATGAAGCCCGTGCGCGCGCGCGCCGCCCGCGACCCGGCCGGCAGCCCGAAGATGCGGACCTCGCCGCCGACCGGGGCGTTGATCCCGACGAGGACCTTGATCGTCGTCGTCTTGCCGGCGCCGTTGACGCCGAGGTAGCCCGTGATCGAGGCCCTGGGGACGGAGAACGAGACGCCGCGCAGGACCTCGGTGTGACGGCGCATGAAGCCCGTGCGGTACGACATGCGGAGGTCGCGGACCTCGATGGCGAGGAGGCCGGCCGGGGCGTCGCCGCGAAGGGGCTCCGTCATGAGAGGATGCTTAGGCCGTGCCCCCCGTCCCGTCAAGGCCGGAGTCCGGCCCCGCCGGCGTCAGCCGCCGAGGGCCGCGGCGACCGCGATGGCGTCGACCGTCGCCCGCACGTCGTGGGCGCGGACGATCGAGGCGCCGTGCGCGACGGCCATCGCGGCGGCCGCGACCGAGCCGGCGACCCGGTCCTCCGGCGCGTCCCGGCCGGTGAGCTTGCCGATGAAGGACTTGCGCGAGGCGCCGACGACGATCGGCCGCCCGAGGACCGCGAGCTCCGGCAGGCGCCGCAGGAGGGCGAGGTTGTGCTCGGCCGTCTTCGCGAAGCCGAGGCCCGGGTCGACCGCCAGGGCCCCGGGCCGCACGCCCCCCGCTTCCGCCCGGGCGAGCGCCCGCTCGAGGTCGGCCGCGACCTCGCGGAGGAGGTCGTCGTAGACGGCGTGGGCCTGCATGGTCTCGGGCGTGCCCTTCATGTGCATGAGGATGGCCCCGGCGCCGGCCCGGGCGACGACCTCGACCATGCGCGGGTCGGCGAGGGCGGTGACGTCGTTGACGATCGCCGCCCCGGCCGCGAGCGCCGCCGCCGCGACCTCGGGGCGGCGCGTGTCGATCGAGATCGGCACCGGCGCGCCCGCCTCGACGAGGGCCCGGACGACCGGGACGACGCGCCGCATCTCCTCGTCGACCGGGACCGGCGGCGCGCCCGGGCGCGTGGACTCGCCGCCCACGTCGAGGGCCGCCGCCCCGTCGTCGCAGAGGCGACGCGCGGCCTCGAGCGCGGCGACGACGTCGACGGGCGCGCCGGCGGCGGCGAGGAAGCGGCCGCCGTCGGAGAACGAGTCGGGCGTGACGTTGAGGACGCCGAGGACGGCCGGGCGCGACAGGTCGAGGGCCCCGCGCGCGTGGAGAAGGACGCGGGGGGCGGGCGGGAGGCCGTGGAAGACGTCGATCGCCCGCCCGAGCGCCCGCCCGAGGTCGGGTGGCAGGTCCTTCACCGCCTCCCGCAGGAGGATGGCCGGGCCGGCGACGAGGGCCTCGATCGGGCCGTCCTCGCGCGCCGCCGCCGAGCGCACGGCCTGCCCCTGCTGGCGCTGGACGGCGGCCGCGAGCGCCGCCGCCAGCCCCGGCGTGAGGCCGGAGACCGCGACCACCACCCGGTCGGCCCGGAGGGCGAACTCGAGGCGGGCGGCCTCGTCGGCGCCGATCCGCTCGAGCTCCCGCTCGACGAGGGCGCGGCCGCCGGCGAGCGCGCGGGCGAAGGGGGGCCCGGGCGGGGGAGGTCCCTCAGGCGCGTCCGCCATCCCCGGCCTCGCCGTACTCGCCGAAGACGGAGGCGAGGGCCGTGCAGATCTCCCCGATCGTGACCAGGCGCTCGACGCAGTCGACGACGTGCGGGACGAGGTTCTCCCTCTCGTCGCGGGCGGCCTCGCGCAGCCGGCCCAGGGCCTTGCAGGCGCCCTCGCCGTCGCGCTCGCGCCGGAGGCGGGCGAGGCCGTCCTTGCGGCGCGCCTCGACGGCCGGGTCGATCTTGAGGACGGGCGGTCTCGCGGCGGCGCCTCCGCCGTCCTCGGCGTACTTGTTGACCCCGACGACGACCGCCCGCCCCTCCTCGAGCGCGCGCTGGAAGCGGTAGGCGCTCTCGCGGATCTCGGCCTGGATGAAGCCGCCTTCGATCGCCGCCAGCGTGCCGCCCCGGGCGTCGATGCGCTCGAGGTAGGCCTGGACCTCGCGCTCGATCCGGTCCGTCAGCGCCTCGAGCGCGTGGCTGCCGCCGAGCGGGTCGACGGTGCCGGCGACGCCGCTCTCGTTCGCGACCACCTGCTGGGTGCGGAGCGCGAGGAGCGCCGCCTCCTCGGTCGGGAGCCCGAGCGCCTCGTCGTACCCGTTCGTGTGGAGCGACTGGCAGCCGCCGAGGGCGGCGGCGAGCGCCTGGATGCCGACGCGGACGAGGTTCAGGCGCGGGAGCGAGGCGGTCAGCGTCGAGCCGGCCGTCTGGGCGTGGAAGCGGAGGGCGAGCGAGTGCGGGTCCTTCGCCCCGAAGCGGTCGCGCACGATCCGGGCCCAGATGCGGCGCGCGGCCCGGAACTTCGCGACCTCCTCGAGCAGGTCGTTGTGGGCGTTGAAGAAGAACGACAGGTGGGGGGCGAAGCGGTCGATCTCGAGCCCGCGGGCGAGGGCCGCCTCGACGTAGGCGATCCCGTCGGCGAACGTGAAGGCCAGCTCCTGGACGGCGGTCGCGCCCGCCTCGCGGATGTGGTAGCCCGAGATCGAGATCGGGTGCCACCTGGGCAGCCGCTCGGCCCCGTAGGCGATGACGTCGGTGACGAGGCGGAGCGACGGGCGCGGCGGGAAGCGCTGCGTCCCGCGGGCGATGTACTCCTTCAGGATGTCGTTCTGGACCGTCCCGCGGAGCCTCGCCGGGTCGAGGCCGCGGCGCCTCGCGAGGGCGATGAGGAGCGAGAGCAGGACCATCGCCGTCGAGTTGATGGTCATGGAGATCGACACCTGCTCGAGCGGGATCCCGTCGAGGAGCGTCTCCATGTCGCGGAGCGAGCCGATCGGCACGCCCACGCGCCCGACCTCGCCGGCCGCCAGCGGGTCGTCCGAGTCGTAGCCGATCTGGGTCGGGAGGTCGAACGCGACCGAGAGCCCCGTCTGCCCGCGCTCGAGCAGGTAGCGGTAGCGGCGGTTGCTGTCCTCGGCCGACTGGTAGCCCGCGTACTGGCGCATCGTCCAGAGCTGGCCGCGGTAAAGGGTCGGCTGGACGCCGCGCGTGAACGGCCACTCGCCCGGGAACCCGACGCGCTCGAGGTAGTGGCGGGCGAGGTCGCCGTCCGCCGCCACGTCCGCCGCCGTGTACAGGCGCTCGAGCGGCAGCCCGCTCCCGGTCTCGAACCCGGGCTTCAGCTCGGGGTGGCGCTCGACCGCCGGCCCGAGCGTCTCCCGCTCCCAGCGCGCCTTCTCGCGCCTCAGGTCCTCGAGGTCGGCCATGGGAGGGCCCATTCTACCACACGATCTCGATCGGCCCCGAGAGCAGCGCCTCGACGCGGCCGTCCGGGCGCTCGACCCGGAGCTCGCCGCGGTCGCCGAGCCCGAGCGGGCGGGCGATCGAGCCGTCCGGAAGGCGGACCCTTCGCCCGAGGACGGCCGAGCGCTGCGCGAGCTCGGCGGCGAGCGCCCGGGCGTCGCCGCGGTAGCGGAGGGCGAGGGCCTCGAGGAAGGCGCGCAGGACCGTCCGGCGCTCGAAGCGGCGGCCCGTCTCGGCCAGGCAGGAGGTCGCGACGGCGCGCAGGTCCTCGGGGAAGGCCTCGACCGGCACGTTCAGGTCGAGGCCGACGCCGAGGACGACGGCCCCGTCGCGCTCGACGTCGGCGAGGACGCCGCCCGCCTTCCGGCGGCCGATGAGGACGTCGTTCGGCCACTTGAGGGCGCAGCGCACGGCCTGGCCGGTCGCGCGCTCGAGGGCGAGGGCGGCCGCGAGCGCCGCCGGCATCGTCAGCGGCAGGCCGCGGAGCGCCGCTTCGGGCGGGCGGAGGACGAGCGAGAGGTAGACGCCGCCCGGGGGCGACGCGAACGTCCGGCCGCGCCGCCCGCGGCCGCGCGTCTGCGCGGCGGCGACGACGAGCGTCCCCTCGGGCGCGCCCGCGCGCGCCAGCAGGGCCGCCCGGTCCTGGGTCGAGCCGATCTCCTCGTGGACCTCGACCGAGGCGTGGAGCGGCGCGCCCGCGAGGGCCGCGCGCACGGACGCCGGGTCGTAGGGGTCAGCGGCGGCGCTCAAGGAGCAGGGCGCGCGGCATCGAGATGTCGCCGACCACGACCTCGCCCGTGTAGCGCCCGGCGCCGGGTGCGGCGAAGCCGACCTTGGGCGCCCCGAAGGTCACGGTCTTGCGGGCGTGGACGGCCCGCCCGAGCGGCTCGCCCGAGTCGGCGTCGAGCCCGCTCGGGACGTCGAGGGCGAGGATCGGTGCGCGCCGCGCGTTGAGGAAGTCGATGAGCCCGAGGAACGGCTCGCGCACGGGGCCCGCGAGCCCCGTCCCGAGCAGGGCGTCGACGAAGAGCGCGACCTCGGGCACGCGCCGCGCCATGCTCTCGCGGTCGTGGCCGCGCCCGTGCTCGTAGATCCGGATCCCGAGCTTGCGCGCGATCCCGAGGTTGACGCCGGCGTCGCTCCGCGGGTCGACCTCGGCGAGCGCGGCGGCGAAGTAGCACCGCACGTCGTGGCCGCGGTTCGCGAGGTGGCGCGCGAGGACGAAGCCGTCGCCGCCGTTGTTCCCCTTGCCGCAGAAGACGAGGACGGCGCCGTCCCTCGGCGCGGCCATGGCGGCCGCGACGTCGGCGGCCGACCGGCCCGCGTTCTCCATGAGGACGAGGGTCGGGACCCCGAACTCGGCGGCCGCCCGCCGGTCGAGCTCGCGCATCTCCGCCCCCGTCCGGGCCGGGATCTCGACCGGGCCGGCGAGGCAGGAGGCGGCGGGCGTCGGCGGCGGCGTCAGGTCCGGGTCGACCTTCTCCGACATGACGCCCATCTTACCAGAGGTGGGGTCAGCGGTTCCGCTGGTAGTGCCGGCTGGCCCGCTTCAGGAACTCGCGCTCCTTGCGCGAGAGCGACCCCATGCCCGTGCGGCTGATCTTGTCGAGGACGGAGTCGAGCTCGGTCTCGAGGTCCTCGACCGCCTCGGTCTCGCGCCGGGCCGCCCGCTCCTCGACCCGGTCGAGGAAGCGCGAGAGCCGGTCCTCGTAGCGGAAGAAGAGGAGCCCGAAGAGCGCCCCCCCGAGGTGGGCGAGGCCGTCGTACCTCTTTGCGGCCAGGAACATCGCGACATCGAAGCCGAGGACGAGCGGGACGAGGAAGCGCACCTCGATCGGGATGAGGAAGAGGAAGAGGACCTGGCGGCGCGGGAAGAGGAAGGCGAAGGCGACGAGCAGCCCGTAGACGCAGCCGGTGGCCCCGGCGACGGGGAGGGCCTGGCGCCACCAGAAGCCGTGCGCGAGCCCGGCCGCGACCCCCGCCCCGACGAACAGGAAGAGGAGCTTGGCGCGCCCGTAGACGGCCTCGAGCTCGCTCCCCGCCCAGAGCAGGGTCGCGACCGCGAACAGGAAGTGCCAGACGCCCGGGTAGCCCGGGCCGTGGACGAACATGTAGGTGAAGAGCTGCCAGAGGTAGCCCTCGCCGAGGGCCCGGGCCGGGACGAGCCCCACCCACTCGAGGACGCGGCGCTCGGCGTCGGCGATCCCGTAAACCCGTCCCAGGATGACGTGGACGACGATGACGACGAGGAAGAAGATCGCGGTCTCGACGATCGCGAGCCGCGCGACGACGGACGACATCGAGAGGAGGCGGAACGGACCGGGCTCCCGGTCGCCCGGAGGGTCGCGAAGGTATTCGCGGTCGTCCGTCACGAGGTCCCTGGCATCTTCCATCCGCCGTCCGGGAGGGTCAAGCGAGGACGCGCGCCCGGACTCGGCGTCCGGGCCGTTTCAGCGGTGGGCCGTCGGGCCGGGGCGGTGTCCGCGTTCTCAGCCTTGACATCCCCCTCGCCGCAGATATAGTTAGGTACCCCGCGCCCGCCGGGGGCGACAGGCCGGGCTTTCCGCGGCGATTCAGGCCGCGGGGTCGACCGGGAAAACCTGCGGGTAGACCGAGACTCGCCACCGAGGAGGAACCCTCCGAGATGCCCTCGTCCGAGAAGCCAGACGCCGAGTTCATCAAGGAGCTCAAGCGTCAGCTCATCGAGAAGCGCGCCCAGATCCGCGGGAACATCAACCTCGAGCTGAACGACCTGAAGGAAGGCGAAGGGCACCACCTCGCGGACATGGAGGACCTCGCTTCCGACACCCTCGACGAGTCCACCGCCTACCACATCATCGAGCTCGAGCAGGCCGAGCTGGCCCAGGTCGAGAAGGCGCTCGGCCTGATCGACGAGGGCGAGTACGGGAAGTGCGAGGAGTGCGGCGACCCGATCGGCCTCGAGCGCCTGCGGGCCCTGCCCTTCGCGACCCTCTGCATCGACTGCAAGAAGGAGCAGGAGAAGCGCGGCCGCGACTAGCGCGTCTCGCGCGTCCGGCTCGCCTCGCCGCCGGCCTTGAACGAAGCCCGAGCCGAGCCCCGCGTCCATCACCTCGGCATCGCCGTGCGGGACCTGGCGGCGGCGCGGGCGACCTACCGCGCCCTCCTCGGCTGCGAGCCCGGCCCGGTCGAGGACGTCCCGGAGGAGAAGGTCCGGGTCGTCTTCTTCCCGCTCGGCGGCCCGGGCGGGACCCGGGTCGAGCTGCTCGAGGCGACCGCCCCGGACTCGCCGATCGCCCGCGCCATCGAGAAGCGCGGTGAGGGAATCCACCACGTCGCCTTCGCGGTTCGCGACATCCGGGGTGCCCTCGAGGGGCTGCGGGCGCAGGGCGTCCCCGTCCTCGACCCGGAGCCCCGGCTGCGCGGCGAGCCCGGCCACCGCCGGCTCGTCGCCTTCGTGCACCCGAAGGGGGCGCACGGGGTGCTGGTCGAGCTGGTCCAGTACCTCGACGCCGACTAGCGCCCCCTGGCCGGGCGAGGCCGCCGCCCGCGAGGCCGCTCCCCGGGCGCGGGCGTGGCGCGGGGGCCGGTGCGGCACCCCGGTTGCTGTCGTCCCTTCCTTGAAAGCCGGGGGAAGTCCGGGGTATACTGACGGCGGCCACTGTCAGTTACTGTCAGACGGGGCCCGGGCGGCCCCCTCGATTCGGCGAGGGTGCAGGCTGGACCAGAACTTACGCGAGATCGGCGCCCGGCTGCGGGCCGAGGAGAGAGAGCTCCTCGACTACCGCGAGATCGAGGAGAACGCGCGCGACCTCGGGTTCCCCACGTCCGTCCGCACCCTCCGCTTCTACGTGGCCGAGGGGGTCCTGCCGCCCCCGGCGCGACGGCGCGGCCGGACGCCGGTCTACGACGAGGGCTGGATCCTGAACGCCCTCTGCGCCATCCACGTCATGAAGACGAGGCTCGGGCGCTCGCTCGCCGAGGTGCGGGAGGTGTTCAGGAACCTGGCCGAGGACCCGGCCGTGCTCGCCCAGAAGGTGAGCGCGGTGGCCGAGCTCGCGAACGGCGACTCGCTCCGCAAGGAGGAGAAGGAGGGGCTCGTCGACGCCTTCTTCGCCGCCCTCACCGGGCGGGAAGGCGCGGCCCGGCCGCCGAGCGCGATCTCCGTCCTCGACCTCCTCAGCCGAGGGAAGGGGGGCAAGCTCATGGACAAAGGTCAGACCGAGCCCGCCCCGGACGCGCAGGCGGCGCGGCCGGCGGAGGGGGCGGTCGCGGCGGCCGCCGCCGCGGTCCGGGCGACGACCCCGGAGACGCTCCCCGAAGGCGCCGTCCTCGTCGAGAAGGCGAAGGCGCTCGAGGAGCTGTTCATCGGGCGCTTCGACGAGGCCATGGCCCAGGTGCGGCGGGTCCCGAACCCGCTCGAGCAGCAGCTCTACCCGGCCGGCCCGCGCGACCGGATCCACCTGAAGCGAACGCGGTCGGATGAGGTCATAGACCTCATGAAGAAGCACCGCGTCTACGAGCGCGAGCTCCTGGAGGCGCTGCCGCTCGACGAGGTGTCCGAGTACCGGATCTTCACGCGGTCGCTCTTCGGGAAGAAGGACATAAGGGTGGTCGTCGCGGCGGCGTCCACGAGCCCGCTCGAGGACTTCGTCACCCGCAAGTGCTCGACGACGCCCGCCGGCCCGCGCCAGATCGAGCGGGCGCTCGAGGCGCTCGCGATGCGCGACGGGACGTTCTACTACATCGGGATCCTCTCGACGACGGGCTGGCAGCCGGGAGTGGAGGCCCACATCCCGCAGGCGCGCAACCTCCTCTGCTGCCTCGTCGAGAACCGGGGCGGCACGGACTGGCACGTCAAGCGTCACGGGGACGAGCGCTGGGCGGCCCTCTCGCGCCTCTTCGACCCCGAGAGCGACCGGGAGAAGATCGAGCGCGTGAAACGCCACCTGACCGACCACCCCGAGCTCAAGCTCCGCGGCGGCCACGTGACGATCCGGAGCATCCGCGAGGACCTGGCCGTGAGCGAGCCGATCCTGGCGGCGGCGGTGCGCGAGGTGCTCGCCCGCGACGAGGAGCTCTCGCTCCTCGAGGTCGGCGGCAAGGAGATCCTGAAGAGGCGGCGGCTGTGACCCTTCTCGACAAGCTCAGGTCGCTCTTCACGCGCGACGAGGTCCCCGACGAGGCGAAGCAGATCTTCGCCGCGGCGCGGACCACGCGCGACCTGCTCCACGGCCTCGACCACCTGGTGACGCGCAACGAGCTCGAGCTCGACGACGTCAACCGCGAGATCGCGAAGCTCGAGACGAACGAGCGCAAGGAGATCGAGGAGGTCCGCGGCGGCCGGGTGGACGGGCGCCTGAAGCAGCAGACGCTCCGCAAGATCGCGCGCTACCGGAAGCAGATGGACAACTACGAGGCGCGGACGCGGATCTTCAACCGCAACATCGACCTGCTCCAGCACCTCATCGCCAAGATCCAGGAGATCGAGGCGATGAAGCTCCGCGGGGTGGACGAGGCCCGCATCGACCACATCCTCATGGAGCACGGCGAGGAGCTCGAGCACTACGCGGACACCATGTCGGCGGCCGAGATCGCCGACGGACGCTCGATCGTGTCGGCGCGCGAGGAGCGCGAGCTGGCGGCCCTCGAGCAGGAGATCCTGGCCGGGGCCGGCGGCGACGGCGAGACGTCCGCCCTCGAGAAGCCGGCGGCCGAGACCGGGGCGCCGGACCGGGAGGAGCGCGTGGTGGAGCGGGCCGTCCGGGCGAAGGAGACCGAGGTGAGGACGCCGCTCGCGCTCGAGGGCGGCGGGGCGGCCCCGAAGCCGGACGAGCCGCGCCGCCAGCCGATCGAGGCGGTCGTCGACGCCGCCCTCGAGGCCGAGGAGAAGGCCCTCGAGGCGGAGCGTCGGTCGGACCAGAAGCGGGAGCGCGAGCTGGAGCTCGAATAGGAGCCCTTTGGGAGACGAAACGTGCCCGAGCTCGTCGGCGACTTCTTCAGGAAGCTCTTCGGACGGGAGAAGCCGGTCACGTCGCGCGACTTGAAGGCGGCCCTCATCGGCGTCAAGCGCGACCGGCGCAAGAAGCAGCTCGAGCTGAAGAAGGTCGTGAACCGCCGCGGCGACATCCTCGAGCGGATCAAGGACGCGCGCCGCGACGGCAACCAGATCGAGGTCGACACGCTCTGGGAGGACCTGAAGCAGCTCAAGGTCGACGCCGCCTACGCCCGGCGCGAGGCCAAGATCCTCTCGCTCGAGGAGATCGGCCTCAAGCGCTACAGCCGCGGCCTCGAGCGCCTGGAGAAGTCGAAGGACGACCGGGCGATCCAGCGCCTCCTCGAGCGGGCCCGCACCTCCGGCCTGGACGACAAGCTGCGGCGCGCCGAGGTGGACGAGGACGCCTACATGGACGAGCTGAACGCGATCCTCGACGACGTCGGCCTCCAGGTCGAGGAGCTCGAGGCCGAGGACGACCCGGAGAAGGAGAAGTTCCTGGCCGAGATCGACGCCATCAACTCGGCCGAGGAGGCCGGGAAGCTCGACGAGGCGCTGGCCAAGGAGGAGAAGCTCAAGAAGAAGCTCGACGAGGAGAAGCTCGAGGCGGAAGAGGTGTGAACCCTTAGTCGGGGGTCCGCGTGAACATCGACCTGTCCGGCGACCTTCGGAAGTCCCTGAACGACGCGCTCGTCCGCGCCCGCCGCCACTACGAGGGGGGCGAGGACGAGAAGGCCGCGCAGGCCTACGAGGCGGCCTCGCGCGTCGTCCTCAAGCTCGCCGAGTACGCCCCCGACCGCGCGACCGAGGTGAAGTACAAGAAGGACGCCATCCGCTACCGCGACTGCGCCCGCCGCCTGCTCGCCGGCGAGGCGCCGGCGCCCGAGCCGGGCGACGGGGCGGCCGCCCGCCCGATGCAAGGAAACCTTGCATCCAAGGCCCCGTCGACGTCGAGAGGCCCTCAGATGCAAGGAAACCTTGCATCTGGCGGGCGGGAAGTCGGTGGCGGGGGGGCCGCCGTCGCCCGGCGCCCTCGCGGGGCGGGCACCCCCGCCGACGGCGACGTCGGCGAGCTCTCCTCGGTCGTCTCCCAGCTCGTCCACGCCTCGCCGGTCACGTGGGCGGACATCGGCGGGCTCGAGGAGACGAAGCGCGAGATCAAGTACGCCCTCGGGCTCGCCATGGCGCGGCCCCCGGACGGCGTCCAGATCACGACCTGGCGGAACATGCTCTTCTACGGGCCGCCCGGGACGGGGAAGACGCTCCTCGCCGCCGCGACCTCGAACGCCCTGCGCCTCCGGGCCCAGACGACGGGCGACGAGCAGCGGGCGGTCTTCTTCAACGTCAAGGTCTCGTCGGTCATGTCGAAGTACTTCGGCGAGTCGACGAAGATCGTGAGCGAGCTCTACGGGCAGGCGCGCGACAGCTCGCCGGCGGTCGTGTTCCTGGACGAGTTCGAGGCCCTCGCGAGCCAGCGCGACAAGGACGACAGCGGGGCCGAGCGCCGCATCCTCTCGACCCTCCTGGCCGAGCTCGACGGGCTCTCGGAGAAGGGGCGGCGCGACATCTTCGTCCTCACCGTCGCGGCCACGAACCGCCCGTGGGACCTCGACCCGGCCGTGCTCTCGCGCTTCGACAAGAAGGTCCTGATCCCGCTCCCGGACCCGGAGACGCGCCGGGCGATCCTCGAGATCCAGATCGCCCGCAAGGGCTACGAGAGCGAGGTCCCGTTCGCCGAGCTGGCCGAGATGACGGAGGGCTACAGCGGGCGCGAGATCGAGCGCTTCTGCAAGGAGGTCGCCCACCGCATGATCGCCGAGATGAACCACGATCTGCCGGCGCGCGTCGACCAGGGGCTCGAGGTCGTCCGCAGCTACCAGGTGCGGGTGCGGCCGCTCGGGCGCGCGGAGTTCGAGTCGGCGAAGGCGCGGATCCACCCGCAGACGACGCCGCAGGAGATGGCGCGTTACGTGAACTGGCGCGAGAGCCAGGTCCTGTAAGGGCGAGGCGAAAGGACACGCGATGGGTCTCTTCAAGTCGAAGGAAGAGCGCAAGCTCGAGCGGGACATGGAGATCCGCCGGGGCATCAACGAGTTCAAGCGCAACCTCCGCAGCCTCGAGCGGCACGAGAAGGAGTACCTGAAGAAGGCGAAGCGGGCGAAGCAGATCGGCGCCCCCGACCAGCTCGAGTTCATCAAGCGCACCCTCAAGCAGACGGCCTCGCAGCGGCGGCTCCTCGAGCGCCAGCTCCTCGCCATCGAGACCGCCGCCCAGCGCAAGGACCAGGCCGAGATGCAGGGCCAGTTCTACCGGTCGCTGGCGGCGATCTCGCGCTCGATCGGCGAGGTCATGCGCGACGTCAACCCGGCCGAGGCCCAGAAGAACTTCGAGAAGGCCATGGCCCAGGCCGAGACGGTCGAGCAGCAGGCCCAGCTCTTCCTCGAGATGTCGTCCGAGACCATGTTCACGGAGGCGGCCGCGTCCGAGGACCTCGTCAAGGACGAGGAGATCGACCGGCTCATCGAGGCCGAGGTCGCCCACGACGAGTCGAAGCTCGTCGACAAGGAGATCGAGGCCGGCCTCGGCGAGATCGAGAAGGAGCTCGGCGAGAAGGAGCGGGGTTAGAGCCTTCATGACGACGCTCGCGCGCGACACGATGGTGGGCGACTACCGGCTGCTCGAGAAGCTCGGCTCGGGCGGCATGGGCGAGGTCTGGCTGGCCGAGCGCCGGCCGCGCCCCGACGACGGGCCGGCCGGGCCCGGCATCGGCTCGCGGGAGCCGACCTTCGGGCCCGACCGGCCGAGGTACGCCGTCAAGGTCGCGACCACCGCGGCCGGCGTGCGCGCGCTGAGGCGCCAGGGGGCGGTCCAGTCGCGCCTCGAGCACCTCGGGATCGTGCGGGTCGTCGAGGCCCGTCCGGCGGAGGACCCGCCGTTCGTGGTCTTCGAGTACGTGGAGGGCGAGAGCCTGCGGGCGCGCCTGCGCGGCGCCGGCCCGCTCGGACCGGACGCCGCCGCCCGGCTGCTCTACCTCGTGGCGGCGGCGCTCGGCTACGCGCACAGCCGCGGGGTCGCGCACGGGGACCTGAAGCCCGAGAACATCCTCATCGACGGCTTCGGGATGCCGCGGGTCACGGACTTCGGGCTCGGGCGGACGAGCGTCGAGGCGCCCGAGGGGACGAACAGCCTCGCCACGAACGAGGTCGGGCCGGCGGCCGGGACGCTCGCCTACCTCGCGCCCGAGCGGCTCGAGGGGCGGCCGAACGACCCCGTCGCCGACCTCTACGCCCTCGGCGCCGTCACGTTCGAGGTGCTCACCGGGCGGCTCCCGCAGGGCCGCGACCTCCCGAGCGAGCACGTCGCGAACCTCGACGCCCGCTGGGACGAGGTCTTCGCCCGCTGCTACACGGCCCGGGAGCGGCGCTACCGGAGCGCGGACGAGGCGGCCGCGGCCCTCGCCGACCTCGCCGCCCACCCGCTGGCCTTCGGCGACCCGGCCGAGGTGCCGGCGTTCGAGATCGTCGGCGGCGGCGCCGGCCCCGCCGGCGCGGGGGCCACGCCGCCGAAGCCGAAGGTCCCGGCCACGCCCCCGCCCGGCGCGCGGACGCCGCCGGTCCTCGACTGGACGGCCGCCCGCCCGCGGCTCGTCGGCCTCTCCGGGCGCCTGCCGGGGCGGCCCGCCCCGGCGCCCCCGGCCCGGCGCCCGAGCGGCTTCGCCCTCGGGTGCCTGGCCGCGATCGGCGTCCTGGCGATCGTCGCCGTCCTCGCCTTCGCCCGCTCGTCGTCGCCCGAGCCCCGGCGATCGCCGCCCGAGCAGAAGCCGCCGGGGGTGGACGAACGAGGGGGCGCGGAGTGGAGCCGGCGGGTCGAGCTCGAGCGGGTCGAGGCCGACCTGAAGCACCTCTACCAGCGCGGCTACACGTGGCTCGAGGCCCGCGAGAAGCTCAGGTCCTGGGAGCGCCCGGAGCGAAACGGCATCCACTACCGCTACCGCACCGACCCGCGGTCGGAGTGGACGATCCGCGCCACCCCGCGCGACGGGGCCGGAGGCCCGCGCACGATCCGCCTCCACCCCTCGCCGCGCTTCGGCGGCCCGCCGACGACCGTCATCGACCTCGAGGAGAGACGCGCGCCGTGACCGCCGCCGCTCGAGACCTCGCCCCGCGCATGCTCGTCGGCCCGTACGAGCTCGTCGCCCGCCTCGGCTCGGGCGGCTTCGGCGAGGTCTGGAAGGCGCGGCGCGCCGGCCCCGGCGGCGGCGACGGCGCGCCGGTCGCCTTGAAGGTCGCGAGCGGCCCCGCCGCCGCGGGCGTGCTCCGTCGCGAGGGCGCGATCCAGCGCCGCCTCGACCACCCGGGGATCGTCCGGGTCCTCGACCTCGACGCCGCCCACGACCCGCCGTACGTGGTCTTCGAGCTCGTCGAGGGCGGGACGCTCCGCGACCTCATCCGCGCCCACGGGCTCACGGGGATCGGGCGGGAGCGGGCGATGGCGATCCTGCGGCAGGTCTGCGAGGCCCTCGCCCACGCCCACGCGCGGGGCGTCGCCCACGGCGACCTCAAGCCCGAGAACGTCCTCATCGAGGCCGCCTCCGGGCGCGCCCGCGTCACCGACTTCGGCCTCGGGGCCGCCGCCCCGGGCGCCGGCGAGCCCGGAGTGGCGCGCTCGGGCGCCCTCGACTCGGGTCCGGGAGTCGCCGGGACCTTCCGCTACCTCGCGCCCGAGGTGCTCGACGGGTTCCCGGCCGACGCCGAGGCGGACCTTTACGCGGTCGCGATCATCCTGTTCGAGATGGTCACGGGTCACCCGCCCCGCGGGGTCGAGGAGCCGGGGCCGCACCTCCTCGGGGCGACCGACAGGCGCTGGTTCGACGCGATCATGAGCGGCTGCTACCGGCCGCGCCCGAGGCTCGAGGCGGCGCGGGTCCTCCGGACGCTCGAGTCGGCGGGACGGCCGCTCCCCCGGGAGCGGCCCGCATCCCGGCCGTGGGCGAGGCTTCCGGGCCGACTCCTCCGCCGCCCCCTGGCGTTCGGGGCGGTGGTGCTCCTCGGCTGGGTCGCCTGCTACGCGATCGCCGCCCTCGGCAGCCCCGGGGTCGCCGGCGTGGTGGCCATCGGGCTCTTGGCGGCGACCGCGCTGGCCATCGTCTCCGGCCCGCGCGGCGAGGAAACACGCGCATCGGCGGACGGCGGGGGTGGCGTGGCCCCCGCGTCCTCGGCATCATGGACCTGACCACGGGAGGCCGAAGGTCCCGCGGCGGAGGTGATTTTTCGCACCCGGACGGCCCGCGGCCGGCCGGGCGCTTCGAGAGGAGGCGCCGGGCGCCATGAAGATGAAGCTCGAAGCGGGCAGCAAGGTCCAGGACTACGTCCTCGTCGAGCGCCTGGGCTCGGGCGCCTTCGGCGAGGTCTGGAAGGCCGTGCACGGGGTGCTCGGACGGGTCGTGGCCATCAAGTTCGCGACATCCGACGCCGCCGCGCCGACGCTCACGCGGGCGATCGTCTCGCAGTTCGGGCTCGAGCACCGCGGGATCGTCAAGGTCCTCGACGCGAGCCTCGACCACGAGCCGCCGTTCGTGCTCTTCGAGCACGTCGAGGGCGGGACGCTCCGCGCCGTTCTCCGCGAGCGCGGACGGCTGGAGATCGCCGACGCCGTCTCCATCTTCCGCAAGCTCTGCGACGCCCTGGCTTACAGTCATACGCGGGGGATCGTCCACGGCGACCTGAAGCCGGAGAACATCATCATCACCCCCGAGGGGGACCCGCGGGTGACCGACTTCGTCGGCGTCACCCAGGAGGAGGCCGCCGGGCTCGCGGGGGCGGCGGACGCGGGCGTCCGCGCGAGCCTCGCCACCCTCGGGGCGATCGGGACCTACCACTACCTGGCGCCCGAGCAGGAGCGCGGCGAGGGAGTGGACGGCCGGGCCGACATCTACGCCCTCGGCGTCGTCCTCTTCGAGATGCTGACCGGGTCGCTGCCCCAGGGCCGCGACCTCCCGAGCGAGGTCAACCCCTACGTCTCGTGGTGGTGGGACCACATCTTCTCGCGCTGCTACACGGGGAAGGACCGGCGCTACCGCGACATGACCGAGCTCGCCGCCGACCTCGACTGCGCGCTCACCGGCCCGGGGTACGGCGAGATGCCGAGCCAGAAGCGCCGGGCGGAGTCGGGCGCCCTCCGAACGAAGGCCGGTTGGGTCGCCCGAAGCGGCGAGGCGGAGTCGAGCCCCGGCCCGGACCGGGAGAGGGACCGGGAGCCGCTCGAGACGCGGGCCATGCGGCGCCTCGCCGAGCGCATCGCCCTCTGCCACGGGACCAAAGTCGCGGCCGACCTGCCGCGGGGCGGGATCATCTCGAAGCGGAGCCTCCCCCTCGCCCGGACCGCGGACCCGGGGTCGTCGCCCCCGCCTCGCGCCCGGCCGGCGCGGGCCGGGCTCGCGGTCGCCATCTCCTTCGCCCTCGCGGTCGGGCTCCCGGCCGTCGTCCTCGGGTCGCTCATCGAGCGCGAGCCGGCCTTCGGGGGCGGGCTCGACCTCTCGAGCCTGACGGCGCCGAGCGCCTCCACCTGCCGCTCGCGCGACGACGGGCGCCCGGCGATCGGGGCGAGGCCGTCGGCCCCGCGCTCGCGCACCGCCGTCGCCGTCCGCAACGGGGCCGCGGACAAGGAGGTGTGCGAGCTCGTCGAGCTCTACGCGAACCTCCACGCGGCCCTCGCGCACCCGACCGGCCCGAACGAGCGCCGGCGGCTCGTGGAGGAGCGCCACAAGGTGCGGCAGGCGCTCGAGACGCTCGGGTTCCGGCCGGTCGTCGTCGAGGAGCGGGGCGGCGGCTGGCGCGTCGACGCCCGGCCCGAGTGGGAGGGGCTGCGCGAGGTCCGGGGCCGGTCGAGGACCGACCGCGAGCGGGCGCACCCGGCGGAGTACTGATGACCGTCCAGGACTTCCACCTCGCGCGCTTCCGGGAGTACCAGGCGAAGGGCCTCGACGCCTACCGCCTGGGGCAGTGGAAGGACGCGCGCTTCCAGCTCCTCAAGGCGGCCGAGCACCTCTTCAAGCTCGCCCGCGAGACGGAGGCCGGGGGGCTCCGCGATCAGCGCATAAAGAACGCCCACAAGCTGAAGGAGATGGCGCAGAAGATCGACCCGGAGGCCCCGCCCCTCCGGGACCCGGCGGGCGACGGGGCGGACGGGAGCGGGCCTGGCCCCGCGGCCCCGGCGGGGAAGGGGAAGGGGAAGGGGCCGGGGCAAGGGGCGGGGCGAGCGGGCGGGGGCCGCGTCCGGGCCGGCGAGCGCGAGGGCGAGGGCGAGGGCCGCAAGTTCAGGGCGGTCGAGCGCCCGCAGGTCTGCTTCGCCGACGTGGCCGGGCTCGAGGACGTGAAGGAGCAGATCAAGCTGAAGCTCCTCTACCCCTTCCAGCACCCGGAGGCGGCGCGCCGCTACGGCATCGAGTCGGGCGGCGGCATCCTCCTCTTCGGCCCGCCCGGGACGGGGAAGACCCTGATCGCGCGCGCGGTCGCGGGCGAGATCCACGCCGCCTTCTTCACCGTCAAGCCGTCCGAGATCATGTCCAAGTGGGTCGGCGACAGCGAGGGCAACATCGCCCTGCTCTTCCGCACGGCCCGGGCGGAGGCCGTCTCCGTCATCTTCCTGGACGAGATCGAGGCCCTCCTCCCGGCGCGGCGCGAGGACAAGCAGGGCTCCGTGATGACGCGGGTCGTGCCCCAGATCCTGGCCGAGCTCGATGGGTTCGACACGGCCGGAAAGAACCCCGTGCTCTTCATCGGCGCGACGAACGAGCCCTGGAACCTCGACCCGGCGATCTTGCGCCCGGGGCGCTTCGACGAGAAGATTTACGTGGGGCTGCCGGACCTGCCGGCCAGGCGTCAGATGCTCGAGATGGACCTCGCCGGTCGGCCGACCGAGCAGGACCTCGACCTCGACGAGCTGGCGGCGCGTCTCGAGGGCATGAGCGGGGCCGACATCCGCAACCTCTGCCGGAAGGCCGCGGCCGACGCGTTCCTCGAGGCGATCGAGACGGAGCGCGACGCGCGGATCGGTCGAGATGACCTGGAGCGGGTTCTTGCGGACACCCGGCCGAGCGTTCGGCCCCAGGACCTCGCGCGATTCCGTGAATACGCCTTGCAGCAGACGTAGAATGGTGGTGACCTGCTCTTGTTGATGAAGGGGTGATCCATGGCGACGATCGACATCGCGGGCTTCGCGGCTTCGGCCGAGGCGCTCGCCCTCGCCTTCGACTCGAGCCGCCTTCCCGGGCTGCTCTCGAAGCGCCTCGACGTCCCGCCGGGGGCGGTCGCCCTCGTGCGCGACGCCGAGACCGGGGCCGAGGAAGCCCTCGGGCCCGGCGCCTCGCGGGCCGGGGCGTTCTCGGCCGTGCTCGTGAAGACGGGCGAGGTCGCCGTCCCCTTCCAGGTCGCGAGCCTGCCGACGAAGGACGGCATGACGGCCACGGCCGGCGTCGAGGCCGTCATCGACCTGCCGACGAAGCCGATCCAGGTCCGCGAGCTCGCCCAGACGCTGCTCCGCGACCGGGAGCGCCTGGACGTCGCCGACCTCCGCGCCTACCTGCTGCCGGCCGCGCGCACGGGCCTCGCCCTCTTCGTGGCCGCGCGCACGGCCGAGGACCTCTACCTCCGCGACCCGCGGCCCGAGCTCGAGGAGCGCGTGAAGCAGGAGCTCGCGCGGCCCTCGTTCGGGGCCGGGCTCCACCTCGTCGAGGTCCGGCACCCCTCGTTCTACTGCGAGGAGTACGAGCAGAAGCGGCGCAAGGACATCGAGGTCAAGCTCAAGGAGGAGGAGCTCGAGGCCCGCGAGCGGCTCGAGGCCCTGAAGCAGCGGCTCGAGAAGCAGGAGCACATCCGGCGCAAGGAGGTGGACGAGCTCGCCAAGTTCCTCGAGTTCCAGGGCGTCCTGAAGGAGGTCGAGCTCAAGAAGGAGCTCGACCGCAAGCGCAAGGAGGCCGAGCTCGGGAAGCTCGAGGAGCTCGAGCGGCGCCTCGGCAAGGACGACATAAGGACGCTCATCTTCCTCCTCGAGGACGAGCGGCTCAAGGCCGAGCTCATCCAGTCGCTGATCGAGCGCGACATGTCCGCCGACCAGATCCAGGCGAAGAAGCAGGCCGGGATGGAGCGGCGGCTCGAGGAGCGGCTCGAGGAGCTGTCGCGCCGGATGGCGACGGTCGCCAACGAGAGCGAGCGGCGCAAGGCCGAGGGCGGGATGCGCACGCGACGCGTGCTCGCGGCCTTCGGGAAGCAGGTCTTCGCCTTCGACCCCGGGACGAACGTCCGGCCCGAGGCGCCGAAGGAGGTCTACGACCTCGAGCGCGGCGCCCTCGGCTACCTGCGCTCGGTGCGGACGGGCGTGACGGGCGACGGGACGGTGCTCCTCGCCGGCGCCCAGCGCGGCGTCTACGTCTGCCGCGAGGGCGCGCCGGCCGACTGGGTGAAGGAGCTGACCTTCCCGCGCGAGCCGATCGGGCAGGGCGGCGTCAACGCCTGCGCCTACTTCGACCGCCACGTCTACGCGACGCACAGCGAGCTCGGCGTCTGGCGCTTCGACGTCGACGGCGTCGCCCGCGGGGCGCGGCTCTTCGACGACGTGACGGCGCGGAACGAGTCGACGCGCGGGGCGACCATCACGGCCGACGGCAAGCTCTGGTTCGCGTCGGGCTCCGACGTCTACCGCCACGACCTCCTCCGGCCGTCGAGCGAGCTCGTCCTCTACCGGGGCACCGAGGACTCGATCACGGCCCTCGTCGTGTCGCGGAACGAGGTCTTCGCCGGGACCAAGGGCGGGCGGATCCTCCGCTGGTCGCACAGCGACCCGGGCTCGCCGCGCGAGTTCAACGTCCGCAAGACCGAGCCGATCTTCATGCTCCGGGTCGCGGAGGTCCGGGGCGAGCCGCACCTCCTCGTCGGGGCCAAGGAGCACGGGCTCACGGCCGTGAACCTGACCGACGGGCGGGCCGCGGACTACCGCGCCCGCGACCAGATCCGCTGGGTGGACGGGGCGTCGGACTTCGTCTACGGCGTCTCGCGGGGCGGCTACGCGATCCACATCTGGCAGGCGGAGAAGCTCGATGCGGAGGTCCTGACGCTGCGGGTGGCCGACCGCGTGCAGGACGTGTGGGTGCTGAAGGAGAGGATGACGGCGACGTCGGAAGCCGTGGTGTGATGGTGTGATCGACAAGCTCTACAAGCTCGCCTGGATCCCGGTCCTGCTGATCATCGTCGTGATCGCCTGGCCGTTCGTGGCCCCGCGGCTCGGGATCGGCGAGCAGCGCGAGGCCCGCCGCGACCTCGACCCCTTCCGCGAGCACCTCGCGAACGAGGCGGCCAGGGAGGCGGCCTCGAAGCTGCCCCGCTTGGACGACGTCCACCGGCTCGTCCTCCCGCCCGTCGAGGGCGACGCGACCCGCTGGCTCCAGGAGATCCTCGCCGAGGCGATCGAGGACGACGGCTTCTACGACGTCGTCGACCTCGGCGACCTGCGCGAGAAGCGGAAGGAGAAGCTCAAGGACAAGGACCCGCTGGCGCGCGAGGACTGGCTCCTGCTCGCGCGCGAGCTCAAGGCCGATGCGGTGCTTTTCGCCAGGGCGGAGGCGTTCTCCGAGGGGCGCAGGGGCGTCGGGGCGAAGTGCGCCCTCGACCTCGCCCTCGCCCGGGCGAGCGACGGCGCGCCCTTGCCCGAGGGCAAGGCCTCCGTGCGCCGGGAGATCGGGAGCCGGGCGAGCCTCGACTACTTCACGCCGTTCATGCAGTCCTCGTCCGTCGTTCTCCGGCTCCTCGCCTGGCTGCTGCTCGCGGCGGGCCTGCCGTTTGCGCTCTACCCGGCGGTGAAGGGGGTCGCGGGCCTCGAGTCGAACAAGGCCGCCGCCTTCCTCGTCCTCGGCATGACGGCCCTGGACCTGCTCGCCGGCGTCGCCCTCATGGGCTTCGCCCCCGGGGGGTTCGGGATCGTCCTGCTCGCGGTCGGCGGGCTCGTCGTCCTCGTCTACAACCTCGCGATGGGAAACCGGCTGGCCGACCTGAGATAAGATGTAGGAGACAGCGAGGTCGCGGGTTCCCGGGGAGGTTTCGCCATGATCCACCCGAAGACGCTCAAGCCCGGCGACCGCGTGAGCGAGTACGTCCTCGAGGCGCTCGTCGGCCGGGGCGGCTTCGGCGACGTCTGGCGCGCGCGGCACCGCGTCTGGCACGACCGCGTCGTCGCCATCAAGATCCCGCGCGATCCGGACCTCGTCCGCCTCCTCCGGAGCGAGGGCGCGATCCAGCACGCCCTCGACGGCCCCGGGATCGTGCGGGCGATCGGGCTCGACGCCGACCACGACCCGCCCTACCTGGTCATGGAGTTCGTCGAGGGCGAGAGCCTGCGCGCGCGGCTCGAGCGCGAGCGTCGCCTCGAGCCGCCTGCGGCGCGGCGGATCGGGCGGGCGATCCTCGAGGTCCTGGCCTCGGCCCACGAGCGCGGGTTCGTCCACCGCGACCTGAAGCCCGAGAACGTCCTCCTCGAGCGGGGGACGGGGGCGGTGAAGCTCACGGACTTCGGCCTCGGGAAGGCCGTCGAGGGTGCGGCCGCGCGGCTCGTGCTCTCGGGCGAGCTCGGGACGGAGGCGACCGAGGGCGGCGTCGCCGAGGCGATCTCGGGGACGCTCGCCTACATGGCCCCCGAGCAGAAGGAGCCGGGGCGGGCGATCGACGCCCGGGCCGACGTCTACGCCTTCGGGATCCTCCTCTTCGAGATGCTGACGGGCGCGCGGCCCGAGGGCGGCGAGGTGCCGTCCGACCTCGTCGCCGGGCTCGGCCCGCGCGTCGACGACCTCTTCAAGCGCTGCTACTGCCGCTACGAGAAGCGGTTCGAGGACGCGGGCGCGGCCCTCGCCGCCCTCTCGGAGCTCGAGCGGGCCGCGGGCGGCGGCCGCGACGTGGACGCGCCGCCTCCGGTCGCCCGGCTCCAGCGGCGGTCCGACGGCTGGACGACGACCTTCCCGCTCCGCTCGCCGCTCACGCGGATCGGCGCGGCGCCGGGCTGCGAGATCCGGCTCCTCGACCCGGGCGTCGCGCCCGAGCACGCCGCGATCTTCCACCACCAGGGCGCCTGGTGGATCCGGGACCTCGGCAGCGCCAGCAAGACGATGCTCCGCGTCGAGGTCCCCGTCGGCGAGGCGGGCGGCGGCGGCGCGGGCTCGGGAGTCCGGGTGGTCCACGAGCGGGTCGGCCGGGCCCCGCTCAAGCTCGGCGAGGGCGTGACCGTCCTCGTCGGCGACGTCGAGCTCGTCTTCCGCGACGGCTCGCCGGCGCCGCGCCTCGAGGCGCGGCGGCTCCCGCGCGAGCGGCCGGCGCCCTCGGGCCCCTCGAGCCTCGCCCAGGCGACGGCGATCCTCGGGGCGGCGACGCTCGGGCTCCTCACCGCGACGGGACGGCTGCCGGACTCGCCGGCGGCCCTCCTCGCCGCCGTCGTCGCCCTGCTCGGCCTGCTCAAGGTCTTCGTCCCGCGCCGCCCGCAGCCCATGCCGGCGGCGGGCGCGGGCGGGGCAGGCGGCGGCGCGGGCGGCGCCGGCGCCGGGCGCGACCCGCGCTTCGCCGGCTTCCTCCTGCGCACGGCCGCGCTCGGGCTCGACCTCATGCTGCTCGCGGCCGTCCTCGACCGGCCGTGGAGCCCGCTCGCCTACTTCGCCTACGATGCCCTCGCCACGTGGATCTTCGGCGCGACCGCCGGCAAGTGGCTGCTCGGCCTCGTCGTCGTGAGCGAGGACGGCCGGCCCGTGACCTTGAAGCAGTCGATCGGCCGCAGCCTCTCGAAGGTGCTGTCGGCGCTGCCCTGGGGGATCGGCTTCCTGCTCGCCGCCATGAACGCGCGCAAGCAGGCGCTGCACGACTTCGTCGCCGAGACGGCCGTCATGAGGCGCGTCCCGCGCGACGATTAGCGCGACGTCGTTCGGTCGGCCCCGGTCAGGTCGTAGAGGTAGGCCGAGGCGCCCGGCGCCCGGCTCTCTTCCAGCCGGGTCCCGAGCCGGTCGAGGTCGCCGAGGTAGATCTTCCGATCGTCGGTCCAGCCGAAGAGGAACCAGACGCGCTTGCGCCCCACGAGGGCGCGAAGGTCGCGCCCCCGCTGCCGGTCGTCCGGAAAGTCCGCGCCCCGGATCGGGACGATCGCCGGATCGAGGCCGGCCTCATCCCGGTAGAAGCGGAACGGCACGACCGAGCGATGGTGGACGTAGAGCGTGTCCCCCATCCGCCAGCTCCGCGCGACGTGCTCGAGCACGGGCTCGATCTCCTCGCGCGTGTCGCGGACGAAGGCGTCGCGGATCCCCTTGCCGATCGGCACGACCGCGATCGTCACGGCGGCGACGACGGCCAGGACCCGGCGCCAGCGGAGCGGGCTCGCCCCGAGGCCCTCGATCCCCCGGGCGACGAGGAGGAGGTAGGCGGGCGCCGTGAACAGCACCAGGCGGTTGTAGAACGGGTAGAGGCGCGCGGCCGAGGCGGCGAGGACGAGGACGATCGGGGCGACGAGGAAGAGCAGGAGGTCCCACCTCCGGGAGCGGACGAAGCCCGAGGCCCCGAGGCCGAGGAGGATCGCCACGATCGGCTTCGTGTCGAGGGCCGTGACCTCGCGCGGGGCGCGGTAGAGGACGCGGGCGAGCCAGGCGACGGCGGGCCACGCCGAGCGCGGCGGGAACGCCCTCAGGTTCTCCCAGAACGTCGCGAGCTCCGGATCGGCGCCGAGGTGCCGGAGGAAGAGGGCGTACTGGAGGGCGAAGCTCGCGAGCCAGGCGGCGGCCGCGACCGCGACGAGAGCTAGGAACCGGGGGCGGCGCGCGAGCCAGGCGCGGGCGAGGAGCGTCGCGCCGGCGCCGCCTAGGACGAAGGCCGCCGGGTAGGAGAACCAGACCGCGGTCGCGCCGGCGAGCCCGAGGGCGAGGAGCCGGCGGGTCGACTCGGGGCGCTCGTCGGCCCGGAGGGCGACGAGGAGGATGACGAGGCCGAGCGCGACGTCGAGCGAGTACGGCTTCAGCTCCGATGCGAAGTAGACGAGCGGCTGGGCGACGGCGAAGAGGCCCACGGCGAGGAGCCCGGGGCCCGGGCCGACGAAGCGGCGGGCGACGGCGACGAAGAGCGGCAACGAGGCGAGACCCGCGAGCAGCGGGACGAGTCGCAGGGCGTACTCGCTGCCCCCGAGGAGCTCGACGGCCGCTTCGGTGAGCCAGAGGAACCCGAGGGGCGCGCCCTGGTGGTGGTCGAGGGGACGGACGAGCCCGCCGAAGGAGCGCGAGAGGATGTTGTCGGCGAGGTAGGCCTCGTCGAGCCAGAGGTTGCGGCACCGGAGGTAGGCCTCGAGGCGGAGGGCCGCGCCGACGACGACGAGCGCGAGGGCGGCCCGGTGGGCGCCGGGCGGCCAGGGGGAATCGCCTCCATCCGGTCCTTCGGGCTCGCCGCGCACCGGGCCGACCCCTCCAGGGACCCGTCAAGCTATCACGCGGGGCGGCGGAAGTCGAGCCCCCGCGCTCGCGGCCACGGTCGCTGGACGTCCTTGCGCCGCGCGGATGTGGCGCTACAATTGGGGGCGTCCCGCGCAAGAGCTCTCGGAGGCCGCTCCCCATGTGGCTCTACCTCGCCCTCTTCATCCCCTTCGCGCTCTTCACGATGTTCGCCCAGTGGTTCGTGAAGCACCGGATCAAGAAGATGATGGAGATGGAGGCGGCGGCGGGGCTCACGGGGGCGCAGGTCGCCCAGAAGATCCTCGAGATCAACGGGATCACGGACGTGAAGGTCGAGGAGACGGACGGGTTCCTCTCCGACCACTATAGCCCGAAGGAGCTGACGCTCCGCCTCTCGCCCGACATCTTCAGCGGCACGCACGTCTCGGCGCTCGGGGTCGCCGCCCACGAGGTCGGGCACGCCATCCAGCACCAGAAGGCCTGGGCGCCGCTCCAGCTCCGCCAGACGCTCGTGCCGGCGGCCATGTTCGGGACGAACGCCGGCATGTTCCTCCTGATGCTGTCGGTCTTCCTCGCCGGCGCCGGGCAGATCTCGACCGTGTTCGCCCAGATCGGCCTCATCCTCTACGCGATCGCCGTCTTCTTCGCCCTCGTCACGCTCCCGGTCGAGTTCGACGCCTCGTCGCGCGCCAAGGCGCAGCTCGCGCAGCTCGGGCTCGTCCAGCCCCAGGAGGCGACGGCCGTGGCGAAGGTGCTGAACGCGGCGGCCCTCACCTACGTGGCGGCGGCGGCGGCGGCCGTGGGCCAGCTCATCTACTGGTTCCTGCGCACGCGTCATTGACCGCGGGGTGAGACCCCAGGGCGCCCATGGCTGACCACGTCCTCGCGATCGACGCCGGGACGACCGGCGTCACCGTCCTCCTCTTCGACCGGGGCGGCCGGGTCGTCCGCCAGAAGGACCACGACTTCCCGCAGCACTACCCGAAGCCCGGCTGGGTCGAGCACGACGCGGACGAGATCTGGGAAGCGACGCGGCGCCTCCTGGCCGAGGTCGTGGGCGCGGCGCCGGGCGGGGCCGGCTCGATCGCGGCCATCGGGATCACGAACCAGCGCGAGACGACGGTCATCTGGGACCGGCGGACGGGCGCGCCCATCGCCAACGCGATCGTCTGGCAGTGCCGGCGCACGGCCCCCATGTGCCGCGACCTGAAGAGCGCCGGGCTCGAGCCCCTCTTCCGCCGCAAGACGGGGCTCGTCCTCGACGCCTACTTCTCCGGGACGAAGGTCCGCTGGCTCCTCGACGAGGTCGAGGGCGCGCGGGCGCGCGCCGAGGCGGGCGACCTCGCGTTCGGGACGATCGACACCTGGATCGCCTGGAAGCTCACGGGCGGGCGCGTCCACGCGACCGACCCGACCAACGCCTCGCGGACGCTGCTCTACGACATCGACGCCCGCCGCTTCGATCCCGAGCTGTGCGCGACGCTCGGCGTGCCGGAGATGCTCCTGCCCTCGGTCGTCGGCTCGGCCGAGGTCTACGGCGAGAGCGACCCCGCGCTCACGGGCGGGCGGGCGATCCCGCTCGCCGGGATCGCCGGCGACCAGCAGGCGGCCCTCTTCGGCCAGGGCTGCGTCCGCCCGGGCATGTCCAAGAACACGTACGGGACGGGCTGCTTCGCCCTCGTCAACACGGGGACGACGCGGCCGGTGCCGGCGAGCGGGCTCGTGACGACGATCGCCTGCGACGAGCGGGGGCGCCCCGTCTTCGCCCTCGAGGGGTCGGTGTTCATAGCCGGCGCCGTCCTCCAGTGGCTGCGGGACGGGCTCGGGCTGATCGCGAGCGCGGCCGAGAGCGAGCCGCTCGCCCGCACGGTCGAGGACACGGGCGGCGTCTACCTGGTGCCGGCGTTCGTCGGTCTCGGCGCGCCGTACTGGGACATGGAGGCGCGGGGCGCGATCCTCGGCATCACGCGCGGGACGACGCGCGCCCACCTGGCCCGGGCGGCGCTCGAGGGGATCGCCTACCAGGTGCGCGAGCTCGTCGACTGCTTCGAGAAGGACGCGCGCCGCGAGGTCGCCGAGCTTCGCGTCGACGGCGGGGCGGTCGCGAACGACTTCCTCATGCAGTTCCAGGCCGACATCCTCGGGAAGCCGCTCCTGCGCCCGAGGAACATCGAGTCCACGGCCCTCGGCGCCGCCTACCTGGGCGGGCTCGCGACCGGCTTCTGGCGCGACTTCTCGGAGATCGAGGGCCTGCGCGAGGTCGATCGCCGGTTCGAGCCGGCGATGCCCGACGCGCGCCGGGAGCAGCTCTACGCCGGCTGGAAGGCGGCCGTCGGCCGCGTGCTCACCGCCCGGTCATGAGGCGCGCGGCCGTCGCTCTGGCCCTGACGCTCGCGCTCGCCCTGGCGGGGCCGGCCTTCGCCGGCGGCGACGTCGGCGAGGTCGCCCCCGCCATCCAGCTCAAGAAGCTCGGCGGCGGCGACGTCTCCCTCGCCGACCACGCCGGCAGGGCCGTCGTCCTCTGCTTCTTCGCCACGTGGTCGAAGGCGAGTGTCGAGCAGCTGAGGGAGCTCGTCCCGCTCCACCGCCAGGGGACCGCCGTCCTCGGGATCTGCCTCGACGTCGGCGGCGACGAGGCCGTCGCCCGCACCGTCGAGCGCGAGGGCATCCCGATGCCCATCGCCCTCGGCGGGGGCGATGCCGACCTCGCCCGGGCCTACGCCCTCGAGAAGCTCCCGACCGTCGTCGTCGTCTCGAAGGACGGCCGGATCGCCGCCCGCTTCGACGGCTTCAAGGACCCGGCGGCCGTGAAGGCGGCGGTCGACCGGCTGGCCGCGCCGGCGGGTCGATAGCCCGTCAGATCTCCTCCGGCGGCTCGTGCGCGATGACGACGATGACGTCGCCCGGCGCGAGCGCGTACTCGTCCGGCGGGTTCGTGTGGACCTCGAGGCCGCGGCGGACCGAGATCGGGATCGCCCCCTTGGCGCGGAGCGGTCGGAAGAGGTCGCCGAAGCTCGGGGCCCTGGCGATCACGGCCTCGGTCGCCTCGACCTCGTAGAAGTCGTTCCCCTCGGTCGTGAGCAGGAGCTCCTTCACGATCTGCCCGACGCCGCGGTGGACGGCCCCGGCCGCCATGAGCCGCGGCGCGAGGGCCCCGCTCTCGATGACCTCGAGGCGCGGCAGCTTGCGCCTGAGGATCTGGGTGGTCTCGAGCTCGAGGACCTCGGCGACGAGGCGCCCCTCCGGGTTGATCGAGTCGGCGATCAGGGCGGCGAGCGTCGTCCGGGCGTCGATGGTCTCGTCGGGCGTGTCCGGGGTCCGGCGCTCGGCGATGATGACGACCGCGCCCGCCTTGTCGGCGCCGGCCTCGCGGAGGACGGCCTCCCGGGTGAAGTCGCCGCGCTTCAGGAGCACCCCGGGCGGCGGCAGGCGCTCGGAGAAGGCGGCGATCACGACGATGTCCGTCTTGCGGCTCGCCCGGGAGTCGAGGCGCTCGATCTCCCGGACGATCATGTCCGTCGCCGGGGTCAGGCCGCAGATGAGCAGGTGACCGCGGAGGTTCTGCATCTGGAGCGTCCCTTCCTTGAGCCGGTTCACCTTGTCCATGAGGGCCGAGGTGACGATCGCCGTCGGCAGCGCGATCACGCAGATCCCGGCCATCATGGTGATGCTCGCGAGCACCCGCCCGGTCGCCGTGACGGGATAGGTGTCGCCGTAGCCGACGGTCGTCATCGTCACGATCGCCCACCAGAAGGTGTCGCCGAGGCTCTGGAAGTGCGGGTTCTCGTGCTCGACCAGGAACATGCCGGTGCCGGCGACGATGAGGACGACGATCACGAAGGCGAAGACCACGAGCAGCTCGTAGGCGTGCTCGCGGAAGACGCCGATGACGCTCGACAGGCTCGAGCGGTAGCTGACGAGGTGGAGGAGGCGGATGAGCCGGAAGAGGCGGGCGACGCGGAAGACGCGGAGCGAGGGGAGGAGGGCGAGGAGGTCGATGATGTGGATCGGCTCGAAGACGAAGCGGACCTTCGCCCCGACCGCGCCCGCGACGCCCGCGAGCGCGCGCCCCCCGTACGATCCCGTCCCCCGCCGGATCGACCGGCGGATGTCGTCGAGGAAGTCGCTCGCGACGTAGAACCGGAGCAGGTACTCGACCGCGAAGACGCCGACGACGGCCCACTCGAGGGGCTCGAGGATCGGGTGGTTCCGCTCGGGGGTGCTGAGGATGTAGAGGAAGACGCCGACGGAGATGACGATGAGCGCGCCGACGACGAAGTCGACGATCTTCTTCCTCGGGCTCGACTCGTCCTCGAGCAGGTCCCAGAGGATCTGCTTGTGACGCGGCCGCCGACGGGTCGTGGGCATGTTCGTGTCCGGGACTCGTGGACGGCGGCCGCGCGCTTCGCCGCCCCCGCTACTTCCTCAGGAGCTTGATGCTCTCGATGATCTCGCGCTCGCTCCCGAGGTTGCCGTCGATCTCGGCGCTGTAGATCGTGTAGGCGACCATGTTCCGCGCGCTGTGCGGGTCGATGATGGCGACGACGCCGAACTCGACGTCGGTGCCGCCGACGTTGGCCGTCCCGAGGCACTCGTAGCCCTTGCCGCCGCCGTCGAAGTTGCGCTCCTCGAAGGCCTGGACCTCCTTCACGTCGAGGCCGGCGAGCGCATCGAGCGCCTTGCAGACGGCGTCCTGCGACGTGAGCGAGTCGTCCTTCCAGTTGACGATGATGAACACGAACGTCCCGTCGGCGCTCTCGGCCATGAACTTCTCGGGGGTGTTCTCCTTCTCCTTGAAGCCCTTCGGGAGCATGAACGACAGGCCGAAGTCCTCGTCCTGCCACTCCTGCATGTGGTCGTCGGCCGCCGTGCCGGCGCCGAGAGCGAGGATCAGGAGCGCGGCCAGGGCCGTGCCGAAAGCCTTGCGAGCGAGCATGGTCTCATCCCTCCACCCACCGTCGCGCCCGGGGCCGCGAAGCGGGCCCCGTGACGAACGCGACACCGTGAAAAGGTCCCACTACTACGCGCCGGCCACGCGCCCGTCAAGCGGAAACGGAGGGGGCGCGCCCCGCGCGCGCGGCCCTTTACGGGGCGCCGCGCGGGCCTTAGACTGTCGCCCCGTGGCGCTCTTCCTGCGCGAGGCCGACGTCGAGGCGCTGCTCGCGGTCCCGGAGGCGATGGCCGCCGTCCTCGAGGCCATGCGCGACCTCGCGCTGGGGCGGGCGGCGAACGAGCCGCGCCGGCGCGTGCGGGCGCCCGGGTTCACGCTCCACCTCATGGGCGCGACCTGGGCGGCGCGCGGATACGGGGGCTACAAGGCGTACCGGACGACGGCCTCCGGCACGCACTTCCGCGTCCACCTCTTCCGCGTGCCCTCGGGCGAGGCCCTGGCGACGATCGAGGCCGACCGGCTCGGCCAGGTGCGGACCGGCGCGGCGAGCGGGGTCGCGACCCGGCTCCTCGCCCGCGACGACGCCCGGACGCTGGCCGTGATCGGCGCCGGCTGGCAGGCGCGCTCCCAGGTCGCGGCGGTCGCGGCGGCGCGCCCGCTCGTCGAGGTCCGCGTCTTCGCGCGGCGCGCCGAGGGGCGGGAGGCGTTCGCGCGCGAGGTCGCGCCCCTCCTCGACGGCGTGCGCGTGCTCCCGGCCGACTCGGCCGAGGCGGCGGTGCGCGGGGCGGACGTCGTCGTGACGGCGACGACCGCGCGCGAGCCCGTCCTCCGCGGCGAGTGGCTCGAGCCGGGGGTCCACGTCAACGCGATCGGCGCGAACGACCTCGCGCGGCGCGAGCTCGACGAGGAGGCGGTGCGGCGCGCGGCCCGGATCGTCGTCGACAGCCGCGACCAGGCGGCGGTCGAGTCGGGCGACCTGGTCCACGCGCGCGAGCGCGGCCTGCTCGCCTGGGACCGCGTCCAGGAGCTGGCGCCGCTCTGCGCCGGGCTGCTCCGGGGGCGGACGGAGCGCGACGAGATCACCCTCTTCCGGTCTCACGGGATCGCCCTCTGGGATATCGCGGCCGCCGCCATCGTCTACGAGAAGGCCCGGGCCGCGGGTTTCGGGGTGGAAGCGCTCGCCTGACCCGGGCTCCTAGGGCCGTCGTCATAAGGTCTTCGCCTCAAAGGCGCGGGCGCCCCGCCCGCGACGCTCGCGCCTTGGAACGCTCCTCGGCCCGGGCTACCTTAACCGCATGTGCGTCGGCAACTTAGGATAACGCCGACCGACCGGGGCTCGCCGCGAGCCTTGAGGCCGCGGGCCCGGGCCAGATCGTCCATCGGAGGAGAGAGAGACATGAGACACCCCCGTGTCCGTCGACTGAAGAGGGTCGTGGGTGCCTTCGGGCTGCTCGGGATCGTCGCCCTGCTCGCTTCCGGCCTGCTGCCGGCGTCGGCCGACGACGTCGACAAGCGGCCGGTGATCGAGACGACGGACCTGATCATCGACAAGATCGTCATCCACGACACGCCGCAGGCCGGCGGCTTCCTCATGTGCTTCGAGGCGAAGGTCGGGACGAAGTCGGCGCTCTACCACGAGGAAGGCCAGGAGTTCGACGGCGACTACCCGATCCCGATCGAGACCGGCATCCGCATCCCGGACGTGAAGGAAGGCGACCAGTGCGAGTTCAAGATGCTCCTCGACGACGATCCCGAGGAGGTCTGCGCCGACGCCGACAACAAGAGCCGCAACCGCTTCCGGATCACGGAGAAGGGCGAGAAGGTCTTCAACTTCGGCGACGAGTCGGACGAGAACTGGCACCCGCCAGTCGCCGGGAACCAGGACGTCGAGTGGAGTTACACGATCTACTGGCACCTCGAGGAGGTCCGCAAGGACGTCCCCTAGCGCGGGCGGACGGGGCGGGCGGCGGGGAGTCGCCGCCGCCCGCGCGGCCGCAGAGCGCATGAATCTCTCCGATTCACACGCTCTTCGCCGGTCTTCGTCTTCGGGGGGCTCCGCCCCCCGAACCCCCCCGCAGCCGAGCGCGCGGCAAGGATTTGGCTTCGGCTTCCGCGCGCTCGGCTCAGTCCTTCCCTTCCTCGACCCCCGCGGCCTCGAGGTCGCCGACCGCGGCCAGCACGAGCTTCTCCGGCTGGAGGTGGGTGCGGGCCGCCTGGTTCACGCGCTCGAGCGGGATCTCGCGGATCCGGCCGGGCAGGGCGTCCACGGCCTCGTGGCCGAGCCCGAGCGCCTCGTAGGAGGCGAGGAGCGAGGCCTGGGCGAGGCTCGTCTCCTGGCCGAGCAGGAAGCGGGTCAGGAAGTCGTCCCTCGCCTTCGCCAGGTCATCCTCGGTGAGCCCCTTCGAGACGAGGTCCGTGAGGGCGGCCTCGAGCCCGGCGCGCGCCTTCTTGTAGTTCGGGGCCGAGACGCCCATCTCGAACGTGAAGGGGTGGCCTTTCAGCCCTCCGCGCTGGTAGACCCACATGCGGTAGGCGATCCCCTCCTCGTAGACGTAGCGGAAGAAGAGCTGGGTCCCGAGGTGGCGGACGGCCAGCTGGAGCGGGAAGTAGTCCGCGTGCCGGGCCGGGATCCCCGCGTGGGCGAGGCGGAAGGCGACCTGCTCGCGGGGGCGCGGGTTCAGCGCCGGAAAGGTCCGGGCGAGCGCCGCCGGGGCCGCTTCGGCCGCCTGTCCGGGCTCCTTGCGCCGGCCGAGGCCGCGACGATCGATCGAGTCGAGCGCCCGGGTCGGGTCGACGGCGCCGACGATCGCGATGTGACGCTTCGCCGCGAGGACGGCGCGGCGGCCGAACGCGAGGACGCCCTCGCGCGTCGCCGCCCTGACGCTCTCGACCGTCCCCCGGAGCGGCCGCGCGTACGGGTGTCCGGGAGGGTAGAGCGCGGCGTAGCTCGCCTCGGCGGCGAGGTCGAAGCTCGAGTCGTCGAGCGCCTGGATGGCGGCGACCTGCTCGGTGCGGGCCTTCTCCACCTCCTCCGGGTCGACGCGCGGGCGCAGGATCACGTCGGCCAGGAGGTCGAGGCCGGCCTCGAACGTGTCCTCGGTCGCGACGAGCGTGACATCCGTGCCGTCGCGGTCGACGCTCGCGGCCAGCCGCACGCCCAGGCGGTCCATCTCGCGGGCGAAGGCCTCGCGGTCGCGCTCGCCGGCGCCGCGGAGGGCGAGGCGCTCCCAGAGCGCCGCCTCGCCGGGCGCGAGCTCGTGGGCGATGCCGCCCTCGTGCCGGACGACGACGGCCACGACCGGGCTCGAGCGGGCCTCGCGGGCGAGCAGGAGCCCGCCCGACTCCGTGCGCCGGACCTCCTGGCGGGGCTTCGGGCCGGCGGCGGCCCCCGGCGCCGCGGCGGCGGCGGGGGCGTTCGCGTCGACGCGGCTCACGGCCTCGCCCAGGCCCTCGGGGCGGCGCGCGTCCTTCGGGACGACCGCCGAGATCGTCGCCTGGCGGGAGGCGAGGTGGCGGCGGGCGGCCGCCCGGACGTCGGCCGCGCTCACGGCCCGGATCTTCTCGAGGTAGTCGGCGCCGAGGTTCGGGTCGCCGACGACCGCGAACCAGCCCAGGCGCTGGGCCTGGTCGATGTAGCGCTCGCCGCCGTAGATCCAGGCCTTCTCGATCTGGTTCCTGGCCCGGGCGAGCTCGTCCGCGGGGACGTCCTCGGCCTTCAAACGTGCGATCTCGTCGGCGGCGGCCGCCAGGGCCTCCGCCTCCTTCCCCGGCTCGACCTGGACGAAGACGCCGAGGAGGCTCGGGTCCTTGCAGTCGTCGAACCAGGCCGAGGCCTCGAGGGCGAGGCGCTTCCTCGCCCTGACCTCGCGCTCGAGGCGCGAGCTCTCGCCGCCGCCGAGGATCGTGGCGAGGACGCTCAAGGCGGGGGCGTCCTTCGCGAGCGCGCCCGGCGCCTTGAAGCCGACGAAGACGTAGCTCTTCTCGCTCTCGCGCCCCTCGACGACGACCCTCGTCGCCTCCTGGGGCGGCTCGGCGGCGCCGACCTCGAAGCTCTCGCGGCCGCGCGGGCGGGAGCCGAAGGCGGCCGCGACCTTGCGGGCGGCGTCGTCGTGGCGGATCGCCCCGACGACGACGACGACCATGTGGTTCGGGACGTAGCGCTCCTCGTAGAAGCTCTTGAGGCGCGGGAGGTCGGCCGACTCGAGGACGTCGCGGCGACCGATCGTCGTCCGGCCGTAGGGGTGGGTCTTGAAGGCCGCGCCCATGAGGTTGTACCAGGCCCAGCCGCGCGGGCTGTCGGCGTAGCTCATCTTGAATTCGGAGAGGACGACCTCGCGCTCCTTCTGGACCTTCGGGTCGGTGACCTCGAGGTCGAGGACGGCGTCGGCGAAGCGGCCGAGGGCGGCGTCGAAGCTCGCGGACGGGACCGTGAAGTTGTAGCAGGTGAGGTCGGACGTCGTGTAGCCCGAGAGCTCGCCCAGGGCCATGAAGGCCTTGCGGCACTCGAGCTCCTTCTGGGCCTTGGAGCCGCCGCGGAAGATGAGGTGCTCGTAATAGTGCGAGAGGCCCGAGAGCTCGGGCGGCTCGGTCCGGTTGCCGCCGTCGACGTAGAGGTTCAGGGCGACGAGGTCGCGGTCGAAGGCCTCCTTCGTGATCACGCGGAGGCCGTTCTCGAGGCGGGTCGCCCGCACGCCCTCGGGGAGGGCGGGCTCGGCGGCCGGGGCGGCGGCGGCCTGGGCGATGGCGATCACGAGCGTCGCGAGCGCGGGGCCGGGGACGGGCCGCACGTCACTTGGCCCACACGTGGTCGCAGAGCCAGGAGTCGCCCTCCTTCCGCAGCCGGGTGAGCCACTTGCCGCCCTTCAGGCGGACCTCGACGGTGCCCGCGTCGAGGGCGGAGGTCGGCTCGAGGGGAACGAACGACTCGACCGGGGGCGGGCCCTTCTCCTCGAGCTTCTTGACCGTCCGGTCAAACGCGTCCCGGGTGATGCCGGCCTGGGCGACCTTCGTGTGGCAGCGAAGGAAGGCGTCGTAGTCCTTCGCCTTCAAGGCCGCGAGCATGGCCTCGTAGCTCCTCTCGGGCGTCGAGAGGTCGCGGCCGCCGGCCGCGGGCGGCGCGGCCGCGCCGGCGCCCCCGGGCGTCCCGCCCGCGGGGGGCGGGGGGGCGGGGGGGGGAGGGGCGGCGGCGCCGTACTTCGACCTCGCGACGAGGCGCGTCTCGCCCGTCCCGCTGAGCTTCAGCTTGATCGCTTCGCCGGACTTGGGGTCGGCGCCCGACTGCTCGCCCTGGATCTCCATCGGGCCCGCGAGCTCGGCGCTGAAGAGGCGGCCGTTCGCGAGCGAGCAGACGATCTCGCCCTCGAGGAGGGCGTCGATCTTGACCCAGCCCTCCTGGGTCGTCCGGAGCGTGATGTCGACCGCCAGGCGGGCGGCGGGCTCGCCCGCGACCTCCGTCACCCCGGTCAGCTTGCACTTCACCGTGCCGCGGTCCTCGGGCTTGAGGTCGAAGAGCGACGCCACCGCCTTCTCGTCGACGGCCCAGCGGTCGCCGACCTTGACCGCCCGGTCGGGGAAGAGGTTGACGATCCGCAGCTCCTTCTCGACCGAGCGGCGCAGCTCCTCGTCCTCGATCGCCGGCTCGACCGTGGCCTTCCCGCCCGTCGCGGCGGTGACGACGTACGTCTTGCCGGTCGTGGCCTTGGGGCCGCCCTCCTCCTGGCCCGGCGCATCGGGGTTCGCGAGGTCGCGGATCGTCCGCTTCGCGTCCGCCTTGTCGTACGAGATGCGGAGCTTGCGGATCGCGCCGTCGCCGGCCTCGAGGACCTCGCCCCGGGCGACCTCCTCCTCGCGCGACTCGATCCTCTGCTTCAGCTCCTGGCGCTGCGCGCCGCGCTCCAGGGTCGTGACGAGGTCGATCTTCTGCTCGCTCGTCGACTCCTCCGTGTAGGTGACGCCGGGCTCGACGATCACCTTGACCCGGTACTCCTGCGCGGCCGCCGACGCCGCGCCGAGGACGAGGACGGTTGCCGCCAGGGTGACCCGGGAGAGCGCGCTCGACATGGGGTTCTTCCTCCCAAGAGCGGGTGGCCGGCGTGCCAGCCGCCCGCGAGCCCGCCATGATACGTCGCTCTCCCGGGCTGTCAAACGCGTCACTCGCGCAGCTCGTCCCGCTCCTTCGCCGCCGGGGCGACGTCCAGGTATGCGAGCTTCAGGAGGTTGAAGTACCGCCGGGTCCCGTCCTCGAGCCGCAGGCTCAGGTACGCCACGCCCGGCGCCACCTCGTAGATCGCCACGTGCTTCACGCCGCGGACGGTCTCCTCCTCGCTCCGCCCTTCCGTGACCTCGAACAGCGCCCTCACCGTGTACGGCCCGCCGATCTCGCGCCCGAACTCCTCGATCGTCCCGGCGGTCATGGCGCCCCTCCCCGCCACCTTCGGGGGCCGACCCTCGGCCTCCTCCGACCACAGCCCCGGCGCCAGGAACCCTCCCCCGAGCCCGAACCCGATCGCCAGCGCCCCGATCAAGCCCCATCTCACCATGGACCCACCCTCCTCTCTCCTTCTCCCCAAGCCCACGTTACTTACGCCGCCCGCCCCCCGCCAAGCCGCCCGCCGCTTCCCGCGCCCCTCAGCGGACTTGCGACCTTGACGCCGCCCCGCCCCCCGCATAGCATGTGGCTTTCCCACCCGGGGGCGTAGCTCAACAGGACAGAGCAGCGGATTTCTAATCCGCCGGTTGCGCGTTCGAGTCGCGCCGCCCCTACCACTCGCGCGTCATGTACTCGACCGCACCGACCCGGTCCCCGCGCGACCTCCACGTGCGGTGGCACCCGTGAAGCCCACGAGCTGGAAGGTCCAGCCGACCGCGAACATGCCCGCGGCGGCCGGCAGGCCGACCACCGTCGCCGCGACGGGGATCGAGGCGGCGATGAGCGGGATGCCGACGGTGTGGCAGGCGCGGTTGACCGGATTCCGGTGGTCGTCCTCGTCCGCCTGCATGAGCTTCGACCGCGAGGCGTCGAGCTCGGCGATCGAGCGGGTCGCGGTGGCCGCGTAGCCCCGCTCGCTGAACTCGCGCTCCGCCGCGCGCACGAGCTCGGCGCGCGTTCGCGGCGCCCCGCTCCTGCGTCGGAATCCGCATCTCCTCGCCGGGCACCCCGGTGGCCATGCCCCCTGGGTCATCCCGGGACATGAAACTGACGTCAAGTTCATTTTCCCTGCACGAGGCTCCGACCCCTCTCGGCTACACCCCGGAGGGAACGAGTGACGAGAGGAGGGTCCCGTTCATGGTCAGCGTTCGCATCTTCATCCTCACCGTCCTGGTCACGGTCCTCGCCGGACCGACCGCCGCGCACGCCCAGGGGGCGCCCTGGTGGGCGTTCTTCTTGCCGCGCGACAACTCGGCCCTCGTGCGACACGACATCCCGGCCGCGATGACGGCCGGCCAGGAGGTGGACGTCTCGATCGAGTTCCGCAACACCGGCCGCGACGCCTGGCGCGCGGCGAACTACAGGCTCGGGACGGTCGGTGACGCGGCCGGGCACGCGACGCTCTTCATGGGCGCGAACGCCGACCCGATCCGCGTCGACCTGCCCGCGGGGACGGCCGTCGGGTGGCGGCGGACCCACGTCTTCCGCTTCCGCCTGCGGGCGCCGGCGACGCCCGGCGTCTACGTGCCCCAGTTCCGCATGGTGCACGAGGGGGTCCGCTGGTTCGGCGGCACGGCGCGCCGCGTGGTGCGCGTCACCCCGAGCGCGCAGCCGCAGCCGCCTCCGAACCCGTCCAACCTGCCGCCGATACGGATCGTGGGCAATCGCTTCGAGCCGCCCCTCTTCGGCATGATCGCGTGCTGCAACGGCCCCGGGCCGAACGACATCGCGAAGGGCTGGCCGCTCGCGGCGCCGGAGTGGGTGGACGCCTTCGCGAGCGCGGGCGCCAACTTCACGCACGTGCGCACGGGGCCCTTCTCGGACCAGGCCTACGGGTGGTCGCTGCTCTACCGTCTGCGCGACAACGTGATGTACGCCAACTCGAAGGGCCTCTACGTCGAGGTCGACCTGGTCGACATCTGGGCGATCGCTCGGATCAACGCGGCCCTCTACGGCGACTCCTGCACCCTCCTGGGGGGCCCCCCGCCGTTCATTTACCGGCAGTGGGTGCGCGAGGTCGTCCGCCTCACCGGCGACCTCGCCGTCCTCTACAACATCGGCAACGAGGGGTTCAAGTGCAACGGGGCCTCCGAGGCCTGGGAGGACGGGATCTACGCGGCCGCCAAGCAGGCGCTCCGGGACTTCGGATACCCGGACCGGCCGGTCGGGTCGACCTTCATCCTCAACCGGATCGGGCGCAAGACCTACGACTACGTCGCGCAGCACGGCTTCGGGCTCCAGGTGCCCCTGTCGGTGCCCACCATCCTCAACGAGACCGACAACCAGTTCCACAGCCCGCCGGAGTGGTTCGACCTCGTCGACCGGTCGAGGGCCAACGGGACCTACGTGGCGATCTGGCGCGGGCCCCTCGACGACCCCGAATGGAACCAGATCCTCGCGCACTACGGAGGGAGCCCCTACGTGGTCGCGCCGACCAAGCCGTCCGCCGGCATCCTGCGGTACCCACGCAACTACGCCCCGGGCCCCGACAACGACCCCACGCTCGTCAACGAGGTGGCCGCCGCCGTGGAGAGGGCGATCCAGGCGGCGCCGTGGCTCTACACGCCGGACGGGAATCACCTGGCGACCAACGACGATCGCTTCCGCGTCACCCACTTCTCGCTCGTGCAGCACTTCCTCCAGCCGCGCATGGTGGAGGTGGGCGACCCCGCGCAGCCTTGGTTCAATCGGGTCCACCTCGACGTCTCGCGCAATCCGGACCCCTGCCCGGCGAGCGAAGGCGTCTTCGAGAGCTACCACCTCATCGACTTCGCCACGGGCGAGATCTTCAGGGGCGGGAACATCCGCAACGCCTTCCGGGGGACGACGCAGCACAGCGGCGGACCCAACGACGGGTGCCCGTAGTATCCGTGAGGCTCGAAGAAGCGCTTGGCTTCGTTCCTCGGAGGGCTCCGCCCCCCGAACCCCCCGGAGCCGGGCGCGCGGCAAGGAGCTGAACCGGGGCTTCCGCGCGCTCGGCTCAAACTCGGCGCCCTTTGCCATCCGCGATCGCGCTACGAGGAGCCGGTCGCTGCCGGCGTCGCGCCGCCTCGGGGTGCAGCGTGCGCCCGGCACCCGCGCCCGGCACGGGGCGTGCGGAAACGTCGGCCATGGCCACGGGAGTCGTCGGCGGCGGCCGGGTGCTGTGGCTCGCGGTCGCGGATGCGCGCGGGCACCTCATGCGCGCCCACCTCGTGCGCGGCCTGCTGGCGCGCGAGGGGATCGAGGTCGACGTCCTGACGACGAGCGCCGAGGGGGTCGGGTTCCTCTCGGCCCTCGGGACGCCGGCGCGGCTCCTGTCGCGGCACCACGGCGTCTGCTTCGACGAGCGGCAGAACGTCGCCCGCGGGCCGACGGAGCGGCGCGTGCTGCGCTACCTGGCGTCGCCGGGGCGCTTCTGGCGCGACCTGGCGACGGTCGAGGCGCTCGCGAGGGGCGCCGACCTCGTCGTCAACGACCTCCACCCGGTGCTCCTGCTGCGGCCGCTCCTGCGGGGATGGAGGCGCGGGCGAGGGCTGCGCGTCGTCCACCTCTACGGCGAGAACCTCTGGGGCGCGATCGAGCGCCACTTCGACGGGCGGGCGCCGGACCTCGTCGCCCGCGGCTTCGCCGCCGCCCTGCGCGCCCTGCGCGGGCGGGCCTTCGCCCGGATCGAGCACGCGCTCGACGTGCCGGCCGAGCGCGCGCCGGTCATGGCCGGCGCGCGCACGTACCGGCTGCCGCCGATCGTGGCCTGGCCCGCGCGCCCGCGCGCGGCCGTGCGGGCGGCGCTCGGGGTCGGCGCGGGCGAGCGCCTCGCGGCCGTCTACCTGAACCCGCACTTCCGCGACCCGGCGATCGCGGCCGCCGTCGAGGCGGCGCTCGCCGGGGCCGGGTTCCGGGTCCACGCCGTCGGCGAGGGCTACGCGAGGCGGCCGGGCTGGAACGCCCGCGACGCGGGCTTCGCCGACGCGGCCGCCGCCGCCGACCTGCTCGTGTCCGCGCCCGGCATGGGCGCCCTCGGGCAGGCGCGCGCCTTCGGCCTGCCGTTCCTCGCCGTCTTGACCGACCAGCCCGAGCAGGCGCGCAACCTCGCGCTCTTCGCCCGGGGCGGCGGGCCGCCGCTGCGCGTGGTCCCCGTCAACGGGGACGCCGGCCGGCTGGGCGCGCACCTTCTGGCCGCCGCCCGGTCGCTCGCCGCCGAGCCCCGCCCGCCCCCGCCACCCGCCGACCTCGTCGTCGCCCGCATCCACGCCGCCTGGGCCCAGGCGCTGGGCGCGCTCGTCCGGAGCGCGTCCGCGGCCGGGCCCCAAGGGAGGAGGCCGACCCATGTCCGACCTGCAGCCTGATCGCGGCGCCCGCGGCCCCGGCCGCGAGGAGCGCCCGTCCGCGGCCCTCGTCCTCGAGACGAACAACCTGCGCGGCGGCGACGCCGGCGCCGTCATTCACGGGATGCAGCGCCTGCTCGCGCGCCTCGCCGCCCAGACGCGCGCGCTCGCGACGCTCGCCGAGGTCGTCGTCACGCACGACGGGCTCGGCCCCGGCGCCCGGGACCGCCTCGAGCGGGCGGCCGGCACCCCGGTCCGCTTCGTCGAGATCCGCCAAGGGACCGGTTACTACGAGGCGAAGAACCTGGGCTTCGAGGCGACGACGGCCGAGGTCGTGGCCTTCGGCGACGCCGACTGCTGGCCGGACGAGGCGTGGCTCGAGCGGCTGCTGGCCCCGTTCGACGACCCGGAGGTCGAGGTCGTGGCCGGCCGGACGACTTACCGCGACGGCATCCTCGGGCAGGCCGTGACGGCGATCGACTTCCTCTACTTCGACCCGCCGGACGCGCCTGCGGCGACCCGCAACTTCTACGCGAACAACGTCGCCTTTCGGCGCCGCGTCTTCGCCGGCCGCCGCTACGAGAAGGTCCCGGGCATGTACCGCGGCCCGTGCCAGGTGCTGGCCCTGCGGCTCCGTCGCGAAGGCGTCCGCGTCCGCTTCGCCCCGGACGCCCACACCGTCCACCGCTTCCCGGACGGCTTCCGCGATCTCGTCCGGCTCAGGCTCTACCGCGGGGCCGATACCCCGAAGCTCGTGCCCTACCTCGCCGCCGCGTACGTCCCGGAGCCGCTCCGGCCGCTCGCCGCCGTCGAGCCGCTCGTAAGCCTCGCCGCCCTCGCCGTCCGCTTCGGCTTCAGCGCCCGGGCGCTCGCGCTCGGGGCGACGCACCCGCGGGCGCCGCTGCCGCCGCTCGGCCCGGCCTGGCGGGCGGCGTCGCTCGCCCTCATGGCCGCGGTCTCGGGCCTCGACGCCGTCGGCGCGCTCGCCCGCGCCACGGGCCTCGCGAGCTTCGGCCTCGACGAGCGCGGCGACGCGGAGTCGCTGTCGTACCTCGAGGACCGGGACGGGCTCGAGCGCGGGACGGCGCCCGGGGCGCCATCCGGCGCGGCCGGCGCCTTCGCCGCCGCGGCGGGAGCGTAGCCGGGGACGCGCGCCGTGCCGCTCCCGCCCGGCCCGCGCGCCCCGGCGCTCCTCCAGACGTGGCGCTTCCTCCGCGACCCGTACGGGTTCGCGGCCGAATGCGCCCGCCGCTTCGGCGACCGCTTCACCTGGCGCCTCGCCGGCGGGCGCGCGCTCGTCATCGTCAGCGGGCCGCCGGCGGTCCGCGACATCTTCGCCGCTCCGGCCGAGCGGCTCGCAGGCGGGGCCGGGCGCTTCGTCTTCCGGCCGTTCGTCGAGGACGGCTCGCTCCTGACGACGAGCGGGCCGCCGCACGCCGAGGCCCGGCGCGCCCTGGCCCCGTCGCTCCACGGCGCCCCGGCGCGGGCGCTCGCCCCGACGATCGCGGCCGCGACGGCCCGCGCCCTCGCCCGGCTCCCGGCCGGACGCCCCGTGCGCGTCGCCGCCGTCCCGCTCTTCGAGGCGATCGCCCTCGAGGTCATCCTGCGCGCCCTCTTCGGGCTCGACGACCCGGCGAGGATCGACGCGGCCGCGCACGTGCTCGGCGCCTACACCGCAGCCGTGACGCCCCTCACCCTGGCCTCGCCCCTCTTCCGGCTCGACCTCGGGCCGTCGAGCACAGGGGGCCGCCTGCGGCGGGCTCGCGCCGCCGTCGAGCGCCTCCTCGAGGACCTCGCGCCGCGCGCGGCCGGCCCCGCCCGCGGCCAGCTCCTCACCCTCCTCCTCACGGGCCACGAGACGGTCGCGACCGCGCTCGCCTGGGCGACGTACTGGATCCTCGCGACGCCGGGCGTCCGGGAGCGCGTCGTCGCCGACCTGCACGCCGTCGGGGCCGCCGACGACCCCGGAGCCGCGGCCGCCGCGGCCGACGCCGCCCGCGCGCCCTACCTCGACGCCGTCTGCCGCGAGACCCTGCGGATCCGCCCCGTCGTCCCCGGGCTCGACCGCCTGGCCGTGGCGCCGTGCACGATCGGCGGCCTCGCGGTCGAGCCCGGGACCTACGTCGGCCTCAGCTTCTTCCTCGAGCACCACCGCCCGGAGACGTACCCTTCGCCCGAGGCCTTCCGGCCCGAGCGGTTCCTCGAGCGGACGTTCACCCCCTTCGAGTTCATGCCGTTCGGCGGCGGGACGCGCCGCTGCCTCGGCGACGCCCTCGCGCTCATCGAGATGCGGGTCGCGCTCGCGGCCCTGCTGGCCGGCGTCGACGACCTGACCCTGGCGACGCCCGGGCCCGTCCGGCCCGTGCGGCGCAACGTCACGGTGGGGCCGTCACGGCTCCGGGTCCGCCTCCGGTCGCGTCGAGGGGGTCGCGCACGTGGCGGGCGACCTCCTCGCCCGTGACGGGCTTGTCGAGGAAGGCGAAGCCCGAGCCGCGCCGGCGCCGGCTCCGGCTCCCGGGTCCGCGAGCGCCGGACCGCGCAGCCCCGGCAGGGGCAGGACCACGGAGGTCACGAGGGCGTCGATCGGGCCGGCGTGGCGCCGGGCGGCGTCGAGCGCGCGCCGCGCGGCTTCGTCTCCGGGGGGCTCTGTCCCCCGAACCCTCCGCGGAGGGTCAGTCGTCGCCTCCGCCCGCCACGGCGCGCAGGGCGTGGGCGGCGCGCTCCCTTACGGCGGGCGACGGGTGGGCGGCGGCGAGGGGCTCGAGGACCGCGATGGCCCGCCGCCCGAGCGCCCGGGCGACCTCCGGGTCGCGGGCGGCCGCGCTCGCGAGGGCGAGGGCCCCGAGCTCGGCGGCGCGCGCGGTCGGGGGCGCGGCGAGGACGTCGACGAGCAGCGGGGCGACCTCGGTCGGGGGCGCGGCCTCGAGCCCGCGCAGGGCGGCCGCGTCGAGCCCGGGGCCGCGGGTGCCCTCGAGCGCGCCGACGAGGGCCCGCCGGTCGGCGGCGTCGCCGCAGGCGCCGAGGGCGGGCGCGGCGACCGAGGCCAGGGCGGCGCCCCCGGGACCGCAAGAGCCGGACAGCACCACCTGGCGGAGGGCGCCGAGGGCGGCCTCCGGGAGCGCGGGCGGGCCTTGCCCGAGACGGCGCAGGAGCTCGATCGCGGCGACCCGCTCGGCGAGCGGCCGGGCCGCGTCCGAGGCGACCTCGCGAAGCGCCGGGGCGCCGTCGGGGCCGAGCGATCCGGCCAGGGCCCCGGCGGCGGTCGCGAAGCGGGCGGCGTCGACCGGCTCGACCGAGAGCTCGGCGACCGCCGCCCGCGCGCGCTCCTGGATCGCCGCGGCGGCGGCCCCGGCCCCGGCGCCGTCGCCCCCGGGCCGGGCGCCGGCGCCCGGCCCGGCCGCCTCCCCCGCCGACGAGGCCCGGCCGGAGGCGGTCGCCGGCCGCCCCGTGGGCGCGAGGACGGCGCGGTCGGGCGGGCGCGCCGCCGGCGCCCGCGGCGCCGGCTCGCGGTCCCGGGGCGACGGGACCGGAGGGCGCGCGGGTGCTGCGGCCGCGGGCTCGAGGACGGGGACGGCGGCGTCCGGGCCGCCGATCAGGGCGGCCGCCGCCCCCGCGCCCGCGAGCACGGCCGCGGCCGCCACGCCGCCGAGGACAGGGGCCCTCACGGGCACGGCGGCAGCCCCAGGTCCTGCGTCACGGCGCCGGACGCCGGGCACACGACCGTCGCCCGGGGGCTCTCGACGACGTCGCCGGTCGCGCAGACGAGGCTCGCCTTCACGTCGTAGGTCGCCGGGGCGAGGCCGAGGATCGCGTACCGGCCGTCGGCGTTCGTCGCCGTGGTCGCGACCACGGTGGTCGTGCCGGCCTCGAGCACGGACACCGTCGCCCCGTCGACGGGCGCGGTCGTGCCCGCGAACAGGACCGTGCCGTTCAGCTCGGTCGGGAAGACGGTCGCCCGGATCACCGGCTGGAGCTGGTAGCCGGTCGCGTTCTCGGCGTCGCTGGCCGGGTTCGGCAGGAACGTCTTCGTCAGGTCGAAGTCGAGGAGCAGGGTCGTGACGAGCCCGCCGCCGATTGCGACCGGTGGGTCGATGAAGACCTTGAAGCCGGACGTGTCCTGGCTCGTGAGCTGGAGCGGGAGCTGACCGCCCTGCGGGCTCGTCGAGTACTCGCGCCCGTTCGTGAGCCGGAGGAACGCGTCCGACACGCGGAGCCTCACCTGCCGGTAGGAGCCGGCCGGCACCTGGGTCAGCGCGAGCGGCTGCGTCGCCCCGTTGACGAGGTCGGCGAGGTCGACGACGAGCGGCGGCACCGGCGGGCTCGCGCCCGGGTCGGCCTGAAAGAGCGTCAGGAACCCCGAGCTCGCCCCGGCGTCGGCGTGAACGGAGATCCTCGTCACCGTGACCGTCGCCTCGGCGACGAGGCCGTGGGCGAAGGGCGCGTCGGTCGCCCTTACGTCGAGCGTGCCCGTGCCCGGGCCGCTCCCGCCCCCGCCGCCTCCGCCGCCGCACGACACGACGAGCGCCAGGCAGCAGAGGACGATGAGGATCGCCAGGTAGATGAGCGGGGCGTCGCGGTCGGAGGCCCTTCCTCCGTTGCCGGGATCGGGGTCGCGAAGCGGCTCGGCGTGGAGCGCCGGGCAGCCTCCGCCGGAAAGGTGGTGTCTCATGCCCTCCTCCGAACGAACTCGGCCCTACCCCGGGATGGCGACCCGGCCAGGCCCTCGCGTGCGGGTGTGGAGGGCCCGGCCGGGCGCCGGGCGTCGAGCTTCCCTCGGCCGTTTCCGAGGGAGTCGGGCTCGATCGCCTACGGCTTCGGGAAGGTCGAGGCGAGCAGCTCGGACAGGGCCCCTCGCCGGACGGCGACGTCGCGTCCCCCCTCGATGAAGTGGAGGCGACCCTCCTTCGTGCCCTCGTCGCCGAAGCCGACGGCCGCGGTCGCGACCTCCGTCCCGTGCCGGAAGCGCAGGACGAACTCGTAGGGCGCGGGCGTCGCCGGCGGCCGGTCGAGGCGCGAGATGAGCGCCGCCCCGTCGAGCAGCGCCCGCTTCGCCTTGAGGGCCTCCGCGGGGTCGAGCTCCTTCTTCCGCTCGACGAAGTAACCCGGGATGCCGATCTCCGGGTCGTCCATCCGGCCCGGCGCCACCTTGTAGACGGTCACCGTCTCCGCCTGGGCGACCGTGGCGCAGATGTCGGCGCCGAGGATCTGCTTCGCCTCCGGGCCGACCTCATCGGGTTTCAGGGTCCCCTTGTCCTCGTCGCCGAGGACGCCGGGCGGGACGACGACGAGGAGCACCATCGCGAGCGGCGCCAGAGCGGCGCCCCCGAGCCACAGGGCAAACCTGGTCATGGACGTACCCTCCTTTTTCCGGACGAAAGTCACTCGCTCGTCCTCGCGGCGCCGCCGATCCGGCCCGCGACGGGACGATCCGCGCCGGCCCCGCCGACGCCGATGTCGATCTTGGCTCCGGGCTCGGGCTCGGGCCCGGGCCCCCGCCCGGGCGCCGTCGCCGCCGGCGCCTCCGGGCTCGCGCCGACGACGAGCCCATCGGCGCCGACCCGCGGCCCGGCCTGGGCCGTCGGGCTCGCCGCGATCGGCCCCGGAGCCGGCCCCGGCGACGGGGGAGAACCGACGATCCGCGCGGTCCCCGCGGCGAGGAGAAAGACGGTCGCCAGCGCGCAGAGGACCCGTCGGCGTCGGCCCCGTCCCCTCCGGCGCGCCTCGGCGATCGACTCGATCTCGATGATCCCGAGGAGCGCGATCGGCGCCCCCCTCCGCGGCGCGCCGATCGAGCGGTAATAGCTCCCGATCTCGTCGCGGAGGAGCGCGTCCGCGAAGGGGTCGGCGGCGTCCCCGCCCCCGTCCGCGTCGTCCGCGTCGTCCGCGTCGTCCGCGTCGTCCGCGTCGTCCGCCTCGTCCGCCTCGTCCGCCTCGTCCGCCTCGTCCGCCTCAGGCCGTCGATCGCGCATCGCTCGCCTCGGCCTCGGCGAGAGCCCGCCGGAGCAGGTCCCGCGCCCGGTAGAACCGCATGGACACGGTGCTCTCGTTCTCGCCCGTGTACTCGGCGATCTCCCGGAACGTCCGGCCCTCGAAGACGTGGAGCATGACGACCAGCTCGTAGTGCGGCGGCAGCCGCGAGAGGGCCTCGCGCACGTCGAGCGGCGAGTCGTCGTCGTCGGCCGCCGCGAACGCCGCCCGGGGCCGGGCCGCCGGCAGCTCCCCGAGGGCCCGGCGCAGCCTCTGCCTTCGCCGCCGGATGTCGATGGCGGCGTTCCGCACGATGGCCGCGGCCCACAGGAGCACGGCCCTCGGCGTGGCGGGCTCGCCGTCGCCCGCGGACCGGGCGCCCGCCCCGGTCGCGCCGGACAGGTTGCGCATGGCTCGCAGGAGGCCGTCCTGCACGGCTTCCTCGGCCTCGGAGCGGTCCCCGAGCTGCGTGTACGCGATCCGGAAGAGTCGCGGCCAGTGAGTGACCGCGATCCACCGGACGAGGTCCTTGCCACGGTCGACGAGGGTTCCCATGCGAGCCCTCCAGACGAAGGAACCCGCGGTCGAGAGGACCGACCGCGGCGAGGCCCGGAATGGAGCGAACGGCCGAGGGAGCGCCTCGCGGGGCCTCAAGCGATTAGACGCTCGCGGGGGTCCGATTCTCCACGCGGACTTGCCCGGATCGGCGCGGTTCTCGCATAAGGCATTGTTGGTACGAGCGTTGGGCCGAGGCCGATGCCGGCGCGAGCGCGCCGTGCCTCATGCTCCTTCGGAGCGCGTCTGCGTGGTCTTGCTGCGATCGAACGGGCAACGTCGCCCACCGCCGCGCCGTGCCCTCCGGGCCGAACGACGGGGCCCGTCGCGGTGGGGGGCGCGCGCAGCCGCGCGGGCCGGGCGGCTCCACGGGATGCGGCGGGCGCAGGCGCCGCCGGCGGGGCGGTGCCAGGCGCTCGTTCGCTCCTCGTTGATACCGTTGTAGGTACGGCCGGCCGGGGGGTCCGGCCGCTCCACCGCACTCAACCGTAGCTACGGAGGGAAGGCATGACGACCAACGCGATCAAGGGGATCCTCGGGATCGCCGCGCTCGCGCTCGGACTCTCCGCCGGGGCCGCCTGGGCGGACGAGGGCGACACGGGCATGAGGGGCGTCGGCGAGCTCGACCACGGGATCCTCCACCTGTCGAAGGAGGACGTCGCCTGCGTGGAGGACGCGCTCGAGGCGCGCGGCTACACGATCGGTGCCGGGATGAAGAGCGGGCGCGCCCCCGACACGGATGTCGAGAAGGACGGCGGCATCCGCGACGACGCGAAGGAGCTCGGCCGCGACATCGAGCGCGGGGCGAAGGACGCCTACGACGAGGGCAAGCAGGGCCTCGGCCGCGCGACCCAGAAGAACCTGAGCGGCGAGCTGAGCGAGACGCTCTACAAGTTCCAGGGGGACGTCGGCATCGAGAAGACCGGCGTCATCGACATCCCGACGCTCAACGCGCTCGGCTTCGACGCCATCGTGCTCATCGACCCGGAGGATGTGAACGGCACCGAGCTGTTGCCCCCGATGGACATCCGCTACGGCGGGACGCCGGGTGCGACCGGCCTGGACGCCCGGACCGGCGCCGACCGCGAGATCGGCGACACCGACCAGGGCGAGGACCGCCCGAGCGAGGAGGGCGCCGTCCGCATCCCGGACTTCCTCGCGAAGCTCCCCGTCGTCGCGACGGGCGAGAACCCGATCGGCTGCCTGGTCCTCGGGGAGGAGCAGCTCGAGGAGATCCAGGACCGCCTCGTCGGCATGGACCTCCTGAAGGATGACCCGCGCGGGCACATCAACCAGGAGTTCATCGACGCGATGAAGCAGTTCCAGAGCACGCACGGCGTCGACTCGAAGGAAGGTCTCTTCGGGCTCTCGACGCTCGCCTGGTTCTCGTTCGCCGACTTCGACGTCGAGCTGACGAACGAGCCGGACAAGGACTGCGTGCCCCGCGTCCTCCCGGTCGAGGCCGGGCGGACGGACGTCGAGAAGACCCCGTCGCCGGCGCCGTAGCGCGCGCCGGACTCGGCGAGGGGCTTTCCTGGCCGTCCGGGGTGCGCCTCGCGCGCGCCCCGGCGGCGCCTACCTGGGCGACGCCTCGATCCTTAGGTAGTCGATCCCGAACATGTAGTTCGCGGGGGCGGCCCTCGGGTTCGTGCCGACGATCTCGACGGCGAGCTCGTTCGCGCCGGCCGGGAGGTCGACGTCGAACGCGACCTCGCCCGCCGGCTCGACCCTGGCCGCGTGGAGGTCGACCGGCGCCGGCCCGAGCGCCGCCCCGTTCAGCGTCAGGCGGTGGATCCCGTAGTCCGGCGCCTTCGTGAGGGCGAGCACGAGCCGGCGCCTCCCGGCGTCGCCCGCGGGCACCTGGAAGCGCAGGCGCAGGCGGTCGCCCGGCTTCGCCCCGCGCCACCAGAGGTGCTCGTCGCGGCTGAAGAGCCCCTCGCCGAAGCCGGCGAGGTCCTGCTTGCCGGCGACGCCGCCGCTGGCGGCGACGACCTCGAGCGCCTCGCCCTCGATCGCGCCCGGGACGGCCCGCGGCTCGGGGATCCCGATCCGCTCGCGCTCGGCGGCCGGCGCCTCGGGGAACGGGTGCTTGAACCCGGGCTCGGCGTACCAGTAGGCGACGGTCGCGAAGCTGACCTCGCACGCGCCCCAGTGCCAGAGCTCGAGGTCGAAGCGGATCGAGCGCTGGAAGGGGATGTCGTCGATGATGTGGAAGCGGTTGACGGCCGTGTCGCCCCGGTTCCCCGGCCCGTCGCAGCGCGACTGGCTGTGGTAGGGATGCTGGAAGAGGGCCGTGTCGCACCAGGCGTAGCCGAAGTAGTCCTCCGTCCCGGTGCCGAACGTGCTCGGGAAGGCCTCGCCGTCGACCGAGATCTTCTCATCCCCCTCGCCCCACCAGATGCGGACCGGGTTGCGGATCGAGAGGGCGGTCCCGACGTAGCGGCCGCGCCCGAAGCCGTGGAGGACGGCCCAGTCCTTGAAGGGGCGCGTGCTCACGCGGGCGGCGCCGTGCCACCAGGCGTGGAAGCGGAGCGGGCCGGCCTCGCCCCCTCGAACGTCGACGACGCCCTCCACGGCGGCGCCGTCGACCTCGATCCGGGCCGACTCCGAGAACGGCATGGGGAACGCGCAGTACCAGGTCCCGAGCGGGAGGGCGGCGTAGCGGTGCTCGCCCGGCGCCGTCCCGAAGAAGTCGGCGAGCGGCGCGCAGACGCAGAGCTCGCCGTCGAACCAGATCCGGATCGTCGCCTTGCGCGGATCGCCCTCGACCTTCTCGAGACCGAGCCGGGTGATCGTGCCCGGACCCTCGAGCGTGAGCTTCGAGAGCGGCCGGGGCATCCCGTCGGCCGCCCCGGGCCTCGCACCCGGCGCCCCCAGCTTCTCGGCCGCGCGCTTCAGCGCCTCGCCGGGCGGCGGGCCCACGTACGTGCGCACCGGCGTCCCCTTCGGGTACGTGCGGTAGTTCACGTGGTAGTACTGGCCGCCCTGCGACGTCGTCACCTTCATCGACCTCGCGTACGGGAACGGGAAGTAGAGGTTGTGCCCGCGCCCGCGCACGCCCGCGAACGGCTCGGCGAAGGGCGCGACGGCGCCGCGCGTCAGGGCGGCGAAGTCGGCCTCGAGCGCGACCGCCCCGTCGAGCCAGATCCGGATCCGCCCGCCCGGGTTCGCCGACCAGATGCGGACGATCGCCCCCGGGCCCTGGGCCTCGGCGAGGACGTGCTCGCCGCCCTCCTCGACCCGGAGGTAGTTCCCGGCGTCGCCGTTCGCGAACCAGCCGTCGGCGTCGTCGGGGGTCCTCGAACGGCGGTCGTAGCTCGAGAACTGGCGGCCGGTGTAGTCGGCCGGCCGGGCCAGCCGGTCGAGGTCGGCCATCTCGGCCAGGAGCGACTCGACGGTCACCTCGGCCGGCGGCGGGGGCGGCGCGGCGAGGACGAGGAGCAGGGCGAGGGTCGGCGCGATCATGGGCGGCAGGATCCCGAAACGGGGAGGGCCCGTCAACCCCCGTCGGCCCCACCCGTTTTGACCGCTCGGTCAGCCAGAGATTGACCGCGCGGTCAATCCGTGCTATCCTTCGCCGGCGTGAGCGGAGCGTTCGCGGGCAAGGTCGCGGTCGTCACCGGCGCGGCCAGCGGGATCGGGCGGGCGACGGCCGGCGCCTTCGCGGCCGCCGGCGCCCGCGTCGTCCTCCTCGACGTCGACGAGAGCGGCCTGGGCGCCGCCGCCCGCGAGGTCGGGGGCGTCTCCCTGGTCTGCGACGTCCGCGACCCGACCGCCTGCGAGGAGCGCGTGGCCAAGGTCGTCGAGGCGCTCGGCGCGATCGACGTCCTCGTCCACTGCGCCGGGATCTCCCACCGGAGCCTCTTCGAGGAGACGGACCTGGGCGTCCTCCGCCGCATCCTCGACGTCAACTTCTTCGGGGTCGCGAACCTCACCAAGGCCGCCCTTCCCGCCCTCATCCGCAGCCGCGGCTCGATCGTCGCGATCTCGAGCGTCGCCGGCTTCGCCCCCCTCCTCGGGCGCACGGCCTACGCGGCCAGCAAGCACGCCCTCCACGGGTTCCTCGACACGCTCCGGGCCGAGGTCGCCTCGCGCGGGGTCCACGTCCTCATCGTCTGCCCGAGCTACACCCGGACGCCGATCGACGACCGCGCCCTCGCCGGCGACGGCCGCCCGGGCGCCGGCCGCGGGAAGACGGTCGTGGGCCGGCTCCTCGAGCCGGCCGAGGTCGCGGGGGCCGTCCTCGACGGGGTCACCGGCCGCCGCCGGCTCGTCTGCCCGTCGGCGGTCTCCCGGGCCTCCTACTGGCTCTCCCGGCTCCTCCCCTCGGTCTACGAGCGGGCCATGCGCCGGTCCCAGCGGGCCGACTTTCCGGCCCTCGCCTGACCCACCGAAACATCGCCTGCCCGCCGAGCGTTCGGTAGGATGGACCTGGAGGAACGCCCATGCGCCGGCCCCTCATCCCCTCGCTCGTCGCGGCCCTTCTCCTGCTCGCCGCGGCCGTCGCCGTCACCCCGCTCCGCGCCGCCGAGGCGCCCTTCGACCGCACGGCGGCGGAGCACCTGCTGAACCGCGCCGGCTTCGGCGGGACCCCGGCCGAGATCGACGCCCTCGCCGCCCTCGGGCGCGCCGGCGCCGTGGCCCGGATCGTCGGCCCCGGCCCCGCCGACCAGCTCGCCGCCCTCCCGACCTTCGACGCCGAGCCCGTGCCGCGCCCGACGCGGCGCGAGCTCCAGGAGATGTCGGAGGAGGACCGGAAGAAGGCCCGCAACGAGGTCCAGCGCAAGGACCGCGAGCAGCTCGAGCAGTACCGGAGCTGGTGGGTCGAGCGCATGGTCAAGACGCCGCACCCGCTCGAGGAGAAGATGGTCCTCTTCTGGCACGGCTACTTCACGACCAGCGTCCGCGACCTGAAGGGCCGGACGTGGCTCATGATCCAGCAGAACCGGCTCTTCCGGCGCCACGCCCTCGGCAACTTCCGGACCCTCCTCCACGAGGCCTCGCGCGACCCGGCGATGCTCCTCTACCTCGACAACAACCTGAACCGGAAGGGCAACCCGAACGAGAACTTCGCCCGCGAGGTGATGGAGCTCTTCACCCTCGGCCTCGGCAACTACACGGAGAAGGACATCAAGGAGGCCGCCCGCGCCTTCACGGGCTGGACGCTGCGCGAGGCCGAGTTCGTCTTCGCCCGCCGCCAGCACGACGAGGGCCCGAAGACGGTCCTCGGCAAGACCGGGAACTTCGACGGCGACCAGGTCCTCGACCTCCTGCTCGAGCAGCCGGCGGCGCCGCGCCACCTGGCCACGCGCCTCCTCGACTTCTTCGTCGGCCCGGACGTCCCGCCCGCCCTCGTCGACCGCACGGCCGCGCTCCTCCGCAAGCACGACTGGGAGCTCCGGCCCGTCCTCACGGCCCTCTTCGCCGACCCCGACTTCTACCGCCCCGAGGTCGTCGGCAACCGGATCGTCGGCCCGGTCGAGTTCGTCGTCGGCATCAGCCGGCGGATCGGCGAGGCGCCGCCCGGCCAGTTCCTCGCGAGCTCGGCGACCCTGCTCGGCCAGTCGCTCTTCGACCCGCCGAACGTCAAGGGCTGGGAGGGGAACGAGGCCTGGATCACGACCTCGACCTTCCTCCACCGCGGCAACGTCGCCCGCTACCTCGTCGAGGGGATCGACCCCCGGCGCATCCGCCAGGACTTCCTGAACGACCCGGTGCCGACCGACGGCGAGGGCGGGATGATGGAGCCGCCCGCCGGCCGCCGGCCGGGCGCGGGCGGCCGCCGGCCGGGCCAGGGCAAGGGGCAGGGGCAGGGCCCGGGGCAGGCCCCCGGCCAGGGTCAGGGCCAGGGCGAGGGCCAGGGCCAGGCGAAGCCCGGCGCCGGCCGGGCCCCGCAGCTCGGCGTCGGCAACCTGTTCGGCGGCATGCGCGGCATCCGCTGGGCGCCGACCGGCAGGCTTCGCGACCTCCCGGAGGTCCAGGGGGCGCGGTCGGCGGCGGAGCTCATCGACCGCCTCTGCGACCGCTTCCTGGCCGTGCCCGTCACGGACGAGGCGCGCGCGAGCCTCCTCTCCTTCCTCGAGGAGGAGGGGGGCGCCGGGAGCGGCGACAAGGCGTACCGGACGCCCGCGGAGGCGCGCCTGAAGCGGCTCGTCCACCTCATCCTGAGCCTGCCGGAGGCGCAGCTCGGGTAGTCGGCCGGCCGGGCGGGACGCGCCCGGGTCGAGACGGGATCAACCGCTCGGTCAAGAGAAAGCCAACCGCTCGGTCAAGAGAGGAGCCCCGGTCATGGAGCTGACGCGTCGGGAGTTGCTCGGGATGGGCGCGATGGGCGCCGCGTACGCGTACTTCTTCGGTCCCGACGTGCTCTTCGCCGACGGCGGGCCGCCCGGACCCGCCCTCGCGAACGACCGGATCCTCGTCGTCCTCCAGCTCTCGGGCGGGAACGACGGGCTCTCGACGGTCGTCCCGTTCGGCGACGACGCCTACGGGCGGGCCCGTCAGGCCACGCGGATCGCGGCCGGCGACGTCCTCAAGATCGACGACTACCTGGGCCTCCACCCGAACCTGAAGGGCCTGCGGAAGCTGCTCGAGGACGGCAAGCTCGCGATCGTCCAGGGGGTCGGCTACCCGAACCCGACGCGCTCGCACTTCCAGGCGATGGACGTCTGGCACGCCGCCGACCGCAACGGCCGCAAGGCGCGCCACGGCTGGCTCGGGCGCCTCGCCGACACGGCCTTCCGGGGCAGCGAGGACCCGAACCTCGTCATCCACATCGGCAACCGGATCCCGTTCTCGCTCGAGGCGGCCGAGAAGCGGCCGATCGCGTTCACGGCCCCCCAGGCCTACCGCTGGGTCGGGGCGCCGAACGAGGAGGCCGTCCTCGAGAAGGCGGCGCCGCTCTGCGAGGACTGCGAGATGCACGCGAAGGGCGAGGCCCACGCGCCGGCCCACGATCCCTCCGATCCCAAGCACAAGGGCCGCGACGCCGCGCTCGAGCGGATGCGCAAGGTCCTCCACGAGGCCCAGGAGTCGTCCGAGGACGTCCGGACGGCGGCGCGCACCTACGAGCCCAAGGTCGCCTACCCGGCGAGCCCGCTCTCGGGCTCGCTCGCGACCGTCGCCGCGCTCATCACGGGCGGGCTCAAGACGAGGATCTACTCGGTCGAGACGGGCGGCTTCGACACCCATACGGGCCAGCGCCCGCGCCACGACCGCCTGATGAACGACGTCGACTCGGCGCTCACGGCCTTCGTCCGCGACCTCGAGGCGCGCAAGCTCTCGGACCGCGTGACCGTCCTCGCCTTCTCCGAGTTCGGGCGGCGCGTCCAGGAGAACGGCAGCCAGGGCACGGACCACGGCGTCGCCGGCCCCATGTTCCTCGCCGGCGCGGGGGTCAAGGGCGGCCTCCACGGCAAGCACCCGAGCCTCGTCGACCTCGACGCCGGGGACCTGAAGCACACGACCGACTTCCGCTCGGTCTACGCCTCCGTCGTCGGCGACTGGTTCGGCGCCGACCCGAAGGAGGTCCTGGGCGGGGACTACAAGAAGCTCGAGCTCCTCCGCCGTCCGGGCTGAGCGGCCAGCAGCCCCGCCGCTCCCAGCAGGGCCGCGCAGGCGATCGCCATCGCCAGGCGCGGCCCGGCGAACGTCATCGCCAGGTAGCCGATCAGCGGGCCGAACGTGCCGCGGACGCCGATGAGCGTCACGTGCACGCCCTGGTAGATCGAGCTGTCGCGGTCGCCGGCGAAGTGGATCGAGCCGAGCGACCAGATGATCGAGACGCCCGCCATCCCCGCCCCGAAGACGGCGAACGCCGCGTAGGCCGGCCACATCGAGCGCGAGAGCGCGAGCGTCGCCGGGAAGAGGGCGAGGAAGGCGAAGATCGCGACCCCCGCCTTGACCGGGCCGACGCGGTCGACGTAGCGACCGGAGAGCGGCAGGCAGAGGATGCGCGCCACCCCGAAGCAGAGGCTCTTGGCGACGGCGGCCTCGACGTACGTCGCCCGGAGGACGTCGACCAGGTAGATCGGGATCACCGCCATCATGACGAAGAAGCCGAGGCCGTAGGTGACGAACGCCGTCTCGAAGCGCCGGAACCCGGGCTCGGCGCGGAGGAGGGCGAAGGCCTCGCGGAACGAGCGGACGAGCCCGAACGTCGGCGCCGCCGCGGCCAGGCCGGCGCGCCGGAAGCGGCGCCGCTCGCCGCGCAGGCGGATGCGCCCGTAGGTGAGCATGGCGAAGAAGCCGAGGACGCCCGCGACCGGCAGGAGCACGCGGTAGGCGCGCGCGTCCCACTCGAGGAGGGCGCCGGCCGTGAGCGCGGCGCCGATCTCGGCCGCGGTCTGGACGGCCATCGCCAGGCCGACGACGCGCCCGCGCACCTTCGCTGGGTAGTTCGCCTGGTAGATCGTGTTGAGGAGCGGGATGACGGCCGCCGAGGCGAGGGCGTGGAGGGCGACGAGCGCGAGCACGCCGGCCGGCGAGGCGACGAGCGCGCCCGCCCCGAGGGCGAGCCTCCCGACGATCGCCGCCCCGAGGAAGAGCGGGCGGCGCGGGCGCCCGGCCATGAGGTTGGCGAACGCCGACGAGGCGAGGGCCGCGACCGGCCCGAGCATGACGTAGAGCGCGATCTCGATCTTCGAGGCGCCGAGCGCCTTCCTGAGGATGACGTCGATGAGCGAGAAGATCCCGAGCATGGCCCCGTCGAGCGCGACGGCGCGCAGGTGGAGGCGGTAGGTGTAGCGGCTGTAGAGGGGGAGGTCGCGCCCCATCACGCCCATGGGGCGAGCAGTATACTGGCCCGGGCGTGAGCCGCATAGCCGACGAGCTCCTGACCCGCCGTCCCGAGCTGCTCGACATCGACGGGGCCTACGGCGTCTCGGAGCGGGCGGTGCGCCGGGTCACGGCCCTGGCGGCGCCGCTCGCCGCCTACTTCCGCTTCCGCGCCGGCGGGTTCGAGCGCGTGCCCGAAGGGCCGTGCCTCATCGTCGCCAACCACAGCGTCGGCGCGCTCTTCGAGGTCCCGCTCCTGCTCCGCGCCTGGCGCCTGGGGATGGGCGCGCGGCCCGTGCGCGGGCTGATCCACCGGATCGCCTACGAGCCGCCGCTCTCGTGGGTGCGGACGTGGGAGATCGGCGGCGTCCTCGCCCATCCGCCGGTCGCGCGCCGCGTCCTCGACCGGGGCCAGCCCCTCCTCGTCTTCCCGGGCGGCGACCTCGACGCTTGCCGCCCCTTCCGCGACCGCTACCGCGTCGTCTTCGGCGGGCGCACGGGCTTCGTCCGGCTCGCGCGCGAGGCCGGCGTGCCGATCGTGCCGGCCGTGATCGGCGGCGCGCACGCCGCCTACGTCGTGCTGCCCGGCGGGTCGAGCCTCGCGCGGCTCCTCGGCGCCGAGCGCCACCTCGGGCTCAAGGCCCTGCCGCTGACGGCCGGGATGCCGCTGGCCCTCGCCGCCGCGGTCGCGACCGCGGTCCACCCGCCGGCCTGGCCGGCGCTCGCGGCGGCGCTCGCGAACACGCTCGTCCCCGCGCCGGCGCGCATCGAGCTCGAGATCCTCGAGCCCTTGCGCGTGCGCGAGGACGAGTCGGACGCCGAGGCCGCCGAGCGCGTGCGCGCGACGATGGAGACGGCCCTCGGGCGGATCGCGGCGCGCCGCCTCACGCCGTGGGAGTGAGCCTCACGACGGGCGCGCGCCGACGGTCGCCACGACCTCGATCTCGCCCGCCTCCGGTCGGAGGAGGCGGAGGACGACCCGTTCGCCGACCTCCTTCGTCTTCACCCAGGCGACGAAGGCGGCGACGTCGACCTTCCCCTCGGTCGCGTCGAAGGAGACGATGACGTCGTCGGCGCGGATGCCCGCGGCCTCGGCCGGGGAGGCCGGCAAGACGCCCGTCACCCGCACGCCGGCGGGGTGGGAGTCGTCGACCGAGATCCCGAGCCACGGCTCCTGGGCGTTGAGCTCGACGGGCGAGCGCGCCAGCTCGCCGGGCGGGCCCTCGGGGACGTTGACCGCGAGGACGCGGACGGTGTGGTGCTTGCCGTCGCGGAGCCCGGGCGGCATGGCGACGTGCCAGCCGTGCTCGGCCTCGGCCGAGACGATGGGGACGAGGTCCTGGCGCGTGTCGGCGGCGCGCACGGTCGCGAAGAGGGCGTCGTCGATCCAGACCTGGACGTCGATCGGGGCGTGGTCGGCGTCCGGGTCGTAGGCCCAGCCGGCGGCGAGATCGAAGTCGAGCCGGTCGACCCAGCCGACGGGCGGCGAGTTGCGCCGGCCGACGAAGGTGACCGGCGAGCCCCTGAGCTCCGGGTTGACGCCGCGCGGCTCGTTGACGGCGAAGACCTGGATCGTGTGGGCCTTGCCGTCCACGTACCGCGGCGGCGGCTTGAAGATCCAGGCGTAGTCCGGGCCGGGGAGCGGGACCGAGTTCGGGAGGGCGGCGAAGCGCTGGTCGCTCCGCACCCGGCCGAAGTACTCGCCGTCGATGTAGACGTCGACCGCGATCGGCGCCGGGAGCGCATCGTCGTCGACGACCCAGCCCGAGACCTGGACCTCGTTGACGAAGGCGACGCCGCCGTAGGGGAGCCGGTTGCCGCCGTTGACGAGGTAGGGGGAACGCGCGGCCTCGCGCCTTAGCGTGCCGTCCTTCTTCGAGACGAGCACCTGCACGAACCCGGCGCCGCGGATCGGCCGGTCGGGCGGGACGGCGTGGAGGAAGGCGTGGGCGTCCGGGCCGACCCGGTGGAACTTCGTCAGGTAGGCCGGTCCTTCGATGACGAGGCCGGGCCCCGTCGTCACGACCTCGTCCACGGCCGCGTCGATCGGCCGGTTCCCGACGAGCAGCGAGCGATGGGGCTCGACGGTGAGGGCGTCGCCCTCGATGGTCACCCGCCTCTCCGGCGACAGCGCCTGTGCCCGCGCGAAGACCTCGGCGTTCGCCCCCGGTCCGGCCGTCGTCAACCGCGCGGTCAGCTCGCCGTCGACCACGAGGTCGACGGTCACCGGCGCCTTCGGGTCGTCGGGGTCGACGGCCCAGCCGTAGACGATGTGCTCGTCGACCCACTGGACCTCGGCGCGCGGCCAGCTCTGGCCCCCGAGCTCGCGCGGCGAGTCGGCGAGCCGGAAGCGCCGGCCGTCGCCGGTGCGGAACGCGAAGGCGTCGACCCAGTGCTTGTCGCCGTCGAGGAGTTCGGGCGGCGTCGCGATCGCCCAGGCGCGCCGGGCGCGCGGGTTCGTCGGGTCCGCCTCGACGAAGGCCGGTCGTGCCCCCTCGGGGTGGACGAGGGTGAAGGGCCGCCCGTCGATGTGGACCTCGACCCAGACGTCCGTCCCGGGCTCGTCCCAGGCGTAGGCCCAGCCCGCGATCGCGCGCGCGTCGACGGTCTCGAGGCGGCCGACGATCGTCCCGCGCTTGCGGGCCACGTCCTCGGAGCGCTCGAGCTGGGCGGCCTTGGCCGCCGCCTCCGCCCACGAGGCGGTCGGGTCGTGAAGGAGGCGCAGGGCCGCGTCGAGGCGCTCCCAGCCGACGTAGAGATGCGACCCGCCGGGCAGGGGGGCGGGATCGGGCGCGGACGCCTTCGCGGAGTCGTCGGGCGGGCGATCTCCGTCCGGTCCGGCGGAGTCCGGTCCGGGCGAGATCCTCCGCGCTCGGCCCGACGGGTTCTCGGGACCTTCCGTGGGCGAGATCTCGCCCGGTCCCGCGAGCGGGTGCGGGGGCGAAGCCTCGCGAAGCGACGCCATCGGCGAGGCCGGGGAGAGGGGGCCGCGCTCGGCGCGCGGGGCGGCGGGGCGGAACGGCGGCCGGAGGACCTCGACCACGCCCGCCGCGACGGCCAGGGCCGAGGCCGCGATGAGCGCGCACGCCGTTCGACGCGATCCCATCATCGCCGGTCCTCGTCTTCGGGGGCTCCGCCCCCCCGAACCCCCCCGCGGCGGAGCTCAGGTTAGCGCTCGCCCGGCGGCCGGTCAATTGGTATCCTCGCGGCCCGTTTCAGCCAACCGCAAGACCTGAGGAGGGGCGCGATGGACCTGGAGCTTCGTACGGGACGCGTACACGTCGAGGTCGCCGGAGACGGCCCGCCGGTCCTCTGGGTCCACGGCTTCCCGTTCACGGGGGAGTCGTGGGGCCCGCAGGCGAAGGGCATTCCCGGGTACAAGCACATCGTCCCCGACCTGCCGGGGTTCGGCCGGAGCGCGCCGCTCGCGGGCGGGCAGCCGCTGACCATGGACGTCGCCGCCGACGTCTGCGCCCAGGCGCTCGAGAAGCTCGGCATCGCGCGCGCGACCGCCGTCGGCCTGAGCATGGGCGGGTACGTGGTCTTCGCCCTCGTGCGCCGGGCTCCCGAGCGCGTGCGCGCCTGCGTCTTCGCCGACACCAAGGCCGGGGCCGACTCGGAGGACGGGAAGAAGGGCCGCGAGAAGTTCGCCGAGACCGTGCTCAAGGAGGGTCCGGCCTGGGCGGCGGCGCAGCTCGTCCCGAAGCTGGTCGTGGCGCCCACGGGGCCCGTGGGGAAGCAGCTCGAGGCCATGATCGTCGCCCAGCCCGCGGCCGCGATCGCGGCCGCCCAGCGCGGCATGGCGGCGCGGCCCGACTCCACGCCGACGCTCGCCCGGATCGCCGTCCCGACGCTCGTCGTCTGCGGCGGCGCGGACACGCTGATCCCGCCGGCCGAGTCGAAGAAGATCGTCGACGGCGTGAAGGGCGCGCGCTACGTCGAGATCGAGGGCGCCGGGCACATCTCGAACCTCGAGAAGCCCGAGGCCTTCAACGAGGCCGTCAAGCGCTTCCTCGACGAGCACGGGCGGTCGTAGGAGGCGCGCCACGCGGCCGCCGCCGTGACCTGGATCGAGACGGGACGGCCGTCCCCGGAGAACGCCGCCCTCGCGGCCGCGCTCGAGGCGGGGACGGCCGGCTACCCGGCGGAGTACGGCGGACGCGAGGACGAGCTGCGCGTGCCCGCGCCCGTGCGCGAGGACAGCATCGTCCTCGCCCACTCGATCGCGCCCGACGTCCTCCGCCACGTCTTCGCCGGCTACCGCGCGCTCCTCGACCCGGGCCTCCCCCTCGCGCGCCGCCAGCACGAGATGATCGCGACCCTCGTGTCCGCGAAGAACCGCTGCTTCTACTGAATCGAGTGCCACGCAGAGTTCCTGCGTCTCGTCTCGGTCGACGAACCCCTCGCGCGCGCGATCCGCGCGGACTGGCGGACCGCGCCCGGCCTCGACGCGCGGGAGCGGGCCATGCTCGAGTACGTCGAGAAGGTCACGGTCGCGCCGTGGACCGTCGGGCCCGCCGACATCGAGGCCCTGCGGGCGGCCGGCTTCAACGACCGCGGGATCTTCCAGATCGCCGGGATCGCCTCGTACTTCGCCTACTTCAACCGGATGGCCGACGCCCTCGGGGTCGGGCGGCGCTGAGCCTCAGCCGGTCCGGCGCCCGTGGACGGCGAGCGCCTCGCGCAGGGTGTCGACGTGAAGCGCGTACGTCACGCCGTGGATGTACCCGCCGGCGAGGTTCCACACGCAGGGGACCGAGGCGTCGCGGCAGGCCTCGAAGACGAGCCGGTCGCGCTCGCGGAGGCGCGCCTCGTCCAGGCCCGGGACCGCCCCCATGGGGTCGTCCTCGAAGCCGTCCATGCCGGCCTGGTAGAGCACGATGTCCGGCCGGAAGTCCGCGATCCGCGCGGGCAGCCGGGCGAGGACGGCGAAGTACTCGCGGGCGTCCTCGACGACGCGGTAGAGGCCGTCCGGACCGTCGTGCTCCGGGACGCCGAAGGGGACGCCCGAGATGTCGAAGCAGCAAAAGCGCGGGTCGTCGCGGACGAGCGACCACGTGCCGTCGCCCTGGTGGGTGTCGAGGTCGACGACCATCGCCCGGGCGATCGTCCCGCGCCCCATGAGGAGGCGCGGCGCCACGACGAGGAAGTTGAACGTGCAGAAGCCGCCGCCGTGGTCGCGCCGCGCGTGGTGCGCGCCGCTCGCGAGGTGGGCGGCGATCCCGTCGCGGAGCGCGAGCTCGCAGCCGGCCACCTGGCCGCCGGCCGTGTGGAGGACGAGGTCGCGGAAGGCCTCGGACCAGCGGAACCCCTGGCTCTGGGCGAGGGCGCGCGGCTCGCCGGCGAGCACGGCGTCGACGTACCGCTCCCCGTGCGCCAGCAGGAGCGCCTCGCGCTCGATCGGCCGCGGGGCGACGACGTCCGCCGGGGCGACGAGCCCGGCCGCGAGCGCCGCCTCGAACACCTCCTTCTGCTTCCGCGTCGAGGTGAGCGAGGTCGCTTCCGGGCAGTGGTAGACGTCGCCGTAGATGACTTTCACGGTCGCGGCCTCTAAGATAGCGGCCATGGGCCCGGACGACGAGGTCACCTCCCTCCTCGCGACCTTCCGCCAGGACCTGCCGCTCGCCGAGGCCGAGACCCCGCCGGCGGCCTGGTACACGGACCCGCGCCTCCACGAGGTCGAGCGCGAGCGCGTCTTCTTCAAGACCTGGCAGCCCGTCGGGCATCTCGGCCAGGTGGACGCCCCGGGCCGCTTCTTCACGGTCGACCTCTGCGGCGAGCCGGTCGTCGTCGTCCGCGACGAGGCCGGCGCGCTCCGTGCCTTCTCGAACGTCTGCCGGCACCGCGGCTCGACCGTCGCCTGCGGCGAGGGCCGGGCGACGTTCCTCCGCTGCCCTTACCACGGCTGGGTCTACGGGCTCGACGGCAAGCTCTGCGGCGGGCCGCCCGAGTTCGAGGGGGTCCTCGGGTTCGACCGCGGCCGGAACGGGCTGCCGCCCGTGCGGGTCGAGACGTTCGGGCCGATCGTGTTCGTGAACCTCGACCCCGACGCGGCCCCGCTCCGCGACTCGCTCGGCGACCTGCCGGAGCGGCAGCCGGAGGCGAGCGTCTCGGGCCGCCGCTTCGTCGAGCGGCGCGAGTACGTCGTCGCCTGCAACTGGAAGGTCTACGTCGACAACTTCCTCGAGGCCTACCACGTCCCGCACGTCCACCCGGCCCTGAACGCCGTCCTCGACTACGCCTCGTACGTGACCGAGGCCCGGGGCCCGTACGTCCTCCAGTGGAGCCCGACGCGGGCCGTGAAGGAGGGCGGGGCCGGGGCCGAGAACTACTGGGCCTACGCCCCGCAGGGCTCGATCGCCCGCTACTGGTGGGTCTTCCCGGGCTTCATGCTGAACGTCTACGAGAACGTCGTCTCGGGGAACTACATCCGCCCGGTCGGCCACGACCGGACGCTCTGCGTCTTCGACTTCTTCGCCGCCCGCGACGAGGGCGTGAAGGAGAGCGTGAAGGCGAGCCACGACATCCAGCTCGAGGACATGTCGATCTGCGAGAAGGTCCAGGCGGGCCTGCGCTCGCGCACCTACCGGCGCGGCCGTTACTCGGTCCTGCGCGAGAACGGCCTCCACCACTTCCACCTCCTGCTCTCGCGGGCGCTCCGCGCCTCCAACGGGTCGTGAGCGCCGTCCCCGAGGTCCTGATCGGCCTCGCCGCCGGCGACGCCCTGGGCGGGCCGTTCGAGTTCCTGACGCCCGAGGAGGTGCGGGCGCGCTACGGCGACGTCACGGGTCCCGTCGAGCGCAACCTCGGACCGAGCCCGTTCGCGCCCGGCGAGCTCACCGACGACACGCAGATGGCGCTCTGCCTGCTCGCCGCCTACCCGGCCGACGATGGGCTCGTCGCCCGCGCTCGCGCCGCGTTCCGGGACTGGCTCGCGGGCCGGCCGCGCGACGTCGGGGCGCTCACCCGGGCGGCCCTCGAGACGGACCCCTTCGCCGCCTGGAAGGCGTCGGGCTTCCGGAGCTGCGGCAACGGCGCCCTCATGCGGGCGGCGGCCTCGGTCGCGGCCGGCCGGCGCGGCGACGACCTGCTCGCGGACGCGGTCCTCCTCGGCGCGGTCACGCACGCCGACCCGCGATCGCTGCTCGCCTGCGCCGTCTACTGCGCGGGGCTGCGGGCGCTCGTCGACGGGGCGAGCTACCGGGCGGCCTGGGAAGAGGCGGTCGAGTCGGCGACCCGTCTCGACCTCGAGGCGGCGGTCGCGGGCCCGTTCGGGGCCGAGGACGCGGGCGCCGTGGCCTCGCGCCGCGGCGACGCCCTGCGGGAGGTCTGGCGCGCCGTCCGCGACGCCCAGCTCGGCCGCGGGGCCGGCAACGGCGGCTACGCCGTCTCGACCCTCCAGACGGCCATCGCGCAAGGCGCCGCGCCGTCGTTCGCCGAGGGCATCCTCCCCGTGGTCCGCGCGGGCGACGACGCCGACACCGTCGCGGCCGTGACCGGCGCGATCCTGGCCGCGCGCGGGCTCCCGCCGCCGCCCGGCTGGCTCCGCGACCTCCGGTGCCGCGAGCGCTTCGCCGCCTGGCCGTGGGGCGACTCGATCCGCGGCGAGGAGGTCCTGCGGCGCCTGCGCCAGGCGTGCCTCCGCGCCGCCGGCTGACCGATCGGTCAAGCCGAGGCTGACCGCGCGGTCAGCCCGGGAAGCGGGCGACGAGCGCGCGCAGGCTCCGCGGCGCCTTCCGCACGAAGGCGGCGAGCTGGCCGCCCTGGGCGAAGCGGGCGAGCGGCCCGGCCGCCCGGCGCACGTCGGCCGGGTCGGCGCGCTCGCGACCGGCGGCCGCCGCGAGCCCTTCCGCCCCGGCGACGACGAGGTAGGCCAGGAGGACGATCGCGCCCAGGGCGGCCTCGACCTCGAGGCGGGCGTCGGCGACCGTGAACCCCTCGACGAGGCCGCGCACGACCGCCCGCGCCTCGGCGCGCGCGCCCCCGGTCAGGCGTCCGAGGGCGTCGCGCCAGGCGTCGCCCTCGAGGAGGCGGGCCGCGGCCGCTCCGGGAGAGAGCTCCGGGCCGTCCTCCTCGCCCCCGCCCGAGAGGGCGAGGACGGCGAGGCCGAGGACGAGGCGCAGCGCGTCCGCGAACGGGGGCGGCGGCGGCGCGACCTCGCCTCCCGCGGCGGCCGCCCCCGGCGCCTTCGCCTCGGCCGCGGCGAGCGCGTCGCGGAAGCCGGCGAAGGCCGCCTCGAGCCCGGCCGCCGACCCGACGAGCGCGCCGAGCCGGCGGTTCAGGGCGACGACATCGGCCCAGGGGAGCTGCGGGCCGCCCTGCCGGACCGGCAGGCTCTCCGGGACGAGGTTCAGCTCGAGGGCGCGGGCGTGGGCGCGGACGCGCGCGTCCGCGTTCCGGACGTACTGCCCGATGTTCTTCCCGATGACGCCGAGCCGCGCCCGGAAGGGGAGCGGCCGCCCGAGGTCGAGCCACGGGACGTAGAGCGGCTCGCAGTCGCGGCGCTGGACGAAGATCCCGACGCTCAGGCGCGGGCGGGCGCGCGGTCCCGCCCGCGAGCCCCAGTGCAGGAGCCCGAGGTTCCAGCCGAGGACCGTCCCGCGCCGCGCCGGGAGCGCGCGGACGCTCTTCAGGTCCTTCACCTCCCTCGACGCCAGGGCATCCGGGTAGCTCGGGTCGAACGAGGCCGGGAGCACGTAGATGCAGGAGCCCGAGGCCGGCGCGTCGCTGAGGGCGATCCAAGCCGTCACCGCCGTCGGCCGCCGGTCGCGGTCGAGGAAGCGCGCCTCGGGCCAGTCGCGGTGGGGGGAGAAGCCGCTGTCCGTCGAGGCGTCCGCGTACCACGCCCACACGTCCGGGACGACGGCGACGGGGCCGCCGAGCACGGCCTCGAGCGCCGGCAACACGCCGGCGACGAGGCCCCAGAGCTCGTCGTAGACGGCGATGAAGACGGGCCGGATCCCTCGCTCGTGGAGCCGCGCGACCCCCCGGGCGAGCGGCTCGACATCCTCTCCCCGCACGAGCGCGTCGAGCTCGAAGTAGCCGTCCTCCAGGAGCGAGGCCTGCTGCGCCGTCACCTCCGCCGCCGCCCGCGCTCGCACCGGCGCCTTCGCTCCGTCCCCGACGCCGAGCCACGGGACGAGCTCCCGCCAGAACTGCGGGTCCTCGCACCGGCGCTCGAGCTCGGCCTGGTCCATGGCTCTCCCGTCCCTTTCCCCACCGTACCCGGCCCTTCTCCCCTTCACCATTCCCCGTCTCCCACCTCCCCCTCGTTTGCCCCTCTCCTCCCCATTGTTTATCCTCTCTCGTTTCCGGTCATGCGCGGCGATCACCTGATCCACGTCCGCACGGGCCCGCTCTTCGAGGCGCTCCGCGCGGACCTCTACGGCCCGGACCCGGACCCCGAGGCGGGCGGGCGCTTCACGACGCTCGCCCGCCGCGTCGAGGACCTGGTCGAGCACGAGTGCGCGACGCTCGAGGAGGAGCTGAAGGACCTCTACGCCCCCTTCAGCCCCGAGGACCTCGGCGCGGGCGACGCGCCGCTCGAGGGCGAGGCGCGGCGCCAGGCGCTGCGCCGGTTCGTCGAGCGCCTGGCGGCGATCTTCACCCGCTCGAACTTCGTCTCGGTGCCGCGGGCCGAGCTCGAGGGGACCGGGGCGAAGGCCCAGACGACGAAGGGCCTGCGCGTCATCATCGACCTCGACGCCTACGACGAGTTCCACATCTACTACCGCGGCGACGCCGAGACGCGCCGCCCCGCGAACGGGGCGGGGGCGATCCTCGCCCGGCTCGCGCGCCGGCCGGCGCGCCTCGAGACGGTCCCGGTCTACCGCATGGTCGCCCTCGTCACCAAGCTCAAGGACGAGCCGCATCTCCGGATCAAGCTCTTCAAGGACGTGCCGAAGGAGGACATCCAGTGCCTCCTCCCGAACACGCGCGTCGCCATGCGGCTCGTCGACAAGTCGCGGATCGGGCTCTCCTCGGGCGGGGCCCTCTTCTCGAGCGTCAAGTTCGCCGTCTCGGGCGCGGCCAAGCTCGGGGCCGCGTGGATGGGGCCGGACGGCTTCGTCGCGTTCCTCCTCTACCTCGGGAAGACGACCCTCCAGTTCTTCCGCCTGCGCGAGCGCTACCAGGCGAACCTCATCCGCGAGCTGTTCTACCAGAAGCTCGACAGCAACCTCGGGGCGATCAACCGCCTGGTCGACGCGACCGAGGAGGAGGAGGCGAAGGAGACGGTCCTCGCCTACGCCTTCCTCGAGCGGGCCCGCGAGCCCCTCGACCTCGCGACCCTCGACCGCACGGTCGAGCGCTACATAGCCGACCGGTTCAAGGTCGAGGCCGACTTCGAGGTCGACGACGGCGCCCGCAAGGTGATCGCGCTCGGCCTCGCGCGCGAGACGGCCGACGGACGGCTCGAGGCGGCGCCCCTCGGCCGCGCCCTCGAGACCCTCAGGCGGCGCTGGATCGAGATCGGCGACGGGGCGCCCGCCGGCCCGCCGGGCGCGTCCCCCGGCCAGATGCTTGCCCGCCCGGGCCCGGGGGCGGTATAAACGGGCTCCATGTGCCCGCCCCGCAAGACCGTCGCCGCCCTCGCGATCCCGTTCGCGCTCGCGCTCGCCGCCGCCGCCCTCGCCCGGCCCGCGGCCGCCGACGACGATGCCCCGAAGGGCCCGTTCGGGACGATCGCCTGCCCGGCGAAGAGCTTCAGCTACGAGCTGACGGAGGAGGACGCCCTCTGGGCCGTGCGCATGCTCGTCGGCGAGTCGGGCGGCGAGGGCGACGCGGACGACGCCGCCGTCCTCTGGTGCATGCTCAACAGCTACGCGATCCGCCCCCTCCGCGGCTACGAGACGTTCACGGCCTTCATCCGCGCGTACTGCACGCCGCTCCAGCCCTACCTGAAGTCGCAGGGCGCGATCGACCGGCACCGCAAGGCGAAGACGCCCATGGTCGAGGTCGAGCCCGGCAGGTGGCAGCTCAAGCGCCACGTCGACATCCAGGCGCGTCCCTGGGCGAAGCTCCCGGCCAGGGCGCGCGAGCTCGTCCTCCAGGTCTTCCGCGGCGAGAAGGCGAGCGTCTGCGGCAACGCCACCCAGTTCTGCTCGACGGCCGTCTACTTCAAGGACGAGCACGACCGCCGCCCGACCGACGAGGAGCACCGGGACTACACGCGGCGCTACGCCGAGAAGAAGAAGTGGACCTGGGTCGAGGTCGAGGGCGCGAACCCGCGCAACAACGTGTTCTTCGAGGAGCAGCGCTTCCAGGACCTGCCTCGCCCGGCGGTCGCCGTCCGCAAGCCGAAGCGTTGACCGGGCGGTCAGCCCACCCGGCCGGCGGCGGCGTCAGTCGGCGGCGGCCGGGCGGTCCAGGATCTCGCGCACCTTCCGGGCGAGCGCGTCGGCCGCGAACGGCTTCGGGACGAAGGCGTCCGGCCGGATCTCGAGCCCCTCGGCGTCGAGCTTCTCGCCGGCGTAGCCCGACATGAAGAGGACCTTCGCGGCGGGGCGCCGCGCCTTCACGTCCTCGGCGACCTTCGGCCCGCGGAGGTCCGAGAGGATCACGTCGGAGAGGATGAGGTCGATCGGCCCCTCGCGCCGGTCGGCGATCCCGAGCGCCTCGTAGCCCGAGCGCGCCTCGAGCACCGTGTAGCCGAGCCGCCGGAGGACGCGGACGGTGATGTCGCGGACGGCGTCCTCGTCCTCGATGACGAGCACGGTCTCGGTCCCGCCGCGGACGGGCTCGGCCCGCGGGCGCGCGCCCGCCGGCCGGGCGTCCGCGCCGAGGGCCGGCAGGTAGACGTGGACGGCGGTGCCGCGCCCGGCCTCGCTCTCGACCTCGACGAGCCCGCCGTGCTGGACGACGATCCCGTGGATCATGGCCAGGCCGAGCCCGGTCCCCTTGCCCTTCGGCTTGGTCGTGAAGAAGGGCTCGAAGATGTGGCGCTTCACGTCCTCCGTCATGCCGCAGCCGGTGTCGGCGATCGTCAGGTGGACGAAGCGCCGCGGCTCGTCCGGTCCGCCGGGGCCCGCGCCGGGCCCCGCGCCGGCCCGTTCGTCCTCCGGCCCCCGCTCCCCGCCGAGCCGTCCGGCGAAGACGGCCGCGCGGGCCGCGATCGACGCCGCCTCGGCCGGCTCGTCGACGCTGTGCGTGGAGACCGAGAGCCGCCCGCCGCGCGGCATGGCGTCGCGGGCGTTGATCGCGAGGTTCATCACGACCTGGTCGAGCTGGCCGGCGTCGACGCGGACGGCCCCGAGGTCGCTCGCGAGCGCGAGCTCGAGCTGGATGTCCTCGCCCAGGATCCGGCGCAGCATCTTCGTCATCCCCTCGACCGCGTCGTTGACGCCGAGGACGCTCGGGGCGATGACCTGGCGCCGGCTGAAGACGAGGAGCTGGCGGGCGACGCCGGCCGCCCGGTCCGCCGACTTGCGGATCTCCTTCAGGAGCGGGAGGAGCGGGTGCTCGGCCGGCAGCTCCATGAGGGCGAGGTCGCAGAAGCCGAGGACGCCGGTGAGCGCGTTGTTGAAGTCGTGGGCGACGCCGCCCGCGAGCTGGCCCACGGCCTGGAGCCGCTCGGCCTGCTGGAGGGCCGCCTCGTCGGTCCCGCCGGGCTCGACCCGGCGATAGGAGCCGTCGCGGCGCCGGATGCGGTGCTCGGGGACCGGGACCTTGGCCCCCGCGGCGAGGCCGCGCTCGAAGGCGTCGCGCACGCGCGCTCGGTCGTCGGGGTGGACGTACTCGAAGAAGTCGCGGCCGACCTCGTCGCCCGACGCCTCGCCGAGGAGCGACTGCATGGCCGGCGTGAGGTAGACGATCTTCCCGTCGGCGCCGAGGACCGTCAGGAGGTCGGAGACCGCGGCGATCAGCGATCGGTGGCGCAAGGGCGGCTAGTCCGCGCGCTCGAAGCGGATGCGGAACCGGTCGCCCGTGGCGCTCGCCGAGGCGACCTTGATGATCCGCGGGCGGCCGTCGAAGGTCCAGGCGTCGATCGTGCGCGTCTCGTCGCCGGGCCGGACGTAGTCCTGGCGGGCGACGCCCGTGGGGACGCCGTCCTGGTCGAGGACCTCGACCCGCCACCAGGTGAGGTCGAGGGAGCGCGGGTCGCCCTCCGAGCGGACGTCGATCACGACCTTCGCCTTCCCCGGCGGGAGGATGACGCGGGCGTACTGCGGGCTGTAGCCCTGGCCCACGGTCGTCACGATGTCACGGGTCGGGTCGTGGGGCGTCGGCAGGTCGATGTCGCGCGAGAGGCGGCCCCCCGACCCCGACCCCGACCCCGAGCTCGCGCCGGCGCCGGTCCGGCCCGGGCCGGGAACGGCCTCGAGGCCGGCCCCCGGAACCCCCGCCCCCGCCCCCGCCCCCGCCCGCCGGATGTTGCCGGCCTCGATGAACTCGGCCGTCCAGCGGGGCGCCGGCACGAAGGCCTCGTGCAGGATCTCGCCGCGGTAGACGAAGCGGGCGCGCGCGATGTTGCGCGGGAGGCCGGGGTCGGGACCGGTGACCCGCTCCCAGCGGTCGATCTCGCACCGCACGCCCTCCGGCTGCGGGGCGTTCGCCGTCATGAGCACGCCGGCCGAGCCCTTCCAGCCCTCGAACTCGCAGACGACGCTGCAGTCCTTGACGTACGGCCAGAGGCCCCAGACGCGGGCGTGGACCGCCGCCTTCGACTCGTAGTCGGCGTACGAGACCGAGTCGATGCGGGCGGCGTAGCAGCCCTGGAGGAGGAGTCCGAGACCCAGCAAGGCGAAGGCGGCGGCGCGCGGCATGGCGTTCTCCGGGCATCTCGCCCCGGGACGCCGGCCATGATACACCACCGCCCGGCGATCCGCCACGCGGGCTCGGGCTCGGGCGCGGGCTCAGTTCGCCTTGGCCAGCTTCTCGATGTTGCGCGCCATCGACTCCATGAAGTGCTTGGAGCTGCCGCTCCAGCCCATGAGCTTGCGCGCGAGCGTCCCCACGGGCTTCGCGGCCTTGCCCTGGTCGAAGAGGACGAGCTTCGTCTGCCCCGTGCCCACCGGCTCGAGCTCGAAGCCCCAGGCCATCTCCGGGAAGAGCTTGTCCATGCCGGTGTCCGTGGCGATGACCTTCTCCATGTAGCGGCGCTTGTACTGGCGGTCGACGATCTCCATGGTGAGGGTCTTCCCGTCGCCGCGGACGTACGTGTGGCGCGTGAGCGGCGCCGTGTAGCCCTCCTTGGCCACGTCGAGGAGCTTCTCGCCGAGCGTCGCGCCCTTCACCTCCTTCACGCCGCCCCCGTCCATGTCGGTCGGGAACCACTCGGGCGTGCGGCGCGGGTCGGACACGATCGCCCAGACCTTGTCGACGGGCGCGTCGAGGACGACCTCGTGCCGCCCCTTGAACTCGGGGTCGGAGCCGAAGCCGATCGCCGCCGCCCCGCCGATCGCGAGGACGACGAGGAGGAGCAGGACCTTCACGAGCTTCATCATGTCAGGGAGCCCTCACGGTTCGCGGTCCCCAGCGCGGCGTGTCCAGCTTGCGCGCCACGTGGCGGAGCCGGTCGTTCCTGTCGAAGGAGAGGATGAGCGTGCTCTCGACGCCGTGCCGGTCCGAGCGCTTGACGACGTCGAGGTAGTAGCGGAGGACGAGCGAGGTCTCCCGGACCTCGCGGTAGCGGTAGGTGAAGTGCATCTCGTCGCCGACGATCCGGATCTCGTCGGGCGGCCCGAGCGAGGCGGCGACGTCGGCGGCGGTCGCGCCGCTCCCGGGCTCCGGCAGCTCGGCCGCGAGGAAGCGGTCGTCGCCGGCGCGGTCGATGCCCATGCGGCAGCCGGCGAGGGCGATCGGCCCGATCCCGACGGCGAGGCCGAGGGCGAGGGCGAGGGCGAGCGGGAGCCGGCGGGCGGGCCCGGTCATCGTCCGGCCTCCCCGGCCTCCCCGGCCTCCCCGGCGTCCTCCTCGTCCTCGTCCTCGGGGCCGCCGTTCGTGGCGACGACGCGCAGGACGTCGTCCCGGTCGAAGAAGAGGACGGTCTTGTAGGCCATCTCGGTCCGGATCGACAGGTACCACGAGAGGATCGAGAGCCCCGGGATCGGGACGAGCTGCGCGACGCCGGGCGGCAGGCCCACGCGGATGTCGAGGTCGTGGTTCACTTCGGCCCCGTAGGCCATGATGCTCCCGCTCTCGCGCTTGATCCAGCGGCGCGGCGGCCCGAGGAGCCGGAGGCAGTCGACCGCCGCCAGTCCCGGCCTTAGGGCGGCGCGCTTCTCGGCGGGGAGCGGCTTCCCGGTCGTCCGGTCCTTCTCGACGACGAACGAGAGCCCGGCGACGGCGAACTGGAGCCCCCGCGCGAACGGGAGGAAGAAGTTCAGGCGCCTCACGAAGTCCCGCGGGTACGGGCGCAGCAGGGCGTCGACGTTGCCGGCGCGCGGGCCGCCGTCGCCCCGGATCTCGAGGCGCTCGCCGGCGACGTAGGGGTGGATGGAGCCGGCCGGGCTTATGGGGCCTATGTAGGCGTCGTGGATGAGCCCGGCCGCCCCGCAGCCGGCCGTGAGGGCCGCCAGCAGGACCGGCCCGAGCGCGAGGAGGGCGACCCTCAATCGTCGCCCTCCTCCTCGGGTGGCTCGGGCTCGGCGTCGGTCTGCTTCGAGAAGGCGAGGTACTTCACGATGTCGGCCCCGTCGAAGACGACGAGGAGGGTGTCCGCGAACTTCACCCGCTTGAAGTACGTGTAGATGAGGACGAAGGTTATGAACGTCTCGTCCTCCTCCTTGTACTCGTACGTGTAGACGTCCTCGCGCGTCGCCCTCTCGGGCGGCCCGGGCTCGGGCGTGCGCTGGAAGGCGGTCGGGGGCCCGAAGATGTCGAGCACCTCCTGCTTGGTCGTCTTCCCGATCTTCACCCTCGCGACGTCGAGCGCCGAGATCACGCGGCCCTCGACCTGGGTGCCGGTGACGCAGCCCGTGAGCCCGACAAGAGATGCGAGGACGACGACGACGACGCGAGGCGCTCCGCGCCCGACCGTTCTCATGGAGGTCCCCTGTTTTCGAGAGAAGGGGGAGGCTAACGAAGGGGCCCATCGTTGTCAACGACGGCGCGGCGCGGGCGGCGGCGCTCCCGCGGTCCGCACCCGGGACGGAACTTCTGGCATGCGCGGTGCGTCATACGGGATGGCCGCAGCCCCGGGCAGGCACGGGCCCTGAAAAGAGCGGCCGGAAGGAACGACGCAACATGAGCAATCACAACGACAACGGCAATCAAGACCGGGACCGCGCCCTCGTGGCGCGCCGGACGAGCCTCGAGAAGACGGTCCCCGGGCTGCCGGTCCCGGCGGTGCCGGCCGCCGCCGATTCATTGCACGACGGGACCGCGTCACCCGACGCGAGGGCGCCCGAGGCGCGCCCGGACACGCCGACCCTCGCGAACATCCCGGCGGTTCGGGACGAGGTCGCGGGGTTCGTCGCCGGCGAGGCGCGCCTGCCCCGCGACCTCCCCCCGATCCACGTCCCGGCGCGGGCCCCGCGCCGGGCGCGGAGCGACCGCATCGCCCGGATCCTGCGGGCGATCCGCGAGGAGGACCTCGACGGCCCGCTCCCCGACGACCCGCTCCCCGACGGCCCCTCCCCGGTGGGCCCGACCGACGATCCGCTCCCGCCGCGCTCGGCCGCCGCCTAAACCGCGCCCTCCTCGAGCAGCAGCCGGATCCCGTTCGGGTCGACGATCTCCACCGCCCGGGCGAGCCCCTGGACTCGCCCGGGGGCCGGCACCTCGACCCCCTTCTCCCGCAGCTCGGCGACGAGCGCCTCGAGGTCGCGCACCCCGAACGCGATCCGCAGCCGCCGGAACGGCGAGCGCCGCCGGTCCTGCCCGCCCTCATCGCGCGGCTCGCGGAACAGCAGGCGCAGCTCGCCCGCCCGGAGCGCCGCCTCGCGCCGCCCCACCTCGCCCTTGATCGTCACCTGGAACCCGAGCCGCCGCCAGAACCGGACCGTCTCGTCGAAGTCCCGGGGCTCGATCTCCAGCCGCTCGATGCCGCGCAACCGCTGCTTGCTCGGGATGATGGAGTCGCCCACGCGCCGGATTGTAAGGCCGCTCCCAGCCCGCGTAAAGCGCCCCGCCCGCGGCTTGACACCCGCCGCCGCCGGGCGTAGACTGACGCCGCTTCACCCCGCCGTGCGCCCATAGCTCAATTGGATAGAGCGTTGGCCTCCGGAGCCAAAGGTTGCAGGTTCGAGTCCTGCTGGGCGTACCCCCTTCTTTCCCGCGTCTTTCCTGAAGAATCGCCCTTCGACCCTCGCCGCAAGTCCTGATTCGTCCTCGGCAGCGTCACCCAAGTCCTGGCTGTCGTCGCCGTCTAACGCCGTCGCCGCCGTAGGGTCAGCGGACCGCTCGGAAGGAAGGCAGGTCTTCGAGCCCCGGCGCCCAGGGTCGGCCGTGGACGCGCAGGTTCAGGACGGCCCGCCGGGCCACGGCGACGGGGTCCTCGCGGAAGCGTGGAAAGACCTGGTCGAACGGGATCGCGTCGCCGGCGTCCCACGCGCCGACGACGCCGTGGATGTCGGCGGAGAGAACCTCCCGCCCGTCGGCCGTGAAGGCGCAGGCGGCGAGCCCCGTAGCATGGCCCTCGAACGTCCGCAGGACCCGGCCGCTCGCGCGGTCCCAGAGCCTCAGCGTCCCGTCCTCCGACGCCGAGAGGACCCGCCGGCCGTCCGGCGAGAACTCACACGCCGTGACGGGGCCCGTGTGGCCGACGAACGTGGCCAGCCGGGCGCCGCTCGCGCGGTCCCAGAGCGCGAGCGTCCGGTCATAGGAGGCCGACAGGACCTGGGTCCCGTCGGGGCTGAACCGGCACGCGACGGCTCCGTTCTTGTGGCCCGCCATCGTGCGGATGAGCGCGCCGGTCGCGCGGTCCCAGAGCCTGAGCGTCCCGTCCCAGCAGGCCGAGACGACCTCCGCGCCGTCCGGCGAGAACGCCCCCGCGAAGACGCGGTCCGGGTGCGCGAGCGCGCGGAGCTCGCGACCGCTCGCTCGGTCCCAGAGCCGGAGCGTCCTGTCCCTCGAGGCCGAGAGGAGGAAGGTCCCGTCGGCGGAGAACCCGCAGGCGTAGATCGCGTCGGTGTGCCCCTCGAACGTCCGCAGCAGCCGGCCCGCGCGGTCCCGGAGCGAGAGCGTCTCCTCGGAGGACCGCGAGAGGACCTCGTTCCCGTCGGCGGAGAAGGCCAGGGCGAAGGCCTCGGCGCCGGCCTCGACGGAGAGGAGCGGGCGGCCGCTCGCGCGGTCGACGATCGACACGTCGCCCGCGCCCGAGGTCCACGCGACCTCCCGACCACCGGGCGAGAAGGCGACGGCCTGCACCTCCTCTCCGAACGCGCGCACGAACCGACCTCGACCGCGGTCCCAGACCTTGAGCGTCTTGTCCCACGAGCCGGAGACGATCTCGGCCCCGTCCGGCGAGAAGGCGCAGGCGGAGAACGGCATCACGCCTTCGTAGGCGCGCAGGAGGCGACCGCTCGCGCGGTCCCAGAGCCGAAGCCGGTTGTCCGTGCACGCCGCGACGACGTCGGCGCCGTCGGGGGAGAACGCGCAGGCGAGGGCGAGCGCCTCCCGGTCGCCCTCGAACGTGAGGACCGGCTTTCCGCTCGCGCGGTCCCAGAGCCTGAGCGTCCGGTCGGCCGACGCCGAGAGCACGAGGGTCCCGTCGGGCGAGAAGGCGCAGGCCACGACCCCGTCCGCGTGGCCCTCGATGGTGCCGACGCGGGCGCCGGTCGCGCGGTCCCAGAGCGCGAGCGTCTTGTCCCCGGACGCGGAGAGGATGACGGTCCCGTCGGGGGAGAACGCGCAGGCGGCGACCGCGGCCGAGTGGCCGGCGAGGGTCCGGACGAGCGCGCCGCTCGCGCGGTCCCAGAGCCGCAGCGTCCCGTCGTGGGAGGCCGACAGGACCTCCCGTCCATCCGGCGAGAAGGCGCAGCCCGAAACGCGCTCCTCATGCCCCTCGAAGGTTCGCACGAGCCGGCCGGTCGCCCGGTCCCAGAGCTTCAGGGTCCGGTCCTGGGAGGCCGACAGGATCTCGCGACCGTCCGGCGAGAACGCCGCCGCGCAGACGCCGCCCGCATGCCCTTCGAGCGTGCGGACGAGCGACCCGCTCGCGCGGTCCCAGAGAGCCAGCGTCCGGTCCCAGGATGCCGACACGATCTCCTTGCCGTCGGGCGAGAACGCGCACCCGAGGATCAGGGCGAGATGCCCTCCCGACGCGGAGCGGAGCGGCTTGCCGCTCGCGCGATCCCAGAGCCGGATCGACCGGTCGAGCGACGCCGAGGCGATCTCCCGGCCGTCGGGCGACCACGCGCACGAGAGCACGTCGTCGCGGTGGCCGGCGAAGGTGAGCGACGCCTCGCCGTTCGCTCCGTCGTGGAGCGCGAGCTTCCAGCCGGGCAAGGCGATGACGACCTCGCGTCCATCCGGCGAGACCGCGAAGGCCCTGAGGGGGCTCGAGATCGTCCGCAGGTGCCGACCGCTCGCGCGGTCCCAGGCCCGCACCGTGTCGTCATCGGCGGCCGAGAGCACCTCCTTGCCGTCCGGCGAGAACGCGCAGCCGAAGACGGGACCCTCGTGACCCTCGAAGCGGCGCACGAGCCTTCCGCTCGCCCGGTCCCAGAGCGCGAGGGTCGCGTCGCGCGAGGCCGAGACGACCTCCCGACCGTCGGGGGAGAAGGCGCAGGCGAGCACGGCGCTCGTGTGGCCCCCGAAGGCGTGCACCACGCGGCCGCCCGCGCGATCCCAGAGCCTGAGGGTCCCGTCCTCGGACGCCGAGACGACCTCGCGCCCGTCGGGGGCGAACGCGCAGGCGAGCACGGGCCCGGCGTGGCCCTCGAGGACGCGCCCGGCATCCCCGCTCGCGCGGTCCCAGAGCCTGAGCGTCCCGTCCTCCGCGGCGGAGAGGATCTCGGCCCCATCGGGCGAGAACGCGATGCCGCGCACCCGTCCCGTGTGCCCGGCGAAGACGCGGACCGGCCGCCCCGCCGACCGGTCCCAGAGCACCAGCAGATGGTCGGCGGCGACGACGATCTCGCGGCCGTCGGGCGAGAAGGCGATGCGGAGCGGCGTCGCGACCGAGCCGAGGACGGCCCTGGGCCCGCGCGCGGCGGCGAGCCGGTTGGCGGCCAGGAGCGCGACCGTCTCCGCGGAGTCGAGGACGCCTGCGAGCCGCCGCTCGAGGTCCTTCAGCTCGGCGTGGGAGGGATCGGGCGCGGGCGCGCTCCTCGCCGTGGCGAGCGCCGAAGCGCAGACCTCGGCGGCCGCGGCGACCACCTCGGAGTCGGTCGCCGAGGGGCGCTCGCGAAGCTCGAAGAGATCGGCGCGCTGCACCTCGGCGAGGCGCACGCCGGCGCGGAAGGCCTGGATCTCGGCCTCGCGCTTGCGCGCCTCGGCCCGGTCGCGCTCGATGCGCGCCTCCTCCTCGCCGGCCCGCGCGCGCGCCTCCTTCTTCTGGAGCGACCGCACGTAGTACGTCGTCCCGGCGAGCGCGACCGCGAGGAACGCCGCGACGAGGTGAACGACCGTGCGGTTGCGCCGGTACCCGAGGCGGAGCCGCCGGACGAGCGACGGGCGGCGGTACTCGATCGGCTCGTCCGCGAGCGCGTGCCGGAGGTCGCGCTCGAGCGCCGCCATGCTCCTGTGGCGGTCCGCGATGTCGGGCTCGAGTCCCCCGAGCACGATCGCCTCGAGCTCCCAGTCGAGGGCCTTCGAGAGGATGCGCGGCCGCTCGGGGCGCGCGCCCTCGAGCTTCCTCGTGCGCACGGTCTCCGCGCTCTCCCGGTCGTGGTGGAAGAGGCGCGTCCCCGTGTAGAGCTCGTAGAACGTCGCGCAGAGCGAGTAGATGTCCGTCGCCGGACCCACCTCGACCTCGGCGTCGGCGGCTCGGACCTGCTCGGGCGACATGTAGGCCGGCGTGCCGAGGGCGTCGCCGGCGGCGGTCACGAGCGTCCGGGCCTCGCCCTGGGAGCGGGCGATCCCGAAGTCCATGAGCACGACGTCGCCGTGCTCGTTCACCATGAGGTTTCCCGGCTTCACGTCGCGGTGAATGAGCCCCGCCGCGTGCACGGCGGCGAGCGCGTTCGCCGCCTGGGCGAACCAGCGCGTGAGGACGCCCGCGGGCGGACGGGCCTCGGGCCCTGCGCGGCAGACCTCGTCGAGCGTCTTTCCCTCGACCCAGTCGAGGGAGATGAACGTCTTCACGGGCGCCGAGCGCGCGAACGTCTTCGCGAACCACTCCTCGTCCGAGAGGCTGAAGAGGCGCGGCGCCGACCACGTCTCTTCGCCGTAGCCGATCACCCCGACGATGTGCGGGTGGTCGAACCGCGAGAGGTAGGCCGCCTCCTGCTGGAACCGGGCGCGCGCGTCCTCGGGCAGCCCGTCGTTCAGGACCTTCACCGCGACCTTGCGCCCCGTGCTCAGCTGCCGGCCGACGTGGACGGTCGCGAAGCCGCCGCTCCCGCACGGGCGCCCGACGATGAAGTCGCCGAGCACGACGCCCTTCAGGTCCTCGGGGGCGAGCCTCGCGAGGAGCCTCCGGACGTCCTTCTCCCGGGACTCGGCCTTCCCGAGCAGCCGCTGGAAGGCGAGGAGCGCCTCGTGGCTCCGCTCGGGCGCGTGCCGGGTCGCGCCGCCGCGGGACGCGTAGATGACGGAGAAGTCCGGGGCGAGCCCGTTGAGCGCGAGGACCTCAGCCCCGTCGACGAGGAACCAGGGCGACGGACGCTCCGGGACCTCGTCGAGGAGTCGCCGGACGTCCCACCCGCCGGCGTGCTCGAGGACGGGGCGAAGCGCCTCGGCCGAGTCGCGCCACCAGGCCGCGTCGGACGGCGCGTCGTGGGCGACGCGGTTGCGGAGCGCGATCGGCAGGGCGAGCACGTCGCTCGCTCTCGGCTTCTTCGCGGGGCTGTGCACGAGGGCGGCGAGCGGGCGGAGCGCCGACCAGGCGGCGGGGTCGACGCTCTCGTCCAGGAGGGCGAGCGTCCGCCTGAGCGTCCCGGCCTGTTCGACGCGCTCGCGCAGGGCGGCGTCGCCCTTGCGGAACACGGCCTTGCGGGCGCCGCGGAGCGCGGCGAGCAGGCCGTTGAAGGTCCCCCAGGACGGGCGCTGGAGGGCGGCGACGGCCGGGAAGAGCTCCGGGGCGACGACCTCGAGCCGCTCCCAGTCGGCCAGGGCGACGAGCGCCATCTCCCGGAAGTCCGCCTCCAGCACGGCCAGCGCCCGCCGCACGAAGGGCTCGGGCTCGAGGGCCGACGACAGGAGCTCCGCGTAGCGCTCGTGGACCATGCAGAGACCTCGCGAAGCGTCGCGGCAAGCGACTCAAAGGGTGGGAATCCTTCAGATTCCCACCCTTTTCGCCGGTCTTCGTCTTCGGGGGCTCCGCCCCCCGAACCCCCCCGCCGCAGAGCGCGCGGCAAGGACTTGGCTTCGGCTTCCGCGCGCTCCGCCCCCGCGGCCTCGGCATTCTCGACGGGGGGGAGCGCGCCTGTCAACGGAAGTCGAACGGCCCTCAACGAGCGTTCGCCGGCGGGGGCGACCCCGTGTCGAGACCCTCGACGCGCGAAGGTCGGCGAGGCGATGGAGCTCTCGTTCGTCGGGACGGTCGCCGAGGCGCTCGAGCGGGCGCTGGAGCCGGCGGCGGCCCGATCAGGGCCGCGGCGGGGCGGGATGCGGCGCGTCGGCGCTCCTGTAGGCGCGCTTCGCGAGGAGGTCCGGCGGGACGGGCCGGCCGGCGCCGTCGACCAGGTCACCTTGCTTGCCGCCCGGCGCCGAGCGCGCCATGACCCGGTGCTCGTACTTCCCGCCGCCCGCGTGGACGACGTCCACGAACTCGAAGCGCGTCTTCGGGAAGAGCTTCGGCAGGAGCTCCGCCGCGGCGGCGAGGTTCCAGTCGCCGTCGTCGAGGACCTTGACCGTGTCGACCTCGGCGGCCGCCGGCGCGTAGACCTTGAGGAGCGCCGCCATCGCGAGCGCCTTCCGCTCCGGCGTCCCGAGGTCCGGCCGGTCGACGCCGAGCTTCGGCGCGTGGGCCGGGCTCTTCACGGCGAAGACGCCGTTCGCGTCGACGCCGCGGGCCGCGAGGTAGCGGTCGATCGCCGGCGGGACGGAGTCGAACTGGCGGGCGGTGACGACGATCTCGCGGTTCTGCGGCCCGCCCCGGTCCGACCGCCGGAGGAGGCCCGTCGTCTGCGGGATCTCGGGCGTGGCGAGGATCTCCTCGGCCGAGTCGAACGCGCGGAAGTCGAACCGGTAGTCGTCGAAGCGAACGTCGGGGTGGCGGACCTTCAGCTCCGCGAGCTCCTTCGTCTGGTCGCGGTCCGGCCCGAGCCCGAGCTCGAACGGGCGCCCCGTCGCGGGATCGGCGAGGAGCTCGCCCGTCTCGCGGTGCGCGAGGTAGACGGGGACGGAGGTCTGGAGCAGGGTCAGGTCGGCGTCCGTGAAGACGATCGACCGGGCCTTCCCCGGCCCGATCGAGCCGGGCGGCTCGCCCTGCTCGCGGAGGATCGACGCGGCGGCCGCGGCCGCCCGGTCGAGGTCGAAGTCCTTCGGATACCAGGACGGCAGGGCGGGCGCCTCGGCCCGCGCCAGGCGCCTCGCGAGGAGGTCGCCGGCGAGGCGGTCGGGGCCGGGGGCCGGACCCGAGGGAGCCTTCGCCCTCGCCGCGCCGCCCCCCGGCACCGGCGCCGGCGCCGCCGGCTCCGCCCCCGCGCTCTCGATCCGCCCGACCGCCTGCTCGGCCTCCGCCGGCAGCGGGTCGGTCCGGGCGCGATGGCCTTCGATCCGCGTCATCTCGCGAGCAAGTATAGCACCGCCCGTTCCGGGAAGATCGACCGGGCCGCTCGGGGGCCGCGGAGGCCCACGGCGTCGAGGCACGCGCGGACCGCCCGCTCGGCCCGCGGGGCGGTCTCGGGCCCGAAGAGCGCGACCGTCGCTTCGTAGCCGCCTCCCGGCCGGCGAGAAGGCGACCCCGCGGAGCAGCATGCCGCCCGGGAGGCCGCTCTTCCCTCGAGCGCGGAGTCCGGCCTCGCGGTGACGCCTCGCGTTCCGGAGGGGCGGCCGTTAGAATGAAGACCCGAGATGGTTCCGCCAGATCCCGAACTCGCCCCTCGGGATGGGGCTGTCGGCCCACCGGGCGCGGTCGGTCCGCTCGGTCCCGCGACGCCGGACGGCCCCACGCTCCAGATCCCGGTGAAGGTGGAGCTGCCCCCCGAGGAGTGGACGACGGCGGTCACGGCGGGCCCGCCGCCGGTCCCGGGCGCGAAGCGCGCCGCCGCGGACGAGCGCGAGGCGCGGGGCGACGTCGAGGGCGGCGACGGAGACTCCCTCCGCTCCGCCGGCCGCTACCTCGTCGAGACGGAGATCGGGCGCGGCGGGATGGGGGTGGTCTACCGGGCGTTCGACCGCGACCTCAGGCGCCACGTGGCCATGAAGGTCCTGCGCCGCCGCCGGGGCGGCGCGGCGCGCGAGATCGCCGAGCGCTTCGTCGAGGAGGCGCAGGCGACCGCCCAGCTTCAGCACCCCGGGATCGTCCCCGTCCACGAGATCGGCCTCACGGCCGAGGGCCGGCTCTTCTTCACGATGAAGCTCGTCCGGGGCCGCACGCTGGCCGAGGTGCTGGACGCGGCCCGCGCCGATGCCGGGGACCGGCCCGAGTTCACGCTTTTCCGCCTCCTCCAGGTCTTGACCGACGTCTGCCGCACGGTCGCCTACGCGCACGCTCGCGGCGTCCTCCACCGGGACCTGAAGCCGCAGAACGTCATGCTCGGACCGTTCGGCGAGGTCCAGGTCCTGGACTGGGGCCTCGCCAAGGTCCTCGCCGAGGCCGCGCCCGCCGGACCCGGCGCGATGCCGGGGACCGGCGGCGCGGCCGCATCCCCCGCCCCGGCCGCCGTCGCGGAGGTCGAGCTCGCGAGCGCGCGCCCCGAGACGCAGGCGGGCATCGTCTGCGGGACGCCCGCCTACATGGCCCCCGAGATGGCCGTGGCGGACCCGAGCCGCTCGCGGCCCGCGGCCGACATCTACGCGCTCGGCGCGATCCTCTACTGCGTCCTCACGGGCCGGCCGCCCTACAAGGGGCCATCCGCCGAGATCATCGGGAAGCTCAGGGCCGGCCTCGACCCGCCGCGCCCTCGTGAGGTCGACCCTCGCATCCCGCGCGAGCTCGAGGCGGTCTGCCTCAAGGCCATGGCTCGCGACGCCGGGCGCCGCTACGGGTCGGCCGGGGAGCTCGCCGACGACCTCCAGGCCTGGCTCGAGGGGCGGACCGTCGCCGCCTACCCCGAGGGCGCGCTCGGCCGGTCCGTGCGCTTCGCGAAGCGGCACCGCCGGGTGACCGGCGCGGTCGCGGTCGCCGTCCTCCTCGGGCTCGTCGCGACGTCGATCGCGCTCGCCCAGGCCCGGGCCGCCCGCCGCGACGAGCGGGAGGCCCGCCGAACCGCCGAGGCGCAGCGCTCGCGGGCGGAGGCGCGCGAGGGCGAGGCGCTCTCGAGCCTCGCCCTCGCGAACCGCAACCTCGCCGGCCTGCTCGTCGAGCGGGCCGCCCAGCTCCTGCCCGAGGGCGTGGGCGAGGCGCCATCGGCGGAGGCCCTCCTCGCCAGGGCCCTGACGCTCGACGACACGAGGGCGACGCGGGAGCGCCTCCTCGAGGCGCGGGCCCGCGGGGCGCGGCTCCTCTTCGCCGGGACCGGCGGGCATGCGGGCGCGATCCTGGACGTCGCCTTCGGTCCCGACGGCCGGCGGCTGGCCTCGGCGGGCGCCGACGGCACCGTGCGGCTCTGGGACGTCTCGACGGGCCGCGTCGTCCGCGTCCTCCGCGGCCACGACGGCGCCGTCCGCTCGGTCGCGTTCGGCCCCGGCCGCCTCGCCTCGGCGGGCGCCGACGGCACCGTGCGGCTCTGGGACCTGGAGACGGGCGACGAGGGCCCCGTCCTGCGCGGCCACGCGGGCCCCGTGCGCGCCGTGGCCGTCAGCCGGTACGGCAACCGGATCCTGTCGGGCGGCGACGACGGGACGGTGCGCGTCTGGGACGGCGCGACCGGCGCCGAGGCGCTCGTCCTGCGCGGCCACGAGAAGCCCGTCAACGACGTGGCGTCCAGCCCGGATGGAAAGCTCCTGGCATCGGCGGGTGAGGACGCGACCGCGCGCCTCTGGGACGCGGCCGCCGGGACGGAGCTTCACGTGCTCCGCCATGTGGGGATGCTCTCGGTCCGGGGGCTGGCGTTCTTCGAGGGCGACGCCGGAGCCGCGTCGGACCCCACGCGCGACCATTCCAGCGAGCGATTGCTCACGGCCGCCCGGGACCTCCTGTTCGTGTGGGACACGCGGACGGGCCGGGCGCTCCTTCAGCTCAAGCGCCCATCGCCCGTCGGCGCCGTCGCCGCCAGCCCGATCGGGAACTGGCTCGCCGCCGCGGACGAGGCCGGGATCGTCTCGCTCCGGAGGGTCCAGGGGTTCCTCGAGAAGCTGATCGACGCGATGGAGCCGGGGTCCACGGCGCAATCGTCGGACCCCGCGTTCCTCGCGCTCGCGGGGCATGCGGGGGCCGTCGAGAGCGTCGCCTTCGGGCCCGAAGGGCGACGCCTCGCCACGGGCGGACGGGACGGACGCGTGCGCGCGTGGCAGTTCGACCAGGCCCGCGACGAGGTCGAGACGATCGTCGACCGCGACCCCGCCTGGGAGATCGCCTTCTCGCCGGATGGCCGCCGGCTCGCGGCCGTGGGCGGCACTCCGATCCGCGTCTTCGACGTCGAGACGCACGAGCGCGCGTGGGATCTCACGTTGGGCGGTTTCGAGGGCCTGGTCGCCGTCCGCGGCCTCGCCTACGACCGCGACGGCCGGTGGCTCGCGGCCGCGGGCATCGACCTGTCGATCCGGGTCTACGACCTCGAGGGGCGAAAGGAGTGCGTGAGGCTGCGGGGACACGAGGACGGCGTCCGCGCGATCGCGTTCAGCCCGCGGACCCGCGAGGGAGGCGAGGCCGAAGGGAGGAGGGTCGGCCGGCGCCTCGCCTCGGGAAGCCGCGACGAGACCGTGAGGCTCTGGGACCTCGCGACCGGAAGCGAGGTCCTGCGCCTGCCCGACCCCGAGCCCCACCCGGGCCATGCCCACGGCGTCGCCGACATCGCCTTCAGCCCGGATGGACGCCTCCTGGCGCACGGACGCCACGACGTGTGGGTCCACGACCTCGAGACCGGCAAGGACGTGGCCCTGCGCGGCCACGGCGACCTCGTCACGAGCATCGCCTTCGCCGCCGACGGGCGGCGGCTGGCGTCGGGCAGCCTCGACGGCACGGTCCGGCTGTTCGACGTCGAGTCCGGCGAGGTCGTCCGCTCGTTCCCCCAGGGCGAGGCCGTGGTCGACGTGGCGATCGCCCCCGACGACCTCCGGCTCGCCGCCGCCGGCAAGTCGGGCGAGGTGCGGGTCTTCGATCTCGCCACCGGTGCGACCGTCGTGAGCCTGCGCCACGGCGACGGGGTCCCGAGCCTCGCCTTCAGCCCGGGGACCCACGAGCGAGGCGGAGCCGGGGCGAGGAGGGTCGGGCGGCGCCTCGCTTGCGCGGGGACCTTCTGGATCCGGCTCTGGGACCTCGACGCCGTCGAGCGCGTCCTGCGGGCGACGCCCGAGGATCTCCGCGCGGAGAGCGAGCGGGCGACAGGCCTCCGCGTCGACGAGCGGCTCGAGGTCGTGCCGATGCCGACGGATTGAATCGTGCGGTCAGCGCCCCTCGCCGGCGCCGCGGCCGTCGAGCGACACCCCGCGGACCGAGCGCCAGGGCGGGGCGGCGGGGCGGTCGAGGTCGGCGAGGGCGGCGGCGAGGGCACCGCGCAGCTCGGGTGCGGACGCGAAGGCGGTCCTCATGAGGCGCTCGAGCGCGGCCGGGAGGAGGTCCATGTCCTCGCGGACGGCGAGCGCGCGCGAGAGGATGGCGACGACGGCGGCGACATCGGCCTCGGGGCGCGGCGGCGAAGGCCGAGGCGAGGCCGAGGCGTGTCACGGTCGCCCGGCCGGCGCCGTCGATGAAGACGTCGTCGAGCCCGAGATCGCCGTGCACGACGCCCCGAGCGTGCGCGTGGGCGATGGCCTCGCAGATCTGAAGGGCGACATCGACCGCCCGGCGCGTGGGGCCGGGCAGCGCGCGCGAGAGCGGCCGCCCGGCGGGCATCTCCGAGACGACGTAGCGCTCGCCTCCCTCGGCCCCGACCGCGATGAGCGGGAGGATGTGCGCGTGCCTGAGCCCGAGGAGCGCCCGGAGCTCGCACTCGAGGAAGGCGTCGCGCTCGCGGGACGGCTCGCGCGCGGCGGGCAGGAACCGGACGGCGACCCGGCCGCCGGTGCGGCGGTCGCGGGCGCGGTAGACGACCCCGAGCACGTCGCGGGCGACCTCGTCCTCGAGCTCGAGCGCCCCGTCCGAGAGGACGACGGGCTCGAGCGCCCCGTGGAGGAAGCAGCGCGGGCACGCGCCGAGCCGCGCGGCGTCGTACGGCGTGCCGCAGCGCGGGCAGCTTCCGCGCGCTCCGCTCATCGGCCGAGCGCCCTCATGAGCTCCTCGATCTCGGCGTCGACGTCGCCCTCGTCCTCGACCGTGCGCGCGACCTGGTCGCGCACGAGCCGGCGGAATCGCTCGCGCGCCCGGTGCAGGACCATCTTGAACCGGGTCGGGCTCAGGCCGCACGCGGCCGCCGCCTCCGCGTAGGAGGGCGGCTCGACCTCGCGGAAGAAGCGCAGCACGACGTCGAACGACCCCGTCCGCCGCCCCGCCTCGAACTCGCCGCGGAGCTCGGCGAGCGCGCGCTCCATGACCTCGTGCGCCCACTCGCGCTCGAACGCCGACTCGGGCGTCCCGCTGGCGTCCCGTTTCAGGTCCTCCTCCGCGACGTCGAAGTCGAGCGACCGCACGCGCGCCCCTCCCCCCCGCTTCTGCGCGGTCCGGCCCTCGCGGAGCGTCGCGAGGTAGCGGTCGGCCGCGGTGCGCAGGTAGGAGCGGAGCCGGCCCCGCTCGGGATCGAGGCGCGCGAGGAAGTCCTGGCCGAGGAGGTGGGCGACGAAGCCCTGGACCGCGTCCTTCGCCGCCTCGACGTCGAGACCGCGCCGCCGCGCGTGGAAGTAGAGGGGCTTCCAGTAGGTCGCGAGCAGCTCCTCGAGGAGGGCGCGCGCCCGCTCGGGCGCCTCGCGCGCTCCGAGGATCCGCGACCACCAGGTCTCGGGGAACTCTCCCGCCGGGCCGCCGATCGAGGTCTCTTCGACCACGGGCCCATTATCGTCGTCGGGGCCCGGGCCGGCCAGATGGCCGCGGCGACGGGAGAGGACGGTCGGGGATGGGCCCCGGGGGCACGCGGCCGGAACGGCCCGCGGCCCCCGGGGACCGGGTCGAGGCATGGGTCAGACGCGATGGGCGATCTTGAAGGCCTCGCGGAACTCGCGGACGGCCTTCGCGTGGTTGCCGGCCGCGAGCGCCGCCAGACCGTCGCCGAAGCTCCGCTGCGCGCGCTGCACGCGCCGGTCGTTCGCGCCGACGGCGGCGATCGCGGAGGCGATCTCCTCCTGGGCCGCGTCGCGCGCGGCGGCAGCCACGAGCGCGTCGGGCATGAGGCCGAAGAGCCGGTCGACGAGCGAGTCCACGGTCTGCTCGAGCGCGGCGACCCGCGCGTCGGGGTTGGCGAGCTGGGCCTGGAGGTCCGCGATGGTCGCGTTCGCGGCGGCGAGCTGGCCCTGCAGATCCGCGATCGTTCCGTCGCACGCCGCGACCTGGCCTTGCAGACCCGCGATGGTGGCGTCGCGCGCCGCGACCTGGCCCTGGAGACCCGCGATCGTGGCGTCGCGCGCCGCGACCTGGCCCTGGAGATCCATGATCGAGCTGTTGGCGGCGTCGAGCTGCCCCTCGAGAGCGGCGATCATCGCCTCCGCGGCGTCGAGCTGCCCCTGCAGGCTCGCGATCGTCCCGTTCGCGGCGTCGAGCTGCCCCTGCAGGGTCGCGATCGTCCCGTTCGCGGCGGCGAGCTGCCCCTGAAGACCGGTGATCGTCGCGTTCGCCGTATCGAGCTGGGCCTGCACGCCCGCGCAGTCCGGGGCGGCCGCCACGAAGGTCAGGTACGTCGGCGACGACAGGCCGTTTCCCTGGGCCGCGACGCCCAGGAAGGCGCCCGTCATGGCGTCGTACCGGAGCACCTGGCTCGTCCCCGACGACGTCACGTAGAGGTTCCCGTCCGGCCCGAACCGGGCGCTGTACGGACCGCTCAGTCCGCCTCCGGACGCGAACACGCCCTTGGACGCGCCGGTTGCCCCGTCGAACCGGAGGACGTCGTGCTTCCTCGTCTCCGTCACGTAGAGGTCGCCGTCGAGGCCGAACGAGATCCCGCGCGGCGCGTCGATGCCCGCGGCGAAGATGTCGATGAGCGCCCCCGTCGTGCCGTCGTAGCGACGCACCGAGCCGCCGTTCACGGCGTCGTTGTTCGTGTCGGCGACGTAGAGGTTCCCGTCGGGCCCGAAGACGATGCCGGCCGGCAGGTTCAGGCCCGTCGCGAACGCGCCGAGGAACGCCCCCGTGGCCCCGTCGTACTTGAGGACGGAGGTGCCGGCCAGACCCGTGCTCGTGAGCTCGGCGGACACGTAGAGGTCGCCGTCTTGCCCGAAGGCGAGCCCGTGCGGGTTGTTGAGGCCGCCGCTGAGCGTGAACAGGATGACCGAGGCCCCGAGCTCGCGCAGGATCCTGTCCCCGTCGCGGTTGGACAGATAGAGCGAGCCGCTCGGGCCGAACGTGAGATCGAGCGGGACGGCGAGGCCTCCCGTGCCGGGCGCGATGTAGTCGCCCACGTAGGTCCCGGTCTGGTCGAACTGGAGGACGCGGTTGTTGCCGGCGCTCGACACGAGGAACGTGAAGCCCTGGGCCGGGGGGACGGCGACGGCACCAAAGCCGTACTGAAGGTGATCGACGTGGAACCCGCCGCCGCCGGACGGTCCGCTCCTGATCTGGATCGACGAGATCCCGCCCGGGTCCACGATGCCGTAGAAGCGGTCGTCGGCGGTCGTGGAAGACCCGCTGATCCTGTGGTTGCCGGTGAGCGTCCCGAGCAACGTCGGGCCGCGACGCGCCTCGACCACGATCGGGTCGTCGCCGATCGTCCAGACGATCCCGACGTGCGTCGGAAGCGTGCCGAGGACCGTCGCGTTGAACGTGAACGTGAGCCCGCCTGCTCCGGCGGGTCCGCTGCGGCATCGATACGCACGGCCGCCCGCTCCGGACCCATCGATGGTCCCGTCGTCGCCGTCGACGGAAGTGCCGTTGATGACGCCTTCCCCTTGCGCGCTCACGCTCACGCCCGGCGTGTTGAAGAGCCCGTCCTCGAAGGTCTCGAGGTGGAAGTACTGAAAACCGGCCGCGTCGGACGTGCTCTTGAACGGGCTGTCGTTGAAGGAGAGATACGGCGCGGGCCCGATGAGCGTCTGCGCGCGCGCCGAACCCGCGAGCGCGAGCGTCAGGAAGCCTGCGATGACCGCGATCCCGCGGAAGCTCCTCGACTTCATGTGATCCTCCCACTGCGTAAGTGCCGCGATCGGACCGCGAACGCGTGCCTGTCCGGGCTCCGGCCCGGGCGACGGGCGCACGCTCGCTCGATTCCCTTCACGCCCTTTGAATACTGGAACCGCGGCGCGTCGGTTCGCCGGCCCGGTCGCGCGCTCGCTCGAGTAGAGGCGGACGCCGTCGTCCGAGACCACGTGACGTGCAGGGGCCGGGCGGGACGTCCGTTCCGACCTCGATCTCGCGGGTCGACCGTTCGTGCGGCCGTATGCCACCGGTGGCGCAGCGGGCGACGCCTGAACGACCAACGGACGCTTCAGTTCAGGAGTGGAATCGGCTCGACCCGTGGATGCCCCGAGACGGATGGCGCCCGCCGACTGGATCATCGACCTCGGGCCGGGCGCGGGCCACGACGGCGGGCGGATCGCGGTCGAGGGCACCCCGGCCGACCTGGTGGCGGCGAGGTCGACGCTGACCGGCGAGCGCCTGGCGGCCTTCGTCGGTCGCCCGAAGGCCGTCCCATCTCGCCGAGCGGGTCCGCGTCTCCGACCGAGCGGCGGGCGGCATCGTTGCCGCGGCGGCCGCGGCGGGGTAGTCTCGACGGAGACGCATGGCCTCGAGAACCCTCATCCCGGCGGCTGCCCTCCCGGCCGCGCTCGCGGGCCTGCTCGCCCTCGCCGCCGGGGCGCGCGCCGACGACGCCGACGCGGGCGCGCCCGCGGACCTGCCGCCGCCGATCCCGGTCGAGAAGCTCGAGACGTACCTCGCCCTGGTCGAGCCGCTTCCCCGCGAGTGGCGCTGGCGCGACGAGATCCCGTGGGTGGGGACGATCCACGAGGCCCGCGAGCGGGCGGCGCGCGAGGACAAGCCGATCCTCGTCTGGCAGGCGGCCGACTCGCCCTGCCTCGGCAGCACCTGAGGGGGGAACTTCGCGCTCCGGTCGGAGCAGTTCTACGGCTGGCAGGAGCGGAGCCCGAAGGGCGAGCTGGCGCGGAAGGAGGCCGTCGACTTCGTCCGCGACCACTTCGTCGGGCTCGTCCTCGACGGCTACATCGCCGACGGGTACGGGAAGGGCGACGGCCACTGCCAGGCGGACGCCGCCTGGTTCGACGCCGCGGGGACCGCCAACAACACCTGGACGTTCGTCGCCGCGAGCGGCCGCTCCCTCGGGCGGCTCCAGGAGAAGGGGCCGCGCCAGGTCGTGGCCGAGTTCAGGAAGCTGCCGCCCGCCGACCGCACGCCCGTGGTCGCCCCCGAGCCCGACCCCGAGAAGGGCATCGCCCACCTGCGGCCGCCGCCGGGCGGCCTCGTCGTCCGGGTCTACGGGGTGCCGCTCGCGCGCGACCGGCACGGCGAGCTCATCCGCGCGCGCCGGATGTACACGGACTGCCACTCGGGCTCGGCCGGGGCGGTCGAGCCGGCGCTCACCCAGGGCGACATGCTGTGGCTGAAGGCCGACGAGTGGCGCTCGCTCGTGCCCGAGAGCCCCGAGAAGGGCGCGAGCTTCCGCGTCCCCGAGGTCATCGAGCGGCGCCTGATCGCCTGCACGGTCCCCATGTGCGCCTGGACCATCGGCGACCGGGGCGAGCTGACCCTGACCGTCGTCGAGGCGTCCGCCTCCCGGGTGACGATGCGGCTCGACGGCTGGAGCGTGATGGACCCGTCGTTCGCGGCGTACGAGGCCGCCTACGAACGGCGGGACCCGAAGGAGAACGTCGCGACGCCCCGCTTCCTCGCGGACTTCCAGGGCCAGACGCTTCGCTTCCTCGGCTGCGTCGTCTACGACCGGACGGCGGGGGCGCTCACCGCCTTCGACGTCGTCGCCGTGGGTGAGGCGTGGGGCGAGCGCGTGAACCGCCTGCACGGCGCCGGCGCCGGCGCCAGGCCGCGGCGCTGGCCGGTCGGCTTCGCCTGCACGATCGCGCCGGGCACGCCGGCGGACCGCATCACGCCGCCCAAGGTCGTCCAGAACGCGACTTACAACGACGGCCTTTCGGAGAGGTACTGGGGCCGATAGGGCGGGCTCGCCGGTCTTCGTCTTCGGGGGGCTCCGCCCCCCGAACCCCCCGCCGCCGAGCGCGCGGCAAGGATTTGGCTTCGGCTTCCGCGCGCCGGTCTTCGTCTTCGGGGGGCTCCGCCCCCCGAACCCCCCGCCGCCGAGCGCGCGGCAAGGATTTGGCTTCGGCTTCCGCGCGCTCGGCTCAGGCCCCGGTCATCTCCTCGCACCGTCCCCAGAGCGCCTCGATCGCCGCCCTGTCGCGGAAGGCGCAGCGCCGCTCGCGCCGGTCCTGCCAGAACTTGCCCGACACGCCCTCGACCTCCGGGCTCGCGGCCAGCCAGACCGCGGTGTCGGCGCCCTTCCGCGGCGAGCGGCCGAGGACGAAGAAGAACGCCCGGATGAGGAGGCCGACCGGGCCCCCGAGCTCGCGCCCGAGCGACGTCCGGACGCCGCCCGGGTGCATGGCGTTGACCGTGACGCCGCTGCCGGCGAGGCGCTCGGCGAGGGCCCAGGAGAGCATCCGGTTCGCCTGCTTGCTCTGGGCGTAGGCCTTCACGCCGTCGAACCGGCGGCGCTCGAACTCGAGGTCCTCGAGGTCGAGGTCGCCCGCCAGCTTCGAGGCGACGTTGATGATGCGCGCGGGCGCGCTCGCCTTCAAGCGGTCGAGGAGCAGGCGGGTGAGGAGGTGGTAGCCGAGCACGTTGGTCGCGAACGTCCGCTCGATCCCGTCGGCCGTCTCCGCCCGCTCCTGGAGCCAGACGCCGGCGTTGTTGACGAGGACGTGCAGCCGCTCGTGGGCGTCCAGGAAGCGCGCCGCGAAGGCCCGGATCGAGGCCTGGCTCGAGAGGTCGGCCTCGGCGACCTCGATGCCCTCGTTTCCCGTCGCCGCCGCGATCTCGTCCCGCGCCGCCCGGCCGCGCCCGAGGTCGCGACAGGGGAGGACGAGGCGGGCGCCCAGGCGCGCGAGCCCGCGCGCCGCCTCCTTGCCGATGCCCGATGTCGCGCCGGTGACGAGGACCGTCTTCCCGGCGAGGTCTCCCGTGTCGCTGGCCATGGCCCTCTCTTCCGGGTGGCCTTCCCTTGTACGAAGGACTTAGTGTAGGCGGACCGGCGTCCCGATGCTACGCTTGCGACTTCGCCCGAGAAGGGGTGGCCTCGACTGGGGTTCTCTGGGGGCTCGGAGGCATGACCGGACGACGCCGCAACCTGGGCTCGAGACTCCGTCCATCGCTCGTCCCGCTCGCCTGCCAGTACACCTTCGCCAACCCGATCGGCCCCGTCCTACGGAGTTCGGAGTGACGATCGACGGCAACTGAGACCGGGCAGCACGAGATCGTCGCCGACGGTCCGCTCCTCGATCCGTCCGGCGCCGTCGCCGAGCCCGGCTACGCGCGCCGGCCGCGGCTTCGCTACGATCCGGGACAGGTGCGCGTCGCGTCGCTCGCCTGCCTCGGCCGCCTGAGGCTCAAGGAGTGGGACTTCTACGCGACGACGACGCGGGAGATGAACTTCTCGGTCGCCGTCGCCCACGGCGGGATCCTGGGCGTCGTCTACGCCGAGGTCATCGACTACCGGACGCGGACGAGCCGCGAGCGGCGGACGCTGACGCCGTTCGGCCGCGGCTGCGTCCTGCCGGCGTCGAGCGAGAGCGGCGACGTCTCGTTCCGGGGGCGAGGGGTCGAGGTCGCGTTCCGCAAGCGCGAGGGGCGGCGCGAGATCGACGTCGACTGGGCCCGGTTCGACGGCGACGGCGCCCTGGCCGTGCGCCTCGTCGCGAGCGAGCCGGCGGGGCACGAGAGCATCGTCATCGCGACCCCGATCGGGGCGCGCGGCTTCTACTACAACCGGAAGACGTGCGCGATGCCGACCGAGGGGACGGTCGCGGTCGGCGCGGCGGAGCCGGTCGACCTCGGCGCGCGGCGCGCGCTGACGACCCTCGACTGGGGGCGGGGCCTCTGGCCCTACCGGACGTTCTGGGTGTGGGCGAGCGGGTCGGGCTGGCTCGCGGACGGGCGGACGTTCGGGCTCAACCTCGGGGGGGGCTTCGGCGACTCGCGGGCGGCGACGGAGGACTGCCTCTTCGTCGACGGCCGCATGACGAAGCTCGGCCCGGTCGAGATCGAGTACGACCGCGACGACCCGGGCCGCGGCCCGTGGCGCTTCCGGGCGCCGGACGGCCGGCTCTCCCTCGAGCTCCGGCCGGAGCTCCACGCGGTCCGCAAGCGGGTCAACGCGCTCGCGATCGCGAGCGACCTGCGCCAGATCACCGGGCTCTTCCGCGGCTTCGCCGTCACGGACGCGGGCGAGCGGCTCGAGCTCGGCGAGCGCGAGGGCGTCGTCGGCTGGGCCGAGGAGCACCGGGCCCGCTGGTAGGCGGGGAAGCGCCGGGCGGGGGCGGCGCGCCCTGGCTACAGCGCCCGCTCGAGCCGCCGCGCCACCTCGCGCAGGACCGTGACGCGCGCGATCCGCTTGTCGTTCGCCGGGACGACCGTCCAGGGGGCGTCGGCGGTCGAGGTGCGGGCGATCATCTCCGTGACCGCGGCCTCGTAGTCCGCCCAGCGGGAGCGGTTCCGCCAGTCCTCGGGGCCGATCTTGAAGCGCTTCTCGGGCGAGCCCTCGCGGGCGCGGAAGCGCTCGAGCTGCTCCTCGGCGTCGATGTGGAGCCAGAGCTTCACGAGCACGTAGCCGTGCTCGATGAGCTGCGACTCGAAGTCGACGATCTCGTCGTAGGCGCGACGCCAGGCGGGCTCGGGACAGAAGCCCTCGACGCGCTCGACGAGGACGCGGCCGTACCAGGAGCGGTCGAAGATGACGACGTCGCCCGCTCCCGGGAGCCGGCGCCAGAAGCGCCAGAGGTAATGGTGGGCGCGCTCCTCGTCGGTCGGGGCCGCGATCGGGACGACGTGGTAGTCGCGCGGCCGCATGGACCACGTGAGCCGGCGGATCGCCCCGCCCTTGCCGGAGGCGTCCCAGCCCTCGAAGACGATGACGGACGAGGTCCCCGCCCGGTGGGCGCGCACGGCCGCGCGCCCGACCCGCGTCTGGAGCTTCTCGAGGCGGCGCTCGTAGCGGGCGACGTCGATCGAGGCCGCGAGGTCGACGGCGGCGAGGGGCGACGGCGCGGGCGCCGGCTCCGCGGACGCCGGCGCCGCGGGCGTCGAGGCCGCGGGCGTCGGGGCCGCGGGCGCCTCCGCGGGTGACTCCGCGGACGCCGGCGCCTCCTCCTCCGCCGCCGCCGGCAGCGGCGGCCGGCCGAGGGCCGTCAGGAGCGCGTCGCGGACCGCCCGGCCGATGGCGAGGTCGCGCTCGACCGCCCGGCGCCCGTCCACCCGCCGCCAGCGGGCGCCGGGGGCGTCCGTCCCGGCGAGCCAGCGCCGGACGAGGGGCCGGACGCGGGCGTCGTGGTCGTAGATCGTCCAGTCCGACTCCTCGTAGCGCCAGGCGACGTCGGGGTCGCGCCGCGCCCGCTCGAGCCGGCGCCGCAGGGCCTTCCGCGGCAGGTCGATCCAGAGCTTCAGGAGGACCGTCCCGTCGGCGACGAGGGTGCGCTCGAACATGCAGGCCTCCTCGATCCGCCGGCGGAAGGTGCGCCCGCCCACGCCGTCGAGGATCCGCTCCCGGAGCGCGTGGAGCGGCCAGGCGCCGACGTGGAGCCCGACCTGGCCGCGCCGCGGCAGCGCCAGCCAGTGGCGCCAGAACCACGGCCGCTCCCGCTCGAAGCGGCGCGGCCGGTCGACGACCTGGGTCGCGAGGAAGCGGGCGTCCATCCACTCGTGGAGCCTTCGGACCGCGTCGTCCACCCCGACCCGGTCGTCCCCGCAGAGGAGGACGAGCACCGACCGCTCCGCCGCCTTGAGCTCGTGCTGGAGGCCGACGAGCTCGATCCTGAGCGCCCCCGTCTCGGCCTCGTGGTCGCGCCCGGTCGCCCGCGGCTCGCCCCCGGGCGGCGCGGCCGCGGCGGGCGCCGGGGCCTCCGCGGCGGCGGGTCCGGCCGGGGGGGGCGTCGTCTTCGCGTCCGGCCCGGGGCGAGCGTCGATCTCTTTCATGGCTCGGCTCCTCTCGGGTGGATTGTAACCCGGGGCGCGGTAGGATGGGGCCTTCGCGAGGTGGAAACGGCTCTCGACGAGGGCGAGGACCTGCTCCTCCGCTACGGGCGCACCAGCGACGCCGCCGCCCTCGAGCGCCTCGCCGGCCGGCCCTTCCCGAGCGCCTATCGGATCGCGCTCCTCGTCCTCGGCGACCCCGCCGAGGCCGAGGACGCGGCCCAGGTCGCGCTCGCGCGCATCGCCGCCTCCGCCCCGGCGCTACGAGCCGGCGGGCGGCGCGTTCGCGGGCTACGTCTACCGCGTCGCCGTGAACGCGGCCCGCGACCGGGCGAAGCAGCGCCGCCGCCGCGTCCGGCACGAGCGGACGGCGGGCGGGCGCCGGCCCTCGGCCGCCGTCGACGACGCCGGCGCGCGCCGCCTCGAGGCCGGCGACGTCGAGGCCGCCGTCCGGGCGCTCCCGGAAGAGCTGCGGCTGCCGGTCCTCCTCCACTACTACGAGGGGCTCGGGCACCGCGAGGTGGCGGCCGCCCTCGAGATCCCGCCCGGGACGGCGTCGACCCGGCTCCGGCGCGGCCTCGAGCGCCTGCGCGAGGCGCTCGGGAAGGCGGGCTACGCGGCCGCCGCGGCCGACCTCGGGCCGCTCCTCCGGGCGGCCGCCTCGCTCGGGGCCGCGACGGGGGCCGCGCCGCCGCCGGTCCCGGGGGCGAGGGCCATCGAGGCTCTGGCCGCGAGGCTCGGCCGCGCCCGCGCGATCCGCTCCGCCGCCACGGTCGCGGCCGCGGTCCGCCCCGATGGGGGCGAGGTCGTCCTCGAGGGGCGTTCGACGGCGAGGGTCCGCGTCCGCCTCCTCCGGCCGGACGGCCGCCCGCTCGAGGAAGGGAACCTCGTGGCCGACGTCGCGGCGCGGATCGGCGGCGAGACCGTCGGCGGGTTCGCGGAGACGGCGGGCGCCGCCGACCTCGAGGTGGAGGTGGAGACGGCGGCCACGGCGCTCTCGATCGCGCCGGTCGCCCCCTGCGAGCCGGTCGAGATCGCGCTCCCGCCGCTCGCGCCCGGCGCCAGGGTCACGCTCGAGGCGACCCCGGCGCCGAGCCGGGACGGGCGCCGATCAGATCGATCCGCAGGCCTTGCCGTCGGCCGAGCCCTGGCCCTGCATCTGGGCGAGGAAGGCCTGCTGGCCCTCGGCGATCTCCTCGGGCGTCGGGTCGGCCACGTGGGTCGCGAAGCTCCAGGCGTACCCGAAGGGATCGCGGACGCTGCCGACGCGGTCGCCCCAGAACATGTCGGAGACGGGGTGCTCGACCGTCGCGCCGGCGGCGGTCGCCCGGGCGACCGCCGCGTCGCAGTCCTTCACGTACAGGTAGAACCGCACGGGCGACTCGCCGAGCTCGAGCGGCGTCTTGCAGCCCGGCATCGGGTCGTTCAGCATGACGATCGAGTCGCCGATCTGGATCTCGGCGTGCATGATCCGGCCGTCGGGGCCGGGGACGCGGATGCGCTCCTCGGCGCCGAACGCCTTCTTGTAGAAGTCGATCGCCTTCACGGCGCCGTCGCACGTCATCGTCGCCGTCACCGTGTGGTAGCCGTCCGGGATGGGCTTCGTCACCTTCTTCATGACCGAACCTCCTCTCTCTCTCTTCCCCTCCGCCGGGGGGCCCGATTGTACGCCTTGACCTCGCCCCTGCAAGCGGGCTACTTTTGACCCGTGCGCCACGCTTTCCCGGCCGCGCTCGCCGCCGCCGTCGTCGCCCTCGCGCTCCTGGCCGCCGCCCTCAGGCCGTGGGGCGCCGCCGGCGACGGGGAGCGCCTCGACGACGAGGGCTTCGAGCGCCTGCCTCCGCCCCGGCCCGGCGAGTGGCGGGCCGTCTTCCCGGAGGAGGAGCCGCAGTCGGTCGCCGACTACGAGCGCGACCTCCGCAACCGGGTCACGCCGCGCCGGCGCACGATCCAGGTCCAGCCGCTCGGCGACTTCGCGAAGAAGCACGAGGCCCTGCTCGAGACGACGCGCGCGTACTGCGCCGCCTTCTTCGGCTGCGAGGCGACGGTCCTCCCGGCCCTCGCCCTCCCGCCCGGCGCCCACGTCGCGCGCCGGCGCCAGTACGACGGCGACCGCCTGCTCCGCTTCCTCGAGCCCAAGGTGAAGCCCGAGGCGATCGCCCTCGCGGGCTTCCTCGAGGAGGACATCTTCTCGGACGACCTGAACTTCGTCTTCGGCGTGGCCACGCTCGAGCGGCGCGCCGGGATCTACTCGATCGCCCGGCTGTCGGCGAGGTACGCGGGGATGCCGGCCGACGCGACCCTCGAGCGCCGGACCCTCGCGCTCGCGACCCACGAGATCGGGCACATCTTCGGGATCGAGCACTGCCTCCACTACCGATGCGTCATGAACGGCTCGAACTCGCTCTCGGAGAGCGACTCGCAGCCGCTCCACCTCTGCCCGGTCGACCTCGAGAAGCTCCGCCGCAACGTCGGCCTCGACCCGGCCGCCCGCTACGAGGCCCTCGAGCGCTTCTACGCGGGGCGCGAGGGCTACGCCGCCGAGGCGGCGTTCGTGAAGGCGCGGCGGGCGCGGCTCGGCGGGGGCGGGGGCGGCGAGCGGAAGCCCGCGGGGCCGTTCTAGTCTAGCTCGAGCCGGCCCCGTCCGTCCGCCCGAGGACCAGGGCGGCGAAGTTCTCGAGGATGCGCGGCGCCGTGCAGGCCGCGAGGTCCGCGTCCGAGACGGCCTTCCAGCCGCCGTGGCGGTAGAGCTCCTCGTCCGTGTCGAGGAGGGCGCGCGTCGCCTCGGGGTGGCTCTGGACGCCGAAGACGGGGCGATCTCGGTCGCGGTCGCGGAAGGCGTGGATCGGGCAGTAGGCGGCCGCGGCGATGGGCTCGTAGCGGTCGGCGAGCCGGACGACGTGGTCGCGGTGGGTGACCACGGCCCGGTAGCGAGGCGCGAGGCCCGAGAGGATGGGGGCGTCCAGGGCGAGGACGTCGATGTCGAGGAGCCCGCGCGTGTGCGGCGGGCGGGCCGCGACCTCTCCGCCCGTCGCCGCCGCGATGAGCTGGTGCCCGAAGCAGACGCCGAGGACCGGCACGGGCGGCTCGAGGGCGACGAGCTCGCGCGTGAAGGCGAAGAGGTCGGAGACCCAGGGGTCTTGGTCGCTCACGAAGGCCTTCGAGCCCGTGTAGAGGAAGGCGGCCGCCCGCCCGCGCCGCGCCTCGTCGAGGGCGGCGCGGAGCGCCTCGCGCCCGCCCGGCTCGCGCACGGCCAGGCGGCGGGCGTCGAAGCGGTCGGGCCGGGCCGCGTAGGGCGCGAGCAGGGTCTCCGACGCCACGAGCCCGAGCGGCCCGCCCATGGCGTCCACGGAGTAGACGATCGGCCGCTCCGGCCCCTCCGGGGTTGACCCCTCCATGCAGGCGGATGATACCATGGCCGCCGTTCCTTCGATCTCGTCCTGGAGACCACGCTTGCCCGTCCCCGTCCCCGTCCAGACCGGCGCCCTCGACGGGCGCCTGCGAGCCGCCGCCCGGGAGGCGGCCGCGGGCCGCGATCCCGCCCACGACTACGAGCACGTGCTCCGCGTCGAGCGGAGCGCGGCCGCCATCGCCGCGGACGAGGGCGCCGATGCCCGCGTGGTCCGGCTCGCCGCCCTCCTCCACGAGCTCGTCTGCCTCCCGAAGGACCACCCGGAGTCGCCCCTCGCGGGCGAGCGCGCCGCCGAGCGGGCGGCCGCGCTGCTCCGGGCCGAGGAGGTCGACGAGCCGACGGTCGCACGCGTCGCCTACGCGATCCGGGTGCACCCGTTCTCGCGCGGCGTCGCGCCCGAGACGCTCGAGGCGCGGGTCCTCCAGGATGCCGACCGCCTGGACGCCATCGGGGCGGTCGGGATCGCGCGCTGCTTCGCGACCGGCGGGGCGCTCGGCGCCTCGCTCTACCACCCGGAGGACCCCTTCGCCCGTCGCCGGGGGGAGGGCGGGCTCGACGACAAGCGCTTCTCGGTCGACCACTTCCAGCGCAAGCTGCTGAAGCTCGAGGCCGGGCTCCACACCGCGACGGCGCGCCGGCTCGCGGCCGCGCGCGTCCGCTTCATGACGGCCTACCTCGAGCAGCTCGAGCGGGAGGTCGGCGAGGGACCGTGACCGTGACCGCGAGCCAGGGGGTCGACACCATCATCATCGGCGCCGGCCCGGCGGGGCTCGCCGCCGGCGCCTGCCTCGGGCGCGAGGGCGTGCCGTACCTCATCCTCGAGAAGGAGGCCGAGGTCGGCTCCGCCTGGCGGCGCCACTACGACCGGCTCCACCTCCACACGGTGAAGGGGCACTCGGCGCTCCCCTACCTCGACTACCCCGAGAGCTACCCGAGGTACGTCCCGCGCCTCGACTTCGTCGCCTACCTCGACGACTACGCGCGGAAGATGGGCGTCCTTCCGCACATCGTCTTCGGCCGGCGCGTCGAGCGGGCGCGCCCCGACGCCGCCGCCGGCGGCTGGGAGGTGCGGGCGGCCCCCGAGGGCGGCGGCGGGGACGGGGCCCCGACCTTCCGCTCGCGCCGCCTCGTCATCGCCTCGAGCTACAACGGCGAGGCGAACCGGCCGGACTGGCCGGGGCGCGAGGGCTACCGCGGGACCGTCGTCCACACGGCCGACTACCGCAACGGGCGGCCGTTCGCGGGGAAGGACGTCCTCGTCGTCGGGATCGGGAACTCGGGGGCCGAGATCGCGATCGACCTCGTCGAGCACGGCGCGCGCCCGTGCATCTCGGTGCGCGGCCCGGTGTGGGTGACGCCGCGCGACCTCCTCGGGACGCCGGCCCAGATGACGTCCATCCTCATGTCGAAGCTCCCGCTCCGGATCGCGGACGCGCTCGTCGGGACGTTCCTGCGGGTCGCGGTCGGCGACCTCTCCTCCGTCGGGCTGCGCCGCCCCGACGAGGGCCTGTTCACCATGGCCTGGCGGAAGGGGCGGATCCCGCTGATCGACGTCGGCACCGTCGCCCTCGTGAAGAAGGGCGCGATCCGCGTCGTCCCGGACGTCGAGCGCTTCACGGCCGACGGCGTCGCCTTCAAGGACGGCACGGAGAGACGCTTCGACGCCGTGGTCCTGGCGACGGGCTTCCGCGCCCGCCTCGACCGCTTCCTCGAGGGCGCCGGGCGGTTCGTCGACGAGCGCGGCTACCCGCGCTGGCACGGCCGCGAGGCGCCGGTCGCGGACGCGCCCGGCCTCTACTTCATAGGCTTCGCCAACCCGCCGACGGGCGCGCTCCGCGAGATCGCCATCGAGGCGAGGCGGATCGCGCGGGCCGTCGCGGAGCGGCGGGCCGCGAGCCTCGCCGCCACACCCACCGCCACACCCTCCGCCACAACCGCCATCGCCACCGCCGAGAGCAAAGGAGCTGAGGCTTGAAGATCGGGAGAGACGCGGTCGTCCGCTTCGACTACACGCTCAGGAACGACCGGGGCGAGGTCATCGACTCGAGCGACGGCCGCGAGCCGCTCGCCTACATCCAGGGCCACGGCCACATCGTCCCGGGGCTCGAGGCGGCGATGGAGGGGAAGCAGCAGGGCGACCGGTTCGAGGTCCGCATCCCGCCGGCCGAGGGCTACGGCGAGCACGAGGAGGATGCCGTCTTCGAGATCCCGCGCTCGCGGCTGCCGAAGGGCGTCGAGCCGAAGGTGGGGATGGAGCTCGCGAGCCGCACGCCCGACGGCCACACGATGCGCTTCCACCTGACCGAGGTCGGGCCCGACAAGGTGAAGGCGGACGCGAACCACCCCCTCGCCGGGCAGCACCTGAACTTCAAGGTCGCGGTCGTCGACGTGCGGGCGGCGACGGGCGACGAGCTGGATCACGGGCACGTGCACGGGCCGGGCGGGGCGCACTAGTCTTGGACTAAAGAAGCGCAGGAGGGCGAGATCCGGTCGTGGTCGACCACGAGGCCCGCGTCCTGCTCATCGGCGTCGTCCACCGCGACCCCGACGGCTACCGGCGCCTGCTCTCGCTCCTCCGGCGCGAGGAGCCCGAGCGCGTGACCGTCGAGCTCTCGCCCCACTCCGTTCGCTGGCGGCGCGGGCCGGGGCGGGCGCTCGCGCGCGCGCTCCGCGCCGTGGCGGCCGGCGAGAACGCGGCGGAGGCGCCGCGCGTGCGCGAGCTGCTGGCCGTCCTGCGCCTGCCCTTCGAGTACCGGGCGGCGCGCGCCTACTGCCGCGAGAGCGGGGCGCGCCTCGCGCTCCTCGACCTCTCGCGGTACGCGCGGCCGAAGCTCGAGTCGTTCGAGGCGGGCGTCCGCGAGGAGCTCGCCCGGCTGGCGTTCCCGCCCGAGCGCGGGCGGGCCGTGGATCCGGGCCTCGAGGAGGCCGACGCGCGCGGGCGCGCCGCGAGGCGCCGGACGAGCCGGCGCGGGGTCGCGGGGGCCTACCGGCGGGCGCTCGCCGCCCTCCGCGACCCCGAGCGGTGCTACCTCCCGCTCGCGAACGAGGAGGCGCGCGCGGAGCTCGCGCGGCGGGACGCCCACGCGTCGCGCCGCCTCCTCGACATCGCCTCGGGCGAGCCGTGGGCGAAGGTCGCCCACATAGCCGGCTGGGAGCACCTCGTCCTCGACGACCGGCGCCTGAGCCTCTGGGCAAGGCTCCGGCGCCGGCTCCGGCCGCGGCCGCGCCGCGTGCTCCTCTGCCCGCGGGAGGCGAGACCCTCGTGAAGTGGGTGACCGCGATCGTCAAGCCGTTCCAGGTCGACGAGGTCGTCGAGGCGCTGCTCGCGGCGGGCGTGGAGGAGGTGCTGGTCGAGGAGGTCCGCGGCTACGGGCGGCAGAAGGGGCACCTCGAGCTGTACCAGGGGGCGGAGTACGACATCACGTTCCTGCCGAAGGTGAAGCTCGAGTGGGCCGTCGAGGACCATCGCCTGAAGGAGGCCGTGCGCGCCGTCGTCGAGGCGGCCCGGACCGGGCGGATCGGGGACGGGAAGGTGCTCGTGCGCGACGTGCGGACGAGCCGGGGCGTGGGGGAGGGGGAGGGGCCGTGAAGGTCGTCGCCGGGGTCGACGAGGCCGGCTACGGGCCGCTCCTCGGGCCGCTCGTCGTGAGCTGCGCGGCCTTCGCCGTCGAGCCCGACGAGGGGAGCGACGGCGAGGGCGGCGACGGCGGCGGAGCGGCCCCGCCGAACCTCTGGGCCCGGCTCGGCGGGGCCGTGCGGAGGACCCCGCCGGCCGCCGGTCCGGGGCGGCGGGCGCCGCGGGACGACGGGCGCCTCGTCGTCTGCGACTCGAAGAAGCTCTACCAGCAGGGGAAGGGCCTCCGGGCGATGGAGGAGGCGGTCCTCGCCTTCCGGGAGCTGGCCGCGCCCGGGCCGGCGCCGCCGACGCTCCACGCCTTCCTCGACGGCCTCGGCATCCCGCGGGCGGCGCTCGACGTCTACCCCTGGTTCCGCGGCCGCGACCTCGACCTCCCCTACTACAGCTTCAAGAGCCTGGTGGCCAAGCGGCGGGCGATGCTCGAGCGCGCGTGCGGCCGGGCCGGGCTCCGGCCCCTCGGGCTCCGGATCGTCCCCGTCCACCCGCGCGAGTTCAACGCGGCCGTGACGTCCGAGGGGAACAAGCACCGGCTCGAGCTCGGGATCGTGGCCTCGTTCCTCGGGGCGCTCTTCCGCGACCACGGGGAGGCGGGGGTCGACGTCTCGTGCGACAAGCTCTCGGGCCGCGACTTCTACGGCGACCTGCTCGAGCGGGCGGCGCCCGGCGCGCGCGTCGAGCCGCTCGAGGAGGGGAACGACCGCTCCGTCTACCGCGTGACGGAAGGCCCGCGCCGCCTCGTCGCCCGGTTCCTGGTCGGGGGCGAGGACCGGTGCCTCCCGACGGCGCTCGCCTCGCTCGCGAGCAAGTACGTGCGCGAGCTGTTCATGCACTGCCTGAACGCCTTCTTCGTCGAGCGCCTGCCGCGGCTCCGGCCGACGGCGGGCTACTACGGCGACGCCCGCCGCTTCCTCGACGAGGTCCGGGCGGAGCTCGCGCGGCTCGCGGTCGACGAGGCGCTCCTGGTGCGTCGATGCTGAGCCGGCGCGGGTTGCCGGCCACCGCGACACATGCTATCATGCTCGCCGAGCCGGGGCAGGGAAGGGGAGAAGATGGCCGTCCGATACGAGTCCGAGCGCCGGGAGTTCGTCCGGATCAAGTGCGAGATCCCCATCCGCTACAAGTTCCTGAGCAAGTCGACGGAGGTCGGGGAGGAGATCCACGAGGGGACGACGGGCGACATCGGCGGCGGCGGGCTGCTCCTCCTCGGCCGCGTCCCGAACCCCCAGTGGTACTGCGACCTCCTGACGGGCCGGATCGTCGTCGGGGTCAACATCCTGCTCCCGTCGGCGGCCGAGCCGCTGAAGGCGCTCTGCCGCGTCGCCTGGCTCGAGGCCAGCGACAACGCCCAGAAGGTCGCCATGGGCTTGAAGTTCAAGGAGATCGCGCGCGACGCGCTGGACGAGATCTTCAAGTACGTGATCAAGGCCCAGCTCAAGTAACCCGCACCCTCTCCCGCCTCCGCCTCCTCCTCCTTCTCCTCGGCCTCGCGACGGCCGGGTGCACGGCGACGGACGAAGCCGAGGCGCCGGGGACGATCATCTACCGCACCGAGCGCGTGAAGCCGGGCGTGAGGGTGCGGCCGGGCGTGCGGCCGCCGACCGAGCCCGTCGCCGTCATCTTCAGCACGGCCGTGGCGGGCGGGACGGTGGACGCCTCGCGCCAGGCGACGAGCTTCGTCCGCGACCCGAAGACGGGCATCGTCGTCGGGCGCGAGGCGACGACGGAGGTCGGGCTCACGCGCCGGGAGCTCGAGGCCCTCGTCGGCCGCCTCGAGGCCGACGGCCTCTTCGGGCTCGAGACGCGGGGGCCGCCCGGTCCCGGCGAGGAGCCGCCGCCCGGGCGCTCGATCCTCGTCTCGGTCGGCGGCCGCCGCCTCTTCGTCGTCCGCGAGGACCAGCGCGCGGACCCGCGGAAGCTCGAGGCGTTCGTCCGGGCCGAGCGCACGCTCATCTCGGCGGCGCGCTAGTACTTGCAAAAGACCCCGAATTTCCCCCGAAAACGTGTCGGACCCATCGGCTATCCTCGCGGGCGTGGCCGAGATCGTCGAGATCGGGAAGGGGACGCTCGCGGAGGTCGCGCTGCCGGTGCCGCTCCGGCAGACGTTCCACTACCGCGTCCCCGAGGCGGTGCGGGGGCGGGTCGGGCCGGGCGTCCGCGTCAGGGTCCCGTTCGGCGCGCGGCGTCTCGTCGGGATCTGCGTCGCGCTCCGCGCGGCGCACGAGGCGGGCGACGTCCCGGCCGCGAAGATGAGGGACATCGAGAAGGTCCTGGACGCGGGCCGGCCGGCGCTCGACGGGCGGCTCCTCGCGCTCGGGGGCTGGATCGCCGACTACTACCGGTGCTCGCTCGGGGAGGCGCTCGCGACCGTCCTCCCGGGCGGGGTGAAGCGACGCGGTACGGGTCCTTCGACTCGGCCCCCTCGCGGCCTGGCTCAGGGCGAGCGGATCCTGTCCGCCGAGGGTCCGCGCCGCCCGGGCGAGGCCCCGGAGGAGCCGGGTCGAAGGACGCCCGACCTCGTCCTGACCGACGGCCAGCGGCGGGCCGTCGACCTCATCTCGGGGCTCGTGACGGCCCGACGCTTCCGGCCGGTGCTCGTCCACGGGATCACGGGGAGCGGCAAGACCGAGGTCTACCTCCGGGCGATCGAGCGGACGATCGCGCTCGGCCGCTCGGCCCTCGTGCTCGTGCCCGAGATCGCGCTCACGCCGCAGACCGTGGCCCGGTTCACGGCGCGCCTCGGGCGGGTCGGCGTCCTCCACAGCCTCCAGGGGGACGCCGAGCGGGCGCGCCAGTGGGCGGCGGCGCGCGCGGGCGAGGTGCGGGTCGTCGTCGGGCCCCGGTCGGCCGTGTTCGCGCCGCTCCCGGACGTCGGCCTGATCGTCGTCGACGAGGAGCACGAGTCGAGCTTCAAGCAGGAGACGGCGCCGCGCTACCACGCCCGGAGCGTCGCCCTCGTCCGGGCGCGGCTCGAGGACGCGGTCTGCGTGCTCGGCTCGGCGACGCCGTCGGCCGAGACCTACGAGCACGCGCGGAGCGGGCGCTACGAGGCCGTCTACCTGGAGGAGCGGGCGACGCGAGCCTCGCTCCCCGACGTCGAGGTCGTCGACCTTAGGGCCGAGGCGCGCGAGGTCAAGGGCTTCCCGATCATCACGCGGCGCCTCGAGCGCGTGCTGGGCGACGCCCTCGGCCGCGGCGAGCAGGCGATCCTCTTCCTCAACCGGCGCGGCTTCTCGACGTTCATCACCTGCCGGCGCTGCCATCAGGTCGTCACGTGCGGGGCGTGCGCGGTCGCCCTCACCTACCACCGGGCGCGCGCCCAGGCGATCTGCCACTACTGCGACCGCGAGCGCGACCCGCCCGTGCAGTGCCCTTCCTGCCGCGAGCCGGCGCTCCACTACTTCGGGTTCGGGACGGAGCGGATCGAGGACGAGGTCAAGCGCCGCTTCAAGGGGGTCGAGGTCCGCCGCGTCGACTCGGACAGCGTCGAGGACGCGGCCGCCCTCGAGGCCGTGCTCGCGGACTTCGGCGCCGGGAAGGCGCAGGTGCTGATCGGCACGCAGATGGTCGCGAAGGGGCTCGACTTCCCGCGCGTCACCGTGGTGGGCGTGGTCTCGGCCGACACCGCCCTCTCGCTCCCCGACTTCCGCGCGGCCGAGCGCACGTTCCAGCTCCTCGCCCAGGTGGCGGGCCGGGCCGGCCGCGCCGCGCTCGGCGGGACGACGATCATCCAGACGTTCGCACCCGACCACGCCGCCATCCGCTGCGCCCGCACCCACGACAGCTTCGGCTTCCTCGACGGGGAGCTCGAGCACCGCCGCGCCCTCGGGTACCCGCCGTTCGGCCACCTGGCGAAGCTCGTCCTCTCGGGCCAGGACGAGATGAAGACGGCGGCCGCCGCCCAGGAGCTCGCCGCCGCCATCCGCTCGCGGGCCGCGGCGGGGTCGCCCGACGAGGGGCCCGGCCGGCCGGCGATCCTCGGTCCGGCGCCGGCGCCGCTCGCCGTCCTCAACGGCCGGCACCGCCGGCTGATCCTCGTGAAGGGGGCCGAGCGGGGGGCCGTGAGGAAGGTGCTCGCCGTAGTCGAGGAGCTCGAGCCGGGTATCCCGAGCGCGCTGAGGCTCTCGGTCGATGTCGATCCTATGTCAATGCTGTGAAGGAGAAGCGTCGATGGCTCTCGAGCTTCCCTCTTGCGCGATGAGGTCATATATGTATGGTTATCCTACAGAGGGCCCGATTCCTTGAACGACTGCTGGGTCACCGCGGGCATTGGCCGGTAGGAGAAAGCAGAGGCAGCCGGAAACGGTGAGGTAGGGCATATGTCAGGCACGTTCGGTTCGGTCCTTCTGGTGGGTGTCGACCCGGTCGCGCGCCGGAAGATGGTGGAGGCGCTGCGGGCGGCCGCCCTGGATGTCGTCATCGCCTGGGACGGCGTGGCCGCCCTGAGGCACCTGAGGGCGGGTGCCGTCCGGCCCCGCCTCGTCGTCCTCGACCTCAGGCTCCCCCTCGCGGATGTGCGGTCCTTCCGGCTCGACAAGGCCGAGGACCCGACGATCGCGTCGGTCCCCGTCCTCTTCATCTGCAGCCTGCCCGACGGGCGGGCGACGGCCGAGTTCCTCGAGGCCTACGGCGTCGCCAAGGCCGAGGGGTTCGTCGAGGCCCTCGGGGCGGTCGAGTCGTACTGCCGGCCCGAGGAGCGCGCCGTCGCCTTCTTCGGCCGGGACTTCGGAGGGGGGCCGGCGGGCGGGTAAGCGCCCGCGGCGCGGCGCCCGCCCGCCGTCCACCCGCGAGATCGCGAGGCGACGAGCGCCGCGGCCGTCCGTGGTATACTGCGGGGCGCCGTGGCGCTCCACGACCTCGCCGGAGACACGCGCTACGACGTCGTCCGCCCCCTCGGCGAGGGCGGCATGGGCGTCGTCTACGAGGCCATGGACCGAAGGCGGCAGCGCCGGGTCGCCTTGAAGGTCCTGCGCCAGCGCGAGCGCGGCTCGCTCTACCGCTTCAAGCGCGAGTTCCGGGCGGCCGCCGACCTCCTCCACCCGAACCTCGTCCGCCTCTACGACCTCGGCGCCAGCCGCTCGGGCGAGGCGTTCTTCACGATGGAGCTCATCGAGGGCAAGGACCTCGCGACCTACGCCGGCGATCCGAGGCTCCCGTCGACGCCGAGCACGATCGCCCGGGCGGAGACGCACACGCCGGCCAGGGCCGCGGCGGCCGTGCTCGCCGCCGCGACGACGGTCGCCTCGTCCGCCTCGCTCCTCGCGCCCGCGCCGCTCGACGCCGCCCGCCTCGTCCCGGTGCTGGCCGGCATCCTCGAGGGCCTCTCCTACCTCCACCGCGCCCGGGTCGTCCACCGCGACCTGAAGCCGTCGAACGTCATGGTCGACCGCGACGGGCGCGCCCGGCTCCTCGACTTCGGGATCGCCCGCGAGCTCGACCGGCCCGCCGGGGTCACGGCGCCCGAGGGGGCCGTCGGGACGCCGCTCTACATGGCCCCCGAGCAGGTGGTCGCCCGCGAGCTGACCCCGGCGACCGACGTCTACGCGTTCGGCTGCGTCCTCTACCAGCTCCTCACCGGGGCGGCGCCCTTCACGGGGCCGGCGGGCCGGGTGATGATGCAGCACCTCCGCGACGCCCCGGCGCCGCCCTCGCGGGTGAGGACCTGCGACCCCGCGCTCGAGGCCCTCTGCCTCGACTGCCTCCGCAAGGAGCCCGAGGCGCGCCCGACCGCGGACGCGGCCTTCGAGCGGCTCCGGCGCGAGGCGGGGGGGCCTCCGCCGCGGCCCGTCGAGCCGCCGCCGGCCGTCGCCCCGGGCCTCGTCGGGCGCGAGGAGGAGATCGCCCGCCTCGAGCGGGCGCGGGCGGCGGCCGAGTCGGCGCCGAGGGTCGTCGTCGTCACGGGCGAGAGCGGCGCCGGCAAGAGCGCGCTCGCGGCCGAGCTGGCCGACCGGGCCCAGGCCGAGGGAGGCAGCGTCTGGTTCGGGCGCTGCTACGAGCGCGAGCAGGTGCCGTACAAGGCCCTCGACGCGGTCGTCGACGCCGTCGCCCTGGCGCTGCTCGCGCGCGGCGACGACGCCTACCGGCTGCTGCCTCCCGGGACGCTCTCGCTCGCCCGGATCTTCCCCGTCCTCGACGACCTGCCGGCGCTCGCGCGCCTCGAGCGCGACGAGACGCTCCGCGACGCCAAGGCCGAGCGGGAGCGCGCCATCCGCGCGCTCCTCGGGATCATCCGCAACCTCTCGGGCGGCGCGCCGCCCCTCGTCGTCCTCGAGGACCTCCACTGGGCGGACCTCGAGAGCCTCGAGGTCCTCGACTGGCTGGCCCGCGATCCGTCCGCCCCGGCCTGCTTCATCGTCGCCTCCTCCCGCGACGGGGAGCCGCTCGCCACCCCGGCGCTCGCCTCGCTCCTCGCCGCCGGGCCGCGCGTCGAGCGGCTCGCGCTCCCGCCGCTCGCCGTCGAGACGCTCGCCCGGATCGTCGAGGCCTACGCCGGGACGACGCTCGCGGCCGAGGACCGGGTCCGGCTCGCGGCCGAGGCGCGCGGCAACCCGTTCCTGGCCGTCGAGCTGGCCCGCGGCCTCCGGGCGGCGGGCCTCCCGCCCGCCTCGACCGCGGCCGTGGGGCGGTCTCCGCCTCCCGGCGAGGCCCGCGACGCGGGGGCGAGCGGCCGCCTCCCGACCGTCGCCGAGCTGCTGGCGCGGCGCCTCGCCCGTCTCGGGCCGGAGGCCCGCGCGGCCCTCGAGGCCGCCGCCGTCGCCGCCGGCCGGGCGTCGTTCTCGCTCCTCCTCGCCGCGACGGGGCTCGCGCCGGGCGCGCTCGCCGACGCCGTCGACGAGCTCCGCATCGCCCAGCTCGTGCGCGAGGCCGAGGCCAGCCGCGGAGCGCGGGCCGAGGAGGCGTTCGACCTGGCCCACGACCGGCTCCGCGAAGCGGCCTACGAGGCGACGCCGCTCGATCGCCGGCGCGCCCTCCACCGGGCCATCGCCGAGCGGCTGGCGGCCGACGACGACCCGGCCCGCGCCGTCGAGCACTGGCGCCGGGCCGGCGAGCCCGAGCGGGCGCGCCGGACGGCGCTCGCGGCCGCCCGCCGGGCCGAGGAGCAGCTCGCCTTCGACCGGGCGGCCGAGCTCTACGGGCTCGCGGCCGGCGAGGGGACGGCCCCCTGGCGCACGTTCCTCCTCGAGGCGCGCCGCGGGCGGGCGCTCGCCAGGGCCGGCCGGCACCGCCAGGCGGCCGAGGCCTACGACCGGGCCGTCGCGGCCGTCGCGGCCGCCGCGGCCCCGGCGGCGCCGGGCGGCGCCGGACCCCGGCCGCTCGTCCGCGCGCTCGCCCGCGAGCTGGCGCTCCGCGCCGCCGTCGAGCGCCTCGCGGCCGGCGACTTCGGGGGCGGCGAGGCCGGCTTCGACGCCCTCCTCCGGCCGCTCGGCCACCGCCTGAAGCGGAGCCGCCTGGCGCTCTGGCTGCTCCTCGGCGTCGGCATGCTGTGGCTCATCTTCGCCTGGCGGGTGGACGACCTCGCCTGCCGGCTGCTGAGCCGGCCGCGGCGCCGCCCGCCGCCCGACCCCGAGACCGCCTTCAAGCTCGAGCTCTACGAGGCGATCCAGCACCACCTGGCCGAGATCGATCCCATGCCGGCCGTCGAGTACGGGATCCGGCACGCCCTGCTCGCCCGCTGCCACGACGCCCCGGCGCACGTCGGCCGGGCGCGGATCGGCCACGCGCTCCGGCTCCTCGGGCTGCTCGACCGCCGCGCCGGCCGGGCCGCCTTCCGCAACGTCGAGCGGGGCGAGGCCCTGTGCGCCGATGCGGGCGACCAGGTCGGGCTCCTCCAGGCGCAGATGGTGCGGAGCTACCTCGCCCTCCTCGAGGACGACTGGGAGGGCGTCCGGCGCGCGACGGGGCGCGGCGAGGAGCTGGCGCGGCGCGCGGGCCTGTACGGCGATCCCGTGCTCGCCTTCCTCCACAACCTCCAGGTCGCGGCCGAGATCTTCGGCGGCGACCTCGCGAGCGTGTTCGCGCGGGCCGAGACCTACGCCGCCGACGCGCGGGCGCGCGGCCACGCGGTCGAGTGCTCGGAGCAGCTCGGGATGCTCGGCCTCGCCTGGCTCGGGCGCGGCGACCTGGCGCGCGGGCGGGCGGCGTTCGAGGAGGCCCTCGCGCTCGTGCCGACCGAGCCCTACTCGATGATGCGCGCCCGCCTCGAGCTGAACGCCTGCGCCATCCACGTCTTCCAGGGCGACCCCGCGGCCGGCCTCCGCCATCTCTGGGACTGCCACGACCGCTGGGTCGCCGGCGGCTTCTTCGTCTCGAGCATGGAGCGCGGGCTCATCCGCGTGCAGTGGGCGCGCCTGAAGCTCCTCGAGGCCCGGGCGACGGGCCCCGCCCTGAGCGCGATCCCGGCCCGCTCGATCCTCCTCGTCGCCTCGTACACGGCCCCGTCGAGCCTCCGCGACGAGGCCCTGCGCCTGCGCGCCGCGTACGCCTTCCAGGAGGGCCGGGTGCGGGGCGCGCTCCGGCTCCTCGACCGCGCGGTCTGGAAGGCGGAGCTCCGCAACAACCGCTTCGGCCTCGCCATGGCGCTCGCCGGCCGCGCGACCGTGCGGGCTCGCCTCGGGCACCCGGGCGCGACCCTCGACCGGCAGCGGGCCCGCGAGGCGCTCGAGGCGGACGGCGTCCGCGACCACTACTTCATCCGCTGCGAGGGCTGGGACGACCCGACCGCGGGCTGACTACGGTCGCGACCCGCGCCAGCGCGCGATCCCCGCGTCGATCCCCGCCGCCAGGAGCCTCCGGAAGAGCCGGAGGCCGCGCCCGACCTTCGAGCCGGCCGGCCCCGGCTGACGGAAGAGGTAGAAGAGGCGGCGGAGGGCGAAGGCGGGGTAGCCCTCGAGGCGGAGGCCGAGGAGCTCGAGGGCGTCCGTCGCGCGGCCGAGGGTGAGGGCCTCGACGAGCGGCAGGTAGCGGTACGAGGCGAGCGGTCGGCCCTCGAGACGGGCGATGACGTTGCGGGCGCAGACGCTCGCCTGCTGGACCGCGACCTGGGCGGTCGCGGGCGGCGGGTCCTCGCCCTCGAGGGCGCAGCGGGCGTCGTCGCCGATCGCGAAGACGCCGGGATGGGAGGCGAGCTCGAGGGTCGCCGGCACGACGAGCCGGCCCGAGCGGTCCCGGGCGACCCCCTCGAGCTCGCGCACGGGGCGCGGCGGGCGCTGGCCGCCCGTCCAGAGCGAGAGCGCGGCCGGGAGCCGCTCGTCCGGGCCGCCCTTCCCCGCGAGGACGAGGCCTCGCGCATCGACGGCTCGCACGGCCGCGCCGAGGCGGAGCCGCACGCCCTTCCGCTCGAGCGCCCGGGCGGCCGTGTCCCTCAGCACGGGCGAGAAGCCGGGCAGGATCTCGGCCCGGGCCTCGACGAGGACGACGTCGAGCCGCGCGCGCCCCCGGCCGGAGGCGCCGGGCTCGGCGAGCTTGCAGGCGATCTCGACGCCGCTCGGCCCGGCGCCGCAGACGGCGACGGTCGGCGGCGCGCCGGCGCCTTCGCCCGCGAGCGCCTCGACCCGGGCGCGGATGCGCCGGAAGTCCTCGACGGTCGTCGCCGGGAGCGCGTGCTCGACGACGCCCGGGACCCCGAAGTCGTAAGGCTCGGCGCCGAGCGCGACGACGAGCGCGTCGAAGGGGAGCGCCGCCTCCGCGCCGGGCTCTCCGGCCGAGAGGACGACGCGCCTCGCCGCCAGGTCGATCGACGAGACCTCCGCGCGCACGAACCGCACGGGCGATCCCGAGAGCAGGTCGGCGAAGGACGGGGCGACGTCCTCCTCGGCGAGCTCCCCCGTCAGGAGGTCGTAGAGCAGCGGCTTGAACGTGAAGCGCTCCACCCGGTCGACGATGGCGACGTCGAGCGGCGCGCCGCCGACCTCGCGCCCGGCGAGGTGGAGGGCGGCGTAGAGACCGCCGAAGCCGCCGCCGAGGATGACGATCCGCCGCCCGCCCGAGCCCCCTTCCACGCCCGCGCTTCTAACCGGGCGGCCCCCGCGAGTAAAGCCCGGACGCCCGAAGGCGCGGGCTCATAACGCGGTGCGTCGCAACCGGAGATCCATGCACGAAACGCCTTGACGGCGGTGCTAAACTCTTTCTTCCTCGTCGCTCGAAGAGACGATCGCAACGGAGGTCCGAACATGATCCGCACGTCCCTCAGGCTCGCCCTCGCCGCCGCCCTCTTCGCGGCCCTGGGCGGCCTGGCCGAGCCGGCCGACGCGCAGTCCGCCACGTGGTTCCCGATCGAGCAGGGCAACTCCTGGACGCTAAGCGACGACGTGAGCGGCCGGGAGATGAAGATCGAGTGCATCTACCAGACCGGATCGTACCGCTACGTGACCGGCCTCTTCCGCAACCCGGTGTGGATCTACACCTCGCGCTCCTACCCGTTCACGAACGACCTGCTCGTGTGGAACGGCGACCGCGGCGCCTGGTACTACCTCTTCCGCTACGGCACGCAGAACCCGCGCTCGACGTGGCGCTTCGACGTCACGGGCAACGCGTGCGACACGTTCACGGCCGGCTTCGTCGCCGGGAGCCTGAAGCTCCTCTCGCTCGCCGGCGGCTTCAACGACTGCCGCCAGTACAAGGCCGACCTCAACCCCGAGGCGACGGTGCGGTGCGCCGAGCCGCCGATCGGCCAGATCTTCTTCGCCCCGCGCGTCGGCCCGTGCCGCATCGACACGCCGTCGGGCACGGCCTACCGCCTCACGGCGGCGAAGGTCGGCGCCACGACCTACCCGCAGGTGACCACGGGCCCGACCCCGACCCCGACGTCGGGCTTCCAGACCACGGTTACGGCCGACCAGACGTCGTACACGAACCGGCCGAACACGATCCGCTGCATCCGGGCGCCGTGCCCGTCGAACGAGGTGACGGCCGAGGCGAGCTTCACCCTCACCGTGACCAACGCCTCGAGCCAGAGCCAGACGCTCGACTTCTCGAGCGGCCGTCAGTCCGACTTCGAGATCCTCGACTCGAACGGCCGCGTCGTCGCCGCCTGGTCCGACGACAGGTTCTTCACCCAGGCGCTGACGCGGATGACGTTCGCGCCCGGCGAGTCGAAGCGGTTCACGGGCTCGATCCCGCTCAAGGGCCGGGACGGCCTGCAGCTGAACGGCAGCTACACGGTCCGCGGCTTCCTCCCCGCCCGCAACGGTCCCGACGGGACGACGCCGATCCGGGTGACCGTCCAGCCGTAGCGCCCTGGCGGCCGCGCGGCGGCCGTGTTACTCTCGCGGGAGTGACCGGCCCGCCGCGCTTCGTCTACGCCGCCTCGCTCGAGGCGATCCCCGAGGGCCGCGGCCTGGCCGTCGACGTGGCCGGCCGCGCCCTCGCCCTCTTCCGCCTCGGCCCGGAGGTCTACGCGGTCGAGGACCGCTGCCCCCACCAGCTCGCCGAGCTCAGCACCGGGACGCTCTCGCCCGACGGCGTGCTCACCTGCGCGTGGCACGGCTGGCGCTTCCCGCTGCGCGAGGAAGCCCGGGCCGGCTGCCCCTGGATGCCCTGCCCGGCGTCGTTCCCGGTGAAGGTGGAGGCGGGGGCCGTCTACGTCGGGACCGAACCGTCGCCGCCTCCCGCGCGCCCGAGCGACTCGACGAGCGACAGCAGCTCCGGGAACGCGTCGATCACGTAGTCCGGCCGCGCCGCCCGCACCAGGTCGGGGGCGCCGATCCCGTAGGTCACGCCGCACGTCTTGAGGCCCGCGAGCCGCCCGCCGTCGAGGTCGGTGAGGCCGTCGCCGACGACGAGCACGCGCTCCCGGGGCGGGTCCCCGAGCGCCCGGCGGGCGGCGGCGAAGGCCGACGGATCGGGCTTCCGCCCGTGCCCGGAGTCGCCGCCGATCGCGGCCTCGAGGCGGCGCGCGAGGTCGAAGCGCTCGAGGATCCGGCGCGTCGGGGCCTCGGGCTTGTTCGTGAGGACGACGACCCGGCCCGGAAGGCGCGCGGCCAGCGCCTCGAGCGTCTCGGGGACGCCCGGGTACGGGCGCGTGCGGTCGAGGCAGTGGGCGGCGTAGTGCTCGCGGTAGACGCGGATGATGTCGGGGAGGTCCCGGCGCGGGCCGAGCGCCCGCTCGAGGAGCACCGCCACCCCGTCGCCGATCATCGGCGCGATCTCGGCCTCGCCGAGCGGGGCCAGGCCGAGGCGCGCCGTGCGGGCGTGGTTGACGCTCGCCGCGATGTCGGCGACCGAGTCGATGAGCGTCCCGTCGAGGTCGAGGATGAGCGCTTCGATCGGCTCCGGGGCCACGGTCCGATGGTACAATCCCGGCGGCCATGAAGCTCCCCCTCCTCGCGGCCGCAGCGCCCTACCGCTTCGCCTGCCACGGCTGCGGCGCCTGCTGCCGCACGGGCTGGCAGGCGCGCCTCACGCCCGAGGAGGCGGCGCGGTTCGCCGGCCACGACTGGGCGGCCGAGGACCCGCGCTTCGCGGGCGGCTTCCTCGACGAGGAGCGACGCCCGGACGGCTCGGTCGAGGTCCGCCTGAAGTGGACGGGCGGGCGGTGCATCTTCCTCGACCCGGACGACCTCTGCCGCATCCACAAGCGGCTCGGCGGCGAGGCGAAGCCCGACGTCTGCCAGAAGTTCCCGCTCTCCTTCGTCCGGGCGCCCGACGGCTCGCTCGACGTGACCGTCCTGCCCGAGTGCGAGAGCTGGCACGAGGGCTACCGGTCGGGCGAGGTCGTCGACCCGCGCGACCCCGCCTACGCGCGGATCGCCGAGCGGACGGCCGTGCCCGCGCCCGACTCGCTGCCGCTCAGGGAGGGCGGGCCCGTCGTCCTCGCCTGGGACGAGGTCCGCGACCTCCAGCGCCGGCTCGGGGCGCGGGCGGCGGCCGGGCGCGACCTGCGGGCCGTCTTCGCCGGCTTCCGCGAGGAGCTCGAGGCCCTCTCGGAGCGGACGGGCGACCCGGGCGACGACGGGGCGCGCCGCTCCTTCGACGAGGCCGGGCGCTTCGTCCTCGGCCTGCTCCTGCTCATGTACTCGCGGGCCCTCTCGCCCCTCGACCACGCGGCCGCCGGCGAGGACCGGATCTGGCTCGCCTACGCGGGCGGCGACGGGGCGGACGGGAAGGTCCCGAGCCTCGGGGCCGCCGCCGCCCGCCTCCTCGAGGGCGACGCCCTCGAGCGCGCTCCGGCGGCGCTCGACGGGGAGGCGCTCGCCTACGCCCGCGCCGCCGTGCGGGCGCTCGTCGAGGGCCCGGCGCTCGCCATCGCCCGCCTCGAGGTCGAGGCCGTGGTCGGCGCGGCCGTCCTCTTCGGGCACCTGCTCGAGCCGTACGCGGCGCTCTTCGCGGTCGCGGACGGCCGCGACCGGCCGACCGCGGCCGACGTGAACCAGGCGTCGAAGCGCCTGAGCGTGTTCCTCCGGAACGACAAGCTCCGCGACGTCGTGGCCAAGGCGAAGCGGAGCTTCCGCGCCCTCGTGCGCGCGTTCCCGCCGCCGCCGAAGGCCCGGAGGTCGAGATGACGGCCTTCGACCTCGCCGCCCGCGGCGAGCGCCGGGGCGAGGGGACGTCCACGAAGGGCGCGCCGGCCGGCCGCTCCGGGCTCGCCGTCGCCTTCCGGCTCGGCGACGGGCGCGTCGACGACGGCGTCCCGCCGCAGGGCGCGCGGGACCTTCCGGACTACCTCCGGGCCAAGTAGAATCCGCCGTCGCATGGCCTCGATCGACACTCTCTTCGCCGGGCCCGCGGGCCCCCTCGTCATCTTCGCCCTCCGCATCATCGACGTCTCGCTCGGCACGGTGCGCGTCCTCCTCGCCATGCGGAACGCGCGCTTCGTCGTCCCCGCGATCGCCTTCGTCGAGATCCTCATCTGGGTCGTCGCCGTCGGGAACGCGATCAAGCATCTCGACAGCCCGTGGCACGTCCTCGGCTACGCGACCGGCTTCGCCGCCGGGAACGCGGTCGGCCTCTGGATCGAGGGGAAGCTCGCCTTCGGCCTCGCGAGCGTCCGCGTCGTCACGAAGTCGGGCGGCTTCGAGCTCGCCGACGCGCTGCGCGAGCGCGGCTTCGGCGTCACCGAGCTCGAGGGCGAGGGCCGCGCCGGCAAGGTCCAGCTCCTCTACACGGTCGTCAAGCGCCGGCACGTGCCCGACCTCCTGGCCGAGATCGACCGGCTCGCGCCCGACGCCTTCGTCACCGTCCAGGAGCCGCGCGAGATCCTCCGCGGCTGGCTCTATGGGATGAAGCGAAAATGAAGAACGCCCGCTGGCTCGCGATCGGGGCCCTCCTCCCTCTGGCGTTCGCGCCGCCCGCGCGCGGCGACGAGGACCCGCTCCTCGAGCGGCGCACGAAGCGCGGCTCGCTCGCCGCCGAGGGCGGCTCGAAGGAGACCGAGGCCGCGGTCGCGAAGGCGCTCGACTGGCTCGTGCGCCACCAGGCCGAGGACGGGCACTGGGACAGCGACGCCTTCGAGGAGCGCTGCGGCCAGGAGCGGTGCTCGGGGCCGGACCACGGCATGAAGAGCGGCGTCGGGCCGGGTCGGGGCGCGCGCGACTACGACGTCGGCGTCACCGGGCTCGCCCTGCTCGCCCTGCTCGGCCACGGCGAGACGGGCGCCGCCGTCGCCCGCGGAGCCGCCTATCTCGTGAAGGTCCAGGGGAAGGAGGGCGCGGTCGGCTTCGAGCCCGCCGTCGGCGAGACGATCTACAACCACGCGATCGCGGCCCAGGCGCTCTGCGAGGCGTACGCCCTGACGCGCGACCCGGCCCTCGAGGCGCCGGCGAAGAAGGCGATCGACTTCTGCCTCGCCGCCCAGAACCCGGGGCTCGGCTGGAAGTACGGGGTCAAGCCCGGGAGCAGCGACACCTCGGTCACGGGCTGGATGGTGCTCGCCCTCGCGGCCGCCGACCGCGCCGGCATCGGGATGAAGGTCGAGGCGAAGGACGGCGCCCTCGCCTGGCTCGAGCGGGTGACCGACGAGACGCTGGGCCGGACGAGCTACGAGAGGCTGGGCGGCGGCGCCTCGTTCTTCCCGCCGGAGGTCTATCCGGACAAGCGCACGTTCCGCGAGGTCCCCGCCCTGACCGCCGCGGCCGTGTGGTGCCGCCTCCTCCTCGGGCAGAAGGCGGGCCACAAGCTCGTGGTCAAGGGCATCGACGTCCTCGCGAAGGAGCCCCCCGCGTACAGCCTCGACCGGGAGCGCAGCCCGACCGACTTCGACTACTGGTTCTTCGGCACCTACGCCCTCTTCCACGCGACCTCCGCCGACTCGGCCAGGTGGAAGAAGTGGAACAGGGCCCTCCAGACCGCCCTCCTGAAGAACCAGCGCAAGGGCGGCTGCGTCGACGGGAGCTTCGACCCCGTCGACGCCTGGGGGATCGCGGGCGGGCGGGTCTACGCGACGGCGATCAACGCCCTCTCGCTCGAGGCGTACTACCGGTTCCCGCGGAAGTAGGCGCCGGGGGCGCGGACATCGCCTCGAGCCGGCGCACCGCCTCCTCCGCCGGGAGCCGCGCGAAGGCGACGTTCCGGTCGTTCCTCCTCTCGATTCACGCGAGCTCCTCCGGTCTCTCGAGAACGTGACGGAGCTCGAGGAGCGCCTTGGCCGCGTTGAACCCGTCCTCCACCCGCTCGTCGTAGACGATCTTGACGGCCGCGACCTTGCGCACGGCCGGGGCGCCGTCGCGGGCGACGACGCCGTCCTTCGCCCGTCCGAGGACGATGAAGAACGGGATCGTCCCGTACTCGAAGAGGTGGTGGTAGCCGGCCTCGACGCCGATCGAGCCGAGGTTCGTCAAGAAGGCGCTCGCGAAGAAGGGGTCGTTCTCGATGAACTTCGCCGGCAGGAGACCCCAGGCGTCGAGCCGGCGCACGGCCCGGATCGCGAGGCGGAGGAGGAAGAGCGGGAGCTTCAAGAAGAGCGCGACCTCCTTGTCGGCGTACGACGGGGCGTCGCTCCGGGCGTCGCGCACCCGGGCGTGCAGGTCGCGGACGAGCGCGTCGAGCGTCTCGCCGGGCGGGAAGCGGCGCTTGACGACGACGAGCGGGGCCGCCTCGGTCATCGCCTTCTTGGCCGTGTAGCTGAGCCAGACGCCGCGCCGCTGGTAGAGGCGCGAGCCGGCGACGAAGCGGTTCAGGCGCGGGTGCCGCTCGAGCGTGCGGGCGACGGCGTGGAGGAGGAACGTGAAGAGCGTCAGCTTGCCGGCCTCGGGCGGGCGGCCGTCGTTCCAGCGCTCGATGAAGGCGAGCGTGTCCGTGACGTCGGCGGCGAGCGTGAAGTGGACGGCCGAGTCGTTGCGGCGCGGGAAGAGGACGACCTCCATGCGCCGGTAGGGCGCGACGTCCGGGACGAGGTCGCCGTCGCTCCGGCCCAAGGGCGGCGGGCCTCAGGGCGCCGCCGCGGCGCCCCGCTTGTACACCTGGGCGTGGGCCGCGAGCGGCCGCGTCCGCGCGAGCACCTGGGCGACCTCGGCCGGCTTGAGCGGCTCGAACACCTTGGCGACGCCGACGTTCTCCTCGAGCTCGGCCAGGGTCTCGCAGCCGACGATCGCGAGCGAGACCGGCTGCGAGAGCGCGAACCGGAGGAGCTGCGGGAGCGAGAGCCCGAGCGTCGAGAGGCGGCGCTCGACGCTCGCCGTCGTGTGCGGGCCGAGGCCGACGAAGCCGCGCACCACCTTCATGCCGATGATCCCGAGGCCGCGGCTCGCCGCGAGCGGGAGCGTCGTCTCGAGGAACGAGAGGTAATGCGGCTCGGCGGCGTTCACGGGGAGGAGGACGGTGTCGAACGGGTGACGCTCGATGGCCTTCGAGATGATCCGCGGGTCGAAGTGCCCGGTGACGCCTATGAACCGGACCTTCCCGGCCTTCTTGGCCGCCTCGAAGGCCTCGATCGCCCCGCCCATCGAGAAGATCCGCTCGAGGTCGTCCTCGGTCCGGACATCGTGGACCTGCCAGAGGTCGAGCCGGTCCGTCCGCATCGTGGCGAGCGTCGACTCGAGGTCGCGGAGCGCGCCGGCCTTCGTCCGGTCGGCCGACTTCGAGCAGAGGAAGATCTTGTCGCGGAGCCCGCCCTCGAGCGCCTTCCCGTAGTAGCCCTCGCTCCCGGCGTAGGCCTTGGCGCAGTCGAAGTACGTGATGCCGAGCTCGATCGCGCGCCGGATCAGGGCCACGGCCTCGGCCTCGCGCCCGTGCGTGCGGAGCACGCCCTCGCCGCCGAGCCCGAGGATCGTGACCTCGACGCCCGTGCGCCCGAGCGGCCGCCTGGGGATCGGCTTCATGTCGCGTTCCCTCTCGCTCTCCCTCTCCCCTTCCCGGCCGCAGGGTACGCGGCGTGCGCCGCCGCATCAAGCCTTGCAGCCGCGCCGGCCCGCCATTGGATTCGAGCCCGTGACCCGACGCGCGCACGGCGGCCCCCCTCGACTCCCGAGCCGGGCGTTCCGCGCCCTCGTCGACCGCCTGCCGGACCCGCGCGTCGCCTTGCACCGGCGCCGGACGCTCGACGACGGCGCGCGGCTGCCGATCCTCGGGATCCAGCTCGTGCGCGAGCGGCTGCGGGCGCAGGCGCCGCGGGCGACGGAAGCTCTCTCGGGGCTCGCGTTCTCGTCCGGCCACATCTCCCTCGCGGCGACCGTGACGGACGCCGGCTCGCCCGTCCTCGTCTTCACGGCCTACGAGGGCCTCGTCGCGGCCGCGCTGCGGGCGCGCTTCGGGCTCGTCGCGGCGACGGTCGCGCACGGCGGCGGGATCTTCATCATCGCCTCCGGGCTCTTCTGAGACCGAGGCCTCGCCAGGGGCGGCGCGCGACCCGCGTCGCTATTGACACCGACCCGGCTTTCCCCTATCATGCGCCGTTCACACCCGGGGCGGGGGGACAAGAATCCCTTGGTGTGGCTCAACTTGCGGGGCGCGAGCGGGACGAGCGACGCATGATCGCGGCGGCCAATCTTCTCTTCAACCTCGGCAACGTCCTCGTCTTCGCCATCTTCTCGGCGATCTTCGTCATCCTCAACGTCGCCATCATCTCGCGCCTGCTCCGCCCGAAGAAGGTCGAGGCCGCGAAGGAGACGACCTACGAGTGCGGCGAGCCGCCCGTCGGGTCGTCCTGGGTCCGCTTCGACATGCGGTTCTACACGGTCGCCCTCGTCTTCCTCATCTTCGACGTCGAGGTCGCCGTCATCTACCCGTGGGCCCTCGTCTTCAAGCGCCTCTCGGGCGCGGGCCCGTTCATCTTCTTCGAGATGCTGTTCTTCGTCCTCGTCCTCGGCGTCGGCCTCGTGTACGTGTGGGCGAAGGGCGACCTCGAGTGGGTGAAGTCGACGATCACGCAGGCCGGCCCGCCGCCCTCCGTCCCCGAGGAGCGGGAGGCGCCGGCGCTCGCCGGGAAGAGGTAGCCGACCATGGCGGAGGAGAAGCCCGCTGGGGCCGCGACCGGCCCGACCGAGCACGACCGGCGCATGGCCGCGAAGACCATGGCGGCCGTCGCCATCCTGAAGGAGAGGTTCGGCGACCGCATCCTCGAGACGAAGGACCTGACGACGACGGCGCCCGTCGTCCTCGACCCGTACGTGAGGGTGGCGGCGAAGGACCTGGTCGAGGTCGGGCTCTTCTGCCGCGACGACCCGCGGCTCCGCTTCGACATGCTCTCCTGCCTCTCGGGCGTCGACTACCCGAAGGAGGGGAAGCTCGAGGTCGTCTACCACCTCGACTCGGTCCCCATGAACCACTGGCTCACGATCAAGGTCTCGGTCCCGCGGGACGACCCGAAGGTGCCGTCGCTCGAGAACGTCTGGCGCACCGCCGACTGGCACGAGCGCGAGTGCTTCGACCTCGTGGGCGTGATCTTCGAGGGGCACCACAACCTGATCCGCATCCTCTGCGCGGAGGACTGGGAGGGTCACGCGCTGAGGAAGGACTACAAGATGCCGGAGTACTACCACGGCATCCCGAACTCGTTCGAGATGTTCTACGACGTCCAGAACCCCTAGCGGCGCAGGGCAGGCGCGACCATGGCCGACATCCGGACCGAGGAGATGCTCCTCAACATGGGGCCGCAGCACCCGAGCACGCACGGCGTGCTCCGGGTGGTCGTGCGGACGGATGGCGAGATCATCCTCGACGCCGAGGTCCACGTCGGCTACCTCCACCGCTGCTTCGAGAAGATCGCCGAGAACGTCACCTGGCTCCAGGTCACGCCCTACACCGACCGCATGGACTACCTCGCGTCCATGGCGAACAACATCGCCTGGTCGATCGCCTGCGAGAAGCTCGGCTCGATCCGCGTCCCGCGCCGGGCCGAGCTGATCCGCATCCTCGTCGCCGAGCTGCAGCGCATCGCCTCCCACCTCATGGCCATCGGGACGTACGGCCTCGACATCGGCGCCTTCACGCCCTTCCTCTACTGCTTCCGCGACCGCGAGAAGATCCTCAAGATCTTCGAGCGCATCTGCGGGCAGCGGCTCAACTACAACTACCCGCGGCCGGGCGGCGTCGCCTTCGACCTGACGGCCGACATGATCTCCGACATCGCCTGGTTCGTGGACTACTTCGGGCCGCGCCTCGAAGAGGTGAACCAGCTCTTCACCTACAACGGGATCTTCATCCAGCGGACGGCCAACGTCGGCGTCCTCCCGGCCGACGTCGCCCTCGGCTACGGCTGCACGGGACCGGTCCTCCGGGGCTCGGGGGTCAAGCGCGACCTGCGCAAGGACCAGCCTTACGGGCTCTACCCCGAGTTCGAGTTCGACGTCCCGACCGGGCAGGGGACCAAGGGGACGGTCGGCGACTGCTGGGACCGTTACTGGGTGCGCGTCCGCGAGTGCTTCGAGTCCCTGAGGATCCTGCGCCAGGCGCTCGACAAGATCGGGAAGCTCCCGGCCGACGCGGAGCACCCGGACAACCAGTTCATGGTCAAGGACATCGCCGCCAAGAAGGGCCAGGTCCGGCCGCCCAAGGGCGAGACCTACGCCAAGGTCGAGAACCCGCGCGGCGAGCTCGGCTACTACGTGGTGAGCGACGGCACGGCCAAGCCCTACCGCGTCAAGGCGCGGGCGCCGAGCTTCCACAACATAAGCGTCCTCCCGGAGATCTCGAGGGGCTGCATGGTCGCCGACATGGTCGCCATCATCGGCTCGACCGACATCGTGCTCGGGGAGGTCGATCGCTGATGGTCGCTTCCCCGCTCGCCCTCCTGGCGGTCGCCGCCGAGCGCACGCCCGACCTGGTCGAGCTCCTCGGGGGCCCGCTCGTCGACCGGGTCCCGGGCTACATCCTCTGGCCCGCGCTCATGCTGGCCGCCGCCGGGATCATCACCGGCTTCATCACGGTCTTCGACCTCTTCGCCGTCTGGCTCGAGCGCAAGGTCTCGGCGCGCATCCAGTGCCGGCTCGGCCCCATGGAGGTCGGCCCGATCCGCCTCGGGACGAAGACGTACGTGGGCGGCCTCCTCCAGACGATCGCCGACGGCGTCAAGCTGCTCGCGAAGGAGGACATCATCCCGGCCGCGGCCGACCGGCCGCTCTACATCGCCGGGCCGATCATCGTCTTCCTCGGCGTCTTCGGGCTCTTCGTCGTCCTGCCGTACGGGCCCGACATCATCGTCACCGACCTCGACATCGGCCTCTTCTACCTGGCCGCGATCGGCTCGCTCGAGGCCATCGGCGTCATGGCGAGCGGCTGGGCCTCGAACAACAAGTGGTCGCTCTTCGGGACGATGCGCGCCGCCACCCAGGTCGTGAGCTACGAGATCCCGCTCTCGCTCGCCTTCCTGACGGTGATCGTCCTCGCCGGCACGTTCTCGATGCAGCAGCTCGTGCACACGCAGGGCGGCTGGTTCTGGAACTGGTACATCTTCGCCAACCCGTTCACGTTCATCTCCTTCTTCATCTTCTTCACCGCCGCCCTCGCCCAGGTGAAGCGCGCCCCCTTCGACCTGCCGGAGGCCGAGAGCGAGCTCGTGTCCGGCTTCCACACCGAGTACTCGGGCATGCGGTTCTCGATCTTCTTCCTCTCCGAGTACGCGGCCATGTACGCGATCGCGGCGATCGCGGCCGTCCTCTACTTCGGCGGCTGGATGACGGGGATCGGCCCGGTCGACCGCTGGATGACCGAGGCGTCGGGCGGGGCGCGCGTGCTCGCGAACGTCGTCGGCCTGCTGGCGATCGTCGGCAAGTCGATCTTCGGCGTCTTCGTCCAGATGTGGCTGCGCTGGACGCTGCCGCGCATCCGCCTCGACCAGGTCATGCACCTCTGCCTGAAGGTGCTCCTGCCGTTCGGGATCGTCTGCATGATCGGCGCGGCGCTCTGGGAGTACTTCCTGCCGGGTCACGTCCTCTGGTTCGTCCCCGGGGTGAGGCCGCACTGATGCTCGACCTGTCCCTTCCCCTGCTCGCCGCCGCCGCCGACGCCGCCGGCCACGGCGCCGCCGCCCCGGCCGCCGCCGCCGGGCCCTCCGTCCTCGGCCCGATCGCCTTCTGGATGTTCGCGGCCCTGACGGTGATCCCGTCGCTGCTCGTCGTCCTCGTCCGCGACGTCGTCCGGGCGGCCTTCCTGCTCCTCGGCTCGCTCGCCGGCGTGGCCGGGCTCTACGGGACGCTCGGCGCCGACTTCGTCGCCTTCACCCAGGTGCTCGTCTACATAGGCGGCATCCTCATCCTCCTGCTCTTCGGCGTCATGCTGACGAACCGCGAGCCGATCCTGCTGCGCCGCGCGAACCCGTGGGGGCTCGTGATCCCGGGCGCGCTGTCGGCGGTCGCGTTCCTCATGGCGCTGCTCTACGTCGTCTTCGCCGTCGACTGGCGGACGCACCCGATGCCGGCCCCCGAGGCGACGTCGGCCGAGCTCGGGGACGTGCTCATGAAGGACTTCGTGCTGCCGTTCGAGATCGCGTCGGTGCTCTTGCTCGCCGCGCTCGTCGGGGCGGCCGTGATCTCGCGCCGCAAGGGCGAGACGAGCCTGCCGGACTAGTCGAGGGGCGCGCGCGTGCTGACGGACATCGGCCTTCACCACTACCTGGTCGTCTCGGCGATCCTCTTCTCGATCGGCGTGGCGCTCATCGTCGTGCGCCGGAACGCCGTGATGGTGCTGATGGGGCTCGAGCTCGTGCTGAACGGCGCCGCCATCAACTTCGTCGCCTTCTCGCGCTTCAGCGTGCCGGTCGAGCGGAAGCTCCACGGCGACGCGTCCACCATCTTCCTGATCCTGCTCGCGGCCGCCGAGGCGGCGGTCGCCCTCGCGATCGTCCTCAACATCTACCACAACTTCAACACGATCGAGGTCGACCAGGTCGACAAGCTGAAGGACTGAGCGCGCCGCCATGGACCCCGTCATCAAGATCGCCCTGACGATCCTGCTCCTGCCCCTCGGGGCGTTCACGCTGCAGGTCTTCTTCGGGCGCTTCCTGCCGCGCCAGGGCGACTGGCTGCCGACCGGCGCCATGGGGGTCGCCTGCGCGCTCTCGTGCTACCTCTTCTTCACCGGCGTCCTGCCGACCCACGAGGTCGCGCTGCCGGGCGGCGAGCCCGCGACCCGCTACGGGATGGAGACGGTCAAGTGGAGCGTCCGCTGGTTCGGCGTCGGCGACGTCACGCCGAACGCGCCGGCGGCGCTCCGCGGGCTCGAGATCGGCTTCGACGTCCTCGTCGACAACCTGACGGTGATCATGCTCGTCGTCGTGACGGGGGTCTCCTTCCTCGTCCACCTCTACTCGACGGCGTACATGCGGGACCACCACGGGCACCCCGAGGACCGCTACAACCGCTTCTTCGCCTACCTCGCCCTCTTCTCGTTCTCGATGCTGCTGCTCGTGATCTCGGGCAACCTCTTCCTCCTCTTCGTCGCCTGGGAGCTCGTCGGCGTCTGCTCGTACTTCCTGATCGGCTTCTACTTCCAGAAGCCGTCGGCCGCCAACGCCTCCATGAAGGCGTTCATCACGAACCGGGTCGGCGACTTCGGCTTCTTCATCGGGATCATGATCGTCGTCGCGACCCTCGGGAAGATGGACTTCGGGACGCTCTTCGAGAGCGTCCGCCCCGAGAACGTGACGGCCATCTGGGGCCCGGGCTGGAGCGCCGACGTCGCCACCCGCGGCGTCCCGCTCCTCATGACGGCCGCCGCCCTCTGCCTCTTCTGCGGGGCGATCGGCAAGTCGGCCCAGTTCCCGCTCCACGTCTGGCTCCCCGACGCCATGGAGGGCCCGACGCCCGTCTCGGCCCTGATCCACGCGGCGACGATGGTCGCGGCCGGCGTCTACATGGTCGCCCGCCTCTTCCCGTTCTTCGCCGGGCCGGGGTACTTCGAGGGCGACTTCTGGGGCAGCCCGGCGCTCTGGACGGTCGCCGGGATCGGCGCGTTCACGGCCTTCCTGGCGGCGACGATCGCCATCGTCCAGACCGACATCAAGAAGGTCCTCGCCTACTCGACGATCTCCCAGCTCGGCTACATGGTCATGGGGATCGGGGTCGGCAGCTTCACGGCCGGCATGTTCCACCTCTTCACCCATGCCTGGTTCAAGGCCAACCTCTTCCTCGGGTCGGGGTCCGTCATCCACGCCGTCCACTCGAACGAGATGACGGACATGGGCGGCCTCCGGAAGAAGCTGCCGATCACGTTCGCGACCTTCCTGATCGCGACGATGGCGATCGCGGGCGTGCCGTTCCTCTCCGGGTTCTGGTCGAAGGAGGGGATCCTCGGGCACGCCCTCGCCTTCGGGATCTACCGCGGCAGCTTCTTCGCCCAGCTCCCGTACGTGATCGCGCTCGTGACGGCCGGGATCACGGCCTTCTACATGTTCCGGATCATCTTCCTCACCTTCCTCGGCGAGCCGCGCGACCACCACCGCTACGAGCACGCCCACGAGAACCCCTGGCCGATCACGCTCCCGCTCGTCGTCCTCGGGTTCCTGTCCGTCGTGTCGGGCGGCATCTTCGGGAAGGCGACCCACTGGTTCGAGAACCGCGTCAACCCGGACCAGACGGTCGCCCAGCTCATGGCGGTGTACCGGGGCGAGGAGTGGAAGCCGAAGCCGGCGGCGGAGCACGGCGCCGCGGCGGCGGCGGCGGCGGCGGGCGCGGTCGGGGCCGGCGGGGAGCACGGCGCCGCCACGGCCGCCGAGAGCTACGAGCACGCGCTGCACACGGCGCACGGGTCGGGCCCGCTCGTGCTCGCGATCGTCGTCGCCATGACGGGCATCTTCGTGTCGTGGGTGATCTTCGGGCTCTACGCCGGCCACGACTTCGTCGGCAAGCAGGGCGCGCTCGCCTCGATCCGGACGTTCCTCCTGAACCTCTGGTACATCGACTGGGCCTACTCGAGGTTCGTGATCGGCGCCGTGCTGGCGATCCGGACGGTGTGCGGGCTCTTCGACAAGTACGTCGTCGACGGGCTCGTGAACCTGGCGGGCCACCTGGGGGTGCTCGTCTCGAAGGTGAGCGGCGTCACCGACTACTGGGCCGTGGACGGCTCGGTGCGCGGCGTCGCCGACTCCATCCTCCGGGCGGGCAGGGAGGCGCGCCGCGTCCAGACGGGCCGCCTCCAGGAGTACGTCTACCTCTCCGTCGTCCTGATCGCCTTCATCTTCGTCGTCTGGACGGTCGCCGGGACGGTCTTCTGATCCCGCGGTTGATTCGGCAGGTTCGAGACTCGACATGAACGACTACCTGATCGCGCTCACGACCTTCACGCCGGCGGCCTTCGCGCTGCTGATGCTGCTCGTGCCGAACGCCGAGCTGGCGAAGAAGGTCGGCCTCCTCGGGTCCTTCGTCGCCCTCTTCTTCGCCTCGTGGCTCGCCTACGACTACGGGTGGAAGAAGGACGGGCACCCGACGGCCGAGGCCGTGTTCACGACGAAGGTCCAGGCGATCGCCGACCAGGCGGCGAAGGACGGGCGGACCGAGGACGCGCGGCGCATCCTCGCCGACCTCGACGCCGTCAAGCGCGGCGGCAAGCTCGCGGCCCCGGCCGACGTCTACGAGCGCGAGCCCGAGGCGAAGGAGCTGATCCTCGCCGCCTCCGTCCCGCAGGCGAAGGTCCTCCGCCACGTCGAGTACCACCCGTGGATCAAGGGCTTCCGCATCAACTACTTCATGGCGGCGGACGGCCTCTCGATCCCGCTCGTCTTCCTGACCGGCGTCCTCATCCCGCTCTGCCTCGTCTACAGCCTGACCGTCGACAAGCTGCCGCGCGCGTTCTACGCCCTCTTCCTGCTCCTCGAGACGGGCATGATCGGCGTCTTCTGCGCCATGGACATGTTCCTCTTCTACGTCTTCTGGGAGATCGTCCTCCTCCCGATGTACTTCCTCATCGGGATCTGGGGCGGGCCGCGCCGCATCTACGCCGCGATCAAGTTCTTCATCTACACGCTCGTCGGCTCGGTCCTGATGCTGATCGCGTTCCTCTACATGTACTTCCACGCCGACCCCGACAGCTTCAACGCCCTGACGCTCATGGCCGTCGTCCCGGGGCTCCCGTACGAGATCGCGAAGTGGCTCTTCATCGCCATGTTCATCGCCTTCGCGATCAAGGTCCCGGTCTTCCCGTTCCACACCTGGCTCCCCGACGCCCACGTCGAGGCGCCGACGGCCGCGTCGATGGTGCTCGCCGGGATCCTCCTCAAGATGGGCGGCTACGGCTTCTTCCGCTTCATGTACCCCCTTTGCCCGGACGTCGCGATGTCGAAGACGTTCCTCTGGCTGATCGCGATCCTGGGCCTGATCAACATGGTCTACGGCGCGCTCGTGGCCATGGCGCAGACGGACTTCAAGAGCCTCGTCGCCTACAGCTCCATCAGCCACATGGGGTACGTGCTGCTCGGGCTCGCGGCCCTGACGCCGGCGGGGGTGACGGGCGGCGTCCTCCAGATGTTCAACCACGGGATCAGCTCGCCCATGATGTTCGCCATCGTCGGCGTCATCTACGACCGGGCCCACCATCGAAACCTGAACGAGTTCGGCGGGATCGGCCTCGTCATGCCCTACTACACGGGGCTCGCGACCGTCGGGTTCTTCGCCGGCCTCGGGCTCCCGGGGCTGAACGGGTTCATCAGCGAGGCCCTGACCTTCCTCGGCGCCTACCAGAAGACGAGCTTCATCCGCGACGGCCTGGACGGCCGCGGCCTGGACGCGACCTGGATCGTCTTCGTCGCCCTCCTCGCCATCGTCTTCACCGCCGCCTACGTCCTCTGGACCGTCCAGCGCGTCTACCTCGGGCCGGTGAAGGAGAAGTACATGCAGTTCCCGGACATGAACGCGCGCGAGGCGATCACCCTGATCCCGCTCGGCATCGGGTGCATCCTCTTCGGCGTGTGGCCGGCGCTGATCCTCGACTACATGAACCCGTCGATCGAGGCGATCATCCAGCAGGTGACGGGGGCGAGGTAGCGAATGCTCGCGCTGCTCACACCCGAGGCGTTCCGCGAGTTCGCCCAGAAGACGACGGCCGAGCTCCGCTTCTTCGCGCCGGAGCTGACGCTCATCGTCTTCGCCTGCGCGCTCCTCCTGGCCGACCTCTTCGTCGAGCGGCGGAAGTCGAAGGACCTCGCCTTCCTCGCCCTCCTCGGCGTCATGGTGTCGCTCTTCTTCACCCTGCGCCTCCTCAAGGCGCCGCCCGACCCGGGCGAGGCGCGGATCTTCCAGGACACGGTCGTCGTCGACACGTTCTCGTCCTTCTTCAAGGTCATCTTCCTCGTCGGCACGGCGATCACGATCGCCCTCGCCTACATCTCGCGCGACCTCGAGGACCGTCCGATGGGCGAGTTCTTCGCGATCATGCTCTCCTGCGTCCTCGGCATGTTCCTCATGGCCGGGGCGACCGACCTCATCCTGATCGCCATCGCCATCGAGCTCCTCTCGATCCCGAGCTACGTGCTCGTCGGCTGGCGGAAGGCGAGCCGCGAGTCGAGCGAGGCCGCGCTCAAGTACGTGGTCTACGGCTCGGTCAGCTCGGGGATCATGATCTACGGGTTCTCGCTGCTCTTCGGCATGATCGGGAGCACGAAGATCGCCGACCTCATCGCCTACGTCTCGAGCGGCCAGGCGAACCTGCACGCCCTCGCGCTCGCCGCCTTCCTCTGCTTCGCCGGGTTCGGCTACAAGATGGCGGCCGTGCCGATGCAGTTCTGGGCGCCGGACGTCTACCAGGGCGCGCCGACGTCGGTGACCGCCTGGCTCTCGGTGACGAGCAAGGCCGCGGGCATCGCCGTCTTCATCCGCTTCCTCGACGTCATGGGGCTCGGGCAGCCGGCGACCGACCTGACCCAGAAGGGCTCGGCCTTCCTGGCCGAGTGGCGGCCGCAGCTCGTGAGCCTGCTCGCGCTGCTCTCGGCCGTGACGATGACGCTCGGGAACCTGGCCGCCCTCTTCCAGACGAACGTCAAGCGGCTCCTCGCCTACTCGTCGGTCGCGCACGTCGGCTACATCCTCATGGGCGTGGCGACGTTCGCCGGGGCGAGCGAGGCGGCGGGCGGCGACGGCCTGGCGGCGGCGACCGGGATCGCGGGCTACGCGGGCTGGCGGGCCGTCGCGTTCTACCTCGTCGCCTACCTCTTCATGAACCTCGGGGCCTTCACCTGCGTGATCGTCATCTCGAACCAGGTCGGGAGCGAGAACATCGACGACTACCGCGGGCTCGGGGTCCGCGCGCCGCTCCTCGGCGTCACCTTCTCGATCTTCCTCGTCTCGCTCATAGGCATCCCCCCGACGGCCGGGTTCGTCGGGAAGTTCCAGCTCTTCATGGTCGCGATCCAGGGCGGGCTCGTCTGGCTGACGGTCGTCGCGGCCGTGAACACGGCGATCTCGGCCTACTACTACGCGCGGATCCTCAAGAACATGTACCTCGAGACGCCGGCGGACGAGGCGCCGCTCGCCGTCCCGTTCGCGGGCAACGCCCTCGCGCTCGTCCACATGGCGCTCGTGCTGCTGCTCGGCGTCTTCTTCAACCCGCTGCTCGCCTGGACGCAGCGGATCGGCCTCCATCCCCTCGGTCGCTCCTGAGGCGCGCGCGCGATGCCCCTTGACGAGGAAGCCCGGATCGACCTGCTCGAGCGCGTTCTCGCCATCGAGAGCCGCTCGTTCATCGAGTACCTCGCGAAGACGGCGCCGCCCTACGACATCCACCAGCACCCGGAGGTCGCGGCCGCCCTCGAGTTCATCATCCGGGACGAGGACGCGATCATCGAGGACATCGTCGCCCTGGTCGAGGAGGCGGGCGCGTCGCCGGACGTGCGCGTCACCTTCGACCTCCGCCTCTCGTCGTACAACTACCTGGCGACGAGCTACACGCTCCGGGTGATCCGCGACCAGCTCACGAAGAACCTGGCCGTCCTCGATCGCGTGCTGGCCGAGGCGGAGGCGGGCGCGCCGGACATCGCGGACAGGCTGCGCGACGTGCGGGCCCACAAGCAGCAGCACCTGGCCACGGTCGAGGGGCTGCTCTCGAAGCTCGCGGGGGCGGGCTCGGTGGCGGGCGCGCCGCCGGCGTCGGCCCCGGCCGCCCCCAAGTAAGAACGACGAGAAGACCTCGTTCGCGCTTGAGCCACCCGTTCCGACCGGATGCGGCAGACGAGGCCGCTCTCGCCGAGCTCCGCGAGCGCCTCGCCCTCGCCGGCTTCGACGAGGCGGGCGTCGCCGACCGCCTCGGCATCGACCACCCCATCGACATCACGCTCGACCACTTCCCCGAGTACGAGGAGCGGGTGCGGGCGGCGGAGGACGCGCTCGACGTCGCCGTCGCGCTCTTCGTCCTCCAGGGCTCGGTCGCGCGGCGCGACGCCGAGGCGCTCCTCGGACGCGCGATCGTGAAGCGCCTCGTGGAGGCGGGAGCGCTCGTGTCTCCGGGCCGCGGGCGCGTGGCGGCGACCGTCGCCGTCTCTCCCTGCGCCGGGTGCCTGTTCGTCACCGACCTCCGCTTCCCGGAGCTCGCGCCGGCCGTCCCCGCGCCCGACGAGCCCGTCATGTACCTGAGCGCGGACAGCTACGCCCTCGCCTACCTGGTGCCCGGGACGGGGGCGGAGGCCCGGGTCCTCGACCTCTGCGCCGGCTGCGGCGTCCACGCCGTCCTCGCCGCCTGCGCGGCGAGGCGCGTCATCGGCGTCGACCTGAACCCGCGGGCGGTGGCGTTCGCGCGCTTGAACGCCGCCCTCAACGGCGTCGCCGACCGCTGCGACTTCCGCGCCGGCGACCTCCACGCGGCCCTCGGGGCGGGCGACGCCCCTCGCGGCTTCGACCTCGTGCTCGCGAACCCGCCGTTCACGCCGAGCGGCGGCGAGCGCCCCCTCCTCTACCGCGACGGCGGCGCCCGCGGCGAGGACGTGCTCGCGCGCGCCGTCTCCGGTCTCGCGGCCCGCCTCGCCCGGGACGGCACCGCCGTCCTCGTGGCCGCCTTCGTCGAGGGCGGGAAGGCCGACCTCGAGGCGCGCCTCGGGCGCTGGCTCGGCGCCCCGTTCGCGGGCGTGCTCTTCGCCTTCGACGCGATCGCGGCCGGCGAGTACGCGCTCCTCGTCCGGCACACCTTCGGCGAGACGCTCGAGTCGTTCCGCGCCCGCTACGCGGCCAAGCTCGCCGCCCTCGAGGCGGCCGGCATCGCCGGCTTCACGCCGGGCGTCGTCGCCCTCCGGCGCCGCGCCGGCCGTTCCGGGCGCGGCGGGCGCGGTCTCTCTCTCCGGCGCCTCACGACCGCCCCGCCCATCGCGCCCGACCCGGCCGCCGTGGGCCGCGCCTTCGATGCCCTCGACGTCGCCGACGACGCCCTCCTCGCCCGCCGCCCGCGGCTCGCCGAGGGGGCCGTCCTCGTCACGCTCTCCGAGCCGGCGCCGGGTCCCGGGTCGGCCGTGCGTCCGGTCGCCCACCGCCTGCGCCACGACTCCTGGGCGGGCGGCGAGGTCGACCTCCCCGCGCCGCTCTTCGGGCTTCTCTCGGCCTGCGACGGGCGCCGGACCCTCGCCGACCTCCTCCGCGCCGCCGGCGGGGGGCGCGGGCGCGACCTCCTGGCGACGATCCGCGATCTCTGCGCCCGCGGGATCCTGATTCACCGGGTCTCCGCCGCCCGGCCCGACGACCCGGGATAGGGGTCGACTTCACCACGAACCGAACGTAGAATCCGGCACCATGGAGATCGCTTCCTGCGCGCTCACCGACGTCGGCAAGATGCGGGAGCACAACGAGGACTTCGCCCTCGCCGACCCGGCGCTCGGGCTCTTCGTCGTCTGCGACGGCATGGGCGGGGCCAACGCCGGGGAGGTCGCGTCGCAGCTCGCGGCGACGACGATCCGGACGGTCGTCGCCTCGAACCGGGACGAGATCCGCTCGGTCCTGGACGGGGAGATGCCGCCCGAGCGGCTGGGCGCGCTCCTGCGCGAGGCGCTCGAGACCGCCTGCCGCACGGTCTACGACGAGGCCGCGCGCGACGTCAGCCGCAAGGGCATGGGCTGCACGTGCACGGCCCTCCTCGTCGCCGGCCAGAAGGCGGCGTTCGGGCACGCCGGCGACAGCCGCCTCTACCTCTCGCGGGGCGGCGCGGTCACGCAGCTCTCCCAGGACCACACCTGGATCGCCGAGGCCGTCCGCCAGGGCGTCTTCACGCCGGAAGAGGCGGAGCTCTCGCCCTACAAGAACGTGATCACGCGGTCGATCGGCAAGGAGCGGTCCGTCCTCGTCGAGACGCTCGTCTTCGACCTCGTGCTCGGCGACACCGTCCTCCTCTGCTCCGACGGCCTCCACGGCTTCGTCAAGGACCCGCCCGAGCTGGCGTCGGTCCTCGCCAACCCCGCCGTCGAGGGGGCGGCGCGCCACCTGATCCAGCTCGCGAACGAGCGCGGCGGGACGGACAACATCTCGGCGGTCATCGTCCGGGCGAGCGAGACGGCCGCGACCGGCGCGGATGCGCGCGCGCGCCGGACCGCCGTCATGGCCAACCTCGGGACGCTCGGCCAGATCGAGCTCATGCAGGGCATGACGATGGCCGAGATCGTCCGCCTGAACCAGGTCTTCCACGAGGCCGAGTACCCGGCCGGGGCCGACATCATCCACGAGGGCGAGGTCAGCGACGCGCTCTTCGTCCTCGTCCAGGGCTCGGCCGAGGTCGTCCGCGGCGCCGCCCGGATCGCGATCCTCCGGGCGGGGGCCCACTTCGGCGACATGTCGCTCCTCAGCAGCCGTCCGCGCTCGGCGACCGTCCGCACCCTCGAGCCGAGCCGCCTGCTGATGGTGGACCGGGCCGGCCTCTACGGCTTCCTCCAGCAGGACGCCCTCATCGCGGCCAAGGTCTTCTGGAAGCTCGCCGAGACGTTGAGCCGGCGCCTGGACGAGCTCCTCGCCAGCAGCAGCAGCGCCCGGACGCGGCTCTAGCCGGCTCTCCGCCGCGGCGCGCTCACGTCCCCGGCGGGCGCCTTGGCGGCCCGTCGATGTCGAGCATGCGGGTGCCGCCGACGTAGCTCTTCGTCTTGACGTCCTTCACGTCCTCGATCCGCTTGACGATGTCGGCGATCCTCCGGGCCTCGGTGCGCACGCGCGCGAGGCCGTCGACGATCGAGGGCGGCGGGGCGGGCTGCTCGGCGAGCATCAGGTCGACGAAGCCCAGGAGCCCGGTGAGCGGGTTGTTGATCTCGTGGCGGACCGTGATCCCGACCGCGCCCACGGCGGCGAGGCGCTCGGCCGCGACGAGGCGCTCCTGGCTCTCGCGCAGGCGGGCGAGCGCGTCCTCGGCGGTCCGGGCGCGCACGGCCAGCTCGGCCTCGAGGTCGAGGATGCGCTCGGCCGTGCGCATCCGCGCCCGCAGCTCGTCCGGGTGGAACGGCTTCGACAGGAACTCGTCGGCGCCGGCGTCGAGCGCGGCGATGATGTCCTCCTTCTCGCGCCGCACCGTCAGGACGACGATGTAGACGTAGCGGCCCGGCGGCGCCGCCCGGACGCGCCGGCAGATCTCGAGGCCGTCGAGGTCGGGCAGGTGCCAGTCGGTGATGACGACCTCGGGCTGGCCGGTCGCCAGGACCTCGAGCGCGCGCGTGCCGGAGTCCGCCTGCAGGACCTCGTGCCCGGACCGCTCGAGCGCCCGGACGAGGAGGAGGAGAGACGTCGGCTCGTCGTCGACGGCGAGGACCGTTCTTCGACCCATGGTGCCCTCCCCGCTCCTCGCTCCGGTGCGATCACTCCTCGCCCTTCACCTCGGTCCAGGCCTTGAGGTAGAGCTTGTCCACCTCCGGGCCCAGGCTCTCGAGGAGCTCGCAGTTCCTGAGCGCCTCGTCCGGCGGGTAGATGTCGGGGTCCTTCCGCTGCGCCTCGGGGATGTGCTTCATCGCCGCCTCGTTCGGGCACGGATAGAGGCGCGCCGACGAGATCTCCGCGTGCACCTCGGGCTCGAGGATGTAGTTCAGGAACTGGTGGGCGACGTCCTTGTGCTTCGACGCCTTCGGCACGCAGAGGCTGTCGACCCAGATCTCCCCGCCCTCCTTCGGGATGACGTAGCGGAAGCGGTCGGGGTACTCGCGGGCGAGCTGGAGGATGTCGCCCGACCAGCCGGCGACGAGCCAGACCTCGGCCGACTCGAGCAGCGGCTTGAAGTCGCTCGAGTACGTCTTCACGTGCGGCTTCTGCGCCTTGAGCCTGGCCGCGGCCGCCTGGATCGCGGCCGGGTCCTTCTCGTTGAAGGAGCGCCCCTCGAGCTTGAAGGCGATGCCGAGGCAGTCGCGGGCGCTGTCCGGCATGGAGATCCGGCCCTTGTACTTCTCGTCCCAGAGGACGCGCCAGCTGTCGACCTTCTCCTTCACCTTCTCGATGTTGACCCCGATCCCGACCGTGCCCCAGAGGTAGGGGACGCAGTGCTTGTTGCCCGGGTCGTAGGACGGGTTCTCGAAGCGCCTGGCGATGTTCTTCTTGTTCGGCACCTTGCCGGCGTCGATCGGCTCGATCAGGCCGTCCCGGATCAGGGAGACGAGGATGTAGTCCGTGGCGACGACGACGTCGTACTCCGCCCCGCCCGTCTTGAGCTTCGCGAGCATGTCCTCGGGCGAGGCGTAGTTGTCCTCGACGACCTCGTAGCCCGTCTTCGCCTTGAAGCCCGCCTTGGCCTTGTCGGTGAAGTACTCGCTCCAGGTGTAGAGGTAGAGCTTCTTCTCCTCCGGCTTGTCGTCATCCCCGCAGCCGCCGCAGAGCACGGCCGCCAGCAGCAGCCCGAGCGCGATCATCCCCTGGCGCATCGCCTGTCCCCCTTTCTTTCCGGCCTCCGGCCTCGAGTCTATGACTCAGATCTCCCGCGGTTCGAACCGCCCCTTCTCGAGCACGAAGTACGCTACCATGAACACCGCCGTCACCGCGAACACGAGCGTGAAGAGCGCGTTCACCTCCGGGCTGACGCCGAACTTGATCATGGAGTACACCTTGATCGGCAGGGTCGTCGAGCGCACGCCCGCGTTGAAGAACGCGATCAGGAAGTCATCGAAGCTCAAGGTGAAGACGAGGAGCGCCGCCGCGAAGACGCTCGGCGCGAGGATCGGCAGGCGGACGCGGAGGAGCACGGCCAGCGGGCGCGCCCCCAGGTCCATCGCCGCCTGGTCCCACGTCGGGCGGTAGTGGGCGAGGGCCGACGAGACGACGACGTAGACGTACGCCGTCCCGAAGCCGGCGTGGGCGATGGCGATCGTCGTCAACCCCTTGGCGACGCCGACCGCGTGGAAGAAGAGGGCGAGCGCGAGCGCCTGGACGATGTCGGGCGTGACGATCGGCAGGTGGAAGAGGGTCTCGGCGGCCCCGCGGGCGCGCCTCCGGCGTTCGGAGAGGCCCATGACGCCGAGGGCGCCGAGCGTCCCGAGGACGACGGCGATGGCCGTCGCGGCGAGCGCCACCCCGAGGCTGCGGCGGAGGGCGACGAGGATCGCCTCGTTCCGCGTCAGGGCCGCGTACCACTCGAGGGTGAAGCCGGTCCAGGCGCCGCCGTAACGCGAGCGGTTGAAGGAGAAGGCGATGAGGCCGGCGACCGGCGCGTAGAGCCCGGCCAGCACCAGGCCCGACCAGGCGCCGAGCGCGGCCGTCGAGGCCCGCGACCTACGCGGCATGTCGGGCCTCCTCGGCCTCCTCGGCCTCCGCGGATGCCCGCACCCGCACCCGCGCCCGCCTGCCCGCCGCCTGCGTCGCGAGCACGGCCGCGAGCGCGACCGCGATCGTGACGGCCGCGAGCGCCGCCCCGAGCGGCCAGTGGGGCGTCGTCCCCAGGTACTGGTCCTTGACCAGGTTCCCGAGCAGGTAGACCTTGCCGCCGCCGAGGACGTCCGGGATGACGAACTCGCCGAGCGTCGGCACGAAGACGAGCACCGAGCCGGCGAGGATCCCGGGGAGCGCGAGCCGCGTCGTCACGTGGATGAAGGCGTAGAGGCGCGAGGCCCCGAGGTCCATGGCCGCGTCGACGAGGTCCGGATCGAGCCGCTCGAGCGAGACGTAGATCGGGAGGACCATGAAGGGGAGGTAGCCGGCGACGTAGCCGAGGAGCACGCTCGCCGGCGTGTAGAGGATCCGCACGGGCTCGTCGACGAGCCCGAGGGCCGCGAGCCCGCGGTTCAGGAGGCCCTCGTCGCCGAGGAGGTGCATCCAGGCGTACGCCTTGAGGAGGAAGCTCATCCAGAGCGGCACGAGGAGGAGCAGGAGGAGCACGTTCCGGGCCCGGCCGGTGAGGCGGGCGAGCAGGACGGCGATCGGGTAGCCGAACGCGAGGCAGAGGCCCGTCGCGGCGGCCGCGTAGCCGACCGAGCGCCAGAGGACGCGCGCGTAGACGGGCTCGCGGAGGAGCCGCCACGCTTCGACGCTCGGGGTGGGGTCCACGCCGCCGCCCGGTCGGGCGGCGAGGAAGCTCGTCACGAGGATGCCGGCGAGCGGGACGAGGAAGAAGACCGAGAGCCAGACCGCCCCGGGGAGGAGCGAGACGAGGGCCGGACGGTCCCGGTCGCGGTCGCCGGCGCCGGCGCGAGTCGCGCCGGTCATTCGCGCACCCCGTCGAGCGGGATCTGGCTCTCGGGCGACCAGCCGACGACGACCGGCTCGCCGGGCTCGAGCGCCCGCTCGTCGCCCTCGTCGGCGCGGCGCCGGTTCGGCTGCACGGCCCGCACCCGCTCGCCGCCCTCGAGCTCGACCAAGACCTGGGTCGTCGCCCCCGAGAAGCGGACGCGGGAGACGCGCCCGGGGCGGCGGAAGCCATCGAGGCCCGCCCCGGCGGGCACGGCGCCGTTCGCGCGCGCGACCCTCACGTGCTCCGGCCGGACGCCGACCTTGCCGCCCTCGAGCAGGTTCACCTCGCCCAGGAACGCGGCCACGAACGTCGTCGCCGGGTGGTCGTAGAGCTCGCGCGGCGTCCCGACCTGGAGGACGCGGCCGCCGCGCATGACGGCGATCCGCGTCGACAGCTCGAACGCCTCCTCCTGGTCGTGGGTGACGTAGATCAGCGTCAGGCCGAACTCGTCCTTGAGCTCGAGGAGGAAGTCGGCCATGCGCCGGCGGAGCTTTAAGTCGAGGGCCGAGAGCGGCTCGTCGAGCAGCAGGAGCGGCGGCCGGTCGACGATCGCCCGGGCGATCGCGACGCGCTGGCGCTCGCCGCCCGACAGCCGGTCGACGGGCTTGCGCTCGAACCCGGGGAGGCCGACGACCTCGAGGACCTCGCCGACGCGCCGCCGCCGCTCCGCCCGCCGGACGGCCTTGAGCTTCAGGCTGAACTCGACGTTCCCGGCGACGTCGAGGTGCGGGAAGAGGGCGTAGTCCTGGAAGACCGTGTGGACGTCGCGCCTGTAGGGCGGCAGGTCGGTCACGTCGCGCCCGCCGAGGAGAACGCGCCCCTCGTCCGGCCGCTCGATCCCGTTCACGAGGCGGAGCAGCGTCGACTTCCCGCAGCCGCTCGGGCCGAGGACCGTGAAGAACTCGCCGCGCTCGACGACGACGGACACGCGCTCGACGCCCACGACCCGGCCCGCGCGCGCGCCGAAGCGCCGCGTCGCCTCGCGCAGCTCGACCGCAAAGGGCGCTGCGGCCACGGTTTCCACGGCGCCCAGGTTACCGGGCGCCGGCTCGGCGCGTCAATCCTGGTCCGCCGACCGGGCGGCGAACGCCGCCCCCGGATCGGGGGCCGCCTCGGGGCGGCGGCCCGAGTTGACCGGCACCCGGAGATGCCCGAGAATGAGCGCGGGCGATCCGCTGCCCATCTGTCGCCCGCGACCCGGGCTCCTGTCGGCGCTCGACCGCGTGGGCCCGAAGGTCGAGCCGTTGGAGGCTTCGAGAGCGATGCGGGGCCTGCCCCGAGCCCTTCCCGTCCTCGCGCTCGCCGCGGCCGCGATCTCGGCGACCGCGGCCGTCGCGCTCGCCACCAGCCCGGCCATGCCGCCGGAGAAGGTCCGGCTCGGAGAGCTCGTCATCCGGCTGAAGGGCCTCAAGGAGGAGCGCGCCCGGCTCGAGAAGGAGCTGGCGGAGCGGAGCGCGGCCTCGACGCCGACCGTGGTCGCCGACCTTGCGGGCGTGCTCGAGGAGCGCCGGATCCGCCTGCCCCTGGCGTCGGAGACGCGGGTCTTCGGCGGTCCGGGGGGGACGTTCGACCTGCTCGTGCTCTTCGACCCGGGCCCGCTCTGCGCGGTCGCCGTGAGGGGCGGCGGGGGGCCGGTGGATGTGCCGCGGGAGCGGCTCGGCGATCGCCTGGTCCTCGAGGCGGCGCGGCGGCCGGGCCGGGTGGGAGAGGCCCGCAAGATCGTGGACGCGCCCGTCCTCCTCTGCGGCCATGGATCGGCGCGGTTCGAGCACTTCCAGCTCATCCTCGAGCGCGGCGCCGGGAGCGGCTTCTGGGCCTTCGGGCTCGCGACCTGGAGCCACGAAGGAAAGCTCGGCTTCCTGCCCCTCGACCTCCCGAACGAGACGCGGATCGCCCCCGCCGGCCACGGGCTCGACGAGGTCCGCGTGAACCTCGCGCTCGTCAAGGGGCGCACCGTCGCCCGGATCGGAGAGCGGGATCTCCGGGACGAGAGCGAGCTCGAGGCGACGATCGAGCAGGCGCGCGGGACCTACGGCGGCACGTCGCCGCGCGGCTTGCCCGTCCTGATCGACGCGCGCCCCGACGTCCCGTACTGGGGCTTCGTCGACGCGCTCAACGCCTGCCTCCGGGCGGGCGCGAAGGACATCGCGATCGCCGCGTCCGGGATCCGTCGCGAGGAGGGCGGCCGATGAGACGTGCGCCGCCGCCCGCCGTCGCGGCCCTGGCCGTCGTCGCCGCCGGCCTCTCGCTCCCGGCCTGCGGCCGGGAGCCGCCGATCGGGACCGCGGAGTGGCCGGCCGCGGGGCTGGCGGAGCTGCGGGCGCAGATCGCCTACACGGAGCGCGAGATCGCACGCGAGGAGGCCGAGATCGCCCGTCTCCGCGGCGAGCTCGCGGGGCTCGGATCCGCCCCCGAGCCGCGCATCGTGACGCGCTTCGAGGCCGGGGTGGTAGGGGACGACCCGACGTCAAGGCGCGACCTGCACGAGCGGCCCGAGGTCCGCGCGCACGGTCAGCGCTCGGGCAAGGCGTCGCTCGGGCGCGAGGGCGGGAGCGAGGCGACGGAGAAGGCCGTCCGGGGCGCCCTCTCGTGGCTCGCCCGGCACCAGGAGGCGGACGGGCGCTGGCGCGCGGCCGATCCCGCCTTCGACGTCGCCGTCAGCTCGCTCGCGCTCCTCGCCTTCCTCGGGAACGGGCACACGCATCGCGCCGGCGACTCGAAGGAGCCGGCCTTTCGCGCGGCCCTGGAGGCCGGGGGGAGCTACCTCGAGCGCCGCCAGGGCGACGACGGCTCGATCGGCTTCGACCCCGCGAAGCCCGAGACGATCGTCAACCACGCGCTCGCCGCCCAGGCGCTGGCCGAGCTCTTCGCCTGCTCGCGCGACCTCGCCTTCGAGCAGCGCGCGCGGAGGGCCGTCGACTTCTGCATCGCCGCCCAGAACCCGAGCGGCGGCTTCGGTCGCGGCGTCGGGACGGGCGCGGACGACCCGGCGCTCACCGGGCTGTTCGTCCTCGCGCTCGGGGCGGCGGCCGACGGCGGCATCGAGGTCCCGCGGTCCTCGTTCGACCGCGCGCTCGCGTCGCTCGACCGGGCGCCCGAGGATCCGGACCTTACCGGCCTCATCGTCCTCGCGCGCATCGTCGCCGGCCAGAAGCCGGCCGACGAGGCCGTAAGGCAGGGCCTGCGCGCGCTCCTCGCCGCGCCGCCCGCCAGGGACGCGGCGCGCCCCGACCTCGCCGCCTGGTGCGCCGGGGCCCACGCGGTCTTCCAGGCGACCGCCCCGGGCTCGCCCGACTGGAAGGCGTGGAACGCGGCCTTGCAGGCCGCGCTCCTCGGGCGGCAGCGCGAGGGCGGCGACGAGGACGGGAGCTTCGACGCGACGGGCGCGCGCGGCGAGGCGGGCGGCCGCGCGTACGCCACGGCCGTCGCGGCCTTGACGCTCGAGGTCTACTACCGCCTCGAGCGGATGAGCCGCTGAAGAGGCTATCCCTGGAGGCTCGATTCAGCGCGCGAGCGCCTTCTCGAGCCGCGCCCGGACGGCGTCCCGCTCCGCGAGCCAGTCCTTCGAGAGCACCCGCTCGACCCGCCAGCCGAAGGCGCGGAGGAGGGCGGGCTTCATGAGGTCGCGGGCGAGGACGTCCTTCTCCCGGTAGTGGGCGGCGGTGTCGACGAGGATGGCGGCCCGGTAGGCCGCCTCGCCGGGCTTGCGGACGGCGAGGTCGCAGCGGAAGTGGGATTGCCCGACGCTCACGTCGACCTCCCATCCACCCGCCCGCAGCATCGCGGCGATGTCGGCGACGACGGCGTCGCTCGCCGTCCCTTCCCCCCCCCCCCCCCCCCCCCCCCCCCCCCCCCCCCCCCCCCCCCCCCCCCCCCCCCCCCCCCCCCCCCCCCCCCCCCCCCCCCCCCCCCCCCCCCCCCCCCCCCCCCCCCCCC